>ERZ1026894.88-NODE-88-length-69001-cov-220.378775_pt1 | contig 69001 bp, 82 predicted proteins | sample MGYA00380177_ERZ1026894 | MGnify/ENA primary metagenome ERZ1026894 (study PRJEB33269, sample SAMEA4719813) | human gut metagenome | biome: human-associated habitat; feature: organic feature; material: feces | place: Cameroon | collected 2013-10 ... | reverse complement strand
TTCATCCAAGTCTGTAGGCAAGTCCTCAGTGTTAGCTTTCTTGGCAAGTTCAGCAGTAGCTTTCTCAGAATCAAAGTTCTTTGTTCTGATATGTCCATTAGCAAATTGAACAATATCCTTTTTGTTATCACCAAGAGACAAATCTGCATCAGCAGTTTCATCCAAGTCTGTAGGCAAGTCCTCAGTGTTAGCTTTCTTGGCAAGTTCAGCATTGACTCTTTCTGACTCCTCGGTGAACTTTGAGGTCACATCGGAATCGTTGGCTTTTTTGGCTACCTCTGCGGATAGAGCGGAATCTTTTTCCTTCAATTCTGATACTGCTGCCTGAACATCGGATTTCTCTGCCTTGGCTGCAATAGTTGAGTCTTGTGACTTATTCTTTGTCACAAGTTCGTCAATGGCTCCTTGGGCAGTGACTGCGGTCATGCCACTGGCTTCGTTGCTATAAGAGACGGCATTGGCAGTAGAGGCACCACCAGTTGCGGTGATGTCCTTGACGGCATTCTCTAGCTGATGAGTCTTTTCACCTATCTGCTGAACAGTCTCCTTGTCTCCATCCATGAACACCTCCCTTGCGGCTACAGCCTTTCCTTGTGCGGTAGCTGCATGTATCGGGGCTGTTAAATTAATATTATTATCTGACATATCTTTTTATATTTACGATATTACTAAATTCCATGTATTTGCAGTAAGGGAGTTGATAGTTCTGTATGCCTTGAAGCTGCCTAGATTATTGCTAATAGTCTGAGGAGCCGACAAAGGAACATCTAATCCTGCACTGGTTACATGGCTGATTGAGAGATAACTAGGCACTACTAGCCAGATGTAATCATTATCCTTAGTTGTGATACTAGGATTGAATGATACTCCTGTGGATGATACCTTGTTGAGCGTGTTGAGGATTTCAGCGGTCATGGTGACTGTTGGGTTTCCTCCAAAATAGCAGAGATAGCGAGTCTGGGTTGTACTCTTGCCAGTTCTGCCTTTCTTCTCTACAGCAAACTTGAAAACTTCTCTTGCTCCTTCGATTGCATCAGACAATGTTCCACCAGTTGAAGGTGTGTTTGTCAAGACTTTAAACAATCCATCGTTGGCTTGTTTGGAAATCTGTAACGTATCTGGCATAAATGGTTTACCTTCGCTGCTAACAGAATACTTTATGTCAGTCTTCATTGTGCCTACATTTGGGGTGATGGTAAAGCCTAATGTAATAGGATATACCGTATCATTCAGTTTGGCTATGTTCACATCAACATCCTGAATGGTTTTAATCAAATCCTCAGGAAGGTTGGATGCAGCACTAAAGACTTGGCGAAGTTCCTTATCTAGTTTATCCATTGTGATTGAATCCTTTGCCATCTTTTCGTTGGTTATAGATTCATCCTGAATTTTCTCTGTAGATACAGCATCATTAGCTAACTTTGAGTTTACGATGCTTTCATTGATTATCTGTGATGTATCAACAGCATCATCGGCAATCTTATCCTTGGTGATAGACTTTCTTGCCACCTTGTCTGTCGTTACAGATTCGTTGGCAAGATGCTTAGTCTCCACATTCTCCTCTCTAAGAACTCTGCTATCTACAGATGAATCTCCCAGCTTCGGATTGGTTACAGACTGCTCTGCCAACTTTTCGTTGGTGATGGCTTGGTCTGCAATCTGAGTAGTACCGAGTTGGTCAGTCTTGTTGACCTTTTCGTCAAGAAGCTCTTTGGTGGATTTGCCTGAACCTTCATCCTTAATATACCTAGTGTATGTCAAGGTCTCGTCTGCTCGTCCGCTTACAAGCGTGTTGTTGTATTTTATTTCTTCTGCCATATTATTTTAATTTAGCGTTATAAATATACTCTCCTGCTTTCAACTCGTCACTCCAATAGTAGTAGATGTCACCAATCTTTGTGGTATTGAATGCTGCTGTAAGACCTGACTGAGTGAAGATAACAGGAACACGGCTGGCGAACCAGATGTATGGCTTTTCCTTTGTCGTTGTGATATTGATAGACTTATCTACAATATCTCCTTCAACCTTTTCAAGGTCTTCGATGTTGAACTGACACATATTCTTGGCAGCGGTGGCTCCACAATAGTAGATATTATCGTCACCGTTAGCCATGATGCTGACGTAACCTGATACGGCTGGAATCTCAATCTTTCCGTCCTTGTAAACGTCTCTTGTGATATCAACACCATCCATGACTACCTTGACCAATCCGATATTAAAACCTTCTGCTGGAGTAAGCATTGTCTCGAACTTCTCACCTAGTTTCAATGTAGCTGGAGTATTGGAGAGTGTAATATCATCAAGAGAATAGACGAAGGTGCAATCAGACTGATTCTTTGTGACCATGTAGTAGCGAAGGTCGAACATGCCAACCGTTTCGCCCTGAAAGACTCCACAAGGAACTTTCACCCTTTTGTTGGTCTCAATAATCTGCAAGATGTTTCTCTCAACACTCTTCATCGCATAACCCTCATAAGTCCATGACACGGCTACATTGTAGTTGCCGACTCCTAGGGTGGCTGGGATATTACACACCAGCACATTATGCTCGATGCCACCGATGGACGTTGGCACGATGATGGAATCATTGAAACAGCATTGCAGTTCCACCTTGATGTCGGAAGCCTGAGTCATATCGAAGTCAACCAACCGATTGAACTCCTTGGACATATCCATCTTCCTTACCAAGATATGGAGATTGAAAGCGTTGCCTTGTACTATTTTATAAATCATATTTGATACACATTATTAATAATATAGCGCAAAGATAGGCAGAATTTTCTCTACCTATCTTTTATCCGTTTATTTAGGGCAGAAAAATTTTAGATTAAGCCCTTCCATCTGAGAAATTTGCGCTTGCGGCTGCGCTTTCCTCTCTCGCTCTTGCAGTTGGTATGGTAAACACAATCCTTGAAGAGGTCTCTGACCTTCATGTCATTATCTACCAGTTTTGTCCTCTTGAACGTCTCGAAGAGTGAGCGGTTCATAATCATCAAGTTGCCCTTCTGCGTAGGAAGGACATAGAAGATTTCACCGTGGTTCTTCTTTGATGCGTAGTCTGCCTTAGCCGTAGCTTGGCGGTACATGATTTCGCACTTGATGCGCTTGATAATCTTTGTTACTTTCATAATCGTAATTATTTGTATGAAACTATATGATGGTTGCTGCCGAAACAGAAACCTTTCTTCTCATTACTCTTGCCTGATTCTGAATCATCTTAGGCATTTCCATTTCATTGAAACAGATGTGGAGTCCGATGGCTCTGGTCATGAGCAAATCATCGTGCTTTCCGTCAATGGCTCCGTATGCTCCGTTCTTCTTACGCTCGTATGTAAGGAACTCGTTCAGGCATCGCTGGTCACGCTCAACGTATAGATGTTCTCTGACTACCTGAACCAGTACTGAGATAACCATTGGCTTGGTTGCTACATTGGTATGGAATCCGTACTTACGTGGAAGACCTTCCTTTATGTCAGCTTCGCTCTGCTTGCGTGCATAGAGATTATCGTACTCATCCTTGATTTGATTCAGGATGAACTCAGACTGGTCTCCACCTTCCAAGATGTGCTCCTTGTCTTTCGTCTCCAAGGTGTTGGATTCAATTACCAAGAGGGCATTATCGTAGTATTTGGCTATCTGTGCAGCCTTCCATGCCAGCAAGTCCATGTCTATATGTCCGTACCATTGGGCTACCACATACGGCTTGCCACCTTCCATCATCCAATAGCGGTCGAAGACACAGATAACAGACCAGTCAGCCTTGCTACCTCTACCACCAATATCTACTACTACCAGATAGCGGTTGGTTACTTTGCAATCATCGAAGTACTCAGGCTTGCTCCATATCCACAACTGTCCAGTCTTGTCTTCCGAGAATCGTACATTCTGTAGGCACTTCTTTCCCTTATAACCATCGCCATAAACATCACCGATGAACTTAGGTGCTCGGCAACCTTTCTTGAACTGGTCAACTTTCTCTTCTGCAAATACCTTGGCTCCTGAGTGCTTGAATGCCTCTACTGGGTCTGATGGGAATCCGCTAGCCATATCTCCGTGGTCAGTGAACTTCTTGCGTTCCACGATATACCAGTTAAGAGCTTCCAATGGTGCTCCCATCTGCCACAACTTCCAAAGATAAGTTACTGGCTCCTCACGATTTGACATCGTGTTGGTATTGTTGCGATTTTCGTATATCCATTTAGCGAACTCCTCTTTCTGTTTCTTGCTCTCGAAGTCAAGATGGTAGAGGTCGTAAATCTCAAACCAAGGGACGAAGAACGGTTCAAATACAGACTCTCCTTTCTCTGCTGCCAGCCATTCCTGATGGAAGAAGTTTCCAGTACCATTTGCGGTTGATTCATACACAATCATGGTGTATGGTCGGTAGAGCACACCATTGGTTGCGTTCTGGATAACCTCCTCAGGAGACTTACCTTCTGTCTTCTCCCACAATCCTACCTCAGAGCAGTGGATGAGGTTGTAATCTTCACCATTGGCAGAAGTAGGTTTCTGCATGGAACCCACCTTAATCTTGCAAAATCGCTGAGGAACCTTCTTCACGTTTCCTGATGTTCCCACTCCCACAAATTTAGGCTCGCTATCGGAATATACTTCGCCCATTTCGTGCAGGAACTTGGTTGGAAATTCCTTCAACGCCTCATCGAACATTCCTCGGATGGTTTCTGCGGTGTCCTTGACCTGAGCAATAATCAGCGAGTTGAGACCCTTCTGCCACATGAGTTGCAGCCAGAGGAAGTACATCTGAATGACAGTAGAACCTCCCCATTGTCTGGCTTTCAGCAGGATGAGACGGATAGGGCGATTCTTCTTTCTTCGCTCCTCCAGCCACCTGAGCAGTCTTCGCTGCGGTCTTCTGAGCACAAAACGGAAGGGGAGACCTCCACCTTTCGGTTTGATATAGATGAATGTGGCAAAGAAGAAGAATGGGTCGTGTTTCATCCTGATGCGAGTGAATTGCTCCACCAGTTGCTCCAACTCTTCTTCTAGATTGTACGGCTCGTCTATATCCTTGTGCAGTTCCTCGATTACAGCCTTACAACTGCCAAACTCAATGAGCATCTTGACGAGCGGAATCTTCTTCATCGAAATTGGAAGCTGCTGTCTCTGAATCGGGAAATCGGGAAGGAAGAGCAGGAATCGCTTATCTCCACAACCTTCACCCTTGACAGGATTGAATGGTGTGTTGATTTCCTTGATGCGTTTCTCGTTCTCCTTCAGGATGCCCAATACATGCTTGTCAAGTGCATCTGTGAGTTTGACTTGGGTGGCTGTTACTTGTCTTGGCATAGCGGTGCATTTAAATATCCCCACAACAGACCAAGTACATAGCAATAGATGTGGACTCCAACTGCCATGCAAGGGAAGAAGATTCCAACACAGATATATAGGAGAATGGTGAGATTGTATCTTACCTTATTCTCCACGTAGGGGGCGATGAAGCCCATGTAAGCATAGATGAATCCGCTTAGACCGATGATAGGTGTGGATGAGGTGAAGGGATAGCTGATGGCTATGAGATAGAATGCCACCATGTGACCGATGCCGCAAGGGATGGCTCGGTAGCATTGATTGAAGACATAAAGGTTGATGGCTGCATGAAAGATGTTCTGATGAAAGAAAGGGTAGCTTAGTCGGTTCTGAATAGAACAACCATCAAAGATACCCATGCCATCATATCCTATAAGCGTGATACACATTATTATAATGTACCAAGCATAAAGCGCAATCTTTTCTTTCGTCTCTCGTAGCATCTTTGCTTCTCCTCCTTTCTCACCCTGCTAAGAATTACGTGTATGCTTTGAGGAGTCAAATAGAAACTGGGTGCTTTTTCAGCACATACACGTTTGATAATATCCATATTACTCAGATATGGCTCATTACTCTTATGAATCTGGAATCGTCTGAAAATCTCCTGATACATTGCCTTACGGGTAGGTATCATGTTATCAAGAGGTTTTCCTTTGAGTAAGTCTAATATGACTATATAAGCACGGTCTTCTGAAACCCAAAACCTTCTGCTCGGAGACTGGGCTAGATTTTCCTCAATCTCTGAGAGTCTGATATTGTCTCTTACCTTAATAATTTCTTTGTAAGCCCTCAATAAATCAGCATCACGTTCCTGTATAAAATAGCATCGTGAATCCTTATATTTCATATCTGACACTGCAAATATACAAAAAAGTATTGAATTAGTCGCATTCGATTAGACTAAATTAACGGATAAAAGACGAAAATCGGGAAAAAGCATTAATTTTGGGCATTGATTTATAAATTTACACATATATATATGGACGAAAATACAAATATTGAGCAGAATGCTGGTGCTGCAAAACAGCAAGATACCAAGACCAAGAGAGACTTGGCTTTGGAGCGTTTGAAGACCCGCCACCCTGATACCGAGTATGCGGATGATGAAGCTATGTATGGTGCCATCAATGATGATTATGATGCCGACCAGAAGGCTTTGCAGGGCTATAAGGATAATGAGAAGGCGATGGGCGATTGGTTGGGTAGCGACCCTGAGGCGGCTACCTTCCTGCAAGCGTTGAAGGCTGGCAAGAGCCCTTATGCTGAGTTGATTCGTACTCATGGTGAGGATGCTATTGACTACTATTCTGACCCTGACAATGCGGATGAGATTGCATCGGCTCAGTCTGAGTTCTTGCAGAATGCTGCAAAAGGAAAGAAACTGCAAGCTGAGTATGACAAGAACATGCCAGCCAGTTATGAAGTGTTCGACAAGTTGGATGAGAAGTATGGTGAGGAAGCGGTGAACGAAGCAATCGACCAGTGTTTTCTGACTATGCGCAATGTGGTGACTGGTAAGTTTACCGAGGAAATGATTACTGCTTTCATCAAGGCAAAGAATCATGATACAGATGTGGCTGATGCTGCCCATGAAGGTGAGGTTCGTGGCAAGAACAGCAAGCACGTCAAGAACCTTGAACTGAGAAAGAAGGGCGATGGTACTGCTGACCTTGATTCTGCCAATGCAGAGACCAAGCAGACAGATAATCAGCCAAACCTTGGTGCGCTAGGCAGGGCATCACGTAGGGGTAACATCTGGGAGCGTGGTAACGAGAAGAGAACACGTATTCGATAAGGTAGAAAGATAATATATAATGTTTAATTAATATTTAGGATAACAATGAAGAAAAGTACATTTAATCGGCTGCTTTCCATTTTTATTATGGTAATGGCAGTTATTTTTGGAGTGAATGGTCAGGTTATCATGGCTGAGGCGGCTCTGCCTGATGGCGGTAGTAGCGAGAGTGGTCACGCTGCTGAGGCTGGTGGTGCTACTGCTGCCGATGGTGCTGGCAATGGCGGTGCTGCTCGTCAGGATGATGGTATTGCCACCGAAATCAAGGGTCGTGAGCACTATAACGAGAACGGTATGGAGTTCTATGAGAACGACATCAACGACAAGATTACCAAGGTTCGTCCGATGGCTACTCCTGTTGACCAGATTTCACGTTATGCAACAACCAAGTCTTCTGATTCGTTTATTGTAGAATACTGGAGTATCGGTACACGTCCTATCAAGACTACCGTGAAGGAGGCAACAGTGGAGAGTACTGGTACATCTATGGTATTGAAGGTTGAAGACCCTGAAATGTTTACGCTGGATGATACCATCCGAGTGGTAGGTGTGAAGGCGATTACCAACTACAAGAATCAGGCTTATGCAGACCTCACCGATGAGCCGACTCCTGATTTGGAACTTTGTGTGTGCGGTAAGGATAACGAGGGGTATCCAATCGTGTATGCCGTAAATGGTAATTTGGTAAAGAAACAGCCTATTGGTATTCCAGCCTTGAAGAAGGGTCAGAAACTTATCCGTATGGCGAAGAGTTGCGGTGAGTTGGACGTACAGACTGGTCGTTTCAACAACCTTCCTGATTCTGATATTCAGTACTGCCAGAACTTCATGATTCAGGTTGAGGAGAGTACCTTCAATAAGATTGCAGCTAAGCGAGTAGATTGGGACTTCTCAGACATTGAGGAGGATAGCATCTACGATATGCGTCTTGCTATGGAAGGCACTTATCTCTTCGGTGATATGGCTTGTATCAAGCATACAACCAAGAACAACTCGGCTCAGTGGTTTACCAAGGGTATCTGGTGGATGGCTGGTAAGGACATTGAGGTAGGTCATGTTGCTACTGCTGACGATATTAAGAAGGGTTATAGTAAGAACGAGCGAGTGATTGCAGACTTGGAGTTGGTTGACATTTCCAAGGACTTGTTTGTAGGTACTGGTATCGGCAACAAGCGCAAGGTGATTATCGCTGGCTCTGACTTCGTGAGCGCATTCAGTAAGATTGATTCAGACAAGTTCCGCTTGAAGGACACCGTAGAGGTTTGGAACTTGAAGTTCAAGAGTTGGGAGACAGACTTCGGTGAGGTGCTGATGATTCACTCTGAGTTGTTTGACCTCTTCGATATGAGTGACTGCGGCTTTGCTCTTGACCCTGAGTTCTTGGTTAAGCGAGTACACTTGTCTTGGACTCGAAACGTGCTCGACTTGAAGAAGGCTGGCATCCGTAACACTGATGCAGTGGTTATTCAGGAGGTAGCTTGTCTGTACTTGAAGTACCCTAAGGCACATGCTCGTATGCGCCTTGCCAAGGTTCCTGAGGAAGTTACTCAGACAGATGATGCAGAGGTGAAGGCTGCTGCCTAAAAGCAAGTAGATTGCAAATTATTCATCAAATAGTGAGGGGTGTGGGCACTAGCCCCATCCCTTTTTTAATAACACATATATAATAAGGTATAATCATGTTTAAGAAATATCAAGCTGGTTCGGATTTGGCATTTAGCGTTATGGTAGGTAACGAGCGAATGCGCATTGTTTTTGAGGGTAAGACTATGGGTAGTAGTATCTATATGACAAGAGACCCAAAGGTACAGAAAGTTATCGAGTCTCATTATTGGTTCAAGGACAAGTTCTTCTTGGTGGAGACCGTTGACGAGAAGAAGGAAGCTGCGGAAGCAAAGAAGAAGGCGGCTGCCAAGACCAAGAAGAAGGTAGCTGACGAGAAGAAGACACATGTCGTGACAGACTTTGAGGACGCAAAGGACTATTTGGCAGAGACCTATGGTGTGAGCCGTTCCAAGATGAAGACCAAGGAAGACATCTTGGAGATTGCCAAGGAAAAGGGTGTTGAACTAGAAGGACTGGAGTAATGAGTACGTATGCTGTATCTGAACTGGTGAAAGAAGTGAAGGTGCTCTTGGATAGAAACCAAGAGACTTCTGGCTTGCTGACTCCTACCGATTCTGATACCTTGTCACAAGGTGAGTTGATTCAGAGTAAGATAGTAGATGCAGCAAGAATCATTTTGATGGATGCTCCTGCCTATATGCTGGATGGTGAGAAGTTCGATGGATTGAAGACTGCTTGGGCAGAATCAAATGGTGCTTATGTGGGAACCGTCTATCTGCCTTCCGACATGATTAGACTCCTAAGCGTGAAGGCTAGTGACTGGAACCGCTCTGCTGAGATTATCACAGAAGAGGATGATGCCTATAAGATTCAGTGTAACCGATTCGGAGTAAGGGGAAATCCTGAGCGACCTATCGCTGCACTCGTTCATAATAGCGGAAATCGGTACTTGGAACTTTTCACAAGCAAGAGTGATACGGCTACCGTGTCGCTTACCTATGTAGGTATGCCTTCTATCAGTGATGGCAATATCGACTTGCCTGACACATTAAAGGATTCCATCGTGTATATGGCTGGCTATCTGGTGTGCATCAGTCTTGGTGATAGTGATTCCGCAAGCGGATTGCTTAGCGTGGCTCGAAAACTGGCACATATTGTTGAACCTACAACATCATAAAATATGGCAAAGAAGAAAGAAGAAACAAAACTGCTGTCGTTGAGTAGGGTACTTGACAAAGAAGAACTGGATAGCGTGAAAGCATCCAAGAACCGATTTGACAAGCCATACGAGCGTGCCTTCTCTATCTTGCTGGAGGCTCAGCGATATTACAACAACATGGATAATTTCCGTAAGCGAAGATTACGAAACAAGCGATACTGCTATGGAGACCAGTGGGGAGATACCATTGAGTTTAAAAGCAAGTGTGGCTTTACCAAGCGTATCAGGGAGGAAGACTATATCCGTGAGCAGGGCAGCGAACCATTGAAGAACAACCTTATCCGTAGATTGGTGAAGAATGTGCTGGGTGTGTATCGCTCTCAGAGCAAGGAACCGACATGCAATGCTAGAGATAAGGATGAAAAGCGATATGGTGAGACCATGAGCGTGGTGCTGCAATGTAACCGACAACTGAACCGAGAGACGGAACTGGATGCCCGAACTATGGAAGAGTTCCTAATAAGCGGTGCTGCTATCTATAAGAAGAAGTATGGATGGCGAAGGGGTAGGTTGGATTGCTGGACTGACTATGTGAACCCGAACAATTTCTTCATAGACAACAATATGAGGGATTTCCGTGGTTGGGACGTGAGTTGCTTGGGAGAGGTGCATGACATTACCATCGGCAATGTGCTGAGAGAGTTTGCTAAGTCTCCTGCTGAGGCTCGGAAGTTGAAGGAGATTTATAGACTGGCGGCTAACCGTGATTTCGTGATTGCAGACTGTACACAGCGATTCGGTGAGTTCGACCCTAAGACTATCGACTTTATGAATCCTGCTAACCCATCACTCTGTCGAGTGATTGAGGTTTGGCGCAAGGAGAGTAAACCGAGATACCGATGCCATGACTACAATAATGGTGACGATTTCAAGATTGATATTGAGGATAAGACTGATATTGTAGATGCAGAGAACAGAGACAGAATACGGAGAGGTTTGGCTGTCGGAATGATGGAAGAGGATATACCTCTGATAGAAGCTGAGTGGTTTATGGATGATTACTGGCATTTCTATTATCTATCTCCATTCGGTGATATTCTGAGAGAGGGTGAAACTCCTTATGCTCATGGTGAGCATCCATACTGTTTCAAGTTCTATCCGTTTATTGATGGCGAGATTCACAGCTTCGTGGAAGATGTGATTGACCAGCAGAGATACGTGAACCGACTTATCACGATGTATGACTTCATCATGCGTGCGAGTGCCAAGGGTGTGCTGCTCTGTCCTGAGGATTGTCTGCCTGACGATATGAGTTGGGATGATTTCTGTGACGAGTGGAGTAGGTTCAATGGTGTGGTGAGATATAAGCCAAACAAGAGTGGTCAGGTTCCTCAGCAAGTGGCTAACAATTCTACGAACATCGGTATCGGTGACTTACTCAGTTATCAGTTGAAGTTCTTTGAGGATATTTCGGGAGTGAATGGTGCGCTGCAAGGTAAACCAGGAGTATCGGGTACGAGCGGTTCGCTTTATGCCCAGCAGACACAGAATGCTACCATGTCGCTACTTGATATTTTGGAGAGTTTCAGCCAGTTCATCATTGATGGTGCTTACAAGACCGTTAAGAACATGCAGCAGTATTATGACGTGGCTCGCAACTTCAATATCGTTGGCAGGGCAGGACAGATTGTGCGCTACGACCCTAAGAAGATACGAGACGTTGAGTTTGATATTAACATAACAGAAAGTACGGCTACTCCTGTATATAGACAGATGGCGAATGAGTTCCTTATGACCTTGTGGCAAGCCCAAGCTATCACGCTGGAGCAGTTGTTGCAGGTAGGTGACTTCCCATTTGGCGAGGAGCTTCTGCAATCGGTGGCATCCAATCAGCAAGCTATGGAGAATGGTGAGGTTCCACAAGGATTCTCTCCTCAGTTACAAGCCCAAGTTGCTCAGGCATCACAGAGCAATCCGAAGGCTCAGGCGATGTTGCAGCAGATGATGAGCGGTCATGGGGTGAGTCCTGACGGACAGACTCCACCATTGGCGGCATAATTAATAATGTATAATTAATAATTTATAATTATGATAGCAGACAAACCAAGCGAAAAGAAATGGTATGGCAATGGGAAACCTGATGCCAACCAAGGTAGCAATGCCAATAAGGGTGTTGCTACTGAGACCCAAGGAAGGGAAGATAAACCCGAACTTTACGAAAATGATGTACTCGGCAAGGTGGCGAAACGGAAGAAGAACGACATCTGGACGAGGGGTGGAGAGAAGAGAACTAGATTTAAGGACGAATAAAAAAAGGAGGTATTTTTTATCGTAACTGTATTTGTCTGATATTCAGATAGCTACAGAAATCTTTAGGAGTTTATGGTGTTGCGTTTAAGATATTGGTATCTTTGCAGCATCATAAACTTTTAATTTTTATATTATGGATTTTGTAGATTTCGTAGAAAAGTATCAGCAGGAGTTGACTCCTGAACAGATGTTGGCAGTAGCTAAGGCTGTTGGCAAGTATCTTTCATGCAAGTTGAGCGATGTAGAGGAGCATCATCTTTGTGCGATGGTGTATGGTGTGTTGAGCGAAGAGCATTTTGATAAGCACTTTGCCGATGATGCAATTTGCAAGATGTGGTATGAAGATGCTGACGGAACCAAGCACATGGCTCCCTTCTTCACGGATGAGGAGATAAGAGAAGCCTTTGACAAGCATCAGGATGATATTTCTGATTACACCATCTATGACTTGGCGGTGACTATGAATCTGCTGAGAAGTGACCATCATCTGTTGCTGGAGAGATTCAGCAAGGATGCAGATGAAATGAAGGAAATGGTGGTATTGATGGCTATAGAATATCTGCAAGACCCTGATTGTTTGCATCCTACAAGCAAAATATGGCACACAATAAACGGATAAAGTAACTAATTGGGAATCATTTCTTATCTTTGCATATTATTAATGTTAATAGTATAAAAAAGATAAGTTATGACTCCAAACGTGCGTGAAGGATTGCAATATGGCACAGCTATTGGAATGGTGGTGAGCGGCATCGTCCTTGCCTTCCTATCATTCTTTCTGAACAACTATATTATTTCGGATGGTGTGCTCTGGTACATCAGCCAAGCGTTGGTTTACTCTGGAGCAATATTCGGAGTAAACATTTATTTTAAGACAAGATTGGGTAATTTTGAGAGTAAAGTGAAGGACGAACTCGCAAATATGTTGAAACAAGTAAAGGAGAGTAAATAATATGAAGGTAACAAAAGAACAGATTTTGGCGATTATGCCGAATGCTAAGGCTAAGGTGGATGATTTTCTGCCTTATATCAATGGTTATGCTGAGGCTTTCCAAATCGACACACCTAAGCGTATGGCTCACTTCTTGGCTCAGATTGCGCATGAGAGTGGCGAACTGAGATATACCAAGGAACTTGGAAACAAGGACTATTTCCACAAGTATGACGTGGGCAAGTTGAAGAATATGCTCGGTAACTTGAAAGATGGTGACGGTTACAAGTATCGTGGCAGGGGCTTGATTCAGATTACTGGCAGAGCCAACTATCAGGCTTTTCAGAACAGCAAACAGGTGACTGACGATATAATGGAGCATCCTGAAATATTGGAGCAGCCACGATATGCCACCAAGAGTGCTATGTGGTGGTGGTGGAAACACGGCTTGAACAAGTTGGCTGATAGTGATAGTTTCCTTGCCATTACCAAGACCATCAATGGTGGTACTTATGGCTTGGAGCATAGACGCAAGTATTTGAAGAGAGCATTGGTAGCACTCAAAGTGTAGGCTTATGAAGAAGTGGTACGATTCTGATTTCTGGCAACTCCTGATATACGTATTGGGTATGTTGCTGATAGCGTTTTTTCTGTCGGGATGCAAGACAAAATACGTCCCGATGGAAAAAGTTGTATGTCGGGACGTAGTAAAACATGATACTCTACATAGTTCTGACAGCGTTTTCGTGCGTGATTCTGTATATCTCAGACAGCAGGGTGATACTTGCTTTCTTGACCGATGGCATGAGAAGACCATCTATAAGAATGTGTATAAGGTGAAGGTAGATTCTTTCCTTAAAAGAGATTCCATCCCAGTACCCTATCCAGTAGAGAAGGAGTTGTCCAAGTGGGAGCAGTTTCAGTTGCAATACGCTATCTGGTCATTTGGGGCACTTTGTGTTTTGCTAGTCGTTTTAGGTTATAAACTATATAAAAAGATAAAGAATGGCAGACTTAGTTATTACAATCAAGAGAAGTGACGTGTATGAGGAAGTAGCGAAGACTACTGCATACATCGGAGCAAAGAATAAACTGGAGGATGGCAAGTCGGCATTTGACCAAGTGTTTGTGACGGATGCAGACTTGGCTATGATTGAGCGATTCTATAATGAATCGGTAGATACATTGATGAACCTCCTGAAACAATTTGTTGAAGAGATTAATGATGAGGATGGAAACGTCAACTGGAAGCTGACCTTATCAAGTAGATTTTATACAAAGATGGAACCTTCCATTATCCGTTCTGCTACATCATATCTAGTGAACAGCATCATCGGAAAATGGTGCGAGATTACTGCACCTGACAAGGTGAAGGAGTATGCTGATAACGCTGCGGCTCTTCTTGCAGACATAAAAGATAAGGTCTTTCATAAGTCTGCACCAAGTAGAGTACAACCACAATAATTTCTATAAAATATAACTATATGGCAAAGACATTAACAATTACATTGTACATGAGTGAACTCTTGTACGATTTCAGAAATAAGGCTTTCTTGACTGGTAGGTCACGCAAGGCTGACGGAAAGGATGCTGAGTTTGCTTCCAACATGCAGGCTAGCGATGATGATTCAGACAATAATCAGGTTCTACGTAGCATTCAGAATGCTTATGGTCAGTTGCTCGTAGAATTGAGTGAAGGTTTCCATGGTGTTGCAACGGCTACTTCAAAGAATGAGTTGCTGGCAGAAAGTAACATCACACTTAAATTAGACGTTCCTAGTAACTTCAATTTAGGAATAAGAGATAGTCTGTCTTCCGCTATTCACGACTATATCATCAACAAGGCTTTGATGGATTGGTACATGATTACCAATAAGGAAGATGCAAAAGATTATGCTGATTTGTCTGCGGTTGCATTGCAGAATATACACAATGCTTTCAATCGTAGGGAGAGACCAGTAAGAACAGAAATAGAATAATAGTTAGCTATGAGAACTTGTAGTGTTGGGTATAAGGTAATGATAGAACAGCTGAAAAAGGAATTGGTGTATGATATAAAGAATACGGCTTATACTTATGCTGATTCCATTTCCAGTTCTGTAGCTGACCCACATCTGATTCACAATATCTATGATGTGGGTGAGGATGGTAATCGGGATAAGTTGGCTAGAATCTTGGATTCTGCCATTGAGGATTGCAGAGAAATGCTTTTCAGATATACCAAGATGGAAATGCTTGGTGGCGGCTTTGATTCCAATGAGTGGGAAGAGTGTATAGGTTCCCCGACAAATGAAGAGGATGCCTATTATCTAGCCATGAGAATGCCAAGTGGATTCTCAAAGACAAGTGTACATACCATGACGGTATATATTCATGATTATATTGTGAATCAATGTCTATACGAATGGCTGATGATTGTTTATCCTGATGGTGCTGATAGGTTCTGGGCACTGGCTGAGGATAAGAAACAGAAGATTAAGGATGCCAGTAACCGCTCTGCTGGTAGGGCAAGAATCAGGTTGCATCCATTTTAAGTGGTTAGTCGTTTAAGACTAAGATAAAGCAAGGGTAGCTATCCATCACGGACTGCTACCCTTTATTGTACTAAATGACAATAGTTACGTTTTCTAAGTTTATGTTCCACTTGACGTGGATTCCTGCTTGGTTGTAACGGAACCGCTGACAACAGCATCAACAGAGCCGCTTACTGATGCGCTGACAGAACCAGTGACAGCAGCATCAATGTTTCCACTGACAACCGTCTTGATAGACTCAGGCAAGGTCTTGACGTTAACGTCTGTTGCAGCCAGTTTCAAACCATTCTTCTGCTGGTCTGCATACTGGTTCTTATCCTGAGCAATAAAGTTCGTGATGGCTGTAGATATGTTGTAGAGCAGTTTATCGGTGTCGCTGCTGAGAGAATCGGAATCAACCGCTGCATACTTGTTGCTTTCAACGGTTGACGATGTTGTCTCCTTCTCACGATACAGAACAGCCTGATTGATGAACTCCTGAGCGAACAAGTAAGACTTACTTACAAGTTGCTTAATCTTGGTGTTGTCTATATTGAGCGGATTTTTATACTGCTGGAGCATAGACTGCAAGCAACTAGCGGCTACCTCTTCTCTAGGCTGTAGGGTAGCGATTGAGAAGATTTCCTCTATTGAGTCTTGTTGGCTTTCTTCACTGGAAGTTTCGTCAACTTCTGATGCTGTAGCTACGGAATTTCTTGGGTATGGACGAGCGTTAGATGTTCCATCTGATGTGGTTTCTCTGACGAGTTTCGTTCCAGTTGTCTTTGTGATGTTAGAGTCAACAATATAGGCAATACCTACTTTTGTTTTGCTCTGGTTATAGAGATTTCCGTCTGAATCGAAATAGAACAACTGGTGTAAGTTGTTATTAAACATGACATATCCCATGTACATATTTGTAGCTATAGGAAAAATGTCGATATAGGTGGATAGAACAATCTCGCCATCTATTTTCGTGTGTGTCGGGCATGACACTGACCTAGTTGGTTCAAATCCAACCGCAGGTATTTACCGCCAAGCGAAGCGAACGACAAGTCGTTGCCAGTAATGACAAGGATGGAGGAAGTCGTGTAGCGAGACTTACGAGCCTACGAACAGAAACTTGGTATAAGGCTAAATGGGAATGGACAAGACTGCACGACAAGTCGAAGTCCGAATGGTAAACGTATCTCCCCAAGACAGTAAACCAAGAGGTTGTGGAGTCAGAAGGTTAGTGCCTTACCCCGAGAGACCCATCCAGCGTGTACTCACGTGCGATAAAAAGCTTATGGGTGGGAGTCAGCTGAGCCCATAGTAGGTGACTCACCATCACTGAAGGGGTTAATGTATATATAGTGCAAATCGCTGTAAGCAATGCTTGCGCAATCCGAAAACGAGGTATAACCAAGGTGAGAGAATCGTAATCTTTCTAGGTCGGAAGTAGTTGGGATAATCGCAAGTATATTTACAAGCAGAACGAAAAGCAGCAAATGAAATTAATAAACGAGATTGTAGAAGCAAGAAACTTCTGGGAAGCCTGGGTGTCTGTCAAGCGCAACCATGGTGCTGCCGGCATAGACAAGATGCCGACTGAAGAGCTTGACGTGTATTTATCAAAGCACATGGATGAAATCGTATCATCTATATGCGACAAGAAATACAAGCCATCCCCCGTAAGACGTGTCTATATTCCTAAGCCAAATGGTAAGCAACGACCACTTGGCATCCCGACCGTTGTAGACCGAGTCGTGCAACAAGCTGCAGCGCAAGTGCTGAGCCGAGTGTACGAACCAGTCTTCAGCGACTACAGCTATGGTTTCAGACCTCAACGCAGTTGTCACATGGCGATACATAAGGCGTTGGAGTATCTGAACGATGGCTATGAGTGGGTAGTGGACTTCGATATAGAGAAGTACTTTGACACGGTCAATCACGACAAGTTAATTTCAATCCTACGAGAGCAGGTCAACGACTCTGCTACTCTTCACTTGGTTCGCTCCTTTCTCAAAGCAGGAGTAATGGAGAATGGGTTGGTTCATGCAACTAGCGAGGGAGTTCCCCAAGGTGGTTGTATATCGCCAATTCTGTCTAACATCTACCTAGACAAGCTTGACAAGGAACTTGAAAGTCGAGGTCTCAGATTTGTCCGTTATGCGGATGACTTCGACATCTTTGTTAAGAGTGAGATGGCAGCGAACAGAGTGATGGCATCGGTCAGCAGTTGGCTAGAAAGAAAGCTAAGGCTGAAAGTCAGTGCTACCAAGACCAAAGTGGTAAGACCAATGAAGAGCAATTTTCTCGGCTTCACATTTTGGAAAAGTACCAAAGGTTGGGAGTGTAAACCCACCGATACCGCCAAGAAGAAACTGGAGACCAAGGTCAGGGAAGTTCTCTTGCGTAAGAGAGCTGTTGCCCAACCTTTATACATCGTCTTCACCAAGCTGAACCAAATAGTCAGAGGTTGGGTCAATTACTACCATATCGGTAGTATGAGTACGTACCTCAGGGATAAGTTTGGTCCTTGGCTTCGTCATAAGGTCAGGGTTGTGATAGTCAAGCAATGGAAAAAGTATGATACAATCTACAAGAATCTGTTGACTTTGAAGAGAATTATCAAGAGTAATCTTGATGATGCCTCCATCTATCAAGCAGCAATGACAAGATTGGGATGGTATCGACAATGTGGACTATCCGTCTTCAACTTTCTGTTGAGTCCCAAGGTACTTGCTATGCCAAAAGAGAATAGGACTGATAAAAGAAAGAGCCGACCTGGCTTGGTCGACCCTTATGCTTTATATCAGAATTTGCGTACTCCTATATGTATGTAGCGCCGTATACGAGACCCGTACGTACGGTGCAATGAGAGGTGCTAGGGGAGTAATCCCCTACATCTACTCTATTCCTAAGGATGCACCTCCCTCAACCTTCTTTTTATCGAAATCTGTTAATGTATATTCTGCCATAATTATCTAAGTTTGTTTTGTAATCTTGGTTGGAACTCTGTAGATAGTGCGCTAATAGATTCATTTGGGGCAAGGTTGCCCATAAGCGCAAGCCTGAAATATTTGTATGGCGAACCTACAAGGTTTCTGAGATACCTATTTATAGATGAACCAACGTAATACCAATTAGTCAAATCATTACTTCCGAACAGAACCGTTCCACATTTCCCTGCCTGAAAGCTGCTGAAATATCCTCTTGTGATGCAATCGAATATGGTCTTGTAGGCATCCTGACCAAGTGTTAGAGGACGGCTGCAAAGGAAGAATGGAACATTCTCTGTTGGCTCCTTCACGTACACATCAAGAATATTTCCTTCTTTGTTTGTTGCGTATGACTCAGGATATATGTTTACTCGTTTATTGAAGACGTTGTGCATGGTTCCCCACATTTTGCTCTTCAATGAGTAAACGTAAGCATAAGTATAGTTCGGATTGAAGACGATGATACGGCTATCGTAATAGTCGTAAATCATTCCAGCTTCTTCGAGATACTTACGGAAACGGACATACTTCACATCTGACTCAGGAATCTTACCTAGAGCAAGGAGTTTGTTCGGAAAGGTTTTATCCTTTGTAGAGTGGGAGTAGATAGAGAGAAAATCGAAAGGATAATCATCCAGTACATCTGTAAGACATACAGACTCTCTTCCTTGTTGCATCATGATTCCTCGCTCTGTCGGGAACAGAACAGCATCATCAATTTGCAAGATACCTTTAGGGTTGGAGCATATTTCACGTAATGCTGGTTGTCGTGACTGATATGTTCCAGTATCAGACAACATGACTACCCATACACCTTCATCGGTGAAAGCATAGAGTGGCGCATCGCCAAACTGACCTTCACTAATTGGTCGGGTGTTGGCGGCTAGTGCGCTGATAATAGAAGAACCTACCTGAACAGAATTTGCTGCTGGGAACACCAAAGGATTCTCAGCTTCGCTTACCTTTATGACGTTTGGGTGTTGGGTGACATATTTTTGGCTCACGACATTACTTAAAGCAGCATCATATTCTGCCTTGGTTATCTCTGTGAAGTCTCCAGTGTCTATCGGTGTATTGTCCCAATAATATGAAGATGAAATCACCGTTCCACCTTGATTTCCAAAACTACCACCACCATTACTTCCTGCTCTTGTTGTTCCACTAGATGAATCCTTTTTAAGGAGTTTGTGGCGGTATGCTTGCATGAAAGCAGGAAGACCTGCATCATCGTGATAGAGGTACATGTAATCAGACAACTCAGCTTTTTCTTCTTCTGTAGGCGCATCAACTCTTCCTCCAAAACCTTGATTATCCAAAGAACCAGAAGATTGCCTATCTACTGCGGTAGGAGTGGTACGATTCTTACTAATATTGATATAGTAAGACATACCGAATGTATCGGAAGGTTTCAGATTTACCCTCTTGGAATAATACTTGTCATACTTCGGCAAGTGGAAATAGATAGTCATAGCCGTGGCAAGCGTGTTGGGATATGCCAAGATAGGGCAGATAGGATATTGCAGTTTACCCTTATGGTATATGTCTCGCTTAATGCTATTTTCGCTGATGCTTACCTTGAAGACTGCATCGCAAATATAATCGGTGGTAGCGGTACTACTTGCCGCAACATCTATATACTCATTTAAGCATAGCTGTGTGTTTGAAACGGTTCTCTTGGTGAAAATATCTGTATCGAAAGCATTATAGATGGTCTTCTTTACGTTTCCTATATGCAATCGGTTGTTGTATGTTATAGAGCATTTACCTCCAAAAGAGTCTCGCTTGAAGTCTGCCAAAGAAATACTTTCTTCTGTCTGTAAAACTCGTTTGAGTTGTATATCTGTACCTAGCTTTTCCTTATTGATGCTGGTACTAAGATAGAAGGATTTGTTTTCAAACGACTGGTAAACATCTTCTTCTGACAAATATTGGAAGGCATCACAATTAACTCCTGATGCCATGTTGCTGTTCCAAAGAAAACATTTATATCGTGAGATACCTCTAGTTCTTTTCTCTGTATCAATAAAAGATTCAGGCTGGGACAGATAAACATCTACACCAAGAATGAGGTCTTCCAAACCTTTTGGTATATCCATACTTACGTTGATGTTATGGGTGTGAAGGGTTGTACTTGTACCTACAGATTTCTTTTCCTGATACCAGATAAACTTATTGAATGATGTTTCAGGTGCAAGGATGAATGGATTTGATATATTGATGTGTGAGACCCCATCATATAACTTGATAGCCAATACTCCAAAAACCGTATATTTGAAGTATTCCTTACCTCTTTCATTTAGCTGTTTATTGATAAGAGCATCGAGCGCATTGAATATGATAGACGTACCTTTGAGAGAAGTATCTGTGTTGTTATTGAAGTTCTTATTCGTCTCAAAAGCATTGTCCCAATCATCGCCAAGGTTGGTCGATACATCACATTTCTCAGACTTAACATTGGTGATTGTTGCATTATAGCTAAGTGAGGAAAGGTCGAAACTGGTGTAGTCGTTACCTTTCCAATAAGCGTACATAGTCTTCTCGTCACCAATGAAACACAAGATATTGCCAACTGCTGTAACTGCATTGACGTGGAATCCATTCAAGTCGATGGTGTTCTTTGTTCCGTCTCCACCTTTCTCTGTCCAATACCAAGTATCATCTGATTTGCGGATGATGTAGTGAGAGTGAATCGTTTCATTATGTGTTACCTTATGCACCAGTTCGATGGTGCCTCCTGCATCCAGTGTGATGTTCGGCTCTGCTACTATCGGCTGGTGGATAGGGTGGAGTGCCCCATCCTCGTTGATGAGGTTGAGGCAGGTTGCCAACTCACCATCCTGACAATTATAGTCGGATGGCGAGTGAGTCAAGCCTTGAAATATTACTTCTTGTCTTGTTGCCATGTGTTTGATTTTGGTGGAATGATTTCGTAATATGTTTCTCCCTTGCCTGATAAGCGAGGGATGCAGGAGAGACGAACCATCTTGTCGAGTGGTAGATGGTAATCGTCTAGGATGCCAGTGACGGATGGAAGGTCTGTTCTGAATCCTACCTTCTTGTGCTCCTGATTGAACTGAAGCTGCGTGTAGTTGGTGTTAGTTCTGCGAAGTTCCTCCCAGTCTTCACGCATACAGAATCCGTAGTGTTCCTCTTCTTGGAGAAAGAAGACTAGGATTGAGTAGTCTGTGCGCTCCTTTCGCATGATGTGGTCGTAAATACCCTTTGAGAGTGTTACGGAATTGGTTCTTCCATCGAGCACCACAAAGTTGTTGCGGTGTCGGAAACCGTTGACTTTATCTATTAAATACTTGAATTTCATGTTGCAAATATACTATGAATTTATGAAATGCTTACTTTATCTGTTAATGATTCACGTCTTTTTCTGTTGAGGTCTTGCATCTGTCTGACGGTTCTCTTGGCATTCTCGCTGCGAAGACAACCGCAAGAACGTGTGAATCCTGAGAGCAGGGCAGAACTGAGTATTTTCTTTCCTCTGCCACAATCACACTTGCATATCCAGTACACTCCGTTTCTTGCTCCCTTTTCAGAAGGGGCACGGCGGCAGACTACCAGCCTGCCAAACCTTTGCCCAGTGAGGTCTTTAATCTTTGCCATATTACTTCTCTGCCAGTTTCTTTGCCTCTTCAACTGATACTGGCTTTCCGCTAAGAGGTATGCGGAAGTCGAACTTTGAACGGAAACCATAATAGCCTACGAAATCGAAGCTCTGCTTCATCCGCTCGTCTGTAGTGACGTACTTCTTATAAGCCTTCACCTCCTTCTCTGAACGGTAGATGGTAGAGTTGACGAAATAGGAACTGGTTCCCTTGTTGGCGATAACTGCAATAAAGAACTGCTTTCCAAGGAACTTCTCCTTGATACGCTGAATGATTGAGATTTTCTTTGTATTCATATATTAAATCTGATTAAATATTATGATGAGTGCAGATAGACTGCACTCTTAAAACTATTCGATTCCACAAGATACGACACAATCTTCTGTATTGATACCTCGGAAGTGTTCGCATCGCTGGCAAGCAAGGCTACCTACGTATATGATTTCCTTTGTGTACTTGCCTTTAGTTCCGAATGGGCAGGGAGTTGTGTACTCAAAGTGCCCACCGACATATTCGTTGAGGTTATATTTTGGATATTTCATACTCGTTCTAATGGATATAAATTGAGTTTTTCGTACGCTCTTCTGAGCATTCCATAGGATGAAGAATTACTCCATCCGCATGATTTTGGCTCAGGGCAGAATGCTCTATATACGCATTGAGGAACACAAGCGGAAGTAAGCAAAGGTTCAATACTAGCCAACTCGTCAAGTACCTTATACCATATCTCTCTTGTCTCCTTGGATGCCTTGTCGCAGAGTCTAAGTTTGGAAATATTGATAATCTCCTGAGCGTTGAGTGATAACTGCAAGTTAACCAAATCATCCTGACGCATATCGTGGCGAGATACCTTGGAGCCAGTAATGTCTGGTCGGGAGGTGGAGACGAATGGCTGAGCATGAACGTGGCGAACAAAGTGATTGCTCACCCAGTATGGTATGCCATACATCTTAATATCGAACTCCAATTCTCTGAGCGGTGAATGCTCGCTGAGAATCATCTGTTTTTTGAACTCATCGCTAGGCTCATGTCCCAGCGGTTCCTTACCTTGTGTGAACCGAGCAGCATCCACTACACGCTGCCAGTCCGTTACTCTTGTAATTTCTATCTTCATAATTTCACTCTTTGTTAATGTACCTCCCTACTAAGAAACCTAACACAAATCCCATAATCGTGTAGCAGATAAAGGTTAAAGATATAACTATAACTTCTGACATATTCTATTCTTTATTTTCTTTGTCTGCTACATTATCACCAAGAACATCATTGATTTTCTTTTCGATGAACTCATCAGAAGTGCATTCTTTTATTAAGGCATCAATGTTTGGTAATTCTACATCAACTCCGTCTTCCTGTGTTTTAGATGCAAGAATCTCCATTATACATTTCGCCCAATTACCATTAGCAAGGTCTATAATAGAATCCTTTTGGCTTTCATATGCTTTTTTCAACTCTCCGTTATCACGGAAATATCTGAGCACTTCCGTCAATGCAGAAACAAAGTTCTTGTCGAGCATCGGGTTGCTCTTTGCCTCTTCCAGTTTTATCATTAGGAAGAGTAATGATGAATGTAAATCTGTTTTATTCATAATTATTTCTTTTTAGTTCTTATTATAATATCAAACTCCCAAAGCAGAAAGCTTACACTAATTTCATAAACACCATTATAAGGCTTCCATACTGCCAAATTTGGGACAAAATAAAAGCACCAGTCGTATTTTGTTATAAGATATCTGAAACTAGAACTTATTTTCTTCATACGCTACTTCTCCTTATCGAATTTTGACTTCAATACAACGATTTTTGCGTACCTTGTTATAAATATACCAAATGGAACCTCTATACCCTTTTCTGCATAGAGGAACTTACAATCCAATCTTTTCAATCTATCGTTCCACACGACCTCAATAACGCTTCCAGTTTCACGATTGGAGATAATGTCACCGATATAAATTTCTGTTCCTTTCATATCTTTCTCGCCTGTAAACTGGCAGACGGTAGAAGGGTCAACACTAATAACACTATAATCACTCATACTACTAAAGTTGTCTACTATGTAGGCTCTTTCCTTTATCCCAGCAGTACTTCTGATTAGGCTACCTTCAATCCATCCTTTGCCGTCAAGACGTTTAGCCTTGAACTTGATTTCTCTTTCCATACGCTATAATTCTTCTTTTTAACGTAAATTTCAAACCTTACTTATTCTTTTTAAATTCAACACATTCATCCTTCCATGTCAAATTCCGCCCAATAAGCTTTTCAATTGTACCTTTAGGCAATTCTATTGAATGCCCTTTATAATAAGCATCACCTGTATCTTCATTGCGCCCATCATGTTTAGGATACCACTTTTCGTAGTTTTCACCAACGTATGTTGTACCCCATATATGATTTCTATCTTTTTGTGTATTGCCCCTGAACGGTTTTACATTGAAGATTTTCTCCGCACCGTCTTTATCCACTGCTAACCATGTTCTTGCCATAACTATTCTTCTTTAAGTTCAATGCTTTACTCACCTATCTTTTCAAAAACTAATTTTACTTTTATAGGCTCATCTTCCCATGATAATTCAATATTATTTCTTGGAATGGTAAATCTTTTGTTTCTATGTTCTCTAGCTGTTATCTCATCATTACAATTATAAGCAATACCACTTTTCCACTTACTCCAAAAGCCATACCATTCATCACGGAACGGTTTATCTTTGAACAATACTAGCTCACCATCTTCATCACATGCAAGCCATAAATATTTAACTTTATCACTCATATTTCTTCTTTTTAATAACTCTTACATATCAATCTCATTCAACTCTACTGGCTCATCTTTCCAAGATAACTCTCTTCCGATAAGCTTCTTGATGCTACCATGAGGTAGAGGTAATTCAAAAAATGCATCTTTCCAACCATAGTAGTTATCTTCATCCACTACTCTTGTTGGCTTACACATAGAAATAAATTCTCTTCCTTGCTTTGTTACTGCTATCCATGCCATAACTATTCCTCCTCTATTAACCTAAATCCATTAATATTGTACCATCTTGGCTTTTTCTTGCCATCTAACTTGCAACATATCTTTTTGTCAGCACGTATTCCCAAGACTTCTGTTCTATGGGAATTATGATAACCGCCATAAATAAGACCTCCAAAAAGTAATCTTGCCCAATTAATTGTATTGTACTCGACTATACTTCCAAGATGAACTTTTCCCCATTCTTTTTCTGTCATAACTATTCCTCCTTTTCTATAAAATCACGTCCAACACGTTCTAACAACTCCAAAAAGATTCTGTGCTCATTATAGATAAGAAGCAAAGATGGGCTATATTTACATCGTTCTATCTTACGTTTACAATGAGATACGAGGTAATTATAAGCACTTTCTGATAGTCCCTTAATAGGTTCTACTTTCTTAATATTCAAATCATCCAACTCTATTTTGTTTACTGCTGCGTAGCCATCTTGTGCCTCCTTACAATAACTCTTCTCGCAAACCCATCCTTTGCAAAAATTATATTCAGAAATGATGTGCTTACGACAATACTCACAGATAGAAATACCGAATTTGTTTTGTAATTCTTTCCTGTTCATGCTCAATCCTCCAACTCTATATTATGTTCATCTGCGAAACTATCTTCTGCCTCCTCGCAATACTTACCCTCACAAAGTGATTCAGGATATGCTCTGTTAGTAAAATACTCTTGGCAGCATAATTCACAGATGTCAATTCCGTAATTATCTTTTAACTCTTCTCTAGTCATTACTCATTCTCCTTTCTTACTAAATAGTCATACATAGGCTTGCGGTTTCTAAGATATTCCTTGCATATCTTTTCAGCCTCTTCCTTTGTATCGCAAGTTGCAACAACTCCATCGGGATATGTATCCCAATATCTAACTACCTTAAATTTTGTCATATCAATCCTCCAACTCTTTAAGTGCTCTTAATAATAAAATTTCTGCCCAAGAAACAGCAGATGCTTTGTCTGCTGAAGAAGTTCCAACTAGTGCTGTTTTTGCAGTATATTTAAGTGCTTCTTTTATGTTTTCGATAGCTTTTTCTTTGCTCATAGCTTAGTCCCTTTTTCCTGTTAATTGCTTTTAATCTCCTACGTTCTTTTCTGTTGAGGATACGAGGTATATCAGCATCGAAGCTTTCTTTATTGTCAAACTTTCTCATTGCAGCGTCAAAGTCTGTTTGTTGATAACCATTTTGAAGTGCTTCTCTCAAAGTGTCCAAATCTAAATTTTGGAAATTGTGAATATTCGTTTGTTGTGGCATGTTTATCCCTCCAATTCTTTTAAAATCATTTTTACTTGGTGATAATTATCACCGTCCCAGCCTTCATCATACTTTTTGCCATCAGAAGATACGTGATGCTCGTTGACGTAATCAAGGATAGCTTCGTGAAAGAAATCGTCACTTGTTCCGTATTCATCTTCATCGTAAAAGCCTTCGTATCTTAGGAGTTCGATGCATTCCTTGTGTATGCAGATTGCTGACCTATACTCTGGAGTAAACTGGCGAATATATTTCTGTCCTACTTCTATCGTACAACCACACATATAGCATCTGTGAGGTTTATGTGCCTTACGCTCTGTATCTATACTATCCATAATCATTTATCTTTTGGGTCAACGAATGGTAGCCAGTATTCTACATTAGGAATATTCCATCCGTTGTAGTCTTTGGCTATCTTTTTATCTACTATATGTCCAAAGCATATTTTGCCATCTTTAGTGAGGACAACAGCTTCTTTATCTACTGATGGAAGTTTATCCTTGACAGATACCCATATAGGTGAAACTTGCTTTGGTCTTCTTTCTTGTATGTTAGCAACCATTTTATCAAGTGCTTCTTCTTGGTCTGTATCATACATGACCTTAAACATTTCTGTTATAAGGCTTATATGAGATTCGTCAGGAACTCTATCACGGAATGTTTCAAGCATGAAATCATATAATTCTTTATTAGATAGCTTGCACATCAATCTATCCAAGTCTATTGTTGCATATACGCTCATTGTTTATCCTCCACAAGAAAATGTTTTTTAATATGTTTCTCTGCTTTTAACCTAGACTTGAACTTATGTTCCTTAACCTGCCAATAAAGATGCTGGTGGTAATCAATGTATTTAATAATATAAGCTTTTCTTCTTACCTTTGTTATCTTATACTCGTTACAATAGGTTCGATATTCAAGTCTAATCATATTCTCTTCTTTTTACCCTCTCCCTGTTGCCAAGGAGAGGGTGGTTAGTTACTTAGAAGACTCAGTATATGATACTGGCTCCCATACATCATAAGCTGTCAGTAAAGCTGGAGCGATAACAGATGGAGCGAAGATGATTGAAACTACAACATCTGGAGCATTCAACTCATAGTTAACACCTTCCACTTTGTTTTCCTTACTAGCCCAGCCATAAGGCTTTGCAATAATCGTAGAACCATCTTTCTTTTTAAAAGTCTTCTCGCTGGAGCAAGAAGCGAACAAACTTGCAACGACTAAGGATGCCAAAATAATCTTATTCATATTACTTATATTTATATCCTTTGCAGGATGGTTAGTTACTCTATTTCATATTTATTGCTTATACAAGCATCGATGGCTTTTATTGCAATATCAATAGCTTCTGCTTCATATTCATTAATACACCCCGTCTAATCGCATGGGTTTTCCTGTTGCCCACCAATTTACCAAATCTCCTGGTATATATTTTGTCTGTTTCATACTATTTTCCTTTCTCAACGAATATTATGTTCTTGTCATCTGAACGGTCTCTTGCTAAGCAATTAACAACCCATTGACAAACAGCACTATCTTGATAAAAACAACCATCACAGTGCATTGGTCCTTTTGACTCTTGAACTTCAAGCACTATCTGCTCGCCAATCTTATATTCTTTCATTTCTCATCTCCTTTCTTTTTAGGAACATACTCATCTAACTCATCGTCAAACTCATAGCAGTCAGGGCAGTAGTGCTTATCGCCTATTTCTGCCCATTCAGATTCCATTGCTTGCTCTTTGGCTGTACATTCGTCTCCCCAAGCAATAATACCATCGTCCTCACCATAAGCATCCGTGAAGGTACGGACGAGATTCATTATACTGCATTTTCAACTTTATATGCTCTACGAGGTCTATGCCTTCTATGTGGGCTAGGGCGAAGACCTGAACAAGAATGTCCTGCAATCGTAGGGTGTTCATCCATGCTGGTGAGCAGGAGAATGGGAAGTAGGTCATGCGAGTGATGATGAGGTACATGGCATCAGGAAAGGAGTAGGTTCCGTGCTCAAACTCTACCTTGTGATACTCTACTGTCTTTTTGAGTTCTATATCATTCATCAGGCAGATTATTTTCTGAGAGTTGTAGAATCCTAAAAGCGACATGATGCGGATGGCGATGTCTGCAAACTCAGACTCTACGGTTCCTTCCAAGGATTCCTCGTAGGCTTGCTCCTCAGATACTCCAAGCCACTTGTTGTAGTCTTCAATACTTCCGTGGCGGCTGTGGCGGTGGGCTTGAATGGTCTCGCTCATTTCTGTGATGATGAGCATTAACTCTTGGTTGATGTCCAAATCAGGCTTTAACAAGCCTTTGACTTTGGCATTATCGTATGCCTTGGTCATAAACTGCTTTAGCAGTTGTTGTGTTAATGGTGTTGTTTCCATATTGTTTTTGAATTTATTGTTTTCTGATAGTGAATGCCATATCGTTGAGGGTTCTGCACCAGTTTATCTTGCCTTCAGCGCATAACTCGTTAATGGCTTGATAGGGCTGGTGGCATCCTCGGTTGATGATTTCGGTTGTCAGGACGTGAGGGGGAATGATGTGTGCAGCTTCACGCTCTGCCTGAATATCAGCGATGATGGCTAGGATTTTTTCTTTCTCTGTCTTCATAAGGTAAAGGTAAGAATGAAACTTGGGTGACTAAAGACTGATACATGAGAACTTCCTTATTTCCGTTTATGTCCATGATGCACCATTTACCATCTATCATGGTTCCGATGATAGGCTTGTCTTTGTACCACATGATAAGGGTCTTGCCTTCAAAGAGAAGGCGGTGGGCTTTGCTTACTCGCTTGCCTACCTTGATATAGCCAAATATGTTCATGTTAGAATAGGGATAGCTGACCAGTCTTGTCGTGGTAGTGATTCCCTGATGGGAATATCAGTTCCTCGAACATGGCGGTCAGGCAGTTGGTTACTATTGAGTTTCCTGCTAGGGCATAGAGTTTGCTTTTGCAGATGATGAGTTGACCAGTTTTCTCCTTGCTCAGGAGTTTGTCTATGTCAGCTTCATGTACTCCCATCAGTCGGAAACAATCTCTTGGAGTGTACTTTCTGATTTGGATAGAGTATTTCTTTCCGTTTGGAGCGGTATGAATGATTTCTTTATTCATGATGGTTACAAATGTCATGTTTGACGTATCTATGGTTGTCTTGATGGTAGGGGAGAGTCCTTGCATTACAGACTGGTTGTAGATGTCAAGAACCTGACCACCTACATCAGGTTTCACCTTCCCTGAAAGTAGCAGGGATTTCATTCTCTTTCCTCCTGTTATCATATCTCTTTTACGATTAAGAATAGAGGGATGCAGTTACCTCCGTGTCCCATTGCAGAATTGAGAGTAGGGGAGATACCCTTGGTAGAGTAAACTCTGGTCTGTTGCTCTATTCTGCCTTTGGTTTGGAGGTTTGCTAGCTTTATAATTTTGTCGCACATTATAGTTTCTTGATGATTAAGACTCCACCTTTTGGATAATGACCAGTGTCTAGCATATTCATTACGCTGGTCATTGAGAAACTGGAGGTGACTGCAACAGAGCTGCCATCAGCCGTTTTCGGTATTGAAATCTTCGGGGTAGAGTTTTTCGATTGATTCATTGATGTCTGCTTTACAGAGATACTTTTCTAGGAGTGGCTGAGACATGAAATATTCGGGAGATACATCGTCTTCCAATATATCCTCAACCGTTGTTTCTAACTTGACGGGCGAAGGGAAGTTATACTCAGGGTTCGGTTCGTCCTCCGTTCTGAGGATAGAGATAACAAAGATGCGCTCACGATTCTGAGGGATTCCGTAATCTTTTGCATTCAGTACCTTGTAGAAGGAAGTGTAGCCGTAGGAGTCGAGGTCTCTGATATACTGAAAGAAGTACTTTCTCATTGTCTTTGAGAGAAGACCTTTCACATTTTCTAGCATCACATATTTAGGATGCTTTGCTTCCAGCATTCTTCTTTCTTGGAAAATCAGGGAAGAACGTGTGCCGCTACCTTCCTCTGCTCCCTTGCGAAGTCCTGCATTTGAGAAGTCTTGGCAAGGAGAAGACCATGAAATAAAATCGAAGTCGGGAACCTCATTCCAATCAATGAGGGCGATGTTGCCGAAGTTAGGGATTTCCCTGCCATGAAGAAGTCTGTAGGCTTGTATGGCAGAAGGTTCTATCTCGGAAAAGCCAACAACCTCGAAGTCGAACTCAGGATGCTTTTCTTTGAGGTATTTGAAGGATAGGCTTTGACTGCCATACCCAGCGAATGCCTCAAAGATTCTGAGAGGATGCTGCTTGTTGTACTTACTGATTTGTATCATTGTGGTAAATGGTTTCGTAGATGTTACGGATTCCACTGGATGCCCAAACGTTCCATCGTTCCGTTGTCACGATATATCTCCAATGGGATTCTACATGAACTTTGTGGGTTATTCTTTAGAACTTCAATCATTCCGTAGATACGCTGACGTAGTGCATGATTCTTGTCTTCCTCTGTTATCTGCTGCTCAACCTTTGTCTTGGCGATGAGTTGGCTGATTTCAGAAGGATTCTCGTTAACGGCTGCTGGCGGTGGTGTTGCTCCGATGAGTTCATCTTCCCATCCTCGCTGGTTGAGGAAGGTTTGGAAGTTTTTTCTATACTGCTTGTCGGGTTGGGAGAGTACATAGAGAGGTATGTACTCTATAGCTGCCTTGCGGTCTTTCAGACTCATAGAGTTCCATTTCTTCTCTAGCTTAGCCTTGCAGCCTACTTTCTTTTCGTAAAGGTTCCATGCTCTTTCAAAGGTGTATTCGTCTTTGACTTCCTTGGGTGGAGCAGTTACCTTATAACCATTGTCTTCTAGAAGTTTGATGGCTTCCTTTATTTTTGCTACAAATTCTTTTCCATCAATAACATATACATCTGTCATAGTTCACCATTTAAATAATTGTCGATTGCTTGGATAAATTCATCTAAAGAACGAATGATGATGTACTTGCCACCATGTCGTTCTACTTCATGCTGGAATACTCTCTGTTCTGGTTCCTGCTGTCCTTTGAGTGTTTTATTTTCAATACAGAGGAAACCGTACTGGGAGGTGCGCTTCAGGAGCAGCATATCTGATACTCCTGCCTTCATGCCTTCTTCTTTAAGCCATGCGGCTTGTCGGGAGGTTCGCTTGCCACCATTAGGAACGGCAAAGAAGACTCCTTCGAGGTCAGGATATACCCCACGGATATACCTGACCTCTGCGGCTTGCAAGTTGTGTTCATCATAGGATGAACGCTTGCGTATCTTCTTACCTTCCTGCTCTAGCTTTGCTTTGATTTCAGCGTAGGTAGCCATTACCAGTCGGTTGAGAAAAGGTCGTTGAGCGAATCTTCACCCATCAGACGGATGGCTTCATAGGCAAGGTTTGCATTCTTGAAGTAAGTATTTGCTTTGTTCAATGTCTTTGTGTACAATGGAATAAAAGTATCACCGTCTTTGTTGATACCCCAGTTTTCATGGTTCCCATCGAAATCTGGTTTCCAGTTACCATTGAGATACTTGGCGATGTTCTGCAACTTGTTGAAAGCAATCATGCGTTTAACTTGTGCTTCAGATGTGCAGTTGTCAAAGTCTCTATAATTTGATAAAGTTTGCACCCATGAGTCAATCGTGTCGTGATTAAGAAACCAAGCATCCTTTCTAAAGAACAATTTTCTGCAAATATCATCATAAGTGATAGACTTGCCTTCCGCTGCATCAGGAGCAGGTTTCTTGTCTCCTTCAATCTTCTTGCGAATCATCGGCTTGCCATCCTCGCTGATGAAGACTTGAAGGTTGTCGGGAATAGGAATTTCTACAGCTGTACCATCTGTCGGGATGGTGCATTTGGTGAATCTCGCCTTTCCGTTATTGGTGTTGGTAATGTCCTGACTAGTGATGCCTTCTGCATGAATGCCTGATGAATCTCCATCATCCTTCTTTCCGAAGACTTCATCAAAAACCTTACCCATGATAGCACCCATCATCATAGATGATGCAAACTTACTAGCTTCATCGTTACCATTGTTGCGCTGACGATTACGTCTGTTGTTGCGCTTGTCGTTTCTACGTGTCATATCAACTATAATTTTGTAAAATGTTATTAAACTCGTCTTCTGTAATGCCATTAGCCATGAGAATGGTTAAGATGGTATCAAGACATCTACTATATACTTCATTAAAGGCTGGCTCGTCCATCTTGGCGAAGGAGATAGACTTGGCTCGCTCTAGGAACTTCTGTCCGTTTAGGTCGTAAAGTGGTTCGCTGAAACCTGACGTTATCAGAAGCTCTTCACGAAATGTGTCTACCGAGCGTAGATTTATGCGCTGCTGCTCTGTAAGACAATCCCATGCTGCTCTGATAAGGGCGAAGAACTTGCGGTGGAACCTCACGTTTCTCGGTCGGACAATATTCGCCTTGACGATGGAACCAACCTTTATCTTTTTCATTTCCTCGTAATCATCATCCGTGTAGGGACGGAGGCCAGAGAAGGTTCTTACAAGATGGATTTCCATAAATTGATATATTGATTATCAATTAGTTATGTTGCTAAAATGGGAGGCCACTTTTCTGCTGACTACCTGCAAATTGAGCGTTCTGCTGAATAGGTTGACCGCTTGCATTAACCTGAGGGGGAAACTGCTGTGTCTGACTTTGTGGTACTGGCTGCTGTGGTGGGTTATACCCATAAACTGGCTGATTTGCCTGACCTATCTGACTCTGCATCATCTGTCCCTGCTGCTGGGCATTTGGTCGCTCTACCTTCCAACAATCCAACTGATTGAACCATCGTCCGTCTCTAGACTGGTGCGCCTTCAATCCGATGTTGGCGGTGATGATTTCACCAACCTGAATGCCGAACTGCTGAATCTTGTCAGAACCGTAAACTTGGATAACGGCTCTTGAAGGGTACTGCTGGTTCAGTTCCTCAATAACATATTCTACGGAACTCCATTGGGTTCCGTTTTGGCTCGTTCCCATTTGAACTTGCCCTGCTGCAATAATCTTGCCTGTAAACTTTACGTTCATATCTATACTTAATTAAGTTTGATTCTTAATGACGGCTTGGTGGTCGTATCTTTCAGATAGTACTCGTAGTGCTCTGGCTCCGTGTCCTTGAACAGCTTCGTGTCGAAGGTCTTCTTGGTGGTGGCTGCCACATAGGAGTAGGAACCGATGTTGGTCTTGATGGATTTCTGCTTGTTGGCTTCCATCATCTTCATCATCTGCTCCTTTAAATCATCCTGCTTGATTTTCAGGGCATCCATACGAGCGGTGATAAGTCTGTACTCCTGCTCTAGTGCCGAGAACTGCTCAGGAACCTCCACCTTATATTGGTACTCTGCATCATCAGCGAGATAAGCGTTGATTAAATCGTCTATCTGTTCATCTGATACCCTTGGGAGTGGCTGGAACTTGCTCTGTCCGTTCTTGAACCACATGCATACAATCTCCTTCACCTTTAGGTCGGGATTCTGCTCCTCGAACCATTTGGCATAGATGGATAGCTGGAGAGAAACGTTGTCGTAGTGGAGGGTGGCGGTGGTCTTGTAATCTACCAGATAGATGTTGCCTTCGCTATCTGCAAAGACTCCGTCAATGGCAGATGCAAAGTTCTCGCCATCGGTAACTAGATATTCGGATGCGATGTAGTGCAAGTCGAATGAGACTAGCATGCTATGGAAGGCAAGAAGCTCCTCCGTAGGATTCGGGTACTGCTTGATGTCTGCATCGAAGATGGAGCAGAAGGTTTCAAACGTGTTGTGTACTAGTCCTCCTCGCTCTGCTGCCTTCATCAATACAGACTCAGGGATATTCTTGTAGGTGTCGGGGAAGGCTTTCTTGATGAGGGTTCCAGTGACTCCTTGAAGTTCCTTCTCACCAAGGAAGTATTGGTGAGACTCCTCTATGAATGTGACCTTTGGCACATTCAGGGTTATTTTCTTTGTTGCTTCTGTCATATTATTGTATACCTAATTGTTTCTTCTTTGCTGATACTGCTTGCATGAACTGAGGGTTTGAACAGAGCGGCTGGTATTTCTGAACTACCCACAACAGATTATCCTTGTTGACACATCTGCTAAGGTATGCCAATCCTTCGTTCAAGTCATTGGTGTGATACTGGGGTGTTGCTGGCTGCTTGGCTGCTTGTGTTGCCTGAGCCGTTGGATGCTGAGTCTGCTGCTGCGCTGCTGCTCTGCTATCCTGAGCACCATACTTACTATCAATATCTATGATGTCTTTTCCTGCCTCGAAATAAACGTCTGCTGCTACACCCAGTGCCTTCATCGCAACCGATAAGGCATCTGTGAGTGCCATCTTATAGCATTCATCCGATACGTATGCACCCTTGCTTTCCATTGAAACTTCTGACGAACCTCCTGTTCCTTGAATGGCATCAGACCATTCTCCGTTTACCTTGATAAAGAGGTCAATGTTACAATAGGCTTTCACCTCGCTACCAAAAGTCTCTGTCCATTGCTTGGTGATTACGTACTTCCAACCGATTCCGCACACACCAAACTGCTCTGTCATTGCCTTGATGCGCCACATTGGGTTGATGTCGTGCTTTCCTCTTAGTCTTCCAGACTGAATTTGTCTGAGTGCTTGCTGAGGTACGACTTTGAGTTTGTTGTAATAATCTAAATTACCCATAACGTTATATATTAAGTTGTTATTGATACTTCCATTCATAGTGGCTGCATCGGTAGCCACCATCTGGATTCCTATTCGGATTGTCACACATGGTCGAGAACAGACAATCGTGACAACTGCTTGCTTTATATCTCATATTGTATGGTTTGAAATGTTCAAATTAAAAACCCCACGATTCTCACGAATGGTGGGGGCGAGTGCTTTATTTTAATATCAACCTGAGCGGTCGCTACCGCACAGCAAATGTAATTTGTATGGTAAATTCAACATGTCAATATTTGCAGTTTCCTTGAAAAAGGAGGGGCAGTAAAATGAATATGATTAAAACTGCCACCTCCGTGGAGCGACATCTATACAACTTGCCGGATGCTGAATCGCTCCTTGGTTCCCTTCTGCATTTATGGAGGCTTAGGACTCCCAGCACTAGTAATCGCACATATTCAGATATATCTAAATTTTTACGAACAATAATCTATTTACTAAACTGGAAAAATTAAAGAAAATATTCGTGCTGGCTGCATTAGAACCGAATTGTAATTGTGCGCTCCGACCTTTTGATGCTACCTTATTATATATAAGGGTCACGGCATCAGGTCTGCATCTTCACAAGAAAACTCCAAGACTTTCCCAATTCCATCTGTGATGTAGGTATTCATCCTGCTACTTATCCATACTAAGTGGTACGCTGTAGTTACGACCATTACCCTAAATGGGTGCATGTACCTTACGGAAGGGTTCCGACTCCGATACCAAGCCTTGGAACAGGGCTATATGGGGCGCAAGGTGGGACTCGAACCCACGACACATGAAGGGGATGAACCTTCCTGCTCTGACCAACTGAGCTACTTACGCTTTCAATCTATAATCTAACTAACTTAAAAACATAGTGAGTAAAAATGACTATTACTTACCCTTATATCTACTTGCTCACTTCCTTGAAGTATGAGCGGATTTCCTTTATTAAGAGGACAAACATGGCAATAGATGCCACTAACATAATATCTGCGAACATAAGTTTATCTGTTTAATGGGTTACACAATAGGCTGCTGCCTCTGATTCTATCTCTGTCATGCTCTTGCTGCGGTTCTGCATCATCCAGTCTTCCAACTCGCTCTTCTTGAAGTAGAGTAGGTTGATATTTGGCTTGTAGCAAGGGAGAATGTGCTTTCTGACGTTTTCCCTCACTCCTCGAACCGTCATGCCTAGTATGATTGCAGCTTCCTTAATGTTGAGCACATTCTTTGCAGCAATCAGCGAATACTGCTCGATGCGGTCTAGCTGCTCCTTAATCTCTGGGTCTATCATATCAGCTGAATTTGAGGGTTTGTTGACTGGCACTAGGTGTCTTGGATGGCTCTGTTCCACCAGTGCCCTTATCGCTGGGAGTGTTCTCCTGCTCTATCAAGGGGAGAATGCCCTTCGCTTTGAGTGATTCATAAAGGAAGATTCTTCCTTTCGTTGTCCACTCGGTGTTGTACTTCACATCGTGCCGACCATCACTTCTCAGTATATCTACCGCTCTGCTGTGAACGTAGCCGCCAGTAAGGAACTTTCCGTACAATATCCACTGACCTCGAACCTTGTGCTGAATCTTCATTGCTTCCAGTTCTTTATTCAGCTTCATGGCACTCATTCCGTAGTCCTGAGCAATCTGGGTAACGGTCATGGTGGCTGTACTCTGCAAGATTTGGTCGTAGTAGCTGACCTTTGGCAGCATTTCGGTAATCTTGTTGCCCAGTTCCAAGTTCTCCTTGCTGATAGTGAGGATGGTTGCTTGCTGCTTCTTGTTCTCCAAGGCTAGCTGCTGTTTCTCTTCCTCGCTCTTGACAAGAGATTTGAGAGCTTCGAGATAGTTCTGAGGGACGGATGGCTTGGATTGCTCAATCTGTCTCTTCATAGCGTTGAAGGCTTCGATGTATTTCAGCTTGAACTCCATCGCCTTCTTGCCATTGAACCCCATCGCCAACAGAGTGAAACCATCTTGGTTCATGATGAACATTGGATAACTCTGTTTGTTCTGCTCATTGATGTAGGTCGTTTCCTCAAACATCGGGGTCTCGTCATTTTTAACGATACCCCCTTGAAGTATCTTCCTAATCGCTTTGAGAACATTATCGTGAGGTTTCTCAAAGACTTCAGCAACCAGTTTGCTATTTGTTAGAGGTTGGTTGCTTTCACCTCGGTAAACGATTTCATTCATAAGAACCTCCTTTTTTATTATTAAAGGAACACGACCTTATCGGTCTCAACTCCTCCGAACTCTTTCAAGGCATCATTCCTGATTTCGTAGGATTGCTTGCTTTGGCTTCTAAAAGCTAGAGCATTGTAGATTGTTTCTATCCTGCAACCATATCGCTCAGCAAGTTTTTTACCTGCTTTAGGCGGAACCTTGATAATTTTTATCTTTTTTGTTTGCATATCTTAATTTTTTGTTGTACTTTTGCTTTTAAATATATAGCAACTTGTTATTAACGGTTGCAAAGTTAGTCATTTCTTGCTAATCTACCAAATTTTTAGCAAGAAATCATTAACCGATTATGATTAATTAAGTATGGTTTATAAATGTAAAATGTATGGAAGTGACTATTTTTCAGCGTATTAAGCTGATTTTGGAGGATAAGCAAGTATCGGTTAACGCTTTGTCAAAGTTAGTCGATATGTCTCAAACTACCCTTAATACTCAGTTGAAGGGTGAGCGTACCTTGTCTGCAAATGTTGTAGCAAAGGTACTTATAGCCTTTCCTGACGTGTCTGCTGAATGGTTGATGCGTGGGGTAGGTACAATGTATAGTAACCAAGATGCAGATGATTCATCTTGTATGGTTGCTGAGACTCCTCATCGTGAAGAACCTAATATAGAAGAGTCTCATCAGGATGATTCTGTCTGGAAGGCGAAGTACGAGGAGTTGGAGAAACGCTACGACCAGCTACTATCTATCTTAGGTGGTGGCATGAGACAAGCAAATGTAGGTTAATTAAAATGTGGTAGGTATGAAATATAGTAAATGGTATAGATTGGTATGTAATACTATTGTTCTTACTATTATTTTCTTGTCTCTTGTTTTTGTGTCGTGTGAATACAATAACAAAAAGGATATTTCATCTGAGCGTAAAAAGGAGATAGCAGATTCTGTAAAGAAGGTTAATGACGAATATGAAAAGAATAAGCCTTGCAATCGTGTTGGAAAGTATCTATATATAGACCAATTGGATGTTTTGCATACACGTCTTCATTGTGGAGGTATAAATGATGGTGGAACTCTTAGTGGTTCTACTACGGATGAAAATGGCGAAGAGGTTGAGGTTTCTAGCAGAATCAAATGTGGTTCTGGTGTTGAGAGAATCAAGCTAAAAGACCTTGATAAATCTTTGTTGGAAAATTCATGTCGCAACTGCATAGATGATGATATGTATGATTACTTGAAAAAGTACGGTTCTCTAGAAGGATTGCTTGATGAACAAATTACTAAGTAGATAAAATGAAACATATTGTGTTACTTTTTGCCATCATCCTGATGGCATCATGCAGCAGTTCTTCCAAGAAGTCTGCTGATGCTGAACCTGAAAAGAAGGAGTCTGCCGCAAAGTCGGCTGTCTCTAGGGGTAACGTTTTCATCTGCACTGGCAGTTCCTCAAAGCGTTACCATAGCGACCGAGATTGTAAAGGTCTCTCTCGATGCTCAGGAGAAATAGAAGAGGTAAGCGAGGAGGAAGCTGAGGATATGGGAAGAACTCCTTGCAAGATATGTTATTAATTTAAATATGTGATATATGAAGAAGATTTTATGTTTTATGATGTTTGTCTTGCTGCTGGTATCATGTAGCAAGGATTCTGGTGAAGAGGTTGGATTGACCTCAAACTATATTGAGGTTGCTGGTGTCAGACATCAGATTGATAAGTTTGTGATTGAGAACGAAACTGATTTTCGTATAGGCTCCAAGAAGGATGGAACTTATATTTCTTTTGGTTATACTTGGTACAAAGTTCCAATAGGAGAGAAGGTATATTTCGTTGAAGCAGACGAGTATTTGGACTATTTTGAGTTAGTGGATAACTACAGAAAATGCAACTTAATTGATGGTTCTTCTGATAGTTTTTACTTAATCAAGAAGAATGGTGATAAGTATATCGTTGATATATATATTGGTTCGTCTAAATACAAGACGATTGTACATTATGAAGGAAAAATGATATAAAGAAAAGGCATCGGGAAAGAATCTCGGTGCCTTTTCTGTTACTTGTCGAAGAACTTATCAATGAGTCCCATTGCATCATTCTTCTTCTTATCTATAATCTTAGCGTATATCTCGGTGGTGGCGATTCTTGTGTGCCCCATCAACTTGCTGGTGGTGTAGATGTCTGCTCCCAGCGTAAGCATCATGGTTCCGAAAGTATGCCTTGCAGTATGGAATGTGATGTCTTTCTTGATGCCAGCGTTGGCTGCCCATACCTTTATATGAGTGAGAACCGTCTGTTCGCATCCCATACCATTGAAGATGAACTCGTTTCCGTCCTGCTCAGGCAACCATTCTATAGCTTTGCCTGACAGATTATAGGAAACCATCTTGTTGGTCTTCTTCTGTATGATAGACAGATGCCATGACTTGGTTCCATCCTCGTTGGTTACTTCCCTGATGTCAGACCATTTCAGTCTCCTGATGTCCGAGATACGCAAACCGCAAAAGCAGGAGAACATGAATGCCTGCTTAATAACTGGAACCTTGCATTCTGTTTCTGCCAGTTTCTTCACCTCCTCAATATCCAAGAATACCCTGCTGGTTTCGGGTTTCTTTGGCTTCTCACGCTTATCTACCTCGCTGAATGGATTCTTGTATATCATCCCACCTTTCACGGCTCTGCTGAGCATTTCATTAAGGTGGTTGCAGTACATAATCTTGGTATAGCTGGAAAGCGGCTCTCCATTGCTCTTCTTGGTGTTGTTCAGGAACTCAATGAATCCCACACAATACTTCTTGTCAATGCTGGATAGCTTGATACTCTCTCCCTTGTAGGCGATGAGTTGCTTTCGGGTGCATTCTATCTGTGCTGCGATGCGGCTTGGAGACTGCGATGTCTTCATCTTGTAAGCCTTGAAGTTGTCTATCCAGTCCATGAGCTTCATCTTGCTCTTGACGGATATGATACCCGAAATGCTGTTCTTGATGTCCAGTACTCTCTGAGCCTTGATAACATTGGCGGTAGCCATTGTTTCAGCATTCTTTCTTCTTGCCTCTGCCTTACCTCTACCCATCTCTGGTACGATGTAGAGTTTCAGAAACTCATAGGTTCTCTTGCCATCCTTGTAGATGTCTAGATAGACACTCTTGTTTCCGTTGGCAAGTTCCTTGAATCTGATAGTGACAGGTTCCTTTTCGATTGTTTTCTTCCTTCCCATAAGCCTTTGTTTTATAAATCTGCTGCAAAGATAAGCATTTTTTTTGTTACTTGCAAGTTTTGGGTAACAAAATAGTAACATAACTAACACGTATCTAATGTGTAGGTAATGTATATCTAGCTTTCGGAAAATTAATTTTCCGCAAAGATAATGCGCTGGAATTTAATATGTTAGATATACATTACCTATACATTAGGTTACAGATGGCTTAAAATGGGCTATTTACTATCTTTATTATTCCAATGTGATTTGTTTTACTAGTTAAGTACTTGATTTATAGATTGTTATCAAATTTACTACTTTTGGCGAGTAACAAAATAGCAACAATGAAGTGTTAATCTTTGTAAAGTAACGAACTTGCCCACAACAAAGATACGAATTAAATCTTATTCACAATTAATTTCAGAAAAGACTTTAACTTAGATTAACATTGTATCGTTTCGTATACCCAATGTATATCTATTTCCTTATAAATTCGATTTCTCTTACATTCAACAAATTTTAGCATTTGGCGGTTCCAAAAATTGTTTCTATCTTTGCATCGTCAATGTTACGGTTGACAGACTAAAGTAGTCCTCCTTTCAAGGCGCAAGCCTACAAGATATGAACCTCTGGGTCGTTGTCCGTAACCAACACTCGGGGGTTCTTTTTTTTTATACCCCTGAGTTTGATGGCAAGACATACGAGGTTCAATCCGTGCAGTCCTCTTCGGTGTTATCGCCCGATATATAAAACTGCTCAGTCTAGTAGAATATATCCATGTAGGTAAACCCTGCTCTGTCCCATCCATTGACAACAGGTGCCCATCTGCCGAAAGGCACTACCCCTACATAGATGAATCAAACAAAGTGGGTAACTTTGTTCTATGTAGGCTTTGGTAGGGAATAATCTACTGCTTATAGTAGTTGATAATTAAATAAAGATTTTCCTTGCTGTTGCCCTCTCCATTAGGGGATGGGTAAAGAATGGATAGTATATATTGTTTAACTAGTAAAATTTTGCTTATGGATAAGGAAGAAAAAGCAAAGGTGATTCTTGATTATGACAAGTATCAGGAGTTGCTCAAAAGGGTAAATGAGGCAGACAAAAATGATTTTGTTGTAGCTAACAATGCTTATGCAAAAGCTAAGCAAGAAGATGCAACACTGATAGGTATATTGAGAGAAAAAATCGCATCGTTAGAAAAAGATAATAGCGATTTACGTTGTAATTTATCGTATCTTCGAAATGAAAATGGTTCATTAAGAGTTGATATAATAAACAAATTCAAAAAATCTCGCCTAGAAGGTTATAGTGAATTTGTTTGGGTAAATGGTGATAAGATTTTGGACAAAGTGATGAGGTCTTTGGATATGAGCCTTAAAACCATTCCTGCGCTATCTTTCTGGAACTACTTTACTGGCAAGGCTGATAGGATATTCTGTGATAAGATAAGAAGTTGTGTATGTAATAGTTTAAACAGCGCTTTCTTAGATTTTATCAATCCAAGTAAGATAGTCTTATGAAGATAGAGTCAATCAGTTGTCAGGTCAGAACTGCTCGCAAGCAGCATCTATGCGAGTTGTGCCTTTGCCCTATTCACAAGGGTGAGGAGTATGGGTATGAGGTCTTGAAGGTAGATGGCAAGATAGAAGCTCATAAGCGGCATCTGGAGTGTGACGAGTTGACCGCCAAGGATGAGTTTCAGACGGAAGACTATGGCTTGCGCTATACTTCCGAGACCTTCTATATGGCGGTGTATGACTATATTCATTTGCATCACAATGGGGATGATAGCTGGGCTGGCTCTATGTTTAGCAGAGTGATTAAGATATTGAACGAGTTGAATGTTGAAGATATGAAATTAAAAATTAAGGCTTATGGAACTTGATATGTTGATTAGAGACGCCCTGAGCGATGCCAAGTGGTTAATTGCGAAGGGCGGCACGGATAGGGCAGAAGTCTTGAACCGTGTGATGGGGAAGATTGATGATGCGTTGAAGGAACTGGATGGGGTTGACCTCGTTGACCTCAACAAGGTATGGCATCAGGCGAAAGATGTTATGCCACCAAGCATATATGGCGGCAATCATGCAGACTTGCTGTGTGTTCATCAGTTCAAGCCTACCTCTCATCCTATCCTTACCCACGAAGAGAACTGCCCTATATTTGAGCAGTATCTTAAAGTGAGTCCGAACGACTGGTGGTGTAGAACTGGTGATTTGTTGAAGAAGGAACATCGAGAACTTTTTTGGAGATAGATATATTAATTTAAATAGTTTGATATGAATAAAAAAGTAATCGAGATTGTACGTAAGTATGTTGAGGAGCACTTGGATAAGAGTGATGCGAAACCAGAGTATGATGTGTATGTAGTATGGCAATGTTATATTCTTGGTAATGCGAAGTGGTTGCTCTCAACTACACTTCCTGATGGTATGTACTACGAGGTGACATACAACAAGGGTATGGGTGTGTTCTACCTTGACGCTTATAAGAAGTTTGCGAATATGAGTATTGCCAATGACTAGTTCTTCTGCTGAATACTACAGAACTCACCCAGCGGCTAGGGCAAGGAAGGCGGCATACGATACCAAGTTTGAGTCTTCTCCTGCTCAGAAGGCTAAGCGTAGGGAATTGGCTCGTCACAACGCTGCCCACGATAAGAAGTATGGGGCATTCACGCAAGGGTATGGATGCCAGCCACACACGTTCAGGAATCAGGTATAAGCCATCATCGGTGAATCGTGGTTCTAAGACGGATATGGCTGGAGACAGAAGGGCTAGAGGCGGTCGCTGATAGTGAATCTTTCCAATTTGGAAACAACTGGAAAGAATTGGAAACAAGAAAGGGAGCCATCATTGACTCCCTTTTCTTTATCTGAATAAATCTCTAATATCACAATCTATAGCGTCTGCTACTCTTGTAAGGTAGCTGACGGTTGGGTTTCCGTTGAGGGCAGCAGAGAGGGAACCTTTGGTGATGCCTATCTTGTTGGCTACTTCCTCAATGGTCATTCCCTTTTCCTTGATAACTTCTTTAGCTTTAAGTGTTGACATTATGATGGAAGATAATTATAGTTTTCGTTAAGATATTCCTCCAACTCGTCTATTTGCTCTTGTGTTGGTTCGCCCAAGTTATCCTCGGTCTCTAAATCATCAAAGTACTCATGCCAACCTGCACCGTTCTCTGCGTTGTGAATGATGTAGTCTGCGATGCTGCTATACCAGCCATTCATAATGGCATCTTCGTTGTCGTGAACGATACTACCAATGTAGTTGTCGATATTCTTCTTCATAATTATTCGCTTATCCGTGATGCGTAGGGCTTAACGATTGTTTTTATTTTTCTGCTGCAAAGGTACACAAAAGTTTGGGTATAACCAAACATTTTCTTGGTTTTAACACGAATTTAACACTTTCGGGGCGAAATATAGCAAAATAAGAAGGGGAATGCGTGAGCACTCCCCTTCTCTTATCCTAAACTAACAATCTTATAAACCTTAATTCAAAAACCTTGCCTATGAAAAAACAATCGTACTTCTAAATAATTAAAAACGATATTAAATGATAATAAAAAACATTTTATCCTTCCTCTTCAGACATCTGTCTTAACTTCTCGGTGAGGGCATTGTGAACCTCACGCTTATCGTCAAGAGTGACGGTCTGTAGCTTAGGGCAGTTGAACTCCAAAATCTTGATGAAGGTCGCAACCTTATCTTTCGGCTCGCATTTATACCAAGCTGCCATGAAGTCTTCCCAAGCCTCTCTAGAAAAGTCGGCACACAGCTCACGAAACTCCTTTGTGATAGGAGACTCGTACCCTTTCTGCTTTCCTCCAGTCTTCGGTCTTCCCTTCTCGAACTGACCTTTTGAATTTCTGTCTGCTGCCATTGTCTTAACTATTTTGGTGCAAAGATAGCAATTATTCGTCAAACGGAAACTTTATCCGTTAACTTACCTACCCAAATAAACGGATAAAATACGAATCTCGGATGGTATTTGTATCTTTGCCACATTATTAATAATTAATATACATATATATGTTAGGAACTTTAATCGGGGCAGGACTGGGTCTTGCAAGCAGTATCGCTGGCGGTATAGCTAACCGCAAGGCGAGACAGAAGCAGGAGCAGATGATTGCCCAGCAACAGAAAGAAAATCAGGCGTGGTATGATAGAACATACAATGCCGACCCGACCAAGCGTGCTGATACGGTTCGCTTGCTCACTCAGATGCAGGAGCAGATTAAGAACCGCAACAAGGCTGCTAAGGGCAGACAGGCGGTGATGGGTGGTACGGAAGATTCCACAACTGCGGTTAAGGAGGCAAACAACAAGACTCTCGCTGATACTACATCACAGATTGTTGCTGCAAATGATGCTCGCAAGGATAGCATCGAGCAGCAGTATATGGCAAGAAAGAGTCAGTTGCAGGGGCAGCAGATGGGACTCGAAGCTGAGAAGGCTGCTGATACCGCCAATGCGGTTGCAGGAGTGGCTGGTACTGCTGCCAATATCGCTGCATCGCTTGGTAGTGGTACTGGTGGAGCAAAGAAGGCTCCCAATATGAACGTGACTCAGCAGCAGTTGAATGGTATTGCCAAGAACCCGAATGATGTTCTCGGCTTGAAGGCTCAGACTACTGGTCTGCCATCACAAGGTGACCTGAATAGCCTTGGTGTAAAACTACAACACGTTAAAGCATAAGCCTATGAAAGCATCAGATATGTTACGAAACAACAATGGCTTGAAGACTACACAGAGTGTACTCAACAAGCAGCAGAGTGGGGTGGATGCTGCCAATAAGGTGGCACAGACTCAGGCTCCAGTATTCACCCAGCAACAACTGGATGCGGCTGGCAAGAAGGTTGACAAGATAAATGCTGCCACTCCAACCGATGATGCTATGAAGGCGGCTAGAGAGAAGACTATTGCTACTCAGCAAGCTATCGCAAATGGTGTAGACGTGAATCATGGTGCTCCTAGTGATGAGGAGTATAAACCTTCCGTACCTATCGTGAAGAAGGAGGAACCAAAACCTCAGCCTAAGCAGCTATCTTATGCCGACATGTATAAGATACTGAATCCTGAGCATCAGGAGACGGCTGAGCAGAGGGCGAACAGAGAGAAGAAGGAGCGTACCAAGGCTCGTATCGCTGCTCTGGGTGATGGTCTCCGTGCTCTCAGCAATATCTACTTCGCTACCAAAGGAGCCAAGGTGGTACACAATCCTGAGTCGGATATGACTAAGGCGGTGAATAAACGCAAGGCATATATGGATGAGCAGAGAGAGAAGAATCGGGCATCATGGCTGGCTGGGTATCAGAGGGCATTGGCTCTTGATGAGGAAGCTCGCAAGAACAACCTGACTCTCGCTGAGCAGATGAGGTATCACGATATGCAGAACGACATCAATAAGGTGAAGAATGACCAAGGTCAGCAGAGAATTGACCAAGGTAACAGAAGACTTGACTTGTCGAAGATGAAGTATCAGACTGATGCTGATTACAAGAAGGCAGTCTTAGCTATCAAGAAGGCTCTGGCTGATGGTCAGATTTCTCATTGGCAAGCACAAGAGGCTATCCAGCGTATGAATGCTGAGACTGGTCGAATCCGTGCCAACAAGTCGGGCAGTGGCAGTTCCCGAAAAGGTTCTTACTCAGGAGAGGTTGATGAGTATATGGATTTGATGGAGAATGACCCTGAGGGTATGGCTGAGGCTGCAAAGGAAGTACGGAAGATGGGTTACTCCCCTAAGACGGCAGCAGGAAAGAAGGCTCAGAAGATTGCTTATCAGCGTAAGCATGGTAAGGGTAAACAGAACCATACTTCATCATCCAATAATGGTGGCAAGAAGAAAACTGGCGTAAACTGGTAACAAGATTGTTAACAAACAAATATATATATCATGGCAGAAAGACCATTATACACTTTATACAAGAATCTGAAAGCACAGAACTATGATGTGCCTGATGATTACAATAAGTTTGAGAGTGCTCTGACAAGAGACGGAAAAGGTGGTGCGGATAACAGACATGCTATCTATGAGAACTTGAAGGCTCAGAACTTTGATGTTCCTGATACCTATGAGCGTTTTTATTCGGCACTCTTTGAACCACGTAGCAAGACTTCATCCAGAGCGAAGGGCGGTAGTGTTCCTATGACTGCTGCTGACCGTGCTCGTTTCTCTGCTGGGGCACAAGCTATCTCGGCTAGTGCTCAGCAGACTATGGATAATGCTGGCAGATACAACAGACTGAAACAACGTAAGCAGAAACAGCAGAAGGATTTCGGTCGTGTGAACTTGGGTACACACCAGACTCCTTATGGTGGTGATGCCAACAATGTGGTGAAGGATGATTTCGCTTACAATCCTGAGACTGGCAAGGCAGGGGCATACGTTACCTCGAATAATGAGAATGCTTATACATTTCCTGATGCTGAGCAGGTACAAGCTATCCTTGACAAGCAGAACGATGCCTATCAGGTAGCTGTAGATACTGGAGAGATTCCATCTGCCTTGGATGTTCGTGACAAGAATGGTAACTATGACTTGCAGGAGAACATCGGCAAGAATGGAATCTATCTTACTGAGGAGGGTGCTCAAAAGCAGTTTGATAAGAAACTGGCTGATGCTTATGCTCGAAAGAAGGAGATTGAAGCTCTTATCGTTGAGGATAATCGTCAACACGGAAATCCTTTGCTCTCTTATGGTGCTAGTATCGGTGCAAGTAACGGAAGAACTGCTGAGCAGAGTGACTATAGAAATAAGTTGGCAACCTCTCTTTCTCTGGTTACTGAGCAGATTGGTGCGTTGGAAGCGGTGAAACAATACCCTACAAGTAGCTGGGGTGAGGATGCCTTGAAGGCTCTTGACAATACAGCCTTTACTGCCAAGACTTGGGATTTCGGTCTGACTGACTTCGCTGCTATGGGGCAGATGGAACGTATCAAGACAAAGATGGATAACAATATTCCTCTGTCGGGTTCTGATAAGATGCTCTTGAAAAGTAAACTGGGTGCGGATGCTGCTGCGGCTCTTGAAGATGAGAAGATGGGTAACATCTACCGATGGACAAAGATTGCAGGGCAGAGTCTCCCATTTATGGCAGACTTCTTCTTGACTGGCGGCTATGGTGGTATTACCAAGGGCATCAGTCGTGGAGCCTTGAAGATTGCTGCTAAGCGTGGCATGGGCAAGGTGAGTGCTGCGGTATTGAAGAATACTGGTATTGTGATTGGTGATGTTGTCGGCTCGTATGCGATGGCTGGAACTGAACAGGCATTGAAGACTGGAGCAGACATCATGCAGCGACATCTGGGTAATCTGTATCAGGACGAGAAGGGTGATTACAAGTTCGGTACTTTCGATGAGAATGGAAACCTCCTGCATGAGGGTGGCGAGTCTATGGGTACTGCTCTCTATAAGGGTCTGACCTCTGCCATGGTGGAGAACTATACCGAGAAGTTGTTTGGTCACAACTATGGTATCAAGAAGGGTGCTATCAACTTCATGGAGAAACATGGTATGAATGCGTCTGCTGAGTTCTTTAAGAATATCGGCAAGAGTGGATGGTACACCAATTCCAAGAAGTGGATGGAGAAGTTTGGTATCAATGGTTTCGCTGAGGAAGTGATGGAGGAGGAAATTGGTATTCCTCTTCATGCTCTGCTGGATGGTGAAGGAAAGGTGAGTGACCTTCTTGATGCTAAGCAGCAACTCGACATCATCGGTGGTATGGCTATCTCTGTTGGCTCTATGTATGCGATGGGTGCTGGCTCCCGACCAGTCAAGGGTGTATACAATCGTGCTCAGTACTACCGATTCCGCAATAAGGTGAATGTGGCTGATAGTGATGCACAGAACCTGATGGGCGATAACTGGGCAGACATCAAGGACAAGATTGACAACGCAACCAACGAGCAGATGGGTAGTGTGCTGGCTGGCATCCTTCGTCAGAGAGATACCATGACAAAGGAGCAGATTAATGCTGCTGTTAACTATGGTGTGAACCTGATGAAGATGCGTGGCTACAATATTGCCAAGACTGCTGAAATGAATGCAAGAGAGATTACTAATGAGTCAACAACTCCTGAGGAGCAGCATCAAACTGATATTGACAACGCTTACTCTGAGGGGCATGATGCTGATGATGCAGACAAGCATGATATTCAGATTCGGCAGGAAGACCAGATGAAGACTCTTGCAGCAGCATTGGGTATCTCTGAGCAGCAGCTATCTGCCATGAGTGATGAGGAACTGGAATCCCTGACTGGACAGAATGATAAACTTGACAAAGCTATCTATGACTACCAGTTATCTTCTGCCCGATACCAAGGTGTTGTTGATGATGCACAAGACAAGGTTGACCTCGCTGCACATCAGGCAGAACAGAGAGTGGATATGTACACAGACCAAAGTCGTGGTTCCGTCCGCAATGCTACCATCAAAGCATCTGGCGGCTTGGAAGATTATGGTGTGTACATTATCAGTGGTAATATTGCTACTCATGATGATGGCTCTATTGATGTAAGTAATAGCGATGATATGATTCTGTACTATGACCCGACAACGAATAGTGTTGAGCATGCTGATGCGTTGATGTTCGCTGAACTTGGCGAAGAACTCCCTGCTGATGATGTGAAGGCTCAGGCGGTAGCTGATGCAAAAGAGAATGCTATCAAGGAAGTGGCTGGCATTATTGATGGAACCGTTGAAGTTGGCTCCCAGTTCAATGTGACTGGTGCTGATGGAATAGAACATACCTATGAGGTGCTGGCTGACTATGGCGATGGTACTGCTGCTATCTCTATAGATGGTAACGTGGTGGAGAATCCTTATTCGCTTGCTGACTTGCAGCAGATGAAAGACTTGGAAGACCAGAAGAGACTGGAAGCTGCCAAGGCTGAGCGTGAGCAGATGGAGAAGGAACGTGCTGCCCAGCAGACTCAGGAGACAGAGCAGACTCAACCATCATTTGACTTCAACCAGATTCTCAATGATGATGGCAACGTTGTTCTCGTTGATGTGCTCGACAAGGATGGCAATACTAAATATCCAGACTCTAGATTGTTTCTCATCCGTGATGCTGGTGCTAAAGCTAAGGTGGTGGAGTTGAAGAGTGATGGCACAATCGTTCCTCATGCTGTGAGCAAGAAGAATGTGAGCATGATTACTTCAATGTCGCTTGATGAGTACAAACAGGCGATGGCTGATACCTCAATGATAGAGGATAATAGTGGAGTGGATAGAGGTGAGATAGAGGTGGAATCTCCTACAATAGAGGGCGAGACTGCTGCTCCTGCTGAGGAGACTGCTGCTCCTGAATCTGCTGAGACTCCTGCAACAGAACAGACTCCTGCTGCTCCTGCCATTACCCTTGAAGATGGAACCATCGTGCCTATGCTGGAGGATGGCAATCCTGACTTCTCGAAACTGACTGCCGAGCAGACTGCTGAGTTGTATGACTCCCAGTTTGGCGAGGATGCGGATAGTATCGTATCTGGATATGTGTCTGATGCAAAGAAGGCACTCGACAAGGCTAGCAACATGACCGTGAAGGGTAAGACTTTCGTGGAGCAGAAGGCGGCAAAGGATGCAAAAGAGAAGGCGATTGCTGATGCTCAGGCGGCTTATGACTCTGCTATTGCTATCCGTGATGCTTATAATGAGCGACAACTTGCCAAGGTGGAAGATACTGCTGAGGGCAGAAAGGAACTCATTGAGAAGGCAAGAAGAAAGTTCGCTCGCTTGAAGAGTGCGGTGAAGGATGATGCTGAGGCGGTGGCTCAACTCTATAAGGAGACGGTTGGTACTCTGCTGCATCGTCTGTATGACTCTACTGGTATTGATGTGACTGATACTATTCCGCTTACTGCTGAGGAGTATGTGGCTAGCAACCTCGGTGCTCACTCTCTCAATTATGAGGGAACAGAGACAAGCAAGGGTGTTAAGCAGGAAACTGGATTGAGCAGAGAAGACTTTGCCAAGACCCAGTTGCTCGCTGCCGATGGTAAGGGAACTACCATTGATGCGCTCGTTCATAGTCTGTGGGAGAATCGTCCATCCAACCTTGAATCACTCGGCACGCAAGAGATTCGCAATGCTCTCATCGGTGTGCTCACTAGCGGTTTCAAAGCATCGGAAGCTAGAAACTACATTGAGAATCTCCGTATCGCTCAGGCTGAGAACTTCCTTGATGAGCAGAAGAAGGCGGCTGACAACGCTGCATTCGCTGAGGAGAATAAGGAAGAATCAGAACAACAGACTGAAACGGCTCCTGAATCTGAGGAGAAGACTGGGGAAGAGAACTCTGATGAGATTAATGATGAGGAGAATGAGAAGATAAATGAGCAGACAAATGAGAATATAAATGCTCCTGAGGTTCCTGAGGATGCAACTGCTGAGAATCCGCTGGGTGCTCAGCTAGACCAGACTGACCTTCCTTTCTCTGCTAGAGACAATGGCACACAGCAGACAACTGCCGAGCGTGATGCTGACGTGGAGAAGAATAAGGTGGATGATATGAAGGTCGTGGACAATATCGTAGGGCAGAAGACTCGCAAGGCTTTCGAGAGACTGGCTAAGATGATGGGTGCTAGCATTCAATGGCAGTACTCAGACAAGTTGGGTAACGGCTGGATTCAGGAGACTAAGGATGCCGATGGCAACGTTCATCGTACCATCTTCATCACTCTTGACTCTTCTATCACAGAAGGTGCTCAGTTTATCTTCGGTCACGAAATGACTCACCAAATAAAAAACCTGAACCCTGCTGCATACAATGAGTTGACTCAGCTAGTGCTTGATACCTATGGGGCTGATGCCTTCGACAAGGCGGTAGATGAGACTATGAAGAGATATTCTGATGCAGGATTCTCTGGACGTGCTAGAGATTACTACGCTGAGGAGGTTGTGGCTGATGCTGTGGGTGAAATGATTCGTGACTTGAACCTTGCTCACACTCTTGCGATGAAGATGTCTCATCCTCTGCTCGCTGCTATCCATGAGATATTGCAGAAGATTAAGTTGGCATTCTTTGGAACTGAGTATAGCGATGTGACCAAGAACATCATCCGCTCTATCGAACAAGCCTACGTGAAGACTGCCAATGGCGAGGTAACGAACTCTGAGACTGGCGAAGATGTGTCCTTCTCTCTCCGTCAAAAGCCTGAGCCTAAGAAGAAGGGTATCGGCTACAAGGTGTTTGTGTTGAAGGATGGCAAACTCTATCCACCTATGGTAGCGAACCCTGATGGTGCTGCTACTCCAGTTGGTGTATGGCTCGATGCTGATGCGGCTCCTATCGCTGGAGAAACCAAAACTGGCAGACCTCAGGTTAAGCAGGGCGGCAAGGGTACACAAGGCGGTAGTGGTAAGCTAGCCTATAGACCAGGCTGGCATCTTGGTGTCGTGCCTTATGCTATTCAGTTCAACCGCAAGGATGCTGAGGGCAACAAGACACTCTTCCCTAAGAACTTCGTCTTCGCTGAGGTGGAGTATGCTGCTGATGTTGACTACCAAGAGGAAGCTCGCCAAGAGGGTATCAATCCATCGGGCAAGTATCAGCATTCTCTCGCTGGCTTGAAGCATCTGCCTACTGATGGCTATTATATGTATCGTACCAACCCGAACCCTGAGACAGACCCTTGGGTGATTACTGGTGCGATGAAGGTGAACCGTATATTGACCAGAGCAGAGCAAGCGGAACTTGTGAAGAATGCTGGTCGTGAACCTCAGCAGATTCAGGAGGGCGATATTGTTACTGATGATGTTGTGAACAGCATTAATCAGGAGATAGCTGCTGCTCCTAAGTTCTCGTTGAAGGTTTATCATGGTAGCGGTGCTGACTTCACAGAATTTGACTTCGACCACATGGGCGAGGGTGCTGGCTCCCAAGCATTCGGTTGGGGTGGCTACGTTACTTCATCAAAGAAGATTGGCAAGAGTTATGCTACTCTGATGGACAATGACCCTTCTAAGGCATATTATCGCATTCAGCGTTCCAATGGCACAAGATTCGCCAAGAAATATCCTACTCTAGAATCATTCCTGCATGGTGATAAGCAAATAGCCATGAATGACAAGTTTACAGAGCAGGAAAAGATTGACTACTACAATGAAATGAAGAAGTTGGCTGAGCCATACCATAATCTCTATGAGGTGGATATACCTGAGGATAATGGCAGCAACTATCTGGATTGGGATGCTCCTATAACTGATGAACTGATAGATAAGGTAGCTAAAGCACTACCTTCTTTGCGTAGCTACGATATTAAGGACTTGAAGAAGGATAGAACCTTTGACAATTTCTATAAGACTATCTCAATGAGAAGTGTTACGGATGATGCAAGCTTCAATGATGATAAGGCTGCAAGCAAACTTCTCTCTTCTCTTGGCTACACTGGCATTAAGTATAAAGCTGGTCGTAACTTTGGTGGAGCAGAGGAAGGCGATACCAACTATGTTATCTTCAAGCCTGAGGATATGAAAATAACAGAGCACACCAAGTTCTCTATCAAGACCTATCATGGCTCCCAAGCATCTTTCGACAAGTTCGACCATTCCTTCATGGGTAGTGGTGAGGGTGCTCAGGCTTATGGCTGGGGAACTTATGTGAGCGAGGTGGAAGGTATCGCCAAGGCTTATGCTAAGGCGAACACGGCTAAGAGAAATACAGAATACACGGTAGCAAAACGTGCTTATGAGGATGCAGAGACGGAATACAAGAACCTTACTAATTATATTGCTGATAGCGAGTTGAATATTAATATGTATAATATTCCTTCTTTGGAAAACAATAAGAAAAAACTTGCAATGTACAAAGAAAAGGGCATTCAGCATTGGGTTGAAGTGTATGAGCAAAGAGTGGAGAGAGGTAAAAAAAACATAAAGGAGGAGCGTGAGCGTATCGAAGAATACAAGTTAAAGCAAGAGGAAGCTTATCGACTTATGGAAGATGCTAAGAAGAAACTTGATTCTCTTGAAAAGCCAAAGCGTAATCTCTACTCCGTTGACATTCCTGATGATACAGGAAAGAATTATTTAGATTGGGATGGAAGATTGCCTAAGACGTATATCAATAGGGTGAATAAAGCACTGGAGGCAAGTGGTCATAAAACTATTGATACGCTTTATCCTAGTCGTGTAGATGGTAAGTTGGTAGGGCAGGACTTGTATGATAGATTACGTTCGGAACTAGGCTCACAGAAGGCTGCAAGCTTACTCTTGAAGGATGCTGGCTTTGATGGCGTGAAGGTTATTGCCCAGCGTAATACTGGCGGCAACAAGGAAGGCAAGATGAACTATGTTATCTTTGACGAGAACAATGCCCAGATTACCAGTCATACCAAGTTCTCGTTGAAGGATGATGAATACTTAAAAGCAGTTGAGGACGGTGACATGGAAAAGGCTCAGAAGATGGTGAATGAAGCTGCCAAGGCTGCTGGCTATTCTACTGGTTCAAGTTATCAAGGTACTTCTGCCTTCAATGGTGCAGCACCTTGGGGTAATGGTTACTTCTTAACAAAGGAAGAACGCAAGGAGGCTTGGGATAATGGCGAGTTTGAAGGAGAATCAACTCTTGGTGATTATATCAATGATGATATTGATGGCGGCAACTTGGAGGAGTTGACTAATGCCGCATCTTATCGTGCAGCTGACCCTATGCGCAAGGAAGCTATAGATAACGTTCGTAATGCTATTCAGAAGAAAGCTAAGACTATTACAATGTATCGTAGTGTTCCTTCTGATGTGAAGGAAGGTTCTTTCCGAAATGGTGACTGGGTTACTCCAAGTCGTGCTTATGCTATTGATAATGCAAAATTGCATGGATGGGGTGACGATTACAACATCATCGAACAAAAAGTTCCTGTTGATGATGTGTGGTTTGATGGCAACGATATTGCAGAATGGGGCTATGGTCGTGAGGAAGACTATATCAATGATACAGACTTCGCCTATAAGAACAGCAAGAACAACAAAAAGTTACTTGATGCCGTTACCTATGATGATAATGGTAATGTGATTCCTTTGTCTCAGAGATTCAATGAGAAGAATAAGGATGTGCGTTTCTCTTTGAAGGATGAGAAGACTATGTTTGGTATGCACAATATCAGCGTTGACAAGTTAAGAAAGGCTATCAAGCAGGGTGGTTTCGCGGCTCCTTCTATGGGTGTTGTTGACTCCAAGAACGGAATCTACTCTGATTATGGAGCGATTACCTTGATTCCTAAGGCTGAGAAGCTGGCTAAGAGCAAGGGAAAGAACGCTGGCACATTCACTGCTGATGCTTGGACTCCTGTATATCCAAAGGTGGAGAAGATTATGACAAAGCAGGGTGAGAAGGCTTTCGATGCTGACATGAATAAACTATATGAGAATGTTGATGTAAGTATTTGGTCTAACATCAGAGATAGTTGGAAGCCTTATCTCTTTGATGGAGATATAAGGGATGGACTTTATTTCCAATTCTTGCAGGAAAAAGGTATGAAACCAGAGGTGGTTCGTCAGAAGGGCAAGTATGATAAATCTGTATGGGAGAAAATCGAAAGTATCGTAGGTGCAGATGGAGTTAATAAAACGGAACTTTCTGATACAGAAGTTTCAGGGTTGTTGAAACTCATGAATAAGGTTACTGGCGAGGATAATAGCGTTGAGGGACAGCGTAAGGCTCTCGAAGCAGAAAAGAAAGATGCGGAAAAGCAAGGAAATGCTCTTCTAATCGGTCTATTAAATAGGCGAATTGCCAGATTGGATGGTGAAGAAGACTATTGGATAGCAGATGGTTTTATGAGAGAGGTTGCTAAAGATATTAGTCGAAATGGCAAGGTTAAGGTGCTTGATTCCATATCTACGGCTAGACAGAAAGTTGTAGAGAATGATAAATTAGCAGCAGAGTTTAATTCTTGGCTGGATAAGAAATCAGAGCAATATGAAGCTGAGGAAATGCTTTATAATGGCACTACCCCAACTGGTAAGCCAAAGTATATTCCTAACACTATAGAGAACGCTGTGAAGCTGATGAAGAAACAAGGCTTGGTTGGTGGCTATAATGCTTTCCATCCAGGCGTAGGGGCATTTATCGCTAAGTTATCTCCACAAGTTAACACTTTGGCTGCCATGAAGAAAGCTAAAGATAAGTTGATTCCATTTGGCGATAAAAGACATAACGAGGTTCGTGATAAGATTCTAAAGGAACATCGTGAGTTAGCAAGGGATTTGCAGATTGGTGAAAGTGCTTGGGATGATAGCGGTGAAGACCGTATGCAAGAACTTGCAGAGGTTAAGCCTAGCGACTTGAAGGGCTACATCAAGAGGAACTGGAAGAAAGATGTTTCCGATGATTGGGTAGAGCAATATAACGACTTGGTGAATACAATCAAGAATGATTATCCTGTTTACTACTTTGAGACAAAGTTCATGCGCCCTTATGGTCTAGATGAATTTGAGAAGGCTATCGTTCCAAGCGACACTCCAAGCGATGTTGTAGATGCTTTGAAGAAGGCTGGCATTGATGTGAGCAGTTATGAGCGTGGAAATGCTGAGGATAGACAGAAGGTTACTATGGATGCTATCAATAGCAGCGACAATATCCGATTCTCGCTTGCTGGTGAGCGTGGTGCGGCTGCTGCTGACAAGGCAGAGGAGCGTACTGCTCGTATGGATAATCTCTCTGTGGCTCGCAAGATGGAAGAGGAGAAGAAGGATGCCAAGGCTATCAAGATGGCTACTGGCTGGGAGCGTGGTGCTGATGGCAAGTGGAGATACGAAATGCCTGATGCCAAGATAAAAGACACAATGGATGTAGGCGGTGGACACATCGTTAAGCGTTACGAGGATGATATGCTCTGGAATGGCGACAAACTATCTAATGCGATTGATGCACCTGAATTATTTAAGGCTTATCCTCAGTTAAAGGATGTTCGTATTGATACGGATGCCATTATGAACGATATGCCTTCAAATGGTGAATATAATTCAAAGACCAACACCATTACCATCCATGCTGATGAGTTGAAATATATGAATGGCATATTGAATCACGAGATTCAGCACGCTATTCAGGATATTGAGGGCTTTGCCAAGGGCGGTAGTCCTAGATTGGTTAGAGGTGAGGTTAAGAAGAAATTAAACGAGGTAACCAAGCAGATTAGGCAGTTACGAGCAGAAGGCAAGGAAGATGAGGCAAAGGCTCTTGTTGAGAAGAACAGAGGTCTTTATAATGCTTATCAGAAGAATGATGATTACAATAGCTATAAGTCTCTTGCTGGTGAGGTGGAAGCTCGTAACGTATCTGCCCGATTGAACATGACTCCTGAGGAGAGAAGAAAAACTCTCGCTGAATCTACTGAGGACGTGGCTCGCAAAGACCAGATTTTCTTGGGTGTTGGTGATGTGTCCTTCTCTCTCCGTGATATGGCTGTCGGAAAAGAGAGTGGGGCGGCTGATATGGCTGAGGATTTGAAGAGTCTGAATACTCCTGACGAGGTGGATGATGCTATCAAGACTGCCGTTGAGGATATGCCAAGTGGCTGGCAGATGGCTAACAAGAAGATGATTCATATTGCTCAGGCTCTGGGCGAGAATCGCAAGGCTGAGATTGCTGGCGAGGAACCTAAGTTCTCATTGAAAGATGGCACTCTCATTAAGGCTGGAACCTACTTTAGCGGTGGCGGTCTTGTTGAGGAAGGCTTGAAGGGCATCATCGACCCAGTGGTGGCAGTGGAGTATGACGAGAAGATAAGCGGTGTTTATCGCAATAACTTCGGGCAGCACATTGTTACTGCTGATGTTCGTGATGTTGACCCTAAGGAGTTGGTGAAGCAGATAGATGGCGAGGTGGAGTACTTCCATGCCAGCCCAGTCTGCAAGAACTACTCTCAGGCGAAGAGTAACCATGCTGAGGTGGAACTTGACAAGGAGACTGCTGCTAGTACTGCCGAGTTCATCAATGCCGTTAAGCCAAAGGTTGTGACCATTGAGAATGTGAAGGGATATAAGGATTCGGAAGCGATGAAGACTATTACCGATGCTCTGGATGCCAACGGCTACACTTGGGATGCAGATGTGTATAACGCTGCTGACTATGGCGGCTACACCAACCGAGAGAGATTGATTGTCCGTGCGGTTCGTGACGGTAAACTCCCTGAAAAGCCAAAGAAGATGGCACACAAGAGTGGATGGTATGAAGCTGTGGCTGATATTATCCCGACCCTGACAGAGAAGAAGAATGGTGTGGCTCCTTGGATGGACGTTCGCTTGAAGGCTGATGGCATTGACTGGAGAAACATTGACAAGCCATTGTATGTGATGGGAAGTGCCTATGCTGACGGAAAGGTTCCTCATGCTTTCGCTGATGAACTCCTGCCAACACTCAGAACGAAGAGTGGTGATGTGATTGTGATGCCTGACGGCAAGGTATATCGTGCCATGGGCAGAGTGCTCGCAAGAGTATCAGGAGTGAGCGATGATTACAAGATGCCATTCTCTGAGAACCTGAGCCATACCATCATCGGCAACGGAATCCCTACCCAATTGACCGAGCACGTGATTGCACCTCTACTTACTGGCTCTGACCCTAAGTTTAGCATCCGTACCTATCATGGTACTGGTGCAAGCTTTGACAAGTTCGATTTGTCTCATGCTTTTGAGGGTGAGGGAAGTGAGACTTTTGGGCATGGTGTGTATGTTACAAACTCTAAGAAAATAGGTGATAATTACGCACAACGTGCAAAAGATAGAAAGGGAAAGTTTGGCTTTGATTATAAGATTGATATGTCTGCCGATGCTGGACAAATGCTTAGCCATTATATCAATAAAAACCAAGATGTAGATAAGGGCTTAGAAAACGCTAGACAAGATTTGAAGTCTGCTTTGGAAATGTTCCCTGATGATGAGACGTTGAAAGAGTTGTCTGCTATTTTACAAAAGAATAATAATGAGATAGCTGAGTCTAGCAATGAAGCTTATCGTTATGATGTTGACATACCTGATGATAATGGTGAAAACTACCTTGGATGGAATGAGTCTCAAAACTTCCCATTGGAAAAATGGTACAGACTTTGGGAAATTACCCATCATGGTTTTAGTGATAACGAGTATTTCAAAGATGGTGGAGCGAGATATGATAAAGATAGGATAGAGCGTATTATCCAAATGAAACTTGATTCTCCTGAGAATGGTATGCAGAAACTTCCTACATTGAAAGGTGAAGAACTTTATCATGCTTTGGAAGATTTCTTTGACCGTGAAAGACCTTTGCGTGGTGCAAAATTAGCATCAAGGGCTTTAAGTGAAATAGGCTTTGTCGGCATCAAGTACCCTGCTGGCATGATTCATGGCGGTGCTGAGGAAGCCGATTACAACTATGTGATATTCGATGAGGCCAATGCCAACATCGTGGGGAATACCAAGTTCTCCTTGCGCTACGACCAGTTTGAGCATGACTTGAACCAGTGGAAGAAGGATAACAATCTGCCAAAGGATGCTCAGCGACCAACCATCCCACAACGCAACGCTGGCGAGAGTGCGGTTGACTTCCTGAGAAGAGTGGACGAGTACCGCAAGCAGATGGCTCTTTGGAAGACTGCTCCAACCTATGAGCAGCATCTTTTGAGTGATGATACTGCCCTTGGAGAGTTCAACCGAGAGTTGCAGCGTGGTTCCGTGCTGAAACGTATCGCCTTCCAAGATAGTATGCTGGCTATCCGCAAGGCTCAGGAAGCTATTATGAAGGAAGTGGGTGTTGACCGCCTGAATATGGCTGAGGATGCCTATACTGCCGAGAACCGCAGTCATGGCAAGGGCAAGAACGAGTTTGAGGAATACAATAACCAGTTCTTGCAGCCGCTTAGAAAGGCTTATCATCAGATGAAGAAGATACTGGGTGACAGCTATGACAATGTACGTATCTACATGATGGCTAAGCATGGCTTGGAGCGTGATGCCCAGATGGCTTTCAAGAAGTCTTTGGAAGCTGACTATGAGGACGTGGCTCAGAGAAGTGCGGCATACAGGGCTTACAAGGGAGATATGAACCGTATTATCAATGATAGCGACCTAGAGTTTGGTAGAGTTGACTTCACTACTTGGAGACAGAGAGATAATGCACTCAGAGTGAAATACTCTCCATCCTATATGGACTATCGCTACGATAAGAATGGTATCGCCTATGATTACTCAGGCTTGTCGGCTCTCTTCGGTGGCTCTGACTTTGAGGAAGCTGCCCACAAACTGGTAAGTGATATTGAGAGTAAGCATGTGGCTGAGGTGCAAGACCTCTGGAATGCTACGAATGCGGCTACCAAAAAGATTCTCCGTGACGGCTATAAGGCTGGAATGATGAGCAAAGATGCTTATCTGTATGTGCGTGATATGTATAGCCATTATATTCCTCTCCGTGGCTGGGATGGCACTACTGCCGACCAAGTATGGGACTATATCGGTGGCGGCAAGGGTGCGTTCAATCAGACCTTGAAGACGGCACGCGGACGAACCTCTATCGCTGATGACCCTATCGCCTACATCGAGAACATGGCAGAGAGTGGAATCCTGCTGAACAACAAGAACTGGGTGAAACAACATCTGATGCTCTTGGCTCAGAATCATCCTACCTCTTTGCTCACCCTGAGCAAGGCTTGGTACGTGAAAAGTGTGGATGATAATGGCAACGAAGAGTGGATTCCTGCTACACCTCAGATTACTTCTCAGATGAACAGCAATCAGGTGAAGGCTGCTATTGATGCTTTCGAGAAGAAGATGGAGCAGATGGCTCAGACTGGCGATGCTACTCAGAAGAGAGACGGATTGAACATTGCCTATCCTCAGACGCATAGCGAGGAGAGAGAACATGAGGTAAGAGTGATGAAGGATGGCGAGGAGTATGTTATCTATGTGAATGGTGACCCTCAGTTGGCTCAGGCGATGAACAATACCAGAGCACACCGAGTAAGAGAGATTCAGAGCGGCAAACTGGATAGGGCTGCTGCTTGGTTGGGAAGAAAGATGGCTGCTGCCTACACCAGTCTTTCTCCTCTCTTCATTCCTTCCAACTACTTCCGAGACCTGACCATGACACTGGCATCTACCGCTATACGTGAGGATGCAAAGTACAACTATCTGCTCAGAAAGAATCTCGCTACCTCTTGGAATCTCGGATTTATGCTGAGAGATTATCAAAACGGCAAGTTGAGAGAGAAGGTAAGCAACGGAAACGCTACAACGAAGGAACAGATGTTCTATGACTTCATGATGAATGGTGGCGAGACTGGCTTTGTATCTTCGCTTGACGTGGAAGACTTGAAGAAGAAATTCAAGAATGACTTGAAGGATTTGGATAGATGGAAGGCGAACCCAGTTAAGGTAGGGCATACCATCATGGATGCCATTGAGTTCCTGAACAGAGCGATTGAGGATAGCAACCGATTTGCGGTCTATATGACCTCTGTCCAGTATGGACGTTCCATTGATGAGGCTGTGAATGATGCCAAGGACGTTACCCTGAACTTCAACCGCAAGGGAACTGGTGAATACGGCTGGCAGATGGTTAGAAATCTCTATCTCTTCATCAACCCAGCAGTACAGAGTTTGCAGACATTGGGTGCTCTCGTTAAGCATCATCCATTCAAGTTCACGGCTGTTACTGCATCATGGTTGGCGAGTGGTGTGCTGGTTCCTGTCGTCAACGCTGCCCTGATGAGTCTGTTGGGCGGTGATGATGATAAGGATAAGTACTGGCAGTTCACTAAGTGGGATAGAAGAAACAATCTGATTATGTGGGTTCCTTTCACCCATGAGTATGTGAAGATTCCGCTTGCTCAGGAGTTCCGTGCCTTCTATGGAATAGGCGATATGATTGCATCAAAGATGATGGGTGGCGAGTTGGCAGAAGAGAGTTGGAGTCAGTATGCAGAAGACATGCTCGGTCAGGTGGTGGATATGCTTCCGCTCGACCCGACTGGATATGATGGTAATATAGCGGTCAGTCTGATGCCGAATGCTATCCGTCCTGTCTTTGAGTTGGCTTTCAATGTGGACTTCACTGGCAAGCCATTATTCAAGGACACAGAGTACAACAAGTATGACCCGAACTTTACCAAGGCATACGTGGGCACTCCTGATTGGTTGGTTCGTGCATCTAGGATGGTTAACTCAATCGGAAACGATTATCCTGATGTGCAGCAGAATAGTATTGATGCCTTTGGTGACCCAAGGTACAATCTGAATAACCCAGCCGTGGTTGACCATGTGTTGTCTTCTTATCTCGGTGGTGCTTACACCATGGGCAGTCAGGTGCTCGGTTTGCTTACCAAGTCACTCAACGACCCGAAGGAAATCAAGATGGCTGATATTCCATTGTTCAGCAAGTTCGTAAGCAATCCTGATGATAGACCAATCACAAAGAAACAAGGTGATGAGTTCTGGGATATGAAGGAGAATCACGACCGTGCAGCCAATACCCTGAGCAAGTTGAAGAAGCAAGCAAAGGTGGATGGCGATTACTCTATGCTGGAGCGGTTCTACGGCTCAGAGGAATACAAGCAGTATAAGCAGGATGATGTGAAGGTGAAGAAGTATGAGGAAGACAAGAAGAAGGAACGTGCTGAGGAGAGTGGGGAGGAGTATAGACCTCACAAGTTGAATGCCGAGGATATATACAAGGCTCATGCTACTCCGAAGGATGATTTCGAGGACTTGAAACTGAAACAACTTTTCACCAAACTGAACGGATTCAAGACTTCCTACGACCTCTTGGTAGATACGGCTCCTAGTCAGAGCGACGGCTACTACAACACCAACAAGGCAGCCATTGATGCCATTGAAGAGATTTCCCCTGATAAGCAGGAGATTTACGAGTTGAAGAAAGGTTTCTTGGATGATGGTAAGGATGCCTACAACGCTGATGACATGAAGAGAATCAGAGAGTTGAGAAAGAACATTCTTGCCGTGCTGGAGAAGGCTAACAAGGTAGTTGTGGCTAACCAGAAGGCGAAGGCTAAGAAGTAATACATATATGACTATCCCCCGAATGTATTGGCTTTCGGGGGATAATTGCTTCCAATATGAAACTTTTTACCCCTATTTCTTATGTAAAACTAACAATCTGTAAGTTTTTATAAAGTTTAACTTTTAAAATCAATCCGAAACGTGATTATTCCGATATGTTTTCGTAACTTAGCAGCATCTAAGAACTATCCGAATATCAGATAGTTAAATCAACAATAGAAGACGCAATCATTAAACTCAAAAAACAAAAGCTTATGAAACAAGATGAAGACAGTGACCAACGAGTCAAGAAGTTAATTGGAGAGATAACTAAGTTACTCCCCGAACGCAGCAAGATTAAGACGGACTTGCTTTATTTCAAGTATGTACCTATTTTGGTCATGCTTATGCGATGGTATGGTGTATCTCAGTTCTATGGCAACAAGATGGAGATTACGCTGTGGTATGAAGAGAATGAGGAACCAGTCTGGTTCTTTTATTTCATCACTTATATCCTCTATCCAATTTCCCTTTGGAAGGGTCAAGTGTTGCATCGGTTGTGCGTAGAGTGGCGAATACCGATACTCTATATCGCAGGGGTTAACGTGATACACATCATGTTCGGCTCTATCGTTATTACCAACAATATGTATTATTGTGATATGTTCCTGATTACACTCATTTTAATTCTATACGCTTATGTCGCAATTAGTAAACTACAGCATCATCGAAGCTGGACTTCGTGCTCTCGCAGATAAGGCACATGAATCGGCAGTTGCCCAAGCAGAAGGCAAGCCTATCCCTTGCGGTATGTCGGAAGAAGACTTGGAACTGGTGGCACTCCTTACTGCTATGATGAATGATACCCAAGCCAACAAGGGCTGGTGTGCTCACGAAATGGGCAAGTCTATCTCATCTTTTGAGAAGTATGTTCACGATGGCAAGATACCCGAAGGCATCCACGACCAGTTCGGACACGAAAAGAAGTGGAACAAATCGCTTATCAGATACTTTGCCAATAAGAAGGCTTTCTTCCGCAAGCTATCACGAAAGTATGGCTTGAACCTCTAGCAGCAACTACACCTTATTATATATAGGAGAGACCCTATCGCCCCTCCTGTATATTTACGACCTTTTCCGTAACCATAAATCTCTGCTCATCACACGCTTATACAATCTTTTACGAGTTTATCAATCCTCATCCATATTATTCGTATCTTTGTGCTCGTAACGTTACAAAGTGAGAATTATAATTTAGTGTTTAACAAAAGATTCAGGATAATATGGAAAGTAAAACGTATGTATTCGGAAACGAAGGCTCAACATCTAACAATGGGATGCTCGGTCTTCTTGCGCCTCTGCTCCAGAAGCAGGGTGTTGACCCAAATGTCCTCCTTGCCATGAAGGGAAACAATGGTTTCGGTGGCGAAGGTGGATGGTTCATGTGGGTAATCTTCCTTTTCTTCCTCATGGGCTGGGGAGGTAATGGCTGGGGAGGTTTCGGCAATAATGGTCGTGGTGGTCTCGCCAACGAGATTAACAATGACTATGGTCGTGGTCTCCTGATGGATGCCATCGGTGGAAACCGCAATGCGCTCAGCAATTTGGCTACTCAGTTGAACTGTACCGAAGGTCAGATTCAGAGTGCCATTTCTGCCTTGACTTCTCAGGTTCAGAGCGTAGGTAATCAGGTTGGTATGAGCGGAATGCAGACTATCAATGCTTTGCAGCAGGGTAATATGCAGATTGCTCAGCAGATTGCAAACTGCTGCTGCGAGAACCGTTTGGCTATCTGCCAGCAGACTGGAACCTTGCAGAATGCCATTAACAATGTAGCTACTGGTCAGGAGCGTGGTTTCTCTAACGTGGCTTACGAGACCCAGCGACAGACTTGTGATTTGCACAACGCTATCAAGGAGAGTACTCAGACCATCGTTGACGGTCAGAAGCAAGCTGAAATGAGGGAAATGCAGAACAAGATTGATGCTCTTCGTGAAGAGAACAGCACCTTCAAGTCTTCTGCCATGACCTCTCAGATAGTTGGTCAGGCTGTGGCTCCTATCAATGCGGTATTGGCTGGCTTGCAGAACGAGGTGGCTGGTATCAAGTGTAAGTTGCCTGAGACCGTGACTACTCCTTACAGCCCATTTACTGCGGTTCCTAACTGCGTGGCTTATCAGGCTGGCTTGTATGGTTTGAATGCTGCTAACAATGCAGGATTCTGGGGTTAATAAGGAAAGGAGGCTGCTATGTTTTGGTTAAGACCATTTACATGGGTGAATCGTAATGGTTCGGCAGCTATCGCTTCTACTGGCGTGAATGTGAATACTGCCAATGTGGTGTTCACATTCAAAAACCACGCTTTCGTGAATGCCAACTATAGGGGTACGATTTTCGTAAACCTGATGCAGGCTATTCCGACTGGAACGACTGGCACGCTGCCTATCCTTTTCGAGACCAACGGAGCAACACAGGCTGTGACCAAGTATAATGGCGCACCATTGACGGTTGCAGACGTGCAGGGAACTGGTGTTTATCAGTTCTGGTTTGAGAGAGATACTAACACCCTACAGATGATGTCGGGTATTGTTTAACAAGAATAGATAATAGGAGATTACATTATGTTTCAAGGTTTAAGAACTAATTCTTTATTCTATGTCCTAGATAAGGGCGAGAACCCGAACTTGCGAATCGGTCAGGTGGTTTCAGTAAGCAATCCCCAGACGAAATACCCTACCTTCAACAACGGCTTTACTCCTCAGCCTATGGAAACTGTGGTTGACGTGAAGGTGAAGCTGGATGATGAGGAAGTGGATTTCAAGCAACTGCCAGCAAACGGACAGATAGCCAACGACAAGAACCTTGTGGTTAGCGACAACAAGGATGCCATGAGTGCTGAGGTTGATGCCATGCTGAGACAATCCAAGGCGATACTGGAGAGCGTAGATTACAACAAGAGGGTAGTGGAATCTTGTGAGGGAATGCTACAGCAACTCAACCCCCAGATAGCCAAGGAGAAGGAACAGACCGAGAAAATCAACAAACTGGAAGGTAAGGTTTCAGGCATTGAGGGCAAGATTGACAAGATGATGGGATGGCTTCAACAGACCATGAGCAAGTAATCTCCTATCTATTCACTTTAATATCTTATTATTATGGTAATGATTGAGATTACAGAAGATAAGTTCGATGATTTGTATGACAACATCGAGTCCATGCTTGGTTTTGGCAGCAAGGCAATGTCTTGCCTGAAAAAGATGAAGCAGGAGCGTATGGGTGAGCGTATGCCTGATTATCGTGACGATTGGAGAAGAGAACGTGAGGAACGTGAAGAGCGTGAGAACAGACGTAGATTCAACAACGTGAACGATGATTGGAACTACCCGAACCGCTATGGTGAAAGAGGTGGTGGCGGCTACAATGGTGGCGGTCGCTAGTGTTTAACTTGGGAGTTTTGGTAGCGACATTTATGTCGGAACCAGACTCCCTTTAATATTCAGCAATATGGGAAAATGCAGAATGCCATTGGATATGTATGACCTCAAACCTGAGGCAATGGTTGCCTATCTCAGATACAATGGCTATCATTTCAGCAAGAAGATGTGCGAGTGGGCAGTTAAGCAGATGTATAAGTATGACCCTTCTACCAAACGTGATGTAAGTATCTCGTTTTGGGATAAGGAGAAGGTGGATGCCCTTCTGCTTGGTCAGGGAATTGAGGTAAAAAATAAGATAGGCTACGACCATGTATATGTGGCGAATATGGCTAGGGCAGACTTCTACAAGTCTTCCATCAAGGATGAGGAGCAGCTAGCCCAGTTTATCAAGGATATGGTGGATGATGCCGACCAAAAGGATGGTTTCATTTTCAACCGATTCTATGCCGACTGCTGCCATAACGGTGTACCTATCCCTTGGGAAGATGTGTTATGATTGAAAGGTTAATACAACTTCCGAAGTACGATTGGAGCATAGTATGTTTCATAGGTTATCAGCCACCTGATGCCGATGAGATATGCCATGCTCTTTCGGATATTGGCTGTACTGGAAATCCGTTATCGGAAGCCTACAAGCATCTTATTAAGCAGAGTTCAGATAGAGGTCTGACCTATTCCAACCTATCCGAAAGAAGGAGTGTTCTTGCCATCGGGAAGTGTGATTCTGATGGCAGCATCATCAACACCATCGGTCATGAGCTTCTTCATGTGGTAGCACATATATGTGAGCAGGATGGGATAGATATGCTGAGTGAGGAACCATGTTATATGATGGGGAGTTTGTGCGAGAAGTTCTTCAAGGTGTATGATTAATGTTGTTGTTCCTACTTGGTGCATAAGAAGAGTGTACACCTTTCGATGTACACCCGATTATTTATAAAGTCAGCGACTTAGAGTTCAACTTATACCAATTCCTGTTTTTTATAGATACTTATAGTTAAAGTATCATCTCCTGTTACAGCGGTATCAACATCTTCTCTTGTTTGCAACAAGAATGCAGTAGGTAATTCTTCTACCTTGAATGATGCGTAGTTTCCAATATTAAATTGTACTACATGTTTGTAAGAAGAATCTTTAGCTTTGATTAAATCAAGCGCTAAATCATTAAACTTATTGTTTTGTGAAGTAACTTTTATAAAATATTCTGTATTTACAGTAATTGCTGAAACATCAATAACATTGATTACGTTAAGTTTGTTATTTGTATAAGAAGTTTTAACTTGCTTTGTTGTTACAGGAACAAACTTATAAGCAGTAATACCATTGGTTGTAAAATCAGCACCTTTAATAATTAATCTCTTTCCCATAATTGTAAAAAATTAAATCCATTCTAAAATATTTAAAAGTTCACTCTTTTCTGTACAGATGAAATCTGCGTTGTTTTTGCTTTCTGTTTCTATTATTTCATTGTTTGAAAATTTATAAAACTTTCCGACAATATAGTCTGACTTGTCTTTAAACTTGTCAAACTTTTGATGATTTCTTAATATCACATAGCCTTCACTACCAGGGTCAATTCTCTCAGCAGCAATTCCATAGACAAAAGAATCATCTGTTTGTTTTATCACACCGTTATTTGTTTTGACTACAGCATCATCAATATTCAACACATCGGTTCCTGTGTTTTTTATAAGTGCAACTTCATCTGTAAAATATAGCCTTCTTAAATTAAAACTATCACTAATGTTCAAGTCTAAATTTTCTTGCGAAATCTTATCTCGTATTTCAGCCAATATTGAAGTGTTACTTAAATTTGTATAGTCCTTATCAAATATAAACGTTACGGTTTGTTCTCCTACAGTCAATATCAACTGTAAGTTTTTGCTAGTACAATCACCTAGTCTAGTACCCATATTTAAACCTTTATATGTTGCAGAATATGGAATATACTCACTTCCAATTATACAGTTGTTGTATCTTTTGAATACTTCTCCAAATAAAACACCACAGGCACTACTTTCTTTATCTACAGTTATTTCTTTGGCAGTATTTGTAGAGAATACAAGAGTTTTAATTTTCTCTATTCCCATTGGACAACTATTTCCATGACCACTAAGTGAAATACCTCCATTACGAATATCATGGCACAAAGATTCCGTATCAAAGTTTCCATAAACACCTCTAGTAGCATTCCATCTGGACATTCTTGAACCTTCGATAATAAACTTATGTTTCTTTCCTGAACATAAGTCTGAAAATCCCTGAGAATCTCCGTTACCAATAAATGCACAATTCTTTATATAGTATTCACATGGATAATCGTAATTTGGATGCGTATGCATTTCGTTTATTGCTCCTGCTATGTGAGATATTATTTCACAATTCTCCATATATACTCTTAAATTTGGAGCTAGTCCTACACCGTAAGCTGGTCCATAACTATTCATTTCTCCGCTCATCCTTTCCATCTTTACATTAATGTAACGTTTGAACCTATTAGAATCTGGACCTGTTATGCGACCACTACCATTTTCTTGATGAACACAATATCTTGTATTTGTGCATTTAAAATACAAATCCTTCATTATAAAAGAACCATAAGCATAACAACAATGCAGATGGTCTTTTCTAGATTTTCCTTCTTTATCGTTTAACTGATTTGAAGGAATATTTACTTCTATTTTTACTTGTCTGCCATTTTCTCCCATTATGTTTACGAAATTCTTCATAATTATATATGATGCAGTCGTATTATAAGGAGAATCTTCTGATATAGATTCACTAGTATTATTTAAATTTCTTAGTTGCGATATATCATTTACATATATATCATCATGAACAACAACCATATATTGGTTTAAGTACGTAGCATCACTACAGGAGTTTATAGCGTCCTGTATGTGTTGGTATTCATAATTCTTACCAACATGAACGAATTTATAGCTGCTCTTATTGTTTGAGAAATTATCATAAACGCTTAATAAATCTTCTTTGCTAACAATGTCCTCAGTGTTAGCTTTCTTGGCAAGTTCAGCAGTAGCTTTCTCAGAATCAAAG
>ERZ1026894.83-NODE-83-length-70087-cov-20.938100_pt1 | contig 70087 bp, 70 predicted proteins | sample MGYA00380177_ERZ1026894 | MGnify/ENA primary metagenome ERZ1026894 (study PRJEB33269, sample SAMEA4719813) | human gut metagenome | biome: human-associated habitat; feature: organic feature; material: feces | place: Cameroon | collected 2013-10 ... | reverse complement strand
CAGCTCTAAAACCTCGTGGACCATTTTTCTCACGAAATTTCGTAATCGCGCCATTTGTCACAGCTAGACTTCAGCTCGAAATAGTTCCTTTTATTTATTCCCCAAACCAGAGGGCGATTTCGCGTTCAACTGATTCTGGTGAGTCGGAACCATGAACGATGTTAAATGTTGCGCCATCCTCATCTGGGGCTTGAGCGTAATCTCCGCGGATTGTTCCTAGAAGAGCTTCTTTAGGATTTGTCGCTCCCATCATTGTACGCCATGAAGTGATGACTTCATTTCCAGACATAACGCCAGTGATTACTGGACCACTTGTCATAAAATCAACGATTAGTGGGAAAAATGGGCGGTCAACCAAATCAGCATAATGTTTTTCTAATAATTCTGGGGTTGCCATGCGCATCTCCAATTTTTCAATTGTAAAACCACGTCGTTCAATACGGTGAAGCACCTCACCAACAAGCCCGCGTTTCACGCCATCTGGTTTAATCATAAAGAAAGTTTTTTCCATGTAAACAATCCAACCTATCTAAATAAATTCAGTTTTTATTTTACCATAAAAGAAAACTTTTGAAAAATATTGAAAGGCGTTTTCACTAAAACTTTAGTAAGTTTCATGGCATTCTATTCCTGCCAAATCCTAAATACCAGACGTTTTGGAACCATTCGAAACAGCACAGCTCTAAAACTCTCTTTTTGCTTTTTATAGAGAACAAATAGTTTTGGAACCATTCGAAACAGCACAGCTCTAAAACTTGGAACTATGCCAAACAGACTGGTTCTCAGTTTTGGAACCATTCGAAACAGCACAGCTCTAAAACTGTTGTAATGGTGTACAGCTCTTCCAAAGTGTTTTGGAACCATTCGAAACAGCACAGCTCTAAAACTCTGTAGTTGTAGGTGGTGTGATAGCCATTGTTTTGGAACCATTCGAAACAGCACAGCTCTAAAACAACCAGGTATCGTGAATTTACAAAACATCAGTTTTGGAACCATTCGAAACAGCACAGCTCTAAAACGTCATGATTGACAACTACACGTTAAACAAAGTTTTGGAACCATTCGAAACAGCACAGCTCTAAAACACGTGCTACACGATTTAATAAATTAATAATGTTTTGGAACCATTCGAAACAGCACAGCTCTAAAACTACCCCCTCGGGGTATGGATTTGACACAGAGTTTTGGAACCATTCGAAACAGCACAGCTCTAAAACCTAACCTTATTTATTTTTTGGGGTTTCTCTTGTTTTGGAACCATTCGAAACAGCACAGCTCTAAAACTGTGTATACAAGTCGATGGCGATTTCAGCAGTTTTGGAACCATTCGAAACAGCACAGCTCTAAAACATGAATTTAATAATTTTTCAATTTCATTTTGTTTTGGAACCATTCGAAACAGCACAGCTCTAAAACTTATCAGTAGCACCTTTTGCAACATGCGCCGTTTTGGAACCATTCGAAACAGCACAGCTCTAAAACGCATACCACGCAATAAGAACGGCTAGTATTGTTTTGGAACCATTCGAAACAGCACAGCTCTAAAACTGAGAAGTCAAAAAATAACTTTCAACCTTTGTTTTGGAACCATTCGAAACAGCACAGCTCTAAAACAATAACTTGCAACTAAATGAGTGCCCATTTGTTTTGGAACCATTCGAAACAGCACAGCTCTAAAACATTAAATCGATTTCCCAAAACACTTTCGATGTTTTGGAACCATTCGAAACAGCACAGCTCTAAAACAGTTACAGCTGTTGTAGGTCCTAATGGCTCGTTTTGGAACCATTCGAAACAGCACAGCTCTAAAACCATAACATTATTCAGATAATTATTTAATATGTTTTGGAACCATTCGAAACAGCACAGCTCTAAAACACATTGCGTACTGTGGTTGGCTAATATTCAGTTTTGGAACCATTCGAAACAGCACAGCTCTAAAACTGCGTATAAGTCATCAACACGTCAATAATCGTTTTGGAACCATTCGAAACAGCACAGCTCTAAAACCTCGTGGACCATTTTTCTCACGAAATTTCGTAATCGCGCCATTCGTCTCAGCTAGACTTCAGCCTCGAATGGTTCATTATTTTAACTATATTATACCTCAAAAAACTTTATTTTACAAGGTTTATAGCAATTTAAAGCTGTATTTTTTTCTCTAAAGCTTGTGTCAAAACCTCCGAGTAATTCACATTCTCACGGTCTGCTAATCTGACTAACCATTCTGGAACCGTAACATTTTTTCGAATGGCTTTGGTACTTTTTAAATATGGGGAAGGATCTGCTTGAATTAAAGTAATAAAACCATCTCCAACTGATAATTCACTCATATCAACAACTTTTGGAGGCTCTAACCCCTAATCTAAATAAGCAACCAATGATCTTTCTAACATTTCTCGAGCATTTTTCATCGCTTCTTCAACGTCATCACCTTCGGTACCACCACTAAATCCTGAAAATTCTACCCAAAAACTTCCACCCTCTTCTTTGTGAAAAATTGCAAGATACGTTTTTAACATCAGTTTGCCTCCTCTAATCTAAATCTTTAAAAATTTTTTCTCTCTAATCCTGCTCCAACGACCTTATTACCATGAATTGATATTGTAACAATATAAGTTTTTCCATCTTTTGTGAATTGATGATGGCTTCCTTTTATACGAACTTCCTTCCATCTTTTTGAAATTGCTATTTTAGCTAGCTCTTTTCCAGTTTTTGGCACAACTAATCTCCTTTTTCATCTTATACGTATTATGCGTATATGTCAAAGCATAAGAAAAAGTATCTACAAAAAATGTAGATACTTTTTCATTCGTTTTTAACTCATGTTTTCTGTAATCAAAAAATAATCATTATCCAAAACATATTGTGGAAAATCATAAAGTTTTCGTGGTTCTAGAAAAAGAACTTTTTGATTTGAAAGCTTGATATATTCCATCAATCTCTCCATCTCATTTTGGGTCAAATAAGCTCCACTGTTCACAAAAATAAGTAACTTCTTTTTACTAAGATAGTTATATATTTGAAGAATTTCAAAGCATTTTTCAAAAATCGTATCACTTTGTGTTTCAATCTTAACACCAAGAGCTTTTATCAACTCAAGAACTGTGATTTCATCATATTCAAGATCAAGTTCATTTTCTAAACACTCATAAGCAATTAATTCTGCAATAGTATCAGCCAGATTTTCAATCATCGATTTTACTTCTGGTTTCTCATTCAATTGACTTTCTAAATCAGCATGAATTAATTTGAGCATAGATGAAGAATTGACATCAAATCCTAAAATATCTGTCACTAAAAGTAACTCTGACTCTTTCAATGATTTCAATTTTTTGTCAAACAATTTCAACTCACTTTCTTCTGTGTAAGAATACAATTGTCTAACAAGATTTGAAAAAACAGTTACATTTTCAACTGATAGAATTGTGCCACCTGAAATTTCAATTGGTTCGTCAAGTATGGGAAAATTAATCTTCATCGCTATAATCCTCTCCAAGAAATACAAGACGTCTATCAGAATTGGCGACGCTGGTATTTCGCTCACCATTCAAATAAATCATACGAGCAAATTGCTTTTCAGTCACAGTCAAAAGAGTAATATTCCCTTTTTTAGGATTATTAGCCTGAAGTCTGTCAATCATCGCTTTATTAGCAGAATTATTTAGCAGCAATTTACTATAAACAGAAAATTGGTGCATGATAAAACCTTCACTTAGCAAAAACTTGCGAAATTTACGGTAAGCTTTACGTTCTTCTACAGTCTCAGTGGGCATATCAAACATTAAAATCATTCGCATATATCGATAACTCATATCCTAAATTCAGGAACTCCTTTCCCATTATGATTAAGAGCTTTGACTACTTTTTTCGTATAATCACTAACAATGTTATTCAAATACATTTCCTTATTGTTGTAAGAATAAGTTTCATCAAACATCGTAAACAACTCGCGTTTAATTTTGACAAAGGAAGCATTACGATTTTCGTACACAATTCTATCAACGATTGGACGAAATGGTTCCATTATGTCACTTGCTAGATTGAATTGATTAAACTGATTAGAATGTTTCAAGCCGAACTGAGTCATACAACCACAAACAACTAGTTCACGCGCAAACATGCTTAACAACAAAGTATAACCATAATCTAGCCCAGCATTAATGTCATTATCTTGTTCGCGAGAAAAGTCGTTGCTAAACAAGGTATTAAAATAAATTCTAGCCGAGTGCCCTTCACGATTACTAGGGTCAAAAGGTTCTAAACCATGATATAAATCCATAATCGATTGTGATTTTTCAAAGAAAGAACACTCACCAAGATACATACTCTGATTTAAAATTTTCTGTGCAATGATGTTAGTCCAGACATCACATTTAACCTCATCAGCCCATGCGATTTGATTTGTCAGCTGTAAACTAGAATCATGGCGTCCATAGTAAGGCGTCAGCATTGCAGCTGGCAAACGTTTTTCATCACAAAAAATAATTAAAATATTTTTATCAACTAAACGCTCAATCAACATCGTCGTCAAAACAATATTTGTCGTTTCAAGCAAAAGAATATCAATTTCTTCTAAATGAATCATCTCACTATGATAAGCATCCTTAAAAATCAAATGATTATTTTTATATGATAATTTCGAATGCTCGTTTACAATAACTGTACGCCATCCCATTACTCTTCTCCTAATTTACTCAAATCAATACGTGTTTCATAAAGACCAGTGACAGATTGGTGGATGAGGGTGGCAGATAAACACTCTTTTGTCGAAGTATATCGCTTACGAGGTATCTTCTCACCTAAGAAATTAAAGTCAGCTGGTGCACCCAATGCTGTTAATGTTAATAAATTAATAAATGATGCTGAAATTTCTTCAAGTGAAAAGTTGGTCATACTTTCAGCAGCTGCTCTAACCTTGCTTAAATTTTTTTCAACATCAACATATAGGTTAGAAAAATCTTCTACACAAGATAAGACTTTTTCGAATTCTGTTTTATGCTCACTTACATATTTTAAATGCTCAGTGCTGTTAAAGCTATCAATTCGATGAGCATGATAAAGTAATTCAACTAAATGAGCTGGAAGCATTACTTCATTTCCTTTTTGCAACTCCGTGGCGCTCGCCAACAAGCGTCTTCTTCCACCTTCGAACTCAAAAAGACTATATTTAGGGAGTTTGATTAATTTGTCCTCTTGAACATTATGATACCCTTTCTTCTCTAAGAATAAGACAGGATTTTCTTCAAAGGAAGAGCGTTCCATAATATAAATACCGACTAACTCTTTTACAGTTTTTAATTTCCTTGTTTTGCCTTTTTCGACATCTGCTACAACAAATACAGAATATGCAACTGTTGGGCTATCAAAGCCACCGTATTTCTGCGTTTCCCATTGAAGTTTCTTCGTTTTACGTGGAATTAATTTATCTGAATCTCCTTTAGGTAAGATAGATTCTTTTGAAAATCCTCCAGTTTGTACTTCAACTTTTTTCACAATATTAACTTGTGGATATGAAAGAACTTTTCGAACAATGTCAAAATCTCTTTGCTTATTCCAGACAACTTCACCATCTGCATTTGTTTCAATATCTGGTCGTTCAAATACTCTACCATCCGCATATTTGACTTCAGTTTTAAAGAAGTTCATCAAGTTTGAATAGAAGAAGTATTTTGCAGTTGCTTTACCTAATTCAGAATGGTTATCAGAAGATTTGGCAACAAGTTTGCGGACATCATATTTTTTATACTCACCATAAACAAACTCTGGTGCTAATTTTGGATATTTTTTAAGCAAGGCTGTTCCAACTACTGCGTTGAGATAAGCATCGTGAGCGTGGTGATAATCATTAATTTCACGAACTTTATAGAACTTAAATTCTTTTCTAAATTGCGAAACTAAGCTTGATTTCAAAGTAATAACCTTCACATCACGAATCACCTTGTCATCTTCATCACGTTTTGTATTAAAGCGGGCATCTAAAATTTGTGCGACATGTTTTGTAATTTGACGTGTTTCAACTAATTGACGTTTAATAAATCCAGCTTTATCAGTTTCAGTTAATCCACCACGTTCTGCTTTAGTCAAATTATCAAATTTACGTTTAGAAATTAGCCCTGATTTATACAATTTATACCAGTACGATTTTCTATTACCAACAATTTCAATACTTGGCACATCATCTGACTTACCGCGGTTTTTAGCTGAACTTGTCAAGACTCGATTATCAATCGAATTATCTTTAATAAAAGCTTGAGGGATGATATGGTCAATATCATAATCACTTAAATGATCAATATCAAGTTCTTCTCCTGTGTACATATCCTTACCATTTTGGATATAGTATAGGAACAAACGGTCATTTTGAAGATGAGAATTTTCAACTTTACTATCAACATAAGAAGGTTTCTTCTTACTAAGAATGTCGCTACCAAATTCTTTCAGAGAGTCTTGTAGTCGTTTCAAACGTTGATTTGATTTATTTCTTCCATAGCCAGTTATTTGATTTTCACGTGCCATCTCGATGACAATGTTTTGAGGGTTGTGTCCCATCACTTTGACTAATTCATCGACAATTTTAACACTTTGAAGAATTCCTTTCTTAATAGCAGGACTTCCAGGTAAATCATGAACAACTGCTTCAATATCGTCAACGTCACCTACAACTTGTGCTTCTTGAATATTAGTTTTAAACGATAATGAATCATCGTTAATTAACTGCATAAAGTTACGATTAGCATGCCCATCATCAATCAAGAAATCAAGAATAGTTTTGTTGTTTTCTTTATTGCGAATTCCATTAATCAGTTTATAAGATAGACGTCCCCAACCAGTATAATGGCGACGTTCAAATTTCTTCAACTGCTGTGAAGTAAAGATATCACTATATTTTTGAAGACGTTCATGAATCATATCTCTATCTTCAAATAAGGTCAAAGTCAACACAATATCTTCAATGATTTGTTCATTTGTCTTATCATCTAAGAAAGATTTATCTAAAATCTTTTTCAAATCATGATAGGTTCCAAGGCTAGCATTAAATGATTTACTATCTTTATCAAGACCAATTAAATCATTGATTCGAAACTCTTCGAACTCATTATTAAGATAGCTTAAAAGTTTAGCCTTCGTAACTTTTCGATTTTCTTTAAATACGTGATCAAAGATTTCTTGCTTCATATTTGCATCAAAGAAAAATGACTTACCTTGCTCATTAACATACTTAATTTTAGTCAATTCATTGTATACTGCAAAAGTTTCATATACATGACTGTGTTTTGGTAAAACTTTTTCTTCAGGAAGATACAAATCATTTAAAGTCATTCGTGTAATGAATTTTTCAGCTGATTTTTCTTTATCTACTACTTCATCAAAATTCCATGGTGTAATCGGCTCATCTGAATGGTATTTAGCCCAAGCAAAACGGCTATTTTTTCTTGCTAATGGACCTACGTAGTAAGGAATTCTAAAAGTTAATATTTTTTCGATTTTAGATTGATTTTCTTTTAAGAATGGATAATACTCACCTTGACGTCGTAAAATAGCACGCATTTCTTGTAAATGAATTTGATGTGGAATAGAGCCATTATCAAACATTCTTTGTTTTCTCAAAAAATCTTCACGTTCAATTTTATCAAGGAAATATTGACCTCCGTTTTTCTCAGAAATAATGCTCTTAAGATGTTTATAAAAAATATCTTGCTTAACACCATTTTCAATATATCCAGCATATCCATTTTTACTTTTATCTTTAAAAATCTCATGATACTTATCAAAATTATTCACTTTAATAAAAGTTTTTAACTTTTCTAAATCTTCATGGTGCTCTTCATAACGTTTAATCATCGAAGCAGATAATGGTGCTTTAGTTGAATTATCATCTACTGTTAAGATACCTGAAAGTAAAATTGCATCATATAGATTTTTAGCTGCTGTAAAAAGATCAGCATAGTCATCACCGATTTTCCCCAACAATTCTTCCAAATCTTCATCATAAGTATCTTTAGAAAATTGTAATTTTGCATCTTCGGATAATTTAAAGTTTGTTTTGAAGTTAGGTTGCAATCCTAAAACTAATGCTACAAGATTTCCAAATAAAGTATTTTTCTTTTCTGTTGGATATTGTTTAATAAGATTTTCCAAACGACGTGATTTACTAATTTTGTTAGTTAGGATACTTGAAGCATCAACTTCAACTTCCGACAAATGACTTTCATCAGCAATCTTATCATATGTTTCAACAAAATCATTGAATAACTTTTGAACATCTGTATTTTCAGCGTTCAATTCACCCTCAATTAAGAAATGTCCACGGAATTTAATCATATGAGCTAAAGCAAGATAAACCAAGCGTAAATCTGCTTTTTCAGATGAATCTGCAAGATGTTTTCTCAAATGGTAAATTGTAGGAAACTCTTGATGATAAGCATCTTCTTCGGCTTTATTTCCAAAAATTGGATGAGAATCAAAGGTTTTATCATCATCTGTCAGAAATGATTCTTCTAAACGTTGAAAGAAACTTTCATCAACTTTTGCCATTTCTTTAGCAAAAATTTCTTGCAGATAACGTAAACGATTTTTACGACGTGTGTAGCGACGTCTAGCTGTACGCTTTAAACGTGTTGCTTCAGCAGTTTCACCGCTATCAAATAACAGTGCACCTAATAAGTTCTTCTTAATATACTTTTTATCAGTATTTCCTAAGACTTTCATCTTTTTAGCTGGAACTTTGTAATCATCGGTAATTACGCTCCAACCCACACTATTTGTTCCGATATCGAGTCCGATTGAATATGTTTTTTCCATTTCTGTCTCCTTTTTTGCAATAAACACTTGCAAATTAATAAATAAAATACTACAATAGTTTTGTTGGAACTATTCGAAACAACACAGCGAGTTAAAATAAGGCTTTGTCCGTACACAACTTGTAAAAGTGGCACCCGATTCGGGTGCATTTTTTATTTGTGATTCAAATAGATATAACAAAACTAAACAAGTTTATTTTACTCCTTAAATTATTAAAAAACAAGCGTTTCCACGCTTGTTTTCTTTTTATTTTTTATTACTGCTTAACTCACCAACCAGCCCCAGAAAAATGGGAGGGCAAAGGCAATTAAGCCACAAATCACAAAGAGGACTTTCAGCCATTTTTGAGGGATAGTCGTTGATTTAATCCAAAGAAGAATGGCAAATAGCCACGAAACGGCAAATAATAGCCAATAATACCATGCAAGGGACATCTTAATCGTTCCTTTCTACCTTAATGGTTTTCGGATGTTTCTGTTGGTCTTGCAGACGTTTAGTCAAGTGACGGCGAGCAATGACAAGCAAGCCAATCATAATAACTTCGTAAGTGACAAAGAAAATGATAAAACAATGCAAGAAAAATTCCTCTGGTAAAACCCAGATAATTGGGTCTGTGGCGGGGTTGAACAGCCATGTTGAATCACCAGGGAAAAGCATTTCATGAAATAGCGTAAAAAATTGGTCAAAGCCAATCAGCAATCCTGCTACTGCAATTAGCACAGGTAAAACAGCTGCTAAAGTAAACGCTCTTTGATGTAGAAAAAGTGATTTTTCAGCTCTGCTATTTTTCCAAAAACGCCAAGACGGATACAGCAGCACCACAAAAACAGCTTGCGCTAGGTGAAATAAATGCTTAACGTCACGAAAATGCTTGAGCCCGTCTGTTGATGACAGGAAATCTGGCATAGAAAGGGTGTGCGAAAGTGGATTGGTCAGATAGGTCATCAGAATATTAAAGTTTTTCAAGAGGTCGTCTTTTGTAATCGTGACCTGAAGGGTTAGTTTGAGCCAATCAACTTCCAAAGGGTAAATCAGCCAAGCACCATAAATAGCTACCAAGACAGCTAGAGCAAGGAGCCAGAGCCAAGTGCTAAACGTCCAAAGTTTATTTTTCATCAAAATTCCATTCATCTAAGCTAGCAAGGACATGGTCAGGTTTCACTGGAAGGGTAGGCACTTCTTCTGGTTTGGTGAAACCAGTCGTCACAAGCAAAGTAGCAATATCATTTTGAATTCCTGCCATAATATCTGTTAAATAATTATCACCAACCATGATAGCTTCTTCACGTTTAACTCCCAGAACATCCAAAGCTTTATTCATGATAATCGCATTTGGTTTGCCGATAAAGACTGGCTGCACACGTGTTGCAGTCTCCAAGAGTTTATTAATCGAACCAGCTCCTGGCATTAACCCACGCTCCGTTGGGATATTCAAATCAGGATTCGTTCCAATAAAGACTGCTCCTTTTTGAATGGCAAGCGTTGCAATGGCAAGCATTTCATAAGTTAGTTGCGTATCTAGTCCGACAACCACATATGCTGGATTTTCAGTATCTTCAACATAGCCAGCCTCAGCAATAGCTGTTTTCAAACCCGTTTCACCAATCACATAAACTGTTTTTCCACGATTCATGTCATTCATGTAATCAATCGTCGCCATTGTTGCTGTGTAGATTGTTTCAAGTGGGGTGTGAACGTTGAACTGAGTTGACAACATTTCTTGAACTTTTTCAGGTGTACGAGTTGAATTATTCGTTACTAAAACGTAAGGAATATTTCTTTCTTGAAGTCTTTGAATAAAACGTTCCCCTGCTGGAATACGATTTTTTCCTTTGTAAATAGTTCCATCCAAGTCGATTAAATAGCCTTTATAAGTCATTTTTCCTCCAATATTTAATAAGACCAAAAAGACTTTTTCTCTTGAAAAGTCTTTAAAGGTCCTTTTAATCAATTAATGTTTTCCAATTTTTATCTTTATAAGCGTCAAAGCACATGGCAATCTGTTCTTCTGTCGTTTTAGCTTCAGCAAGTTCAGGCAAGCTATCATAAGAAAAATAACCACTTGCTATTGTTTCTAAATTTTTTGTGAAATGGCCACCTTTAGCTTGGCATAACGAAAAAATCTTACAAATCTTATGAGCTGAAACTGGTTGATTGTGTTTTTCACGATCTTGAATAGCAATCACACGTTCCAATATTGCATCAATCCCAGCCTCTTCTTTAACTTCTTTCAGTGTATTTTCCGCTACAGATTGGTCAACATCGCACCAACCACCTGGTAACGCCCATTTTCCATTTGATTCCTGCACTAGTAGAATCTTGTCATCTTGAAAAATGGCTGCGCGTGTATCAATTTTTGGTGTTTGATAGCCCGTTTCGTTAGCAAACAAATCAGCCACTTTCTGAGCTGGTAACTGCGATAATTCAGCCATCATTGCAACTGAAATCTCTCGAATTTCCTTAAAACGTTCAATATCATACTTATCGCGACCATAAGCTAGCCCTGCTTGTGACAAAGATTGCAAACGAACAAGCCAATCAACCCACTTCTTATCATCAACAGTCATTATTTTTCCTTCCACTCGATGCGAGCTTGTGCATGAACAGCACCTTGGGTAACAATTTCATGTTTTGTTATCAAACCATCTGTTTCAACACGTGATTTAATATCATGCCCATAATGGACTTCTTTCACGTATTTGAGGTTAATGTGGTGTGGAATGTGTTCCTCTAAAAACGCCACGTCCAACACATCATACATCCATTCAAGGTATTTGCTATTGTTAACATGACCATTCAAATCAAGGTCAAAAAAGCGAACGTGATAAGTTGTTTCTTCTGGATTTTCCAAGCTTTCGTAACGAGGAGCACGGTAGATTTTTTTAATCTTTTCAACGTCATAAACGTCAACGATTTCATCAATAACAGGGTGAACCTTTCTGCTATCATAATCCATGAGGACAAAAGTCGAATGAATCGTCATGATTTTATCACCAGATTCACCATAAACATTGAAATCACGGTAACAAAAGAGCTTATTATAAGCCGTAGGTACCGTTTCAATCACGATATTTTCAGTATATTTTGGCAAACGCTCGATTTCAATCGCATAGTCTGTGATAATCCAAACAAGATTGTACGTTTGATAAATATAATCATCACTCATCCCCAGACTAAGTGACTGTTTCCCTGAAACTTGCAACACTAACGATAAAAGTTGCGGCAATTTCATGTTGTGATTAATGTCACTTTCGTAAAAAGGTACTTGATAATTTTCTTGATAACTTAATCCCATGTCATTACTCCAATATAAATCTCTCTGCTACCGTGTCTCCTAAAAAGAGACCTTTTTTAGTCATTCGAACCACCTTATCATCTGGTATCAAAAGCCGCTGCTGACAAAGTTCTGTCACGATCTGACCATAACGTTCTTCAAAAGACACGCCAAACTTTTCTTCAAATTTTGCAATGGAAACGCCAGATTTCTTACGCAAGCCCAAGAAAAGTTCTTCTTCCATCATTTCGTCCTTGGTCAAGACTTCCTCTGACAACCTAGCATTTCCTTCAGAAACAGCCTTTAAATAATGTTGAATTGGCCCACGGTTACGATAACGAACACCATTTAAATACCCAGACGCCCCAGCACCGACACCATAATATTCTGCATTATCCCAGTACATCAAATTATGACGACTTTCAAAACCTGGCTTGGTAAAATTAGAAATTTCATAATGCTCAAAGCTATTAGCTTCCAATTCAGCAATAATGTACTCAAACATTTCCGCCTCAAGGTCCTCTTGAGGCAAATTCAATTTTCCACGACGCATTTTATTCATGAAAACCGTGTGGTGTTCTAAAATCAAACTATACAAACTCAAATGAGGAATATCCAGCGCTATCGCCTTAGCAACATTTTCCTTAACATCTTCCATTGTCTGACCAGGAAGCGCATAAATTAAATCAATCGAAATATTGTCAAAGCCTGCTGTTTTCAAATGGTCAATCGTCGAATAAATTTGCGCTTCATTGTGGCTACGCCCAATTCTCTTTAATTGCTTGTCATTAAAAGTCTGAACACCAAGCGACACACGATTAACAGCAGATTTCTTCAACACTTCAATTTTGTCATCCGTCAAATCCCCAGGATTTGCTTCAATGGTAAATTCTTCTAATACGCTCAAATCTAAACGCTTTGTCAAATTCGTCAGCAAATAATCCAATTGCTGCGCGGTAATTGAGGTTGGCGTTCCACCTCCGATATATAAGGTCCGCAATTGTTTAATATCGTAACTCTCAAATTCATGAATAAGAGCCTGCAAATAATCGTCAACAGGCTGATTTTTGATAAATACTTTTGAAAAATCACAATAATAACAAATCTGCGTACAAAATGGTATATGGACATAAGCTGATGTTGGTTTTGTTAACATGACGCTATTATAACATTTTTATGAAGGATAACCAATGACTTTATTACGAAAGAAAAGGAGCAGGCAAAACGCATTTCCCATACTCCTCTTTTTATGAAAATGATTTTAGTCAATACCGATTTCTTTACGAACAACGTCAGCAATGGTATCCACGTAATAGCTTACTTCTTCATCTGTTGGTGCTTCTGCCATGACACGAAGAAGCGGTTCAGTACCACTTGGACGCACTAAAATACGACCATTGCCATTCATTTCAGCTTCCATTTTGCTGATAATATCAGCGATAGCTGGTACTTCCATGGCTTTGCTCTTCATGCTATTTTCAACACGAACATTCACTAATTTTTGTGGGTAAATAGTAACTTCGGCAGCCAATTCAGAAAGTGATTTACCAGTTTCTTTCATCACTTTTGCCAATTGGATAGCCGTTAACTGACCATCACCTGTTGTGTTATAGTCCATGATGATAACATGACCTGATTGTTCACCACCAAGGTTGTAACCAGATTTACGCATTTCTTCAACAACGTAACGGTCACCAACTGCTGTAATCGCTTTGTTAATCCCTTCACGGTCAAGCGCCTTGTGGAAACCAAGATTCGACATAACCGTTGTAACGATAGTATTGTGAGCTAATTGTCCACGTTCTGATAAATATTTGCCGATAATGTACATGACTTTATCACCGTCAACAATGGCGCCATTTTCATCAACAGCAATCAAACGGTCGCTATCACCGTCGAATGCCAAGCCAACTGCTGCGCCAGATTCTTTAACCAATTCTTGCAATTGTTCTGGGTGAGTTGACCCAACACCATCATTGATGTTAAGACCGTCTGGTTTTTCACCGATAACAGTAATATCAGCATCCAAATCCAAGAAAACATCACGCGCTGATACAGAAGCAGCTCCGTTAGCGGTATCAAGGGCAACTTTCATCCCTTCCAAGCTAACACCTGTTGAAACAAGAAATTTTTCGTATTTACGAAGTCCTTCTGGATAGTCAACTAATGTTCCTAAACCTTCAGCTGAAGGACGTGGAAGCGTATCTTCTGGAGCGTCAAGTAATGCTTCGATTTCGTCTTCTTGGTCATCAGCCAATTTAAAACCATCGCCACCGAAGAATTTAATCCCATTATCCAATGCAGGATTGTGACTAGCTGAAATCATGACACCAGCGCTCGCATTTTCTGTACGAACTAGGTAAGATACCCCTGGAGTTGCTAGAACACCTAGCTTGTAAACTTCAATCCCAACAGAAAGAAGCCCAGCAACCAAGGCAGATTCCAACAATTCTCCTGAAATACGTGTGTCACGTGCCACAAATACTTTTGGACGTTCTGCTTCATGCTGACTAAGAACATAACCACCAAAACGTCCCAATTTAAACGCCAATTCAGGTGTCAATTCGACATTTGCTTCTCCACGAACACCATCTGTACCAAAATATTTTCCCATTATTCTACTAGCGAAAAATCGCTTCCTCCATTACTAAATTCATTTCCTAAGATAATCTAAAATAATAGTTGCATTATAAAATTCACATTTTCATCTTAAAATATCATTAATTCATTAATATATAGTCTTTGCTATTATCTATTAGTTTTTCGTTACTGTCAACTGAACAGTCACAACAGAAGGGTCAACAGTCACATTATTTGCTGATAAATTCACGCTGACACTTGTGTCTTTTGTAACATTAGCAACAACTTCATCCACCGCATCCAAAGCATCCTGACTACCAGAAATCGTTACTTGGCTTTGGCTTAATTTGTATGAAATGTCAGAGATTTTATCACTCATCTCTCCTGTTGTTTTCATAGTTACTGGAACTGTTTTTGTCAATTTTTTTCACGGTCACTTCTAATTTGGCTTTCGAAGGGGTGATAGCACTAGCTAAAATTGTGCCGTCTGCTGCCACAGCCTGCAAGGCTACGCGTCCACTGTAATTACTGTCCAACACTTCTGTTTCTGGCAATTTAGCAACCACATGGTCAATTTGGTCAATAATTGATTCCGAACTTGTAACTTCAACTTCAGAAATATTTGTCGAAACTTTTTTCAACTCATAGCCAGTAGCCAATTGACTAGAATCTACTTCACCTTGAACTTCAAATGTTTTTGTTTTCTTTTTACCGATTGTTACTGAAATGCTACTTGGTGAAACTGTCGCTGTAACCCCTGACGGCAAATCTGTCACTTGCAAAGGAACGGTCTGTGTCCCCTCACCCAAGTTTGTCAAATCAGCTACTACCTTAAAACTTCTTGTATCACTATTAATCTCAGAATCCAATTTGACACGATTAATCGATGTCAGATAAACCTCTGTTTCATAAGAATAACCACTAATAAAATACTTATCAGTATCATATTTAATATCAATGGGAACATTCTCCAAAGTATGGGTATAAGTTTCTGTTGCCCACGATACTTGCGAGCTTGTCCGTGTGTAATTACTTGATGCGGCTGTTAAAAATAGGAAAACGGAAAAGACAATGGATACAATAACCAACCAAAATTGACCATTGAAAAATTTCTTCATTGTTTCTTCCTCCAAATCTTATGATACCAGTGTTCTTCTTCCTCTACTTCTGTGATTAATTGTGTTCGAAGAATAACTTCAAAGTTTTCTTTGGTCAAATCGTATAAAAATTCACCTTTTGACGTAATTGAAATACCACCTGTTTCTTCTGAAACAACAATCGTTAAGGCATCAGAATTCTCTGACAGACCAATCGCTGCGCGGTGACGTGTCCCAAATTCTTTTGAAATCGCCATTGATTCTGACAAAGGAAGATAAGAACAAGCCGTCGCAATTTTATTGCCTCTGATAATGACAGCACCGTCATGCAAAGGCGTATTTGGAATGAAAATATTAATCAATAACTGACTTGAAATATCCGCATCCAAAGGAAGCCCTGTTGAAATATATTCCTGCAAAGTTTGCGTGCGTTCAATTGAGATTAAAGCCCCAATCTTACGCGGACTCATGTAAGCCACCGATTTCACCAGTGCTTCAACCAACTTTTCCTCGTCACTCACTTGCTGTGTTTGTAGGAAAACTTGTGTTGAACGACCAAACTTCTCAAGACCAGAACGAATTTCAGGAGCAAAGATAACCACACCCGCAATAACACCGTAAGTGATGACTTGATTCATCAAGTAAGTAATCGTCGTAAAGCCAATCCATTCAGCTACAAACTTTAGTAAAATGAAGAACACGACCCCTTGAATCAAGGACATGATTTTCGTACCCGCAAGGGCTTTGATTAAACGATAAATAAAATACGCAACAATTAAAATATCCAAAATGTGAACGACAATTGTCCATGGGTTTTCAACTAAAGTTGCCCAAAATTTAGCATCAATAGCCGTAAAATTACTCATATATGCATCTCTTTTCTCTAACTAATTAAAACTACCTTTCTATTATACCACGTTTAAAACAGATTTTCTTTATTAGAATATATCTTTTTGTGGTACAATATTTCTATGAAAGTAAACACACTTATGGGAATCACAGCTGGGAAGTCAGCTCACTTTGTCCTTTCAAAAATGGGACGTGGCTCAACCTTGCCTGGAAAAATCGCCCTCAAATTCGACAAAGATATTTTAGACACTATCGCTAAAGATTATGAAATCGTTGTGGTAACAGGAACAAACGGTAAAACTTTGACCACTGCTCTTACAGTTGGGATTTTACGTGAAGCTTTTGGTGAAATCGTCACAAATACAAGCGGTGCCAATATGATTACTGGGATTACTTCAACTTTCTTGACAGCCAAAAAAGCCAAATCTGGTAAAAAAATTGCCGTGCTTGAAATCGACGAAGCTAGTCTGCCAAAAATAACAGAATACATCACACCAAGTCTCTTTGTATTCACCAATATTTTCCGTGACCAAATGGACCGTTACGGTGAAATTTACACCACTTACCAAATGATTTTAGACGGTGCTGCCAAAGCTCCAACAGCAACAATCTTAGCCAACGGAGACAGCCCACTTTTCAATTCTACAAACGTGGTAAATCCTGTTAAATATTATGGCTTTGACACTGAAAAACACACTCCAGAACTCGCACACTATAATACCGAAGGAATTTTGTGTCCACAATGTCAGCAAATTCTAAAATACAAATTGAACACCTATGCAAACCTTGGTGATTACGTTTGTGAAAATTGCAGTTTCCACCGTCCAAAACTTGATTATGCTTTGACAGACTTGACAAAAATCACAAACACTACATCTGAATTTGTCATCGATGGGCAAGACTACAAGATTAACGTCGGTGGTCTTTACAATATCTATAACGCCCTTGCAGCCGTGTCTGTAGCTGAGTTCTTTGGAGTTTCTCCTGAAAAAATCAAAGCTGGTTTTGACAAGAGCCGTGCAGTCTTTGGACGTCAAGAAACCTTCAAAATCGGTGATAAGTCTTGTACTTTGGTTCTTATCAAAAACCCAGTTGGTGCTAGCCAAGCTCTTGATATGATAAAATTAGCCCCTTATCCATTTACACTTTCTGTCCTACTCAATGCCAATTACGCTGACGGAATTGATACCAGTTGGATTTGGGATGCTAACTTCGAGGCTGTTTTAGATATGGATATTCCTCAAGCATTTGCAGGCGGTGTTCGTCATTCTGAAATCGCTCGTCGTTTGCGTGTGACAGGCTACGATGAAAACAACATCACCGAAGCTGAAAGTCTCGAGGATATTATAGCATTAATTGAATCACAAACAACTGAGCACGCCTATATCCTTGCAACTTATACCGCTATGTTGCAATTCCGAGAAATTCTAGCTAGTCGCCATGCCGTTGGAAAGGAGATGAATTAAAATGACTTACACTTCGCTACAATCTCCTAACACAAAAGATTACAACTATGAATTAAACGTTGCCCACCTTTACGGCAATCTGATGAATACCTACGGTGACAATGGTAATATCCTCATGATAAAATATGTCGGTGAAAAGCTTGGAGCTAAAATGACCTTTGACATTGTTTCATTAGGGGATACCTTTGATGCTGACTACTACGATATGGTTTTCTTTGGTGGTGGTCAAGACTATGAACAAACTATTGTCGCCAAAGACCTTCCAAATAAGAAAGAAGCCATTGCTGACTTCATCAACAAAGACAAAGTCATTCTGGCTATCTGTGGTGGTTTCCAATTCCTCGGTCAATACTATATTCAAGCCAATGGTGAAAAAATCAATGGTATTGGTGTTATGGGACATTACACCCTCAACCAAGAAAACAATCGTTTCATCGGAGATATCAAAATTCATAACGATGAATTTAACGAAACTTACTATGGTTTTGAAAATCATCAAGGTCGAACATTCTTGTCTGATGACGAAAAACCACTTGGTATCTGCGTTTACGGAAATGGTAACAACAAAGAGGACGGCACTGAAGGTGTTCATTATAAAAATGTCTATGGCAGCTACTTCCACGGACCTATCCTCTCACGTAATGCCAACCTTGCTTACCGCCTAGTGACAACAGCTCTAAAAAATAAATACGGTTCTAGTATTACACTATCAAGTTACGATGACATTCTTTCAAAAGAAGTCGCCGAAGAGTATGCCGATACTAAAAGTGAAGCCGAATTTGAAAAATAACCTAAAAAGGATTGCAGCTTATCGCAGTCCTTTTTCTTTGTAGCCAAGCTTTCTAATTACCATAACAAAGTCACCTTAATCAAAAATTAAGCACTTTTAAAACAGAGATTATTAGGTATTAAACAACCTCTAGCCATAGTTAAATTTAAATCACAGAATTCAGCTACCCTTTATACACAAAAAAGAACCTATCTGAAATAGATAGGCTCTTAAATTGTTAAGCATGGATTTTTTTATCAGCAATGGCGTCTGTTAGTGTTTGCGAAAAATTCAAACCTAAATCACGCCCCAAAGTATCTGCCCAACGTGGGATAGTTAAGGTTTTCTTTATAGGTTCTTGACTCCCTAAATACTCGGCAACATCAACCACTACCATAGAAATAAAAGACTTGCTAGGGTCATAAACTAACTCTATATCCTTATCATCACGGAAAGGGTTATTATCAACCAAAGATAAAGTATTAATAGCGGTAGGTACAGGAATATCACGCCCATTTTCGATATAATCCGCTAAGTTAATCCCTAGCCATTCACTAGCCATTGCCATAGCGTCCGCCATATCCTCACCTTGAGTTGCTGAATGCTCAAAATCTGGGAAAGTGACAAAGTAAGGGGCGCTTGCTCCATCTGTATCATCATAATAAAATAAAGCTGGATAAGTGACAAGCATGTTAATACCTCCAATACAAAGACAAGCGGAAGACTTCCTTTATAACAGCCCTGCTTGCTTCTTAATACTCCTTTCGGTGTATTTATTAATTTCGCCGTGGGGAATGGTTATAGGTCGCTCGCCAGCTTTTTCAAGTTTAACGTGTGACCCCTTACCACCTTTGGTCTTCGTCCAACCATTGGCAGTAAGTAGCTTAATCATTTCTTTTTGTGTCATAGGCATAGTGCTTTTACCTCCTGACAAAATCATTATACCATACGTGTTACACGTGTTCAAATATTTATTATTTTTCTTCCGCCCAAATTTGAGCAAAAGAACGGGCGTTCTTAAAGGTACACCCATAAAGTATTTTTTCAAAATCAAAAAAGCACCCTAGGGACTAGCCTAGAATGCTTTAATTTCAAGGGTTTACACTCTCTTAATCAGTAAGCTGATTATTTTTTAAGGTTGTAGAATGATTTCAATCCACGGTATTCAGCTACTTCACCAAGTTGGTCTTCGATACGAAGCAATTGGTTGTATTTAGCGATACGGTCAGTACGTGAAAGTGAACCAGTTTTAATTTGACCAGCGTTAGTTGCAACTGCGATGTCAGCGATTGTTGAATCTTCAGTTTCACCTGAACGGTGTGATACAACGGCAGTGTAACCAGCTTCTTTAGCCATTTCGATAGCTTCGAATGTTTCAGTCAAAGTACCGATTTGGTTAACTTTGATAAGGATTGAGTTAGCAGCTTCTTCTTTGATACCACGTTCAAGATATGAAGTGTTAGTTACGAAGAAGTCATCACCGACCAATTGAACACGTTTACCAAGACGTTTAGTAAGTTCTTTCCATCCGTCCCAGTCGTTTTCGTCCATTGCATCTTCGATTGTGATGATTGGATATTTGTTAACCAATCCTTCGATGTAATCGATTTGTTCTGAAGCAGTACGTTTAGCTCCGCCTTCACCTTCGAATTTAGTGTAGTCATAGATTCCGTTATCATAGAATTCTGATGAAGCACAGTCAAATCCAAGGAATACATCTTCACCTGGTTTGTAACCAGCAGTTTCGATAGCTTTGATGATTGTTTCTACGGCATCTTCAGTCCCGTCAAATTTAGGAGCAAATCCACCTTCGTCACCAACAGCTGTTTCAAGACCACGTTCTTTAAGGATTTTCTTAAGTGTGTGGAAGATTTCAGCACCCCAACGAAGAGCTTCTTTGAATGTAGGTGCACCAGCAGGTACGATCATGAATTCTTGGAAAGCGATTGGAGCGTCTGAGTGAGAACCACCGTTGATGATGTTCATCATTGGAGTTGGAAGAACTTTAGTGTTGAAACCACCAAGGTAGCTGTAAAGTGGAACTTCAAGGTAATCAGCTGCTGCACGAGCTACGGCAATAGAAACACCAAGGATAGCATTTGCACCGAGTTTACCTTTGTTTGGAGTACCATCAAGAGCGATCATTGCACGGTCGATAGCTTGTTGGTCACGAACATCGAAACCGATGATTGCTTCAGCGATGATGTTGTTAACGTTGTCAACAGCTTTTTGAGTACCAAGACCGTTGTAACGAGATTTGTCTCCGTCACGAAGTTCAACTGCTTCGTGTTCACCAGTAGAAGCTCCAGAAGGAACCATACCACGTCCGAATGCACCTGATTCAGTGTAAACTTCTACTTCAAGTGTTGGGTTACCGCGTGAGTCAAGGACTTCGCGAGCGTAAACATCAGTAATAATTGACATTATGTTACTCTCCTTATAAGTTTTTAATATTTTTACATTAAAATGATACCATAATATTGCCACTTAGGCAAATAAAAACGAGAAATTTTGAAAACCAATTTAACTTTCATGCCCTTTTTCAAAATACTTTATGCGCTTACGGCTGAGAAATGACAGTTTAGTAAATTTAACTTATAATGAAGTTAAGAAATAATCGAGGTTAAATAGTATGAGTGATTTAGAAAGTAAAGTTTTACATGCTGTTGCAGGGGAAAATCGACTTAATCCTGATGAACAACGACGCTATTTTGGAACATTTGCCGAACGTGTGGTCTTGTCAATACCGCTTGATGACAGTCGTTTGGAAGATACTAAAGCACGTTTCGAGGACATTTTAAAACATTTAGCGAGTGATTATGACACGTTATTTGTCAAAATTTCGCCAAAATTGGCGGTTGCCGACCAATGTTACTATATGAAAATAGCGCAAAATCTTGAAATTCAAGCAACAATCGTTGATGAAAAAAATGCGCATTCACCTTATGGGATTATCGTTCATTCGAATCAAGCTGAAAATGTTGACAATCCACTGTTAACAGTGCGTTTTCCACAAGCACATGACAAATCAAAAGAAGCCCCTAAAAAGGGCTTCTGGTCAAAATTATTCAATAAAGATTAACGTTTGGTAAAGGCTAGTAGATTGCCAATATTTTGGGCGGTGCGTTCTAGATTTTGGGGTGCCTGCGCTAGCGTATTTTCCAAAGAATAGACGCCTGAGATAATCGGAAAAGCTGCTTGAATATTAGCAACTGGAAAGTCTGGCAAATCATCTTTTAAGCTACCGCAAATGGCAATGACTAATTTGCCTCTTGGCGTACGACTAGCAACGCCAACAGGGGCTTTCCCAGACAAACTTTGCTTATCCATGCGTCCTTCACCAACAATGACGACATCCGCAACTTGGACTCGACGGTCAAAGTTGAGCATGTCAAGAACGGCGTCGATACCAGAGATAATTCGTCCACCAGTAAATGCAGCTATCCCTGCTGCCATTCCGCCGCCTGCTCCTGCTCCCGCTAAATCGAGGATTACTGGGAAGAAGCTTTGTAGAATTGCTCCATATCCTTATCAACATTTGTGAATTTTTCGTTCGCAAGTCCTTTTTGACCACCAAAAACGTAGGTTGCGCCATTAGGACCGCATAGTGAATTGGTAACGTCAGTAATAATTGTTAGCTCAACTTGTGATAAATCCCAATGGTAATCTTCATAGGAAATCGTTGTGATGTTTCCAAGATTATCACCAACTGCACATACTTCTTCGTTGTTGGCAAATAGATATCTTGATATTCCAAATAACGCCCAACTTCGCAATGGTCAGCGGCTGAGGTATCCATATCATAATGGATCACCTTTTCAACTAAACAAATATTGGTTACCTTTAATTCTTCCGTAAGAGCACCGACCACACCATAATTAACAATTAAATCGACGTCAAAAAGGCTAATTAATTTGCGTACAGGCAGCAACTCTGATTTCTCCTGCACCCGACTGTGTAATATATAAAATTTTATCATCAAATGTAACCGAATAAACTTTAACCCCTCTGACGTCTTCTCTTTTGAGCTTATCAGCTATTTTCTCATGACTGACTGTACTTCAACAGCCACTAGCATGCCAATCTTTTTCATTATCACTCCTCATTTTAGTTATCAAAAAAGGTTTGGCAATTTTTCCAAACCTTTATATTGTATCAGTCAACACAGTCGTTTTAAAAACGAATTTGTTCACGTGTTTTTTCGTACGATGATACGAAACGATCTGTTACACCTGGTTCAACCATTTCAAGTGCATATGAAATTTCATCAAATGATGCTTGATAGTCATTATCAACTTCAAATAATTTCAAAGCGTGTTCAAAACTACTTTGTACACTTGGTTCAAAACTACGGTAACGATTTGAGTATTGCAATAATTGTTCTGTCAATGTCGCATTTTGAACCACTTGATAAGTTGCATTTTCAAGATTTGCAATAGCTGATGTCGCAACATCTGTTAAACGAGACACAGCTTCAATATCGATACGCCCACGACTAAGTTCATCAATTAACACTTCCAATTGTGAACTTGTTGTGAAGAATGCACTCAAGAAATCTTGTGGAATACCTGGCAAATTACGTTTTTCCATATAACGTTTAATCATATGCAAACGATTAATATATTGTTCCAAGCTTTGACGAGCAACCGTCTCAATTTCTTCGATATTCTTAACTTGTTCAAAGACTTCCATTTGCCCCTCTTCGACAGCAGCCAATGTTTTTAAGGTTCTGTCAAAAGTCACTTGTAATTCAGAGAATGGCTTGTCTTGTGTCTCAAAAGCAACAACGATTGGCAATACTTCTGTTTCAATCTCTTCCAAGTTTTTAGTAAATGAACGAAGGCTAAGACTTTCACTATCATTCAAGATGTACTTGTGAGATAGACGCTTAATTTCATGAGCAAGTTGTTCATTATTTGCCTTAGCATGAGCCAAATAGTCAGGAATAATCTTGCTATCTTTAAGCGTAGCCTTATGAGCAGCAATTTCGCGTTCAAACAATTCATACAATGAATCGATTTTCTCTTGAATGTGCTCATTTTCATCACGAGCACGATCCAAATCCAATGTAACAAGTTCAGAAGAATTGACACGAATAGAATCACGAACTTCTTGGAAACGTGTTTCAATATTCTTTTCAGCAAAATGATAATTTTGTTCAAGCAAACGGCGATAACCTTGCTCTAAATCATCAAGTTGGTCTGGGAAATCATCTTCTAATTTTGCAACAATTGCTGGAATTTGTTCTGAAATTTGACCAAGTGCGATAGTGTGTTCTTCTGCACGGTCAAGCACTTCAGACGCTTCAACAGGATCACCAGTTGAGTTAAGCGTTACAAATTGAGAAAATTCAGCTTCAATGTTTTTTAATTGTTTTTCAATCTCAGACATTGTAGAGCCAAAATTGTCCTCTTTTTCTGAGATAGAAGCTTGTAATGTTTCGTACAAATCCAAAGCGTGTTTAACACGAGCACTATTTTTTTCTTCTTGTTCTTTCAAGACAGAAAGTGCCTCACGAATCGAATTAACGTCTTCTTCAACTAAATTTAATTGGCTTTCGACATTATCAATTTCATGTTTTGCTCTGATGAATTTAAAACTATCATTTAGATTTTCAGCTTCAAAAATATGATTTTCAATATCCGAAAAAGAATTTAAAGAAAGGTCAACCCATTTTTGATTCCATTCACGAAATGTTGTCTGACTTTGCCCGATAAGATGAAGATTTTTAACAGCCTCGACTTCTTCATTAACAGGTAAACCAAATAACGATTGTTTTCTTTCTTCTAAGCTTGCAATCAATGAATCATTTCGCTTGCGTACAATAACGCCAACTAGGTAAGCAACAATTACTAATAAAACTATTGCTACAAGCAGTAATATAATTCCGCTCGACATTTAAAACTCCTTATAAATTGTCTTTTTATCGTAAAAAATAGCTATAACATTACGATTATAACATACTTAGAGATTGTATGCAGTAATTTTTCGTCAATATTCTTATTAAATATCAAGCGTACTGTAAACCGCATTTTCTTCGATGAACTCGCGACGCGGCTCTACCCTATCTCCCATAAGCATATCAAAAATCTTATCTGCTTCAGCGGCATCATCAACAGAAACTCTCGCCATTAAGCGATTCTCTGGATCCATTGTTGTTTCCCAAAGCTGGTGATCGTCCATTTCTCCAAGCCCTTTGTAACGTTGAACCGTTGGTTTTGAACGTCCAACACTATGACGTGCCATAGCTCCTTGCAATTCAATTTCTTGATTAGCACCTGGTTGAATGTACTCTTTAATTTCACTACCAACTTTGACACCATAAATCGGTGGTTGAGCAATGTAAACATACCCTGCTTCCAAAACAGGACGCATGAAGCGGTAAATCAGCGTTAACAACAGGGTACGAATATGAGCTCCGTCAACATCGGCATCAGTCATGATAACAAGCTTATGATAACGCGCTTTTGAGACATCAAATTCAGCACCAAAACCTGTTCCCATAGCTGTAAATAAACTACGAATTTCTTCGTTAGCAAGAATTTTATCCATGCTAGCTTTTTCAACGTTCAAGATTTTACCACGAATTGGTAAGATTGCTTGGTGCTCACGGTCACGTCCTGATTTAGCAGAACCACCCGCAGAGTCCCCTTCGACGATGAATAGTTCATTCATAGTTGCATCATTTGAAGAACAATCAGCCAATTTACCAGGGAGATTTGAAATTTCCAGTCCTGATTTTTTACGTGTTACCTCGCGTGCACGTTTAGCAGCGATACGAGCTTTAGATGCCAGAATACCTTTTTCAACGATTTTCTTAGCAATCTGTGGATTTTCTAATAAGAAACGGCTGAAAGCCTCGCTAAACAAACGATTCGTAATTTTAACAACTTCGGAATTTCCAAGTTTTGTTTTCGTTTGTCCCTCAAATTGAGGATTTGGGTGTTTAACAGAAATAACTGCCGTCAACCCTTCACGAACATCCTCACCAGTTAAATTGTCATCTTTTTCTTTTAGCAATTTATTCTGACGAGCATAGTCATTAATCACACGTGTTAGAGCTGTACGGAAACCTTGTTCGTGCGTACCACCTTCATGCGTGTGAATGTTATTGGCAAAACTCATCACTGTTTCATGATAACTAGTTGTATATTGCATGGCTACTTCAACAGAAATGCCGTCTAATTCACCATCAGTATAGATTGGATTTTCAAAAATAACTTCTTTATTTTCGTTGATAAATTCAACGTAGCTTGAAATACCACCTTCGTAATGGTAATGTTTTTCTTGCTCAATTCCTTCACGTTTATCAGTAATTGAAATACGCAAGCCACGGTTCAAAAAGGCTAATTCTTGGATACGTTTGGCTAATTTATCAAAATCAAACACCGTTGTTTCTGTGAAAATCTCTGGGTCTGGAGTAAAGTGAACAGTCGTTCCATGACGGTCAGTATCACCAATAACAGCTAAATCACTAACAACGTGTCCACGACGGTACTCTTGATAGTGAATTTTACCGTTACGGTGAACAGAGACATCTAATTGTGTTGAAAGTGCGTTAACAACAGATGACCCTACACCGTGCAAACCACCTGAAACCTTGTAGCCGCCACCACCGAATTTACCTCCAGCGTGTAAAACCGTAAAGACTGTTTCAACGGCGGGACGACCTGTTTTTTCTTGAATATCAACAGGAATACCACGCCCGTCATCGACAACTGTAATCGAATCATCTTTTTCAATAAAAACTTCAATATGAGTCGCAAAACCAGCTAATGCTTCATCGATAGAGTTATCGACAATTTCCCATACCAAATGGTGCAAGCCTTCTTTGGACGTTGAACCAATGTACATACCTGGACGCATTCGAACAGCTTCAAGCCCTTCTAAGACTTGAATCTGACTGGCGTCATAATCTTTCGCTAATTCTGCTAAATTTTTATTTTCTTCCGTCATTTACTTCACTATCTCCATTAAGGATTTTTTTCCATCAACTAATAACGTGTCAAAGCCAGCAGCTTGACCTGCCTTCCTATCAATCTCACGATCTCCAATTACCAGTGCTTCTTTAATGTCATATTTTTCTTTCAAATACAACATCGATTCTGGACTCGGTTTACGAGAAAAACCATTTTCTGAAGTGACTACTTCCGTAAAATAAGGCAACAAATTAGTTTTTTCTAAAATATCAAGGACTTGTTTGTTACGATGCGATACTAAAAAATTTCGCCCGCCACTTGCAACAATTGCCTGCAAAACGTCATGCGCTCCTGCAAATAAAACTGGCGCTTTCAAATATTCAGCTTCCAATTTTTTGTATGCCTTTAAAAATTGAGGTTCGTTTGGGATAAATTGTGCAATAGCAGCATCCGTGGACTCTTTTAGCTTGTTATAAACCTCATCATGCGAGGCAGATTGTCCAAATTCCGCTAAAGTTTTCACGAAAGCTTGAGCAGACATTTCATAATTATCAAGCAACGTTCCACCCAAATCCCAGATATAATCATGGTAATTCATATGCCTTATTATATCATATTTTTAAGTTTTTTTATAGTCTATACTGTATCAATTTACAGGTTAATATATAAGAAAAAAGTCGATTTAACGATCAACTTTTACTAATAACGGTCACTTCTTTTTAAATGTTCTGTAATTTCTTGTTCACGGTGTAGGTTGTTTTGATAACTCATTGATAAAATCAGACCGACACAAATCAAATTGGTAATCAACGATGAGCCACCTTGTGAGATAAATGGTAAAGGAATACCCGTTAACGGCAAAATAGCAATTGCTGCTCCGATATTTTCAAAAATATGGAACAACATCATCATGATGAAACCAGTTGAAATGTAAGTATAGAAACGGTTATTTGATTCAAAAGTTACACGAATCATACGATAAATCAACAAAAGATACAATCCCATGACAACAGCACTACCAATAAAACCAAAATCTTCAGCAATAACGGTGAAAATCATATCACTCTCACGAACTGGCACTGATAAATCAACAACATTGAACCCTTTACCAGTAAGACCACCACTACCAATAGAAATCATTCCTTGTGTTTGTTGGTAGGCAATCGTTTTAGCATATGAAAACGGGTCTAGCCAAGCTGAAATACGATTAATTTGGTAAGTATCCATTCCCAAACCATAAAGGAATTCTTTCCCATTTGGCAAAAAGAAAATTAACATGAAACCACCAAATGAAAGAGCAACGATAATAACAGCTGGAAAGATAATCCACCACGAAATCCCTGATAATAAAATCAAACCAGCTAAAATCGCTGAGAAAACCATTGCTGTTCCTAAGTCTTTTTGAAGCCCTAGTAGCACCATCACAGGTAAGGTAATAAGTGCAAAAATTCCAAGGAGTTTCCAGTCATTTTTCAAAGAATCTTCCTTGAACTTTTGGCGAAACCAAACGGAACATCTGGCAAGCATCAAAATATAGAACACTTTCATAAATTCCGAGGGCTGAAATAACGTTACCGAACCGATTGTAACCCAGTTTTTCGCCCCTGTTGACTCAACCAACTCTGGACTATAAAAGATGAGCGGCAGCACCATTGATATCAATCCAAGACCGTATAGGAACGGCGTTATTTTCCATAAAAATTCGGTGCTAAATAGCATGACAATAAACGCCACACCGCACCCTAAAAGTATCCAAATCACTTGTTGTGTCATCACTTTTGCAATCGTGCTTGGGTAATCATTTATGGTTGCGATATAGATTGCCACCAAGCCAATTAACAAAAGGAAAAAGACAGGTAAAATTACAGAATAATCAATCCGACTATCAATAGAATATTTTTTTCTCGCCATTGTACTTCCTTCGTTTCTGATCAAAGATAATTATATCATTTTTTAATCAAAATTGAGGAAAAAAGCTTGTGAAAATAAAATAAATTTTCAGCAAAAACTAAAAAGCTATACTTTCTATTTTCAATAAATTACCAACTGATTCTTGTAAGAAAGATTTGAAAAAAAGACGAAATAATTCAAGGGTTATCTGCTCTGTAAATCAAAAAGCTCCTAAAATCAAGAACTGTTGAGCTAGGTCGTATCTCCCCTGCCGGAATCGAACCAGCAACTACTCCTTAGGAGGGAGTTGTTATATCCATTGAACTAAGGGGAGCTATGAAAAAATCTGTCACAAGGACAGATTTTTATCGTCGAATAGTTATCGTCAAAATTAACGACGAATTTCTTTAATACGAGCAGCTTTACCTTGTAATGCACGCAAGTAGTAAAGTTTAGCACGACGTACTTTACCATGACGAACAACTTCAATTTTTTCTACACGTGGAGTGTGAAGTGGGAATGTACGTTCAACACCGATACCACTTGAAATTTTACGAACTGTGTACATTTCTGAGATCCCTTGACCTTTACATGAAATAACCACACCTTCGAAAACTTGGATACGTTCGCGGCTTCCTTCAACAACTTTTGCGTGAACACGAACAGTATCACCAGGGTGGAATGTAGGGATGTCAGTACGTAATTGACTTTCAGTCAAACTTTGGATTAATGGATTCATTATTTTTTCTCCTATCTTACTAATCATTAGGTGCTTGTCCCAGCGGATTAGCCGTATTTTTGTGTGTCCATTACACACTCTCATATTCTAACAAAAAACATTATTGTTGTAAAGCCATGTCTCGCAACTTTTTTGATGAATTTTTAATAAAAAATACTTAATTTTAAAAGCAGAGTTTAGTCATTACCCAAAATCTGCTGATAAATCATTTAAAATGTCAGAACTTCTTGTCCGCCGTAGATAGAATGTTTTCGATTAACGTTGTAAGCAAAAATCATAACCACAACAAAATATGGTAAATTAGCAAAGCCAAATACTTCACCACCAATAAAAATAGGGGCTATAAATGTATTGGTTGCACTACCAAATACGCTGATATAACCAGCTGCAGCGACAAATTCAACAGGCAAGCCAAAAAGATTTGCCAAAACAACTCCAAGAGATGCACCAATCGCAAAGAGTGGTGTCACTTCGCCACCTTGAAAACCAATAGCCAAAGTCGCTACCGTTAAAAGCAATTTGAGCAACCAATCGTAGAGATAAATTTCTTTGCCTGCAAAGCTTGCTTCAATCAAATTTGTTCCCAAACCTGAATAACGTCCATGATAGCATATCAAAAAAATCAGACTTAATAAGATACCACCAAATAGGATACGGTAATAAGGATTATCCATGACATCTTTAGCTTTTTCTTTAGCAATAGCCAACAATTTTGCAAAAAGATTTCCAACCAAGCCAAAGATAATACCTAGTACAGCTAATTTGCAAAAAGTCATCACATCAAGCGTCAAATATGCACTCACTAGGTGAGAAAATTTTTCCAATCCCAATGAGTGGGAAGTCGCACTTGCTACAAAAGAAGCGACAGTCATCGGAAGCAAAGCTTGTAATTGCAATTTGCCAAGTACCAAAATCTCTAATGCAAAGAACACGGCTGCTATGGGCGTTTGGAAAAGCCCTGCAAAACCAGCTGCCATACCTGTAACCAGAAAAAGGCGCGAGTTATTTTCAAAATCAAAGAAGCGACTAAAACCATGAGCAATCGCCGCCCCTAGTTGAACCGCTACGCCTTCTCGTCCAGCACTACCTCCAAAAAGGTGTGTCAACCATGTTGCCAAAGTGACTAGAGGAACCAAAATAAGCGGAATTTCCTTTTCTTGGCTTTGACCAACCGCAAAAACTAAGCCCATTCCTTTGCTTGCTCGCTCATCTGCCTTTTGATAAAGAAAAACAATTAAAAGCCCAATAATTCCTAAAAATGGGATAAGATAGTTGAAATGCTCTGTTCGAAAATCGCTAAGAAAAAGTAACACGTGACCAAATACAGTATCAACAAAACCAACCAAAAGCCCGATAACAATGCTAACCAGCACTAATTTTAGCAAGTTCAGATAAGAATAATCTTCATTGTCTTTCAGTTTCTTTATCATCTTCTCATACCTCTCAAGCTAAATCATTATCGAGTTGTTTTGCTTGGTAGTCACGTGAATTTTTCATGATATCTGCAAATGTGTTAACAATCGTTTGTTCAAACGCTTTATCTTCGACACGACTTGCTGCCTTTTGAAGCACTGCGTCTTCACGGTTAGTATCTAAAATAGGTTTTCCAGTAGCTCTCTTATAAGCTGCTACTTGAGACACTAGAGCCATACGTTTTTCCAGAAGGGCTACTAACTCTTGGTCTACTTGATCGATTTCTTGACGGATAACATTCAAATCTTTTACTGACATTTTTCCATATCCTTATCTTTTTTATTTCTACTATAAAGATGACTTATTCTTTTTTCGTTTAAAATAAGTTCCTATTAAACTGATGGCAATAAAAATAACAAGCAGTACAATAATCAGTCTTAAATTTCCCGCAACAACCGCATCTCCACCTAAAGCATACAATAAACTACTCGGTGCTACTCCGATTGTAACGTAGAGAAACCACCTGCGCCAAGGCAATTTGATTTTTGCCACGTGATAATTGATGAGTAGGGTTGGAATCACAGGAATCATGTAACCTAGCATAATACCCAGTTCTTGATTTTCAACAGCATCGATGACATTTTTGAATCCTGCAAAATATTTTTTCAACTTGATATCATTGTCCTTTAAATCAATCATTTTCAGAATTCTAACAAAGATAAAATTGCCAAGGATATTTGCTGAGAGATTCATCAAAAAGCCAATAGCAGGGCCATAAATCAAGCCATTAAAGATAGCAAAAATCGCATTCGACATAAAAGGAATGGCTGCTGTTAAAGCTGTCAAAAATAGCAAAATAGTGATATTCATCAGATTTTTTGTTCGCAACTGCATCAAAAACTGTGTTAGAGTTGTTTTCGAACTAGATTGCCAAAAAGCGGCAATCAGTTGCCAGTGCCTGATGACATAAATCATAAAATAGCCACAAATACTAAGCAAACCAAGAATCACTAATAACTTGCGTAGCTGACCATATTTGTACTCATGTTTTTTCATATTACTTCCATTATAAAGAAAACTTTTTCACTTGACAAGATGAGTGTAGAAGGTTTTTTGAACATGTTAGCTAAAATGATTAAGGCATCTTATTTGATTAACCAACTGAACCTTCCATGCTCATGGTAATCAGACTGTTTAATTCAACAGCGTATTCCATTGGCAATTCTTTCGTAGTTAGATCCATAAAGCCGTTGACAATCATTGCTGTTGCTTCTTCTGAAATACCTCGACTCATCATGCAGTACAACTGGTCCTCAGATACTTTAGAAACTTTAGCTTCATGTTCCAAAGCCACATTTGAATTGTATCTGAACTTGATAAATCATCCATAAGAATCGTATCACATTCAATGTGGGATTTTGAGCCACCGCTATTTTTGCCAAAATAAACAGAACCACAATAATCTGTCTTACCACCGTCTTTGGCAACTGATTTAGAAATCAAGGTTGAAGAAGTGTGTGGAGCATTGTGATGTACCTTACAACCCGCATCCAGATGTTGTCCATAATTTGCAAATGCCATAGATAGAACTGATGTTCGGACGTGTGGCCCGTTTAAGATAGAACATGGGTATTTCATGTTTACCTTACTTCCGAGGTTACCGTCAATCCATTCTAACATACCGTTTTCTTCAACTGTCCCACGTTCGGTAACAAGATTATAGATATTGTCAGACCAGTTTTGAATGGTTGTGTAGCAGAAACTTGCATCACGTTTAACGATAATTTCAACCGTTGCCGCATGCAGACTATTGGTTGTGTAATTTGGCGCAGTACAGCCTTCGATGTATTGAATAGAGGCACCTTCATCTACGATAATCAAACTACGTTCAAATTGCCCAGCGTTTTCACCATTAATGCGGAAAGAGGTTTGAACAGGAATGTCACATTGCACACCTTTAGGAACGTAAATAAAGGTTCCGCCTGACCAAACAGCACCGTTTAAAGCAGCAAATTTATGCTCGCTATTAGAGACGATTTTCCCAAAATATTTTTTGAAAAGGTCAGGGTATTCTTGCAAGGCTGTGTCTGTATCTGTAAAGATAATACCTTGCTTCTTAAATTCATCTTTCATATTGTGCTAAACCACTTCAGATTCATACTGTGCTACTGCACCTGACAAAAATTGGCGTTCCGCTTCTGGAATTCCAAGAGGTTCAAAGGTCTGCTTGATTTTGTCAGGAACATCATCCCAGTTATTGGCACGACAGTCGGATAACTTTTGAAAATAAATGACATCATCAAAATCAATTCCAGAAAGGTTCGAACCCCAATCAGGCATTGGGAGTTTATGGAACAGCTCCAAACTTTTTAAGCGATACTCGAGCATTCAATCAGGCTCATTTTTCACCTTTGATATATTGCGTACGATTTCCTCTGTCAATCCCTTACCTGTGGAATAGGTCGGATTGACATCATCGTGAAAACCGTAATCGTATTCTCTATTTTTTGCCATATAAAACCTCATTTCTAAACAAGACTTCGTCCTTATATAACCAACTAAAGCTTTCTTTATCAGTCAAACTCTGCAAAGAGAGAAAATTACTTAAATTGCTGCAAAACGCTTCAAAATTCAGTAACATCAAAGCCTTGCTATTTTAATTATTATACCTTCTTTGGCAAAGATTTTTACATAAAAATAACTTTTATCAGCATTTAGGCAACAAAAAAAGAGGTTGAACCTCTTTTTGATTAATTTACTTTTTCAGAAATTGTTTCTGCAAAAGCTTCCAATTTTTGAATATCTTCATCATCAGCTGACAAATCAACCTTGATAGAATCAGCACCTTTTGTAGCACCAGTTAATGCAAATTGAGCTTCAAATTCATCAACTGCTTTACAGAAATAATCATAGAAAGTATCACCAGAACCAACAACACCAAAGATTTTATCTGACAAATCAACGTCGGCAAGTTCTTCGTAGAAATCAACGATTTCGTCTGGCAATTCACCGTCACCATAAGTGTATGATGCTACGATAGCAACATCAGCGTCTTCAAAATCAGCTGCATCAACAGTTGTGCATTCGTCAACTTCGACAGTGTGTCCAAGTTCTTCAAATTTATTTCCTACAATGTCAGCAAGTTCTTCAGTGTTTCCTGTCATGCTGGCATAGACAATCTTAACTAAAGCCATAGTTTCCTCCAAACATAAATTACCACCATTGTAGCATATTTTTACAGAAATGTTTCATATAAATTGTCTATTTTTGATAATAATTCAGCTTTTTGGGCTTCATTTGTGAAAGAAGCTTGGATAGCATTTTTATTAAAGGCTAGAAAATCAGCTACACTTAGCCCAAAGTGTTTGACAAAAAGAGCATATTCTTTGGTTAAATTGGTATCAGAAACTGTTCGGTTATCCGTATTAATCGTAATTTTAGCGCCAGCATTTTTTAAAGCTAGAAATGGAAATTCATCCAATGATTTAGCGGCGTTTGTCTGTAAATTACTTGTTAAACATAGCTCTGCTGTAACGCCCTTTTCGATGAACCCTTGAATTAATTCAGGCTGATTGTAAATAGCTGTACTATGCCCGATGCGCTTAATATCAAGGGCGATAGAGTCTGCAATATAATGCGCACAGCCACATTCTCCAGCATGAAAAGTCATTGGAAGTCCTAGCGCTTGTGTTTCTTTAATCAAATCTGCCAATTGAGCAGGGGGAAATTCCAATTCATTTCCCGCGAAGTCAAAACCAACCAAACCTTTTTCAGCTAACTCAACAACATGTTCAAAAATATCTCGCATCACTTCTTTTGGCGACTGCTTCATGCCACAGACGAGCACTTTAGCGACAATGCCAAAGTCTTCTTCAGCTTGCTTGAGCCCAGCAAGCACTGCTTCTACCGTCTCAGAAGCACTCAAGCCCTCATCCATTGACAATTCAGGCGCAAAACGAATTTCAGTATAAATCACGTTTTCTTGTGCTGCTTGTCTTGCAACGTCATAAGCTGCCAAATGTAGGCTTCTTCGGTCTGTAAAAGTGGACGAATAAAATCAAAAGTTTTGAGAAATTATTTTATAGAATCCACATAAAAAATGCCCTATAAAATCGTTCTAAGTCAGAAAAAAAGTTATCGCTTTGGGAAATTTTTCTTCCCAAGATTTCAAGTCGTATTCGACTTGATTTAGTTGTCGTTTTATTTCCGGTAAAAGTTTTTCTGGTATTCGTTGAAGTTTTAGAGCAACACGAAAAATTGAATCAAAAAAGGTAATCTCCGTGATATAAGTTATCATGTTTATCACCTCCACTAAAAACACAACAAAGAAAACTTAAAAGAAACCAAATTTTAAAAGCGCTTCAAATAGTCGTACTCGTCATCCTGCATACAAAAAAGACGCCTACTATTAGCGTCTTTTTATATATACTAAGGTTTAATACGATGTAGCATACGTGGGAATGGAATGGCTTCACGGATGTGTTTTGTTCCAGCCACGAATGTTACCATACGTTCGATACCGATACCAAATCCAGCGTGTGGTACTGAACCGTATTTGCGAAGGTCAAGGTAGAATTCGTATTCCGATTTATCCATTTCAAGGGCATCCATTTTAGCCACAAGAGCATCGTAATCATCTTCACGGACTGAACCACCGATGATTTCACCGTAACCTTCTGGTGCAAGAAGGTCAGCACACAAAACGCGTCCTGGGTTACCAGGAACTGATTTCATATAGAAAGCTTTGAAGCTTGCAGGATAATTGATAACGAATGTTGGAACACCAAAATAGTTTGAAATCCAAGTTTCATGTGGTGAACCGAAGTCATCACCGTGTTCTAGAGGTTCGTAATCAGCATCTTCGTCATTTTCATGTTCTTGAAGAAGCGAGATAGCATCATCGTAAGAAACACGTTTGAATGGTTCTGCAATGTATTTTTTAAGTAAATCAACGTCACGTTCCAAGATTTCAAGGGCTTGTGGAGCACGGTCAAGAACACCTTGGATAAGAGCTTTAACATAAGCTTCTTGAAGATCAAGAGATTCTTCGTGTGAAAGGAATGAATATTCAGCATCCATCATCCAGAACTCAGTCAAGTGACGGCGAGTTTTTGATTTTTCAGCACGGAAAACAGGACCGAAGTCAAAGACACGACCAAGCGCCATAGCACCAGCTTCAAGGTACAATTGACCTGATTGGCTCAAGTAAGCAGGTGTACCAAAGTAGTCTGTTTCAAACAATTCTGTCGAATCTTCAGCCGCATTTCCTGATAAGATTGGGCTATCAAATTTGATGAAGCCATTTTTATCAAAGAATTCATAAGTTGCGTAGATAATTGCATTACGAACTTGCATGATAGCCATTTGTTTGCGTGAACGCAACCACAAGTGACGGTGATCCATTAGGAAATCTGTACCATGTTCTTTTGGAGTGATTGGGTAATCTTCTGAATGACCAACAATTTCAAGGTCTGTCACATCAAGCTCATAACCAAATTTTGAACGAGAATCTTCTTTAACAATACCTGTGATAAGGATAGAAGTTTCTTGGTTAAGGTGTTTGATAGTATTGAATTTTTCAGTTCCTTCTTCTTCACCAAATTTTTCGATGAAGTTCGGTTTGAAAGCAACAGCTTGGAAGAATGCTGTTCCGTCACGAAGTTGTAGGAAGGCAATTTTTCCTTTTCCTGATTTGTTGGCAACCCAAGCACCGATTGTGACTTCTTCACCAACATGGTCTTTAACATCAATAATAGATACGTAATCTTTAGACATATTTCCTCTTTTCAACTATTACTCTGACACTTCTGTCAGTTTAATCTTACTTATTTTATTTTTTGTGCTATTGATTGTGACTTGGTAGGTCATTTCTTTTTCGCCGCCGTCCCAGTCTTGACAATAAGTTAACTTGAAAGATTGCTTTCCAGATTTTGTCACCTTTCCTGTCAATTGACTATAACCGCCAGAACCTACGGTATCTGATTTACTTGGATAAGTGTGATAAGTTACACCTTCTAAAGTAATAGATTCACTATTAACATCACTAGCTACCCAAGAATATCCCGTGCTGCTGTTACTAGCCAAGTCAATTTCAAAGGTCTTTTCATCTGTACTAACACGATAATCTCCAAGTTCTGTTAGCTTGGGAGAGCTTGATTTGAAATGAATTCCCAATCCGACTAATACCATTCCTAAAAAAGCGACTAATACAATAATGATTTTTCGTCTTTTAGACATAGCTTATTTTTCTATAAAGGCTTTCAAACGATTAACAGCGTCTTTCAAAGTGTCTAAGTCAGTGGCATAGCTCAAACGAACATTTTCAGGAGCACCAAAACCTGCACCAGTGACAAGAGCAACACCGACTTCTTCAAGAATAGCCGTTGTAAATGCTGTGACGTCTGTATAGCCTTTCATTTCCATCGCTTTTTTCACGTTAGGGAAAAGGTAGAATGCCCCTTGTGGTTTAATCACTTCAAATCCAGGAACTTCATTAAGCAATGGATAGATAGTATTAAGGCGTTTTTCGAAAGCTTGACGCATTGCCTCAATAGAATCTTGTGGACCAGTAAGAGCTTCAATGGCTGCATATTGAGAAACGGCTGTCAAATTTGAGGTTGTTTGGCTAATAACTTTTGCCATTCCTGAAATAATTTCTTCTTCAGCGACCGCAAAACCGACACGCCAACCTGTCATGGCATAAGTTTTCGAAACACCATTAACCACAACAGTTTGTTTTCTGATAGCTTCTGAAATACTTGAGATTGGTGTAAACTCATTACCGTTATAAACCAAACGTCCATAAATATCGTCAGCAAGAATTAGAATGTTGTGTTCTACTGCCCAATTTCCGATAGCTTCCAATTCATCACGTGTGTAAATCATACCTGTTGGATTAGATGGCGAATTTAACAAGAGAACTTTTGTTTTTTCTGTACGAGCTGCTTCAAGTTGTTCAACGGTCGCTTTGAAATGATTGCTTTCAGTTGTCGCAACAGTTACTGGCACGCCATCAACCATTTTGACTTGGTCAACATAAGACACCCAGCACGGTGTCGGGATAATGACTTCATCTCCTGGATTAAGAACAGTTGTAAAGAAAGTATAAAGGATAAATTTCGCACCTGTTGCCACAACCACTTGATTACGATTGATTGAATAACCATAGAATTTTTCCATATAGCTATTAATAGCATCTTTTAATTCAGGTAGTCCTGAAGCAACTGTGTAAAAGCTTGCTTTACCATTTTGAATTGCCTCAATAGCCGCATCTTGGATATTTTTAGGAGTTACAAAATCAGGTTCTCCCAAAGTAAGTGATAAAATATCACGACCTTCTGCTTTTAAGGCTTTAGCACGCGCACTTGCTGCTAGTGTCACACTCTCTTCCATGTTCAACACGCGATTTGATAAGTTTGTCATATGCCCTCCTTCTTCACGAACTCACTTGTTTCAAAATTCACAAGATAATAACCATTAGTAGCTGTTACTTCCCAAATAGGCGTTTCGTCATAAATACCATAAACAACCTTAGAAATACCAGTCGCTCCGTTTGCTGTCGCAACTTGCTTAGCTTCTTTACGACTAATACCATCATTTACAGAGTAGACATAAACTTCACCATTGTCCTCGCCAACAGATACAATCTTTTGCTCTCCAGATGATGTTGTCCCATAAACGCTATAATAAGTCTCTGAACCATTATAAAGGTCAACTGAAGACGTTTCTGTCAAATCAGCTTTTTCAACGGCAACTTGGGTAGCCAATTTTTCTGCGTCCAGTCTTGGTTTCACTGATAGATACAAAACTGTCACCACAGAAATCAAGAGAACTAAGAAAATCAAGCTAAAACCAAGTAAATACTGTTTTACTGGTGTTAATTTTTTCATTTACTTCTCCCTTTTAGTTTATCCCCTTTATTATAGCAAAAAATTCTTTATTTCTGTTAGACTCTTTGAAAATTTTTGAGAAGAAAGGTAAGATTCTTCTGCCAAAGCATCATTTATCATTTTTCCGTATGATTTTGTCAATATCCGATTGTCTAAAATGAGCACAGCTGAGCGTTGATTGTCACGTCTCATCGTACGTCCAATCGCTTGTTTTAATTTCAAGATTGCTAATGGTAATGAATAATCATAAAACGGTGATTTGGCTTGCGCTAGCAAATGATTGCTGATTTTTTGCACAAATAAATCCTTAGGATTTTCAAATGGCAATCGTGTGATGACCTCAATCATTTTATCCGCTTGAACAAAATCCACACCTTCCCAGAAAGCGCCTGTTCCAAGCAGAATACGACTTTCACCACGTTCAAAACGGCGTTTAACATTATAAGCCGTGCCATTTTTCTCCTGCGTCAAATGATGAAGTGCCATATCATCTAGTAAATCAGAAACATCAAGCATTGTTTTCTTAGCATTAAATAACACCAAAATCGGCTTATCCAATTGTTTCAACTGATAAATACGTTCCGCAATAGCTGAAGCATATTCTTCCTCAGAAATATCAGCGACATTTGGCATTTCCTCATCAATCCAAATATGTTGGGCATTCTGCTTATCATGCGCAATGCTCATGAAATGATAGTGTTCAAAGCCTAGCAAATCAGCTAAACTAACCTGCGGACTGATATGCAAGGTTGCCGAAATCATATAAGTCTTGCGTATTTCGGGTAGAAATTCTTGAAAATTCAACAATTCTTCACTACTAGCATTTAGGTAAGTTTGACGTTTTTCATTTTCAACAATTGTCTCAAACCAAAAATCAGTAAAAGGCTGCGCAAATAAGGCTAACAAATCCTCCAAACAAATATATCGCCAATCAGGATTGAAAGCCAGCAATTCATTGGTTGTTTGTTCTAAATGACGAGCGTCCTCTGTTGTCACATAGACTTCTTGATTTTGGTAGAAACGTGTTGCCAAATGGCTCAATTGGAAAGAAAGGCTTTCTATCAATCGTTTTTCCAATGTCGGTAAAGCTGCATCTAAGTGCTTTTCAAGTTTTTGCACCAATTGCGTTACGTTAACACGACGACGTGAAAATTGCTCCAAATTTAAAATCAATTTTTGGGCTTCATCAAAAACAAGCACTTTCTTAGCCGCAAACGCCTTATCATCTTGCACACGTTCCAAAAAATAAGCATAATTAATAATCAATAGTTTGCTATGTTTCGCATTTTCATAAGTACGATTCCAAAAATCAACATCCTTATAAAGGGATTTTTCGCTAAAATTTCCATCATGTTTAATCTGGTCAAAATAAACTTCAAATCGCTGTTTTTGTTTGATTTCATCTAAATCGCCAGTTTCCGTTTCAGTCAGCCAAACCAAAAGCTGCATTTTATAACGATTTACCAAACGATTATCCCCTTCACGTCGCAAACTATCCGCGAAGGCATCTAATTTAATATAGTTACCAGGACCTTTAATCGATTGACACGGTATGTGAAAAACATCTTGAATCTGTCTGACTTCATTTGCCATGATTTGGTCTTGAAGAACCTTAGTTGGTACGGAAACAATGACCTGCTCATTTTGAGCCAACTGGAGTAAAGGTAAAAGATAACCATAGGTTTTTCCAAGTCCTGCTTGCGCTTCTAAAAATGAGATCTGTGACGATTGAAAATCATCTTTAATCAACTGTGCAAACTGACTTTGCTTTTCACGCGCATCCAAACCCAGAAGCGCCAAATTAACATCAAACGATTCTGATAATTGACGCGCTTCACCAATCGTTTTTGGTTGTCGTAGCACTAAGCCACCAACTTCTTGAAAATCTTTTGTCGATAAAACCTTAGCCTGTTTGAAGCTTTCCTCAATTAACATCCCTGTTTCAAACAAAAGGTTATCAGCTAAAGGCAAAAGGCTTTCCAAGACTTCCTTGGGCAGGCTCTTCATTTTTGCTTTCAATTTTAAAAATAGCTGCGCAGTCGCATAGGCATCTGAAATTGCCGTGTGAGCATCTGCCAAATCTAAAGCTAAAGCATCAGCTAAATTTCCCAAACTGTATTTCTCAAAAGTTGGATAAAAAACCTGCGCCAATTCAACCGTATCAACGCGAGGTGTTCGTAATTCATAGCCTTCCATGAATAATTGTTCTGCTAGCAGATTGGCATCAAATTTGACATTGTGAGCCACAAAAACACAATCCTCAATTAGGTTAAAAATCTCCTGCGCAACTTGTGAAAAATCTGGCGCTTTTGCCAATTGCTCATCTGTAATACCAGTCAAATTAATAATATGTTCAGATAAAGCCTCGTGAGGATTGACATCCGTTTGATAGGTCTTGACGATTTCATCGTTTTCAATAATCACAATCCCAACTTGGATAATTTCTGCCATTACATGGGCACCCGTTGCCTCCAAATCCACAATAGCATATTTTTGAGAATTTACTTGCATCATAACACATAGATTATACCATTTTTGCTAGGTACATTCATCTAATCTCAACATTATTTTTAATCTCACATATCTCCAAATCTCACAAATATGACTTTTAGCCAAATTTTTGATACACTTTTTTTATGAAGATTTTTAGATTATTAAATCACGTTGCACGTGAAAATACTTATTTATTGGTCAATGACCAAGGCATTATTGTTGTTGATCCAGGTAGTGATGTTGACCATATTCAAGAAAAGATTGCTTCATTTGATAAACCAGTTGTGGCAATTTTAATCACACATGCTCATTATGACCATATTATGGGGCTTGATGTCATTCGTGACGCTTTTGGGCACCCACCTGTTTACATTTCTGATAAAGAAGCGTCTTGGCTTTATTCGCCGAAAGATAATTTTTCAGGTTTGGAGCGCCATGCGGATTTGCCAGATGTTGTCTTAGCACCTGCCGAACATCATTATCAGTATGATGATTATCAAATTGCTGATTTTCGTTTTCAAGTTCGTCAAACGCCTGGACATTCCTGCGGTAGTGTTTCCTTAGTATTTCCAGATGACGAATTGGTTTTAACTGGCGATACTCTTTTTCGTGAAACAATCGGACGCACAGATTTGCCAACGGGAAATTCTGAACAATTACTAAATAGTATAAAAACTGAACTTTTTAGCTTGCCAAGTCATTTCATGGTTTACCCTGGTCATGGTCGTGAAACGACTATTGCCCACGAGAAAAATTTTAACCCATATTTTAACTAGCCATGAAAAAATCAAGAAATTGACTTTAAGTTTCCTTCTGATTATTGCTACTCTAATTGCCATTAGTGGAGTGGTACTTCATCAAAAAACTTACCAAGCAAGTTCAGAATCACAGACAGCTGCTAAAACTGCTGAAAGCACAAAAGATTATCTGTTTTTTCAAAGTTCTGGCACCGCTAGTTTTTTACCAAGACGCTCTCGTCGAGGAAACAGCCTACGCAAGTTTGGCAAAAAGCTTAGCGCAAGAAGGTTTTGATGTTTATCTCTTAAAAACACCTTTGAATCTGCCAGTTTTATCAAGTAACAAAGCCTTAAAAGTGATTGCGAAAAAGCTAAAAAACGCCTCCCTGACGATACCGAATACTTGACTATCGTCGGTGGTAATCACAGTGGTTTTGGCGATTACAGCAAACAAACCAAAGACGCTAAAGCAACCATTTCCCAAACAGAACAAGAAAACCAAATCATTCCAGCTATTACTAATTTTATTGATTAAAAAAATGACTTTCTGAAATATCAGAAGGTCATTTTTTAGATTAAATTTTAAGATAACGTCTCATTGAGATAACTGAACCAAGTGCTCCGATAATAATTCCGACTAAGAATATACCTCCAATGACAAGTGGCAGAAATGTGTCGACTGGATATAATGACAAGCCTTGGAGTTCAAATTGTGAGTTAACCGATGAGTAAACAGTCTTGTACGCAAAGTAAATAATAATTGATGGAACAATCGCTCCGAGAAGCCCTACCCAAGCACCTTCAAAGAAGAATGGTCCACGGATATAAGAATTTTTAGCACCTACCAAACGCATGATTTCAATGTCACGTTGACGAGACATGATTGTCATGCGAATCGTATTGGAAATTAAGAAAATCGCTACAAAAATCAAAAGCACTGTTCCTGCAAATCCCCATGTACGAATAAATTTAGCAATACTGAAAAGTTGATCTGAATTTGAGCCACCATAATCCACTGACTCAACACCTTCAATTTGAGTAATTTTATTAGCCACTTTCTTCACATCTGATGGTGAGTCTACCTCAACAATGTAAACGTCTTGCAATGGATTTGAGTCACCGTCAAAAAGTGTCCAATCATCTCCGTAGGCTTCTTGTAATTTTTCAAGTTGTTCATCTTTACTTGAATAAGTAACTGATTCAACACCTGAAATTTTTGAAATTTGGTCATAAACTTGGTGATACGAATCATTAGTGACTGTTTCACCAACTTCGTTAGTTGTTGTTTCAGAGCTATCTGTTGAGTCAACATCCAAATAAACATTAATTTGAATGTTATTTTCAATACCTGTTGTGATGCGCTCAACGTTCAATAGAACAGCGGCAAAAACACCAACAAGTGTCAGTGTAATGGTAACAGAGCTGACTGAAGCGATGGTCATCCAGACATTACGTTTCAAACTTTTAATGGATTCCCATAAATGGCGGAAAAAATTTCTAATCATTATATCCGTATTCTCCTTCCTCTTCGTCACGTACAATGCGACCGTCTTCAATAGCGATAACGCGATGGCGAAGATTATCGACAATTTGTTTGTTGTGCGTTGCCATCAAAATAGTTGTTCCTTGAAGATTGATACGTTCTAATAATTGCATGATTTCCCATGAAATTTCTGGGTCAAGGTTACCTGTTGGTTCGTCAGCGATCAAAACTTTAGGATTATTAACAATCGCACGCGCAATTGCGACACGTTGTTGTTCACCACCAGATAGTTGAGCTGGGAATGAACGCATTTTGTGTTTAAGTCCAACCAAATCAAGAACTTCTGGTACACGTTTTTTAATTTCACGTGGTTTTTCACCGATAACTTGCATTGCATAGGCAACATTTTCAAAAACCGTTTTCTTAGGAAGAAGTTTATAGTCTTGGAAAACAACCCCAATGCTACGACGCAAGATTGGAACATCACGTTTTTTCAATTTTGTTAGGTTAAATTCCCCAACTTTAAGGGTCCCAGCAGATACTTTTTCTTCACGGTACAATAATTTAATAAAACTAGATTTACCAGCACCAGAAGGACCAACAATATAAACAAATTCACCTGGATTGACAGATACGGTAATATCTCTCAAAGCAGTTGTTGAGCGGTGATACTTCTTGGTTACACCATTCATTTCAATTAATGCCATTTGTATTTTCCTTTACGATTTTGTTATTCTAAAATTTTACTTTTGAGTTAATCAATACGCCATTTTAGATAAGCGTCGATGAAGCCGTCAATGTCACCATCCATGACTTTATCAACTTGAGCCACTTCATAGCCTGTACGATGGTCTTTTACCATTGTATAAGGCGTAAAGACATAAGAGCGAATTTGGCTTCCCCATGTGATTTCTTTTTTATCACCTTTAAGAGCATCCACTTCTTGCGCTTTTTTCTCTTGCTCTAATTGATAGAGTTTGGCTTGCAACATTTTCATCGCACGGTCACGGTTTCCGTACTGAGTACGGTCAACCGTTGATGCTACAACGATTCCTGTTGGAATGTGAGTCAAACGAACACCAGTTGATACCTTGTTGACATTTTGTCCACCAGCACCACCTGAACGGAAAGTATCCATTTTAATATCATCATCACGAATGTCAACTTCAATTGTGTCATCCAATTCTGGCATAACTTCGACAGAAGAAAACGATGTGTGACGACGTTTGGCTGAATCAAACGGTGAGATACGCACTAGACGATGAACACCCATTTCAGATTTCAAAAGCCCATAAGCATTTGGACCTTCAAATGAAAGAGTGACAGATTTGATACCAGCTTCGTCACCTGCTTGATAATCAAGGGTTTCAACTTTGAAGCCTTTGGCATTGCCATAACGTGTGTACATACGGAAAAGCATATCAGCCCAGTCTTGAGCTTCGGTACCACCTGACCCTGGATGAATTTCCAAAATAGCGTTGTTGCGATCATAAGGCTCTGATAAAAGCAAGACCATTTCATAACTTGTCATGATTTTATCAAGCTTTTCAAGACTTTCCTCTAATTCAGCTTGAACAGAATCATCTTCGTCCAACATTTCCAAATAAAGTTCAGTCTCGTCAGACAACTCTTGCATTTCATTAAAAGTTTCATAAGTTTGTTTCAAACCATTTAACTCTTGAGACGTTTTTTGAGCTGCAATGTTATCATTCCAAAAATCTGGCTCAGTCATTTTGTTTTCAAGAAGCGCAATGTCCTCTTCCAAACGATCTAAGTCAAAGAGACCTCCTAAAGCTAGTCAACTTCTCTTGATTTTCTACTATTTTTTGGCGAATTTCAGCCACTTCCATGAAATAACTCCTTTTACTAAGATACTAAGTTCGTTAAACGAGCAAAGCAAAAATAGGAATTTTGACGAAGAGCTCTTAGGCTCTAGGAAAAATTATCTTTTTTGCACAGCTCGTAGAACGTGTTCAATTAATTAAGATACTAAGTCCGTCAAGAAAGCAAAGTAAAAATTTGAATTTTCACGCTACCTTTAGGACTTATTCTATAATTACTACTATTTTCTTATTCTACCATAAAGCCCGCAAAATTACCATTATACGCCATGCTTCATTTGCATCAAAACCACACGATAAGTAGCTTTCTCACCACTAAAAATATTTCTGTAGAAAATTAACACCTAGCAACTTCTATTTTAAGCTAAAAATATAATTCAAATAAGGCAGGACAATTACAAAACAGTAACAAAAAATAATGTTAGAATGTTAGATAGAGCTGTTATGATTTTCATTTTCGACAAATTGCAACGCTTCTGTCAAACTATCAATCAAAACATCTGCTTTTGATTGGTCAACGCCAAAGACTTTATCACGAATGGCTAAGACACGTACGCCAGCTGCCACACCTGCTTGAATTCCTTTTTGGCTATCTTCAATAATCACAATATCTTTTTTAGCAAATCCTAATTTCTCACAAGCAGCATTATAAATAGCAGGGTTAGGTTTCCCTTCTGCAAATTCACTTCCCGATAAAATATGAGTAAAGTACTGCTTTAAGCCTGATTTTTCCAAGGCATCTTCAACATCTTCATGCGCACTATTGGAAGCCAATGCTAGGACGATTCCCTTGCCTGTTAATGTTGCCAAAACCGTGCTGGCATCGGCAAAAACTAATTCATCGTAAGCTGGTCGATGAGTATTTTTATAAGCTGTGTATTCGGCTTCTAGTGCTTTAGTATCATAATTTGCAATCTTATCACCTAAGATATTTTCCCAAAATTGATCCATGCGCCCGCCAATAAAATATTTTGGTGGCAAGTGTTTGACCGAAATGCCTTTACTGCCTAAAAATGTCTCACGTCGTTTAAAATAAAAATTCTCAGTGTCAAATAAGACACCATCCATATCAAATATTATTGCCTTTATCATGAAAGCCTCCTGAAAATATTCTATCATATTTTCAGAAGAGATAAAAATACACATCAAGGGTTTTTTCGAAGATTTTTTGCTACAATAATGCCATGACAAAACTAGCTATTATGAGTGATTTACATATTGATTTGAATCAGTTTGATGATTTTGAAATCCAGACACTCATTGACACATTAAACGCAGAAAAATTTCTCATCTGCATTTGGCTGGGGATATTGCCAACTATTTTTATGACATCTCTTACCCATTTTTAGAAACAATGAGCAAGCATTTTGATGTTACTTATAATCTCGGAAATCACGATATGCTTGACTTAGATGACAAGGTGATTGATGATTTGGATTTTCAGATTATTCCGTCGGGGAAAAAGGCACTCTTGGCTTTTCATGGGTGATATGATTATTCCTTTTTCCCAGAAAAATCTGAAGCTGAAACAATCAAATTTAAAAATATTTTCTGGTTTGATTGACGTTTAAATCGCAACTTTTCCGATAAAGAACTCACGCGCCAAACAACACAGAAACACTATAGAACTTTATCAACGATTGCCAATGACGTGATTGTCAGTCTGCAATTTGTGCCATATCACCAATTTACCTTGCAACACGAGCGTTTTAAACCATTTAATGCTTTTTTAGGTAGTCAAGTTTTTCATGATATTTTCAAAAAAACATCAGGTTAACGACGTGATTTTTGGGCATACTCATCATAGTATCGCTTCGTAGCAAACTGACAATATTACTTACCATGGTAAACCGCTTGGTTATATCCGCGAGTGGGATCTGACTATTGATTATGTCAATCAACACCCAGAACTCAACCCAAATCAGACCTGGAATCTTAGCAAACGCTACAACATTGTCAAAAAACTTGATGACTTTACTGATTACAAACGTCAAAATTTGGTACAAGAATTTCGAAAATCCATGACTATTTTTGAATTATAATAAAAAGGGAGTGAGACAGAAATCGGTAATTTCGAAGAAATTCGATTTCGTCGTCTCTCCCCCGCAAGGTTGAGTAGGGTTGTAAAAGCTGATTTATCAGCGTATTAGAACCCACTCAACTACTGCGTCTTGCAAATAATAACTATATAAACAAAGAAGCTGGGTACTTTTGTCCCAGACTCTTTTTGCTGAATCAATCTGATTCAATTTTATATTTTTAAATTGCTTTTTCATCTTGTCCAAGTGCACGTTGAACAGCTTTAACGATTTCAGTTAAAACAACCATAAGCAAGCTTCCAATAATAACTGCGAGCCATTGTGTAACGCTTAGGTGCGAAACATGGAACAAATCATTAAATCCAGGTACTACGATTGTTACCATCAAAAGAAGAAAGGCTACTGGGATAGCCCAGTTAAAGGTTCTGTTTTTAAAAGCTCCGACAGTAAAGATAGATTGATAAACAGATTTAACATTGAAAGCATGAACCAATTGAATTAAACCAAGTGTCGCAAATGCCATTGTCAAAGCATCTTCGTGTACCATACGATTAGCAGCATGTTCTGGGAACATCAACGCCCAACCATAGACACCAAGAACAAGAACAGTTTGGAAAATTCCTTGGTAAATAATCGCTCCCATGACACCACCGTCAAAAAAATTAGACTTACGACCACGAGGTTTGTGGCTCATAACACCAGGTTCGGCAGGTTCAACACCAAGCGCAATAGCTGGTAGTGTATCGGTTACCAAGTTAATCCAAAGAAGATGAACAGGTTGAAGCACATCCCAACCAAATAATGTTGCAAAGAAAATCGTAAAGACTTCTGCCATGTTAGCTGAGAGAAGATATTGAATAGATTTTTGAATGTTTGAGAAAACTTTACGTCCTTCTTCAACTGCAACGATAATTGTAGCAAAGTTATCATCAGCAAGAACCATATCAGAAGCGCCTTTAGATACTTCTGTACCTGTAATCCCCATACCAATACCAATGTCGGCTGTCTTGAGTGAGGGCGCATCATTGACACCATCACCAGTCATGGCAACAACCTTACCTTCATTTTGCCAAGCTTTTACGATACGCACCTTGTGTTCTGGAGACACACGTGCATAAACTGAGTATTGTTTGAAAACTTTTTGGAATTCTTCATCAGAAAGTTCATTAAGTTCAGCACCAGTAAAGACGTGGTCTTGACCATCATCTTCAATGATACCAAGGCGTTTGGCAATAGCTTCCGCTGTATCTTGGTGGTCTCCAGTAATCATGATTGGACGAATACCAGCTTCTTTAGCAACAGCAACAGCTTTTGCAGCTTCTGGACGTTCAGGGTCAATCATTCCGACCAAGCCAGAGAAAATCAAATCAGACTCAACAATTTCTGACTCAAGTGTTGGAATTTCAGAAACGTATTTGTAAGCCATCATCAAGACACGAAGAGCTTTTTGCGCCAATTCCTTATTAACAGCAAGAATAGCTTTTTTTTCATCCGCAGTAATCTCACGAACGTGACCATTTTCTTCAATACAAGTGACACGTTTAAGAAGTTGATCTGGTGCACCTTTTACTGCAACAAAGTATTTACCATCAGCTTCTTTATGAATAGTTGACATCAATTTACGTTCAGAATCAAACGGCAATTCTGCCACACGTGGTTCTTCTTTAAGAGCTTCACGCACATCAAAACTATGATCAAGTCCGAATTGCACAAGAGCTGTTTCTGTCGGGTCACCAATCAATTTGCCATTTGGGTCAATTTTCGTATCGTTTGCAAAGTTCATGATACGAAGCGTATTGTTATCTTTTGCAATTTCACTAGCAGAGCTTTGTAATTGACCGTTGGTATAAACTTTCTCAACCGTCATTTGGTTCATTGTAAGAGTACCAGTTTTATCTGAAGCGATAATTTCAGTTGAACCAAGTGTTTCAACAGCAGGGAGTTTACGCACGATTGAATTACGTTTAGCCAGTGTTGTTGTCCCCATTGAGAGCACAATTGTAACAATGGCAGGCAAACCTTCAGGAATAGCAGCAACAGCAAGAGCAACAGATGTCATCAAACCTTCAAGCGGAGCTTCCCCACGAACAAAGACACCCACGATAAAGGTAATAATAGCAATACCTACCACCAAGTAAGTCAACACTTTAGACAATTGGTTAAGGTTTTGTTTCAGTGGTGTGTCTGTTTCATCAGCATTTGCAAGCATATCAGCAATCTTACCAACTTCGGTGTACATTCCTGTATTGACAACAACACCTGAACCACGTCCATAAGTGACATTTGAGTTTTGGTAAGCCATGTTAACTCGGTCACCAATACCCGCATCAGCTGCAACATCTACCGATAAATCTTTATCAACAGGGACAGATTCACCAGTCAGAGCTGCTTCTTCAATTTTCAATGACGCAGCTTCCAAGAGACGCATATCTGCAGGCACCACATCACCAGCTTCAAGCATAACAATATCACCAGGAACTAATTCTCGTGAATCAATTTCGACAACCAGACCATCACGGCGGACACGTGCGATTTGGCTTGACATGTCTTTGAGCGCTTCAATTGCCGCTTCGGCTTGGCCTTCTTGGTAAACACCAAATGCTGCATTAAGGATAACAACCGCTAAAATGATAAGCGCATCTGTCAAACCTTCAGTACCTTCGGTAATCACAGAAAGGGCTGCCGCAACCAACAAAATAATAATCATTAAGTCCTTGAATTGGTCAAGAAATTTTGCAAGTAAACCTCGTTTTTGACCTTCTTCAAGTTCATTATGACCATATTCGTCCAAACGTTTTTGGGCTTCTGCTGTCGATAACCCTTCACGTGATGATTGCAACGCTTCTAACGTTTCATATTTTCCTTGTGTGTAAAACAAGGCTTTACTTTGTTCTTTAGACAAAATAGCTTCCTCCTCTGGTCTCCTTTAAATAGAAAAAGAGACCTGTTTTTTAAAAAACAAGTCTCGCTGTTTAAGATTATGCCGGAAATCAATGATTTCGTAATGACGACATAAACACGATTTTTCAGTCGCAAATGCGCACTGAATTTTACCATTCGTTTTGTTCATCCTAAGCACCGCAATTGCAGATTGGACTTAAATCCAACAAAACAAGACGCCGACAGAGGAAGCAAAAACAAAGGTAAAAATCGCCTGCTACTCCCTTGAATACAGAGTAATCATATCAATTTTTACCTTTTTTGTCAACTGAATACATTCCCACTCAAACGCCTATAATATCGGATTTATAGCGTGTTTATGCCCAATTAATTTCTAGCTGATAATTCGCAAAAACACTCTCACCATCAACTTGTTTGAGTTGATAATGAATTTTAAGATGTTGTTGTTCAGCATCCAACTCATAAACACTTGTTTGCGTTTGTAAATGCTGCAAGCCTACTGGCGTTGGAATGGCAACCAAAGCAGGATTTTCACGGTGAAAACGTATAATTGATTTCGGCGTTGAATAACGTGTCATGACCAACTCTTGTTCGTTGCATTTGAGCATCACCGTTTCTTCTTCCTCATTGGTATAAGTAAGGTAAATATGCCCATTTTTTTCCGTTAATTTGACAGGATAAGATTGTTCAACCAGCTCAACCTGCCCATCCAAATCAATTTTATTCTTAATGTGAAGTTTCATGTAATGTTAAAATGTCTTTCCTTTCCCTAGAATTATAGCAATTTTGACGTGTTAAAGCCACTATAAGCCTAACGTTTAATGGCAGATGAGCGAAGTAAACTTGTTCCTGTGAAAAGAGCAATAAAGACAATCAAAATTTTAAAATGATTAATATCAAGTTTGCTCAAGAAAAATGCTGCTGTCAGAACACCAAAAGAACCACCGATAATAATTCCTAAAACACTAGGCCAGTTGACACGCCCAGAATTTTTCCTTTAAATTAATGCCATGCTTTTTAGCATTTACCAGAATATTTCCCATTGTCCAAAAGATGAGAAAAATCAAAAAAAGTTGAATCATACGAAGAATAAGTTCATTTGTCATAGTCAACATTATAAATCAAATCCAAGTATTCGTAAATATCCAAACCTTCAAAAATCAGCTTTACAAAGTTTTTTGTTATAATGAAAGTATGAATGAAAAAGTATTTCGTGACCCAGTTCACAATTATATAACTGTCAATCATCAGGTCATTTACGACCTTATCAATAGTAAAGAGTTTCAGCGCCTACGACGGGTCAAACAAGTTTCGACAACTGTTTTCACCTTTCATGGTGCAGAACACAGCCGCTTTTCACACTGTTTAGGGGTTTACGAGATTGCAAGACGTGTGACTGAAATTTTTGACGACAAATTTCCTGATATTTGGAATTCTGATGACAATCTCTTAACGATGGTGGCTGGGCTTTTACATGATGTCGGACATGGTGCTTATTCACACACTTTTGAAAAGCTCTTTGATACCGACCACGAAGCCGTTACACAAGAGATTATCACCAGTCCAGATACTGAAATCAATACTATCTTGCGTCGTGTCTCGCCTGATTTTCCAGAAAAAGTCGCTAGTGTTATCAACCACACTTATCATAATAAACAAGTTGTCCAACTCATTTCTAGCCAAATTGACTGTGACCGCATGGACTACCTTTTGCGCGATTCTTACTATAGCGGCGCTAATTATGGTCAATTTGACTTGAATCGCATTCTACGTGTGATTTGCCCAACCGAAGACGGTATTGTTTTTGAATACAATGGCATGCACGCCGTTGAGGACTATATTGTCAGTCGTTTCCAAATGTATATGCAAGTGTATTTTCACCCTGCTAGTCGCGGAATGGAAGTATTGTTACAAAATCTTTTAAAGCGCGCAAAATACCTTTACCAAACTGATACCGATTTCTTTGAAAGAACATCACCAAATCTGATTCCATTTTTAGAAAATCATGCTAACTTAGCTGATTATCTTGCTTTAGATGATGGGGTGATGAATACCTATTTTCAAACTTGGATGGCTGCTGAAGATGAGATTTTGGCTGATTTGGCAAGCCGTTTTGTCAATCGTAAAGTCTTTAAATCGGTGACTTTCGAAGAATCGTCACGCAAAGAACTCAGTCACCTTGTTGACCTTGTCAAATCTGTTGGTTTTGATCCTGATTATTACACAGGTATCCATGTCAATTTTGACTTGCCTTATGACATTTACCGTCCTGAAAAAGAAGAACCCAGAACCGAGATTAACATGATTCAAAAAGACGGTTCTGTTGTAGAATTATCAACAATTTCACCAATCGTCAAAGCCTTAACTGGTACTATTTATGGCGACCAACGATTCTATTTTCCAAAAAAAATGCTAGTTGATAACGACCTATTTGCCGTTGATAAGAAAGCCTTTATGAGCTATATTTCAAACGAACATTTTGTTTATCATAATTAAGTTTAAGAGCGTATCATGACTTATTTAGCATTGAAAACGTTCCACTTCAGATTTCCTTGTGTTCCCCATGACAAATAAGCTACTTTTTAGTAAGATAGAAAGGTAGAGATTCTTTAGGAGGGGTAAAATAACCTTATGTCTATTAAATTAGTCGCTGTCGATATCGATGGCACACTTTTGACCAATGACCACAAAGTCACACATGAAGTTTTTGAAGCCGTTCAAGATGCTAAAAAACAAGGTGTTAAAATCATCATTGCTACTGGACGCCCAATTCCAGGTGTTCAAACACTTCTCGATGAATTAAACCTGAAAGAATCAGGCGATTATGTCATCACTTTCAATGGTGGTTTAGTCCAAGATACCGCTACTGGGGAGAACATTATCACTGAAACCATGACTTACGATGATTATCTTGATATTGAATTTCTTAGCCGTAAATTAGATGTTCATATGCACGCTATTACCAAAGAAGGTATCTTCACTGCAAACCGCAACATTGGTAAATACACTGTTCACGAATCAACCTTGGTTAACATGCCAATTTTTTACCGTACTCCAGAAGAAATGGGCGATAAAGAAATTATTAAAATGATGTTTATCGATGAACCTGAAATTCTTGATGCTGCAATCGCTAAAATTCCACAAGAATTTTATGACAAATATACCATTGTCAAATCAACACCATTCTACCTAGAATTCATGAACAAAACTGCTAGCAAAGGCAATGCCATTACACACCTTGCCGAAAAAATGGGGCTTAGCAAAGACCAAACCATGGCTATTGGTGACGCTGAAAATGACCGTGCCATGCTTGAAGCCGTCGGTAATCCTGTTGTCATGGAAAATGGTACACCAGAACTCAAGGAAATTGCTAAATATATTACAAAATCAAATGATGAATCTGGCGTTGCATACGCCCTTAGAGAGTGGGTCTTAAAATAATGTATAGCTATAAAATCGGTATTTCTGCGGAAGAACACGATAATTTTGCAAAATCAAGTAACCAAACAAACCTTTTACAATCATCAAATTGGGCAAAAATTAAAGATAATTGGGATAACGAACGCATTGGTTTTTACAAAGATGATGTCTTAGTTGCTTCTGCTTCTATCCTCATCAAAGATTTACCATTTGGTTTTACCATGCTTTATATCCCTCGCGGACCAATCATGGACTACAGTGACAAAGAACTCGTTGCCTTTGTCATCAGCTCACTTAAGAAGTATGGTAAAACAAAACGCTCCCTCTTCATCAAAATGGATCCTACTTTACTGCTTAAACAATATAAAATCGGTGAAGAAGTTGATGAAAACAAAGACACACTTACTGCTATTGATAACTTGAAAGCAGCGGGTTGCGAATGGACTGGACGCACAACAACAATTGCTGAAAGTATTCAACCTCGTTTCCAAGCAAATGTCTATACCCAAGAAGACATGACAGCAACTTTCCCTAAACACACAAAACGTTTGATGAAAGATGCTATTCACCGTGGTGTCATCACTAGTCGTGGTACAATCGATGACGTTAAAGCTTTCGCTGATGTCGTCGCTCTTACTGAAAATCGTAAAGGCGTTGCCCTTCGTAATGAAGATTATTTTCGTAAAATGATGGAAACTTACGGTGACGCTGCTTATCTACACCTTGCCAAAGTTAATTTACCAAAACGTCTAATTGAATACAAAGAACAACTCGCTCAAATCGAAAAAGATTTGTCTGAAACTGCTGAACATCAGAAAAAACGTTTGACTAAGTTAACACAACAAAAAAATTCTGTTACAAAATACATTACTGAGTTTGAAGAATTTGTTGAAAAATACCCAGATGAACTCATCATTGCAGGTATCTTATCTGTATCATTTGGTAATGTCATGGAAATGCTTTATGCTGGTATGAATGATGAATTCAAGAAATTCTACCCACAATATTCCCTTTATCCAAAAGTATTCGAAGATGCTTACGCTGACAATATTATTTGGGCAAATATGGGTGGTGTTGAAGGAACACTTGATGACGGTTTAACTAAATTTAAATCAAACTTCAACCCAACTATTGAAGAATTCATTGGAGAATTTAACATTCCAGTCAATCCATTCCTTTACAAACTTTCAAACTTGGCTTACAATATTCGCAAACAAAGGAGAAATAGCCATTAATGACCTCTCTTGAGATTATCGAAAAAAAAGTTTTTGAGACTTTTTGCAACACCGTCTCTTACAAATCATTTATGCAATCGGTAGAGATGGCGGATTTATTAAAAAAACGTGGGTACCAAGTAACCTATCTTGGGCTAAAAGACGAAGAGGCACTGCAAGTTGCTGCCGTTCTCTTTAGCTTGCCAATGACAGGTGGGCTCCACATGGAAATCAATTCTGGTCCTGTTTCACGTGATAAACACTATCTGAAACAATTCTACCAAGGACTTCAAAGCTATGCTAAAGAAAATGGAGCTCTTGAATTGCTAGTCAAACCTTATAATACCTATCAGCATTTTGACAGTACTGGTCAGCCAACCGACCAAGAAAACACGACACTATTAGACGATTTTCTATCACTCGGTTATCAACACGATGGGCTTTTGACTGGTTACCCAGGTGGTGAGCCTGACTGGCATTATGTCAAAGATTTGACTGACTTAGATGAAAAAACGTTACTAAAATCATTTAGCAAAAAAGGGCGTCCATTGGTCAAAAAAGCTAAGACCTTCGGCATCACCTTACGAAAACTTAACCGTGATGAATTGCCGCTTTTCAAAGAAATCACTTCTGCCACATCAGACCGCAGAGATTACGATGATAAATCCCTTGATTATTACCAAGATTTCTATGATAGCTTTGGAGATTCTTGTGAATTCATGGTTGCAAGTTTGAATTTTCAAGATTATTTAGCACACCTTGAAACTGATAAAGCCAAACTTGACCAACAAATCGAAAAACTCCGAACTGCCATTGAAAATAACAATGTTTCTGAAAAGAAACAAAATCAGCTTCGCGAATTATCCAGTCAATCTGCGACATTTGACACACGCATGGCAGAAGCTAAAGAATTCATTGGCAAGTACGGTTCACAAAACGTTGTCCTTGCAGGAAGCCTATTTGTTTATACCAAACAGGAAGCTGTCTATCTCTTCTCAGGTTCTTACCCTGAGTTCAATAAATTCTACGCACCTGCCTTGCTTCAAGAATACGTCATGTTAGAAGCCATAAAACGTGGCATTACAACTTATAATCTTCTTGGCATCACAGGAGAATTTGACGGTTCAGACGGCGTTCTACGATTCAAACAAAACTACAATGGCTACATTACCCGAAAAATGGGAACTTTCCGTTACTACCCTCACCCACTCAAATACAAATTAATTCATAATCTCAAAAAAATATTGAGACGTCATTAAAAATTATGCCTTGAAACCTAAACGTTTCAAGGCTTTTTAGTTGGAACTTAACTTCCAAATTTGTTGCTCTTTGCTTTACAAGCTATATTTTTTATCGCTCAAATCTATAACTAAAAAAGAAAGCACAAAAAAACCTACCTGTCCTAAGACAAGTAGGTTTAAATGACTTCAATGTTTCTTGATTATTTTACAAAGTCAAGAAGAGCAAGGAAGCTTTCTGGTTGAAGTGATGCACCACCAACAAGAGCACCATCAACGTCTGGGCAAGCCATGTAAGCTGCAACGTTTTCAGGTTTAACTGAACCACCGTATTGAACGCGAACTTTGTCAGCTACTGCTTGACCGAAGTCTGCTGCAACTGTGTCACGAACAACTTTACACATTTTTTGTGCGTCATCTTGGCTAGCTGATTTACCAGTACCGATAGCCCAGATTGGTTCGTATGCGATAACAAGTGAGGAAACTTGTTCTTCTGACAATCCAGCAAGAGCAGCTGAAACTTGTCCACCTACGAATTCAGCTGCTTTACCAGCTTCGTAAGTTTCAAGAGTTTCACCACAGCAGATGATTGGAAGCATACCGTTAGCAAAGATTGCTTTAGCTTTTTTGTTGATATCTTCGTCAGTTTCGTGGAAGTATTCACGACGTTCTGAGTGACCGATTACAACGTAGTCAGTTCCCATTTCAGACAATACTTTAGGGCTGTTTTCACCAGTGAAAGCACCAGCGTTTTCAAAGTAGCAGTTTTCAGCAGCAACTTTAAGGTTTGAAGCTTTAGCTGCAGCAAGAACTGTTGAAAGGTCAAGTGCAGGAGCTGCGATACCAGCTTCAACAAGTTCTGATGAAGGCAATTTAGAAGCTACTGCTTCAACGAATGCTTTAGCTTCTTCTGGATTTTTGTTCATTTTCCAGTTACCAGCGATAAATGGTTTACGTGACATTTCACATACCTCTTCTTTTTTTATTTACTCTCCTATTTTATCATATTTTTAGCAGGTTTTAAAGGTTCGACGGGATTTTTAGCGACAAACCTCAAAGAAATCACAAAAAGAGCCCCTTACGGGACTCTTCCACAATTACTATCTGACTAATAATTGTTATCTGGGAACTTAATTAATTAACTAAAATTAAGCTTCGATTTCTGAAACGATACCTGAACCAACAGTACGTCCACCTTCACGGATTGAGAATGTAGTACCTTGTTCAACGGCGATTGGGTGAATCAATTCAACGTCGATAGTTACGTTATCACCAGGCATTACCATTTCAGTACCTGCTGGAAGTTCGATTGAACCTGTAACGTCAGTTGTACGGAAGTAGAATTGTGGACGGTAGTTGTTGAAGAATGGAGTGTGACGCCCACCTTCTTCTTTAGTAAGGATGTAAACTTCACCTTTGAATTTAGTGTGTGGGTGAATTGAACCTGGTTTAGCAAGAACTTGACCACGTTCGATTTCATCACGTTGGATACCGCGAAGAAGAACACCAACGTTATCCCCTGCAAGACCTTCATCAAGTTGTTTACGGAACATTTCAACACCAGTAACAACAGCTTTTTGGATGTCGTCACGGATACCAACGATTTCAACTTCGTCGTTGACTTTAACAGTACCACGGTCGATACGTCCTGATGCTACTGTACCACGTCCAGTGATTGAGAATACGTCTTCGACTGGAAGAAGCAATGGTTTGTCAGTATCACGTTCTGGTTCTGGAATGTATTCATCTACAGTGTCCATCAATTCCATGATGATATCTTCGTAGTGAGTGTCACCTTCAAGAGCTTTAAGAGCTGAACCTTGGATAACTGGAAGATCATCACCTGGGAAATCGTATTCTGAAAGAAGGTCACGGATTTCCATTTCAACCAATTCAAGCAATTCTTCGTCATCAACAAGGTCAACTTTGTTCATGAAGACGATAAGGTATTTAACACCAACTTGACGTGAAAGAAGGATGTGTTCACGAGTTTGTGGCATTGGACCATCTGTTGAAGCTACTACAAGGATAGCACCATCCATTTGGGCAGCACCAGTGATCATGTTTTTAACGTAGTCCGCGTGTCCTGGAGCGTCGATGTGAGCATAGTGACGTTTAGCAGTTTCGTATTCAACGTGTGCAGTGTTGATTGTGATACCGCGTTCGCGTTCTTCAGGAGCAGCATCGATAGAAGCGTAGTCTTTTGGTTGGTTAACTGCGCTTGGAAGACGACGAGCAAGAACTGTTGTAATTGCAGCTGTCAAAGTAGTTTTACCATGGTCAACGTGTCCAATTGTACCAATGTTAACGTGTGGTTTACTACGATCGTATTTTTCTTTTGCCATTTGGGTAAAAGCCTCCAATAAAATATATTTTATAGATAGACAGTAGGCAATACAGTCTAACTTTACCCTACTATTTTAACAAATTATGCGGGAATTGCAAGTATTTTACTATTTTATTTATGATTTCTTTATTTCGTAAGTATGTGGTATGGCTGAATTGTGACGCTCTGTCCGATATTCGAAGCGTAAATCCAATCCTTATCTTCAAGCTGGACAAAATTTTCAGCACGCCCAGTCAGGATAACCCCAGAAAAGGTTGCTGTTTTATAATTTGAATTATTTTTCAAGTAAGTTTTGGCATCATCTTCTAATGACAATGTTTCATCTTCAATGCTATATTGAAAACCAACAGCACCTGACTCAATCGCCTTTTTAGAAAGATTCTGGAAGTAATACAAATCAATCACCAAGCGATATTTTTCCTTTAACAAAGCCACGGCTTGATAAAATGTTTTATAATCTGGGGTGTCAAAAGCAATGACATTTTCATCCTTAAAGAATTCACATTGCAAGATTTCCCAATACTTTTTATCGCGCCGATAGCGGTCAATGTAGAGCCTAACTGCCACACGGTACATCCATGCTCGTATTTTCTCGAAAGGAAGGACAATCTCGCTTTCTAGCATTTTAACGAGAACATCTTGGCTAATGTCACGTGCATTTTCAGCACTAGCCCTCCGATTTTTGCAAATAATAACTAATCTCCTTAGCGAATCCTAACAATTCCATCTCATAACCATCCAGCTTAATCCTACTCACCTCCCTTTTCACTTTTATAACGAATCACATTTCTTTTGGTTACAAAAAAACTCCCGCAAAGGGGAGATTTCTAATAAAAACTATCTAGGTCGATAACGTTGTCATCGTATTCTTGTGTTATTTCCTTGGCTTTTAATCCTTCTTCTGCTTCGCGGATGATTTCTTCGCGTTTTTCATTGGCATCAATATTTAGCACAAAGCCGATAGCTACTGATAAAACCAGCAAACTATTTCCCCCTTGGGATAAGAATGGGAAAGTAACACCAGTTGACGGAATAAGCCCTGAAATTCCTCCGATATTAACAAAAGTTTGCATGAGCACCATTCCGCCGATACCAAGAGCAATCATAGAGTTGAAAGGATTCTTAGCTTTAATGCCCACGTGCATAATACGTAAAATCAAAAAGAATAGCAATGCTAAAATGAGCCCCGCACCAATTAAACCAAGTTCTTCAATGGCAATTGAAAAGACAAAGTCTGTCGTTGCTTCGGGTAAGTAACCAGCTTTTTCAATCGAATTTCCCAAACCACGACCAAACCAGCCACCATTACTCATGGCATAATACGAATGTGCTAACTGGTGTCCTGAGTCCGTTAAATCATCAAATGGATTAAAAAAGGCACTGAAACGTTTGGCAACATAACCAAAGACTGGGACTTTTTCCATGGTTTTAACCCCGACAACCGCAATCAAACCTAAGAAAGTAGCTGACAAAGCTGTTACGGTAGCTAAAATGGCTGAAAACCAACGATAACCAACTCCGCTAACAGAATACATGATTAAGGCTGTCAAAACGATAATTGCCGCATTTCCAAGGTCAGGTTGGGCAGCGACCAGCAATATCATGACTAACGAATAAACACGCCAATCCTTCAAATCGCTCCATTTTCTAGGAAACCATTTCCGCTTGGTAAGTGCTTGGTAATCATAGGTTTCAATCAATTCTTGACGCCTTGCAAAGGTAAGTGCCAAAAACCAAACAATGATAATTTTCAAATATTCAGCTGGTTGGAAACTGATCGGTCCAATGACAATCCAACCGTGAGCACCATTAACGGTTTTAGTGAAGAAACGCGCAATGAGCAACAAAATAATTTCGACCATCATTGTCATGGTCAGCGTTCGTGAATTTTTTAAAAAGTTTAATTTCAGTTTATAAATAAAAAGAATGGCAATCAGACTGACTATCCAAAAAAGCCCTTGGTTTAATACTGACGCAAACGGATTAAGACCATATTGGACAAGTGTCGCACTCGTTGTTGAATAGACAACAATCAGCCCAATAACAGACAGAATTAAATAAGGCACAAGGATAGAATAATTTATTAAATGCCTTTTATCAATTTTCATAGACTCCCCCTACATACATTCGAGTTTATCATATGCCATTATATCATCTTTCGACCCTAAAAAAAAGTAAAAGTCTGAGAAGTGAATCTCAGACTTTCAGAATATTTTGATATTAGCCAGAATTACGCAATCCTGTGGCAATACCGTTGATAGTTGTGTGAATAAGTTTTTCGTAATCCTCATCCAATTCTTCATGACGTAAACGTTTAATCAACTCAATTTGAATGTAGTTCAAAACGTTGAAGTATAGCAAGCGATAATCTAAGCTTGCTTGAAGCGAAGGATTTTCTTCCAACAAATCTTTGTGTTTTTCGATTGCTAAAATAACATTTTTAGTCAATTGCCATTCGTCAAGGATAGTATTAAAGACATCGCGTACTTCTTCGCTTTCTGCCAATTGAGCATATTGGAAAGCAATCTTCATATTTGATTTAGACAAGACCATATCAACATTTGAAAGAAGTGAATGGAAGAATGGCCATTTTTCATACATATGTTGAAGTTTTGCCAAGTTTCCTTCTTCAGCGTCAATAAAGTTTTTGAATGCTGAACCAACACCATACCAACCTGGGAACATGATACGGCTTTGTGACCATGAGAATACCCAAGGGATGGCACGGAGACCTGAAATTTCTGTGATTGTTTTACGAGCAGCTGGACGTGAACCAATGTTCAAGCTTGATACTTCCTTGATTGGTGTTGCTTCAAAGAAGTAATCGTAGAAATGTGGATTACCAAATACTAAATCACGATAAACACCATTTGAGTAAGTGACAATGCCGTCCATTGTTGCGCGGAAATCATCAATTTCATCTGGATTTGTAATCACACGTGTCACGATACGATCGATAGTTGCTGAAACCAACATTTCAAGGTTGTAATAAGCAACGTCTTTATTGCCATATTTATTTTCAATGATTTCACCTTGCTCAGTAAGACGAATACGATCTTTGATTGAACCGAATGGTTGTGATGTGATAGCTTCATATGATGGACCACCACCACGACCAACAGTACCACCACGACCGTGAATGAATGTCACTTTAATACCACGTTCTGAACCAATACGAGTCAATTCATTTTGAGCTTTATAAAGTGTCCAAACAGATGATAAGTAACCACCGTCTTTGTTACTGTCTGAGTAACCAAGCATAATTTCTTGGTAACCTTTGTTAGCTGAAACCCAGCGACGAACAATATCATAATCAAGATATTCTTCCATGATAGCACGTGAATTTTCAAGGTCCTCGATTGTTTCAAAGAGTGGCACAATTTGAACACGCGCTTTTTGGTTATCAAGAAGTCCGACTTCTTTAAGCATGATAGCTAACTCAAACATATCAGAAACACTTTCAGTATGTGAAATGATGTGTTGTTTGATGACTTCGTCACCTAATTTATCTTTAAGGTAACGAGCTGTTTGGAAGATTGCTAATTCTTTTTGAAGTTGTTCTGATTTTTCAGCATTTGTTGATGACAACGTACGTGGGTCTTCTTGCAATTCTTTGAGAAGAACTTTTACTTTTTCTTCTTCTGAAAGTGCGCTGTAATCCTCAACGATATTAGCTGATTTCAACAATTCTGCAACACAAGCTTCGTTAACGCTTGAATCTTGACGCATATCAATCGTTGCAAGATAGAATCCAAAGACATCAACTGCTTGAAGCAATTCGCTAAAATCACCTGTCAAGAGCGCATCATCACCATTGTCAAGCAATGATTGTTTGATGATAAGCAAATCATCTTTAAATTCTTTAGCTGTTTTATAGTTTGGAATTTCTTCTTGAAGTTCTGATGAAACTTTAGAGAATTTTGTTTGCAAGTATTTTGTAACGACACTAGCGTTGTTAGTGCTTGTGTAAACATCTGAACTGATGTTGTTGCTACTTTCCAAAACACGTTGAGAAATAGCTGGACCAGCTTTTAATTCGATTAAGGTTTGAATTAATTTTGATTGAATATAGTTAAATGCCTTACGATAAGGTTCATTTTCACGGTAGATAGATTTATCGCTTGACAATTCTGCTAATTTTTCAACTTCTGGACTAATATTAGTCAAGGTTGTTGAAAGTGAGAATGTACGATAAAGACCTGTTAATTTTTCGATGTAGTAGTTAATGATGACTTCACTTTGAACCGTTGCTGACAAACGAAGTGTTTCAGCTGTTACGTATGGGTTCCCGTCACGGTCACCACCAATCCACATTCCCATTGTGATAGGTTTTGGATTTTCTAGGTCGATGCCTTTTTCAGCTGCTAAGCGTTTGTACTCTGAAGTCAACTTGGTAATCGCTTGAATTAAGGATGTATTGTAATACTCCATAACGTTGGTAATTTCATTTTTTACCTTCAGTTTTTTCTCACGAATAATGTCCGTTTGCATGATGATTTCAATGTAACGGCGCAAATCAGTGTACCATTTGTCACGGTTCACAACACCCGCTCTGACATCGCGGTATTTACGTAAAAGGTCATGAATGTGATTTGTCAATTCGAGGACTATCTTACGTTGAACTTGTGTAGGGTGAGCTGTTAATACAGGCACAACATTGACATTTTCAAGGATTTCTTTAGAGTTTTCGCTTTCTGAAACCATATCTACGGTTAAAGAGAGTTTACCAAGATAATCTTGATTGGTATTATTTTGGTAATTGATTTCATAAGCAAAATCAACGTCTTCTGAAATGTTGATTAAAAGTGGCAAAATTGAAAAATAACGAGACACTACAACCATTTCATCGTTGGTTAATTGAGCTACTAATTTTTCAAGTTTGACGTATTCATCACTTGCTGACAATTCAACAATGTTTTGAATTTTGGCAAACACCTCATCACCAACCATTTGATGAGTTGTCTCATCAAGCAAGTCTTTTAATACTTTGACTTCCTCGGTAATAATCGACTGGGTGCTATTGTTCTCCAGTTTTTTGATTGTCACACTCTCCACTCCTTTTTTGTTCGGATTTTAACCCTTTATTACAAGCGTACTACTCTATCATACCACTTTTTACGTCAAAAGTAACCCAATTTATGTCAAATCGTCCATTATTTTATAAATTTTCTGATTTTTTAAACAATATTTATTTTGAGACAAAATATCTAAAAAACTAACAAAGCATGTTAACAAATAGGTTGTTAGCGTTTTTAGTTTTGAAAAAATGTTGAACGATTCTTTTTGAGAAAATGGGAAACTTTCTTTTTTGTTTAAGTATTATTTTCTGATATACTGGTCCATGACAAAAGTTTTGCAAAGGAGTAATACTAGATGGAATTAAACAACTGAAAGTTGTTGGCGAATATCTTCCACGATATGTTCCCTACTAGTTGCTTGCGTATTGAGATAAATTAACTTAATCGTTTTACCTGTGGCCTGTTCGATTTGTTTAATACGTGCCTTGACCTTGTAATACATCGAGTGATTGATATAAGCCGTGTTTAAAACAACAAAGTCAGCCTTTTCGCTAATAGTAACGGTGTAATCTCTAGGGGCAATAAAGGTCGCATGAGGAGCCCATTGCTTAATCTTGGTTTGCCATGATTGATGCCCACCCACAAAAGTAGTTTCTTTGCGGTTAAGCCTTTGGATAACCTCTTCTTTTGTTGCTACTGGCTCCGTACTTGTTACCACACGCTCAATAATAACTGGCTCTATAGTTTCTAGTTTATTCTGTAATTCTTTGTTAACCTTAAGCGTCTCTTGAAGCTTTAACTCTAAGGCTTCCACACGTGCAGCATCTTTAGATAGTTTTAGAATTCTCTCATCTGCATTCTTAACTTGTTTTTTTAGAAATTGTAATTCACGAATGAAGGCTGATTGCTTGTCTAACTTACGACTGTTCACTTCCACCACTTCTTCTTGTTGCTGACGCTTATCTAACTCTTCTAATAAAACAGTATTTAGATTGCCAATAGTGTTGTAACTATATTCGCTTACAAGGTAATATAGAGCTTTGTCGATAAACATATTCAATTCTAGCGCAAACCGCTTTTCAAAGTCGAGGTCAATCTCTCTTAGTGGAACAAATACGTCGACAAAATGCATTGCTAACTGTAAAGCTCCCCACAGTTCCTTTGTAAGTGGTTTGTTTATCAATTCAACGACTTGGGGATACTCAGCCATTTTTTCATAGACGTTCCTTGCAATGCTCTCGTTGATAATTTGTACAGCTACTAATTGATTATTGATGGTTTCATCTTCTATAAAATCGGATGCCGTATCTTCAAGATTGTTATTCTGTCCATGACCAATAAGAGATTCAACATAACCTTTCTGAAGAACTTTGTTTTTTCTAATATAACTTTCCATTGCTTCACCTACTTTATTTTGGAGAATATTAGCGTTATTAGTTAGAAAAGATTGGATACTATCTCGCTTACTGATCGTGAGGTCTATATCTGTAAAATGGAACTGTTTATCAGATATAGACTGTTCATGTTTTACTGGCAACTGCTCTGTGACTTCTTCTATACCAAGTAATTCTTTTTTTATAAGGGTATTGATGTCTAGACCCATATCTCCAACAATATATTGTTGATATCTATTAACTGTAGCCAGGATAAACTCAGTCAAGTAGTCTTTATCGCAAATAGCAATGTGCATATAGGGAAATTTTGTGATGTAAGTATCATAAAAGTAGTAAAAATAGAAAAATTCAAAAAGTTCTTCATTGTAGAGCGATGTTCTTTCAAAAGGAAAGGGTCTGACAAGACCTTTTGATATTATGTGTTCTAACTTAGCATGTTGAGCTAGAGTGTCTAAAGTTACTGTTTCGGAAAAACCTATTTCACCTAACATTTTATTAGTATGTCTGACACTTTTTACGCTATTAGTAGCTTTTTTTCCCATTACCAAAATAGCTTGACCGCCTATTTTGGCGAAAAGCTCCGTCACTCTTCCAATTTCTTCTTCAGGAACTAGGGTCATATAAATTAGAACACTACGAATGTGTTGTTGTTCAACGGTATCATAAATAGTCGCGGTTGTTTGTTGAATAAACCAATTGTTACGTTTATCTTCTTTTTGAGAGAGCTTTTCAATGGCTTTATCAATGGTTTTTTGATACTTATGATAAAAAGCTAATACCTTCTTACGAGCAATATTGTCGTTTGAGATTTTATCAAAAACAACATAAGGGGCAACGAAATTAAAGATATCCTCTAATTGTATACTGAATGGTTCAACATAAGACCATAAGTCTTTTTCGTTGCTACCATAACCTAAATCACTGGCATCACTGTAGTAGTCAAAATCATCTTTTTCAATTTTCTCAAACATTCCCTTATAGATAGTCATTATTTTTTACTCTTTTTCTTCTCTTTATCAATGATATTTATTTTTTGCAGAACCATTTTGGTTGATTATTCTTCATAGATTACCTTCCAACTTTCTTTAGTTGCTGTTCTCTTAACCATAAAGGATAAGAGAACCGTTCCGATAATGGTACTTAAACCACCAATGGACATAACTTTAAAGAAGCGAAAGGCAGCCTAGAGGGGCTTAAAATCTATGTTCCTCAAATTGATGCTGGTATTAATCAGCCTCGTAACCTAGAAAGCATGATCAACAATATCTATCCTGTCTATATTACGGACTTAAAACATCGCAAGACTAAAACTAGAAAACTATCTCGAATGGCTGATAAGCTTTACGTGGCTTTAGGAAGTATTCAGCAAGGTGAATTCCTCAGGAATATGAATCTAAAGCTAGAGTTTGACGAACTCAATGAAACCATCCAAGATGCTAAAAACATTATCAAAAAGAATACATCAATGGCAGAAATCCGAAAAGCAAAGCGTGTCCTTGAAAATGCCGAAAAAGACCTTAAGGTGTTTACGTCTGAAAAGCGACGTGGTATTGTCACAAATATAGGCAGGAATGGTGTCTATCTTTTATCACAAAATCTTGAAACGGTTTATATTGCTTATTCGCACTTTTCTTTTAAATCAAGGAGTGCATCACTCAGACCTTCCGACTATATCAATTTAAAAAAACGTTCGGAATTTCCTGAAAATGAATTATGGGATTTGAGTGCCCTTTACCAAGACCGTGAGGATTTTTTGCGAAGTATCGAAAAAACGTTAGAAGATATTAATCTTTTTAAACGAAATTACGAGGAGAATTTGACGACTTTGGAAGACTTTACCAGAGCGCTTTATGAAATTGAACAAATTTATATCGAGATGAGCCATATCGATAATTATTCTTTCATGCCGCAAACCAGCGGCTTTAGCAATGAAGAATTTGCTCAGATTGCACAAGCTGGTGCTGATTTTTTCACGAAGGCCAATGTAGCATTAAGCTTCTTTGATACTGCGCTAGCGACTGCCAACTTAGAAATCCTTGATGCTTTAGAAGAAAATCCGCATTTTAGCGCAGCTATTCGCCAAGCGAAAATTCAAAAAAGTCATTTTATCTCCCCAGAAGTTGAAAAAGCGTTGACGAACCTTGGTGAAGTTTTTAAAGCGCCAGAAGATATCTACACCAAAATGCGTGCAGGTGACTTTGAAATGGAAGATTTTGAAGTCGATGGCAAGGTCTATCAAAACTCTTTTGTCACCTATGAAAATTTTTATCAAAACCATGAAAATGCTCAAGTCCGTGAAAAAGCCTTTCGTTCTTTTTTCTGCAGGACTGCGTAAACATCAAAATGCCGCAGCAAGTGCTTATCTAGCACAAGTCAAATCAGAAAAAATCATTGCTGACATGCGAGGTTACGACTCTGTTTTTGATTACCTCTTAGCCGAACAAGAAGTTAACCGTGACATGTTTGACCGTCAAATTGACCTTATCATGACAGAATTTGCTCCTGTTGCGCAAAAATACCTCAAACACGTTGCTCATGTTAACGGTCTTAAAAAAATGACTTTTGCAGACTGGAAGCTTGACTTGGATAGCGAGCTTAATCCAGAGGTTACGATTGATGATGCTTATGATTTGGTGATGAAATCCGTTGCCCCACTTGGTGACGAATATGCTCAAGAAGTCTCACGTTATCAAGAAGAACGTTGGGTTGACTTTGCTGCTAATGCCAATAAAGATTCTGGTGGCTACGCTACTGACTCTTACAAAGTTCATCCCTACGTTTTAATGAGTTGGACTGGTCGTATGTCTGATGTGTACACACTTATCCATGAAATTGGTCACTCTGGACAATTTATCTTCTCAGACAACAACCAAAGTTACTTTAATACCCATATGTCAACTTATTACGTCGAAGCCCCTTCTACTTTCAACGAACTTCTGCTCAGCGATTACCTCGAAAAACAATTTGACACTCCACGTCAGAAACGCTTTGCCCTCGCTCATCGTTTGACAGATACTTATTTCCATAATTTTATCACTCACTTACTTGAAGCTGCTTTTCAACGTCAGGTTTACAATCTCATTGAAGACGGAAAAACCTTCGGTGCTACACAACTTAACAAGATAATGAAAGATGTTCTTAGCCAATTTTGGGGTGATGCCATTGATATTGACGACGATGCTGCTTTAACTTGGATGCGCCAAAGTCATTATTATGCTGGGTTGTATAGCTACACTTATTCTGCAGGTATGGTTATTTCAACTACTGGGTATCTTAATCTAAAAAATAGCCCAAATGGTGCTAACGACTGGTTGAATTTCTTAAAATCAGGTGGTTCACGTACGCCGCTTGACACCGCTAAATTAATTGGTGCCGATATTTCCACCGCTCAACCACTCCGTGATACCATTCAATTTTTAAGTGACACCGTTGACCAAATTATTGCTTATACAAAGGATCTTAATCATGACTAATCTTTATGATTTTACTGTCAAAGACCAAGACGGAGCTGACGTCCAATTGTCAAAATACCAAGACAAAATCCTACTCATTGTCAATACGGCAACAGGTTGTGGCTTAACCCCACAATACGAAGGACTACAAAAACTTTATGACACTTACCATGACAAAGGGTTTGAAATTTTAGATTTTCCTTGTAATCAATTTTTAAATCAAGCGCCAGGAAACGCCGACGAAATCAATACCTTTTGCACCTTGAATTACCAGACAACTTTTCCTCGATTTGCAAAAATTAAAGTCAACGGTAAAGAAGCCGACCCACTCTATGATTGGCTAAAAAATGAACAAAAGGGACCGCTTGGCAAACGTATTGAATGGAACTTTGCAAAATTTCTTATCGACCAAAATGGCAATGTCATCAAACGTTTTTCATCAAAAACAGAACCTGAAACAATTGTTACAGAAATGGAAAGCCTTATCAATGACAAATAGCTGTCAAACTATTTGCAGCGCCTTTACTAGCATTACTTCTTTTGTAACAGTCCATAGATAAAATATTAAAAATATGACAAAACGATTACAAAATGAGCATTGCTTTGATTTTTAAGCCTTTTTACGCTAAAATATAACTAATGAGAAGACGAATAAAACCCATTGTTGTTGTAGTTTTCTTCGCCCTCTGTGGGCTACTTCTCGTGATTGGTAAAGCTCACTCAGATAGCTTACAAAAGCAACAACTAGCTTCAGCTAAGGATTCTATTCCAACTGTGAGTAGCACGAGTACTACCACTACATCAACTTCTGAAACTGATAAAGATTTTGTTCTTAATCCGATTATTGATATCTCAGGTTGGCAACTTCCAAGCGAAATTGACTATGATACTTTATCTCAGAATATTTCTGGTGCTATCGTTCGTGTTTATGGAGGGTCACAAATCAGTAAAGATAGCAATGCCGCCTATACAACTGGTATTGATAAATCATTTAAGACACATATCAAAGAATTACAGAAACGAAATGTTCCTGTAGCCGTTTATAGCTACGCTCTCGGTAAAACCGTCAAGGAGATGAAGGAGGAAGCAAAAACTTTCTATGAGAATGCTTCACCTTACAGTCCAACTTTCTATTGGATTGACGTTGAAGAGTCGACTATGTCTGACATGAATAAAGGTGTACAGGCTTTCTTAAAAGAGCTCAAAAAACTCGGTGCGGAAAATGTCGGTATCTACATTGGAACTTATTTCATGGATGAACAAGAAATTTCCGTGGATGGTTTCGATGCAGTGTGGATTCCTGCTTATGGTTCTGACACTGGTTATTACAATGCTGCGCCACAAACTGATTTGGACTATGACCTCCATCAATACACCTCACAAGGTTACATCAATGGTTTTAGTTCACCACTTGACTTAAACCAAATTGCCGTCACAAAAGATACGAAAACAACGTACGAAAAACTCTTCGGTACAACAAGTACCTCAAGTAGTAGCAAATAAAAGAGGCTGGGGCGAAGTGATATACTCCCCATATAGTAGACAGTGAAAAAACAAAAATTCACTAGAAACTATAAGGGGAGTTTTTATATGTCCAAAAGCAGTCCAAAATCCGTAGAAGAGAAATTAGAGATTGTTCAACGATTACTTAATCATGAGAAATCAGTCTCCCAACTCAGTAAGCTGTACGGAGTAAGTGAGTCAGCTATCAATTCTTGGAAAATGAAGTATGAAAAAGATGGCTCTCAAGGTCTACTTGATAGACGTGGAAAAGGATTAGAGAGTAAACCCAATCTTACCGAAGCTGAACAACTTCAACT
>ERZ1026894.73-NODE-73-length-72300-cov-31.746820_pt1 | contig 72300 bp, 46 predicted proteins | sample MGYA00380177_ERZ1026894 | MGnify/ENA primary metagenome ERZ1026894 (study PRJEB33269, sample SAMEA4719813) | human gut metagenome | biome: human-associated habitat; feature: organic feature; material: feces | place: Cameroon | collected 2013-10 ... | reverse complement strand
CGTGCTGCACCCTCGGGCGACGATAAAGTACGAAAGTGTTGCCCAAGAGAGCCGTGCTGCACCCTTGGGCGACGATAAAGCACGAAAGTGTTGCCCAAGAGAGCCGTGCTGCACTCTTGGGCAACGATAAGTATGGTTTTCGTTGCCGAAGGGTTTCCTTCATCCATACTTCATTCTGCCCTGCGCCCTTGGGCAACGGGAAGGCGCGGAAGAGTCGCCTGACTGTGCCGCGCGTCACCTTCGGGTGCGGGACAGTCAGGCGTCATCGTTCCCGGAGAGCTCGGCGCCGCCCCCTGCTCCTGTCGTTGGAGGGGTTCAGGGGGGTCGGTCGTATGGTCGTGCGGCCATTATATCGGCCATTATATCCGGCATATTCGTTTGATATTTGGAAATTTTTATTATTTTTGTCCTGAAGCCTGCCACACGGAGTCACGTCCCGTGCCGGTGACGCAAGGCAGGAGCGGGATACAGACCGAAAGTGTGACCGATGGTCGCCAAGTTATTTACCAAAGCATCGCTGAACTCATAGGACTCACGAGACTATAACCAAAACATCAATCGATATGAGCGTTTTTACACACACGGCGCGCGCTGCTGACGGTTGCCGCCGCCATCCTTCTCATCACCTCCTGCGGTAAGAGGGAGGAGACGGCCGGAGTCTCATCCGTGGCCGTCACCCCGTCCCGAATAGAGATCATAGAGGGCGAATCTGCGGTGCTGTCCGCCAGTGTCTCTCCCGAAGCCGCGTCCGACAGGGCCGTGGCGTGGTCGTCGTCCGACCGGAGCGTCGCCACTGTTGACAAGGCCGGCACCGTCCATGGCCTCAGACCCGGCACCGCGACCGTCACCGCGACGGCGGAGGGCAAGTCCGGCACCTGCGCTGTGACGGTGAAGGCCAAGGCGGTAAACGTGACGGATGTGTCCCTGGACAGGACAGAGCTGACCCTGACCGAGGGCGAGGCGGAGACGCTTACGGCCACGGTGAAGCCCGACAACGCGGACAACAGGAAGGTGACGTGGAGTTCGGACAAGACGGAGATCGCCACAGTTGACGGCGCCGGCAGGGTGACTGCCGTGAAGGCCGGCGAGGCTGTGGTCACTGTGATGACCGAGGACGGCGGGAAGACGGCGACCTGCAGGGTGACGGTGAAGGCCAAGGCGGTAAATGTGACGGAGGTCACTCTGGACAAGACCGAGCTGACATTGACCGAGGGCGAGACGGAGACGCTTACGGCCACTGTGAAGCCCGACAACGCGGACAACAGGAAGGTGACGTGGAGTTCGGACAAGACGGAGATCGCCACAGTTGACGGCGCCGGCAGGGTGACTGCCGTGAAGGCCGGCGAGGCTGTGGTCACGGTGATGACCGAGGACGGCGGGAAGACGGTCTCCTGCAAGGTGACGGTGAAGGCCAAGGCGGTAAACGTGACGGATGTCACTCTGGACAGGACCGAGCTGACCCTGACCGAGGGCGAGACGGAGACGTTGACGGCCACGGTGAAGCCCGACAACGCTGACAACCGGAAGGTGACGTGGAGCTCGGACAAGACTGAGGTCGCCACGGTCGACGGCGCCGGTAAGGTTACTGCCGTGAAGCCTGGCGAGGCTGTGGTCACTGTGACGACCGAGGACGGCGGGAAGACGGCGACCTGCAAGGTGACGGTGAAGGCCAAGGTGGTTCCGGTGACAGGTGTGGATGTCAAGCCGTGGTCCGTGACGATCGGCGCGAACGGCACAACCAAACTTACCTGCACGGTCGCCCCGTCCAATGCCACTAACCGCAATGTGAGGTGGGAGTCGGATAACCCGTCCGTGGCCACGGTCGATTCCGACGGCAACGTGAGAGCCGTTTCGGCGGGTGTGGCCAAGGTCAGCGCGGTCACCGAGGACGGCGGCTTCAGGTCAGGCTGCACCGTCACCGTGAAAGAATTCTCTTCCGGGTTCGAGGTTGGCGGCCTGTTCTACAAGACCGCCAAAGGTTACTCTATGGATTTCGTCGAGGTGACCGGTAACCCGGGCGGAGGCAAGTATTCGGGAGATGTCGTGGTTCCCGGTACGGTTGAGTATGACGGGATTACCTATACCGTCAAAGGGGTCGGGAATAGGGCCTTTGAAGGGTGCGATGACCTAAGGAAAGTCACTATCTCGGAGGGGATATATAAGATCGGAGCCTATGCTTTCTATTATTGCGGGAATCTTGAACGTGTCATTTTACCTTCCACGTTAGAAAATATTGATGATTCAAATCCGGTGTTTGAAGCTTGTTCTAAACTTGAGATTATCACAACCGCGCCGAGGGAAGGTCAAGAGAACTACTGCTATCTGTATGACAAGGCTTTGTATATGCACGTGGGTCGGACAGAGAGAGAGATTCTGAGTTGGATTCCTGAAAAGAAGACCGGTACGGTGGTGATAAAGGAAGGCACTACGAAGATTGGGTACTCTTCTATTCGTCGAACAAATGTTGATAAGATAGTTATCCCTGAGTCTGTCAAATCCATAGACATCTACACATTTGTGTCATGCAAAACTCCTTTGGTACTTGAACTGAACTGGAAGACCAAGGAGGATGTTGACGAGATAACAACAAAAATGTCATCTTTTTCCTTTAACGGCACAGACCGCTCAGCCGTCAAGGTGACGGTTCCTAAAGGCACTAAGTCCTATTACGAGTCCCACTGGCTCTGGTCGAACCTCGGCGGCATCGAGGAGCGCCCGTAGAGCGTCCGTAGAGTTTCCATAGAGTTCCCGTAGCTCGCTGAAAAAGCGCCGCGGTTGCCTCGTGTGTCTTTCGCGGCAGTCTCGTGAGTGAAAAGCCGCGATCTGCTCACGGAAGGGTCTTCCGAGGTTGTATCGTGAGCGAGACGGCGCGTTCTGCTCACGGGAGGGTCTTCCGAGGTTGTCTCGTGAGCGAAACGGCGCGTTCTGCTCACGGGAGGGTCTTCCGAGTCGGTCTTGTGAGCGAATAGCCGCGTTCTGCTCACGGAAGGGTCTGCCGAGGTGGTCTCGTGAGCGAGACGGCGCGATCTGCTCACGGGAGGGTCTTCCGAGGTTGTCTCGTGAGCGAAACGGCGCGTTCTGCTCACGGAAGGGTCTTCCGAGGTTGTCTCGTGAGTGAGACGGTGCATTCTGCTCACGGGAGGGTCTTCCGAGGATGTCTCGTGAGCGAGACGGCGCGTTCTGCTCACGGGAGGGTCTTCCGAGGATGTCTCGTGAGTGAGACGGCGCATTCTGCTCACGGGAGGGTCTGCCGAGGATGTCTCGTGAGCGAGACGGCGCGTTCTGCTCACGGGAGGGTCTGCCGAGGTTGTCTCGTGAGTGAAACAGCGCGTTCTGCTCACGGAAGAGTCTGCCGCTGTGCTTCTGGGCGACGAAGAGTGTGTGTTGTCACCGAAGAGTCCAGTCATCCTTACTTACGTAATTCTGCCCTGCACCACCGAGCGACAAAATGGTACGAAAGTGTCGCCCAAGCGTGCCTCGCTGCACTCTCGGGCGACGATAAGTGCCAAAAGCGTTGCCCTGGAGTGTCGTCTTGGAGTGGCGCGAGGAAGGGTTCTGGAACGATCAAAGGAGCATAAATGGATGGTTTTGCTCTTGTCAAAGACAAAAACGCATACGACGGTGGCATTATATGGAGAAAATGCGGCCGTCGTGATTGGTCAAGGCTCCGGGGGTGCGTTTCAGGGGATTTAGTTCCGATGTCTTAGGCTTATAACTTATTATTTTTTGTATATTTGTGAATCGGGATGGCTTCGGGAGGCGAGGATGCCGATTGGAGGAGGCCTTGATTAACCATTTAAGATTCTGGAAAGCACTATGTACAAGAGAGTTTTGCTTAAATTGAGCGGAGAGAGCCTGGGCGGGTCCGTTGGAAAGGGACTAGATCCGGAGAGTCTGCGGAAATATTCAAAGGAGATCGCGCAGGCGGCGAAGGCCGGGTTGCAGATCGCCATTGTCAACGGAGGGGGCAACATATTCAGAGGTCTCCAGGGTCTTGACAAGGGATTCGACCGCGTCGAGGGAGACAGGATGGGAATGCTGGCTACGGTGATAAACTCATTGGCGCTCAGTCAGTTCATCAAGGACGAAGGCGTGAAGGCAGAGGTGTTCTCAGCCACTCCGATGGAACCGCTTGTACGCTACTATAACCGTGACAACGCCGTCAAGGTGCTGGAGGAGGGGGGCGTTGCCCTCATCGCCGGGGGAACGGGCAGCCCGTTCTTCACTACTGATTCCGGCGCGGCTCTCAGGGCTCTTGAGATCAAGGCCGATGTCGTGCTGAAAGGAACACGTGTCGATGGAGTCTATACCGCTGACCCAGAGAAAGATCCTACCGCTGTCAAGTACGATGAACTGACCTTTGACGAGGCGATGGCGAAGCATCTCAAGGTTCTCGACCAGACCGCATACGCCCTATGCAATGACGGGAATATGCCGATCATCGTCTTCGATGTGAACGGCGAGGGCAACCTGCTGAAACTGGTCAACGGAGAGAAGGTCGGGACGCTTGTCCATAAATAGTCTTGTTGGAAACGGACAAGGGTACGACCACAAAAGATTGATAAATAACAATTAACACAATACACTATGCTTACAGACAAAGCGAAAGAAATCATCAGCGGAGTGAAGTCCAAAATGGAAGACTCAGTGCTGTTCCTTGAGGAAGACCTCAAGACCTACCGTGTCGGAAAGGCCAATCCGTCCATCCTCAACAATGTGACCGTGGATTACTACGGAACTCCGACACCTGTCCCTCAGGTGGCTTCGGTGACTGTTCCTGACGCCAGGACCATCGCCATCCAGCCTTGGGAGAAGAATATGATCCCTGTGATCGAGAAGGCTATCATCAACGCCAACCTCGGTTTCACCCCTTCAAACAACGGTGAGGTCATCCGCTGCCCTGTTCCGCCTCTCACAGAGGAAAGACGTAAGGAGCTCATCAAGAAGGCCAAGGCTACGGGCGAGAACATCAAGGTCGCTGTCCGCAACGCCCGCCGCGACGGAGTTGACGCTTTGAAGAAGGCCGAGAAGGCCGGAGAGTTCTCCGAGGACGTGCGCAAGGAGGGCGAGGACGAGATCCAGAAGGTCACCGATGCGAAGGTGAAGGCGGTTGACGAGCTCGTATCAGCAAAGGAGAAGGAGATACTGACCGTCTAATGAAAGCCTTGAGGCGGCTTGAATGAATGTTCATCCGCTATTTTGGTATATTCATTAAATTTTTAGGAACATTTTCTTCCGATTTTACTATCTTTGCATCGTTATGATGATGAGCACACGATTTTATTCTTTCGGATTTTATTTCTTTTACCGCGGCAGGTAGAGGACCGGACGAGCGTGTGCAGGAATATTCAGAAAAAAGGTAGATGAATATACGGCTGTCCGGTGCTTTTCCGGGCAGCCTTTTTTATTTGGTTGATTTCTTCACCGCTGCGGTGAGAGCAAGTCCCTCCCATAAGGGGAGGGTGACGTGAAATGATGATGAATATGACAAAAGTCGCGATACAAGGCTATAGGGGGTGCTTCCACGAGCAGGCGGCACGGGAGTTCTATTCCGCGCGAGGGGAGGAGATCTCCATTGTGGAATGTCCGACCTTCGAGGGACTGTTCAAGGCTGTGGCCTCCGGCGAGGCACAGGCGGCGGTGATGGCCATCGAGAACACGATTTCCGGAGGACTCATCCCCAATTTCGAGCTGCTTAGGTCGAACCCCTACAAGATCAAGGGTGAGGTGTATATCCCCATACATCAGAACCTTATGGCTCTTCCAGGACAGGACATCCACAACATAAAGGAGGTTCGGACGCACTATATGGCCATCAACCAGACCCGTCAGTTTTTTGAGCGTAACTGCCCGTGGATCACGATGGTGGAGTCCGAGGACACGGCCAAGAGCGCAATCGACATCGCCGCTGAGGGCTTGAGGGGAGTAGGGGCTGTGGCTTCAGAGCTTGCTGCTGAGCAGAATGGGCTGGAGATCTTGGCCCGCAGCATCGAGACCTACAAGCAGAACTTCACCCGCTTCCTGATTCTGGACGACGCCATCACGGTTCCCCGCTGTGAAATCAACAAGGCGTCCCTCTGCTTCACCCTGCCTCACAAGCCGGGTTCTTTGGCGCAGGTGCTTACGATTCTCTCGTTCTACGACATGAATCTCACCAGAATCCAGTCCCTGCCGATCCCCGGGCAGGAATGGCAGTACTTTTTCTATGCAGACATCAAGTTCGCGACCTACGGACGCTACCGTCAGGCACTCAGGGCGGTCAGACCTCTGATGGAAGGACTTAACATTTTAGGCGAATATAAATCTTCGATGTAATCATGATCATTGAACCGGCAAAAAGAACATCATCTGTTCAGGAATATTACTTCTCCCGCAAACTTAAAGAGATGGACGCGCTCAATGCGGAGCGTGTGGCTCGCGGGGAAGACAGGATAATCAATTTGGGAATAGGCGCTCCGGACGGGATGCCGCCACAGGCCGCTATCGAAGCTTTGGTCGAGGCTGCCCGCAAGCCAGGCAACCACGCCTACCAGAGCTATAAGGGGCTTCCAGCGTTGAGACAAGCCTTTGCGGATTGGTATTCAAGATATTACGGAGTGACGCTGAATCCGGATGGGGGCATCCAGCCGCTTGTCGGATCCAAGGAGGGAATCCTTCTGATCTCTATGGCATTTGTCAATCCGGGAGACAAGGTGTTGGTTCCGGATCCGGGCTATCCGACCTACACTTCGGCATCTAAACTTGTTGGAGCCGAGATTGTCACGTACGATTTGACGGAGGAAAACCATTGGTGGCCGGATTTCGACGCTTTGGAGAGGATGGATCTTGAGGGTGTGAAGATTATGTGGACGAACTATCCGAACATGCCGACCGGAGCCAAGGCTACTCCCGAGCTTTATCAGAGGCTGGTGGATTTCGGGCGCAAGCACAAGATATTGATAGTGAATGACAATCCATATTCATTCATCCTTTGCGGGAAGCCGCTGTCGATTCTGGCGGCGAAGGGGTCGGAGGAGTGTTGCCTGGAACTGAACTCGCTTAGCAAGGCGCACAATATGAGCGGTTGGCGAATCGGGATGGTCGGCGGCGCTCCGGAATATATCGCCGAAGTGCTGAAGGTCAAGAGCCAGATGGACTCGGGAATGTTCAAGCCGCTGCAACTCGCGGCGGTCGAGGCGCTTAACCAGTCTCCTGAATGGTTTGAGGAACTTAATTCTGAATATGTCCGCAGACGTGTCGCCGCGGGTCGTATATTCAAGACTCTGGGGGCGGTTTATGACCACGACACCGCGGGGCTGTTCCTTTGGGGAAGGGTGCCTTCGGAATATGCTGGGAACGGGATGACGGCAGGGGAAGTGGTTTCGGAACGGGTTCTGCGGCAGGCAGGTGTGTTCATCACGCCGGGCTTCATATTCGGAAAGAATGGTAATGACTACATCCGGATTTCGCTTTGCGCCAAGCCGGAGGTGCTTGAGCGCGCGAACAAAAAAATAGAAAAAGTAATAAAGAATATTTTATGATAGTAGGTATTATAGGATTAGGTCTGATAGGCGGCTCGATGGCCATCGACCTGAAGAGACGAGGATTCGCCCGGATAGTTCTTGGGGTGGAGGCTGACCCGGTGAACGCCGCCGCGGCCGAAAGGATGGAACTTGTGGACGAGATCGTCCCGTTCGAGGAGTGCGTCCGCAGGAGCGACATCACTGTGATAGCCATACCGGTCGGCTCCGCTGTGAAGATGCTCCCGCAGGTACTCGACATATTCAAAGAGGAAGGGAACGGGAAGAAGATCGTGATAGACACATGCTCCACGAAGAGCAACATTGTCCGCGCGGCGCACTACCATCCCCTCCGCTGCCGCTTCGTGGCGACACACCCGATGGCCGGCACTGAATATTCAGGGCCTTGGGCCGCGATGCCGAACCTCTTTGATGGCCGCGCCTGCATATTCGCAAACACCGAGGATTCAGATCCGCAGGCGGTCAAGGTGGTTGAGGGACTGTATGATGCGTTGAATATGCGACCGCTTTTCATGAACGCCGATAGCCACGATGTGCACACCGCATACGTGTCGCATATCTCTCACGTCACTTCCTTTGCTCTGGCACTTACGGTTCTTGACAAGGAAAAAGACGAGAAGCACATTTTCGACCTTGCATCCGGAGGCTTCTCATCCACCGTCCGCCTTGCGAAGAGCTCCGCCGAGATGTGGACCCCGATTCTGGAGCAGAACAGGGACAATGTGCTGCACGTCATTGACACATATTTGGAAAAGATGAGGCTGTTCCGTGACGCTATCGCTGACTATGACGGCGGACGGATCACGGAACTCATCCACGAAGCAAACAGGATTAAAAAGATTTTGAGATAGTTATGGAACGTACACTTGACATCATCCCCGTCTCCGAGTGGGGATTTTTCGACGAGAGCATTCCCCCTCTCGTTATCGCCGGTCCTTGCAGCGCCGAGTCTGAGCTGCAGGTGATGATGACCGCCAAAGGCCTTCACGAATTCGGCATCCATGTTTTCCGCGCGGGAATATGGAAGCCCCGCACCCATCCCGGATCCTTCGAGGGTGTCGGCACACCAGGCCTTAAGTGGCTCCAGAAGGTGAAGAATGAATATGGAATGAAGGTCTGCACCGAGGTAGCCAATGAGAGGCACGTCTATGAATGTCTGAAATATGGCATAGACATGGTCTGGATCGGAGCACGGACTACGGCTAATCCGTTCCTCGTGCAGGAGATCGCCGACGCGTTGAGGGACACCGATATCCCGGTCTTGGTCAAGAATCCGGTGAATCCTGACATTGATCTATGGGTCGGGGCTCTCGAAAGACTCAACCGGGCGGGGATCAGAAAACTGGGCGTTATCCATCGCGGATTCTCCACCTCGCAGAAAATCCCGTACAGAAATTTTCCGGGCTGGCAGATGGCGGTTGAGCTTCGCACCCGTTACCCTAAGCTTCCGTTCTTTGCGGATCCGAGTCATATGGGGGGCTCACGCCAGTATCTCAAAGAGTTGTCACAGAGGGCGATGGATCTTGGCTTGGACGGCCTGATGATCGAGTCCCATTGCGATCCTTCCTGCGCGTTGAGCGATGCCAAACAGCAGTTGGTTCCGTCAGATCTGAAGGCTTTGCTTGAGAGCCTGACCGTCCGCCAGAAGGTCTCCAATGACAAGGAATATAACGAAGGCATCGAGCAGCTCCGTTCCCAGATTGACATCATCGACGAGAACCTGCTTGTGGCCCTTGGTTCCAGAATGGAGATCTCCCGCAGGATAGGCGAGTTCAAGAAGGCGCACAACATCGCCATTGTCCAGGCCGCCCGCTGGGACAGCATCCTATCCTCGATGATAGAGAAAGGCAAGGACTACGGCCTCTCCGAGGAGTTCATCACAGCCTTTTTCACCGCCATCCACGATGCTTCAGTCGCGGAACAGAACAGGATTCTGGAGCGGTAGTGTCGCTGCCAGGTCGTGGATTGATGAAAGGGAAATCTCTATGGCAAATTTTGGTAACGTGCAAAATTTGCCATAGAGATTTCCCTTTCTTTCCCCTGTCACTCAACCGGTAGCCGCTGGCTCGCCCTGTCGAAGCGACTTTACTACAAAACCCTTGTCATATGATCTTCCAACCGTCGATGCGGCGGTTTGCGGTGGAGAAGTTCACTCCGATTCTGAACACTCTTCTCGGGTCGTCGGCGAACGGGCGGGCGTAGCCTTTCTCCTCGATCTGCGCGAGGGCCTCGTCCGGGGTGGAGTCGGTCTTGATCTCGATGATGTAGACGTAGTCCTTGGTCTTGATGAGGATGTCGATGCGGCCGTTGGAGGTCGTGCGCTCTGTCTCGACATATTCCCCCATCAGCTCGATGATGATGTACATCGCGTACTGGAAGTCTTTCTCGCAGTCGCCCTGGATCTGGTAGTTTGTCCTGGCGAAGAGGGCGTCCAGACGGGTCATGAGGCTTTCTGGTTTGCCGGATTCGACATCCATCGACATGAGGGATATGAGGGTGTTGGTGGAGTCGCTCTGGGTCGGGGCATAGTATCCCAGCAGGAAGTTAAGGAAGCCGTCCTTCACCTCCATGTTCGGGAATCCGAGCGTGTAGAGGTTGAAGCGCGGGTCAAAGCCCTTGATGGTGAGGTAGCCGCTCTGGTAAAGAAGCGGGACGGGATTGAGGAACGCCGTGTTCACGTCGGTCAGAAGCGAGGAACCCACGAGGTCGCTTGACAGGCGGGTCACGTCATAGGAGGTCTTCCTCATCACCTTGACGAGGAAGGTTGGCGTGCCGGTTTCGAACCAATATTCAAGAAACTCCTTGTTCTTGAATGTGTTGAGCAGGCTGAAAGGGTTATAGACACCGACTGCCTTCGGGTGGAAGTGGTAGCCGTCATACATAATAGCGAGCTTGCGGTAGCATTCTTCCTCCGTGAGGTCATTCGCCTCGGCGAGTTCCTTGACACTCTCTGTGAAATAGACTTTGAGGTCGGACTCCGAAATTCCGCAGATGTCGGGATATTCCTTGTCCATCGAGATGTCCTGAGGGTTGTTCAGGTCGCTGAACACGCTCATCTTCCCGATCTTGGTGACACCGGTGAGGAAGCCGAAGCGGATGAACGCATCCTTGGACTTCATCACGCCGTAGAAGCCGCGGAGCGTCTCGCGCATCTTATCCTGAAGCTCCGGGCGGTCAAGGTTGTCGATGACGGGCTTGTCATATTCATCGACAAGGATCACCACCTGACGGCCGGTCTTCCGGCAGGCTGCTTCGATCACGTTGCCGAAGCGGATTCCGGGGATGTCAGAATTGTTCTCGCTCCCGTATTCCTTTTCCCATTTGCAAAGAGCGTTGGACAGAACCTTTGCAATCACTTCCTCCTGATTGTAAGCGACTCCGCTCAGATCCAGGTGCAGCACCGGGTACTCCGTCCAGTCCTTCTCCAGCGACGCCACTGCCAGCCCGTCGAACAGCTCCTTCTTCCCCTTGAAATACGCCTCCATAGTCGACACCAGCAGGCTCTTTCCGAACCGCCTCGGACGGCTCAGGAAGTAGTATTTCCCTGTAGCCGCCAACTTGTAGATAAGCGCGGTCTTGTCAACATAGACATACCCGCCCCTGCGGATGTCCTCAAAACTCTGTATTCCAATCGGGTAAAGCATACGCCTGTCTTTTAGTTCATTCACTACAAACTTACATAAAAATCTGCGAATTACACGCCCTCCACATAAGAAATCCACTGATTTTTAGAGAAGCGTTGAAGATTTCTTCGGCAGTGGCATATCCGTTTGAAGACAAGTGTTGTCGCCTCTTGGCTAAAAAAGCGCTTTCCTTATTTGTGTTTAGTACAGAATAAGTTATATTTGCAAGCAAAGCGTAACCATGAATGATATGAAAGTCGTATTCCTTGACATTGACGGAGTGATTCAACCTCTTGGAAAACAGGATCGTTTCAAACATCTTGACGAGATAGAAGAAATCGCCAAGGCATTGGATAAGAAGATTCCTGGATTCAACTATTATGAATATGTCTCCGAGGAAAAATACCCAGAAAGTTTCTTCGGTGTATACAGCAGGAAATGCAATCTTTGCGCAGTCCTTTTTGATTGGCCTAAGGAAGCCGTGAGATACCTTACGGAAGTTCTTGAGCGTCAGAATGCAAAAATAGTGATTTCTTCCGATTGGAGGGACTCTGGAAGCCGCATAATAAAAGCATTTCTTGCCGTGTGGAAACTTGACAAGTTTTTTTACGGCATGCTTGACGGACGCTCTTTCGAAGAACCTACTAAAGGACAGACACGTGCGAGGAAATATTTTGCGGAGAAATTTGGCAGGTACACTTTTGACACTAGAGCGGCGGACATTCGGGATTATCTGGACAGTCACCGTGAAATAACTTCATACGTCGCTGTTGACGACAGGAATCTAAGGGTGCCTGTTGAAAATCACTTTGTGTTTTTCAACGATGGAAAGGTCATAGATGAAAGACGGGCACGCCAAATGGATGAAATTCTCAGCATTGAGGACGGCCCATACCCATTAAATCAGTGACGGTTCAGTTTCTCTGTCAGTCACTGAGCTTGTGGTTGTTGAGTCTGTCGAAGCTTCGAGGTGACTTTGTTAAACGACCTTCCAGCCGTCGATGCGGCGGTTTGCGGTGGAGAAGTTCACTCCGATTCTGAACACTCTTCTCGGGTCGTCGGCGAACGGGCGGGCGTAGCCTTTCTCCTCGATCTGCGCGAGGGCCTCGTCCGGGGTGGAGTCGGTCTTGATCTCGATGATGTAGACGTAGTCCTTGGTCTTGATGAGGATGTCGATGCGGCCGTTGGAGGTCGTGCGCTCTGTCTCGACATATTCCCCCATCAGCTCGATGATGATGTACATCGCGTACTGGAAGTCTTTCTCGCAGTCGCCCTGGATCTGGTAGTTTGTCCTGGCGAAGAGGGCGTCCAGACGGGTCATGAGGCTTTCTGGTTTGCCGGATTCGACATCCATCGACATGAGGGATATGAGGGTGTTGGTGGAGTCGCTCTGGGTCGGGGCATAGTATCCCAGCAGGAAGTTAAGGAAGCCGTCCTTCACCTCCATGTTCGGGAATCCGAGCGTGTAGAGGTTGAAGCGCGGGTCAAAGCCCTTGATGGTGAGGTAGCCGCTCTGGTAAAGAAGCGGGACGGGATTGAGGAACGCCGTGTTCACGTCGGTCAGAAGCGAGGAACCCACGAGGTCGCTTGACAGGCGGGTCACGTCATAGGAGGTCTTCCTCATCACCTTGACGAGGAAGGTTGGCGTGCCGGTTTCGAACCAATATTCAAGAAACTCCTTGTTCTTGAATGTGTTGAGCAGGCTGAAAGGGTTATAGACACCGACTGCCTTCGGGTGGAAGTGGTAGCCGTCATACATAATAGCGAGCTTGCGGTAGCATTCTTCCTCCGTGAGGTCATTCGCCTCGGCGAGTTCCTTGACACTCTCTGTGAAATAGACTTTGAGGTCGGACTCCGAAATTCCGCAGATGTCGGGATATTCCTTGTCCATCGAGATGTCCTGAGGGTTGTTCAGGTCGCTGAACACGCTCATCTTCCCGATCTTGGTGACACCGGTGAGGAAGCCGAAGCGGATGAACGCATCCTTGGACTTCATCACGCCGTAGAAGCCGCGGAGCGTCTCGCGCATCTTATCCTGAAGCTCCGGGCGGTCAAGGTTGTCGATGACGGGCTTGTCATATTCATCGACAAGGATCACCACCTGACGGCCGGTCTTCCGGCAGGCTGCTTCGATCACGTTGCCGAAGCGGATTCCGGGGATGTCAGAATTGTTCTCGCTCCCGTATTCCTTTTCCCATTTGCAAAGAGCGTTGGACAGAACCTTTGCAATCACTTCCTCCTGATTGTAAGCGACTCCGCTCAGATCCAGGTGCAGCACCGGGTACTCCGTCCAGTCCTTCTCCAGCGACGCCACTGCCAGCCCGTCGAACAGCTCCTTCTTCCCCTTGAAATACGCCTCCATAGTCGACACCAGCAGGCTCTTTCCGAACCGCCTCGGACGGCTCAGGAAGTAGTATTTCCCTGTAGCCGCCAACTTGTAGATAAGCGCGGTCTTGTCAACATAGACATACCCGCCCCTGCGGATGTCCTCAAAACTCTGTATTCCAATCGGGTAAAGCATATGGCCTGTCCTTTTTTAGTTCATTACTTGCAAAGATAGGAACTTTTTTGGACACAACAGTGGTGGCTTCGGAACAATAGATCTTGCTCAGGAATATTCCAACCTTTATCCGTCAAAATTGAAAAATGAATAGAGGAGGACCGGGTGCCGATCCTCCTCTTGATCATTCAGCCGAAGCTGTTGGTGAATATCAGTCCTCCGCCAGCCACTTGGCAAGGTCGCCTGAGCCTGGCATTCCGAGGTACATATATCCGAAATTGAACCAGCTCGTTGTGCCATCTATCAGACGTGGAACATAGAATTGAACATGCTGGGCATCCACAAACTTGTTATCCGCATCCTTTTCGGCATGGGTCGCGCTGTAAGAAGAAGGATAAGTGTACACAATCTTACCCATTTTCTCATAATTCAGACCGCAGTAGATTTTCTGGTCGAACTTGATTGTTCCTTTTGCCTCGTCAAGAGTGTAGAACTCAATGTAATCATTGGCTCCGCCGACGAACGAGTCCTCATCCCATGCCAGAACTACCTTGTCTTTAGGGTAAGGGTTCATGATGCGCCAGCGGTTGAATCCCTCAGCTTTGAGGACATCAACCTTGACAATGTTCAGGTCTGAGTCAGAAATCTGGAGTGCGAGTCCGTCAAACCATTCACCTGTGCCGATGGAAGTCCATGTGTAGGCTTTCGCCAGGGTGAAAGTATTTGAGGTGATCGCTATCTTTCCATTGTATTCGGTCTCGTCAGCGAACGTTACGGTTCCTTTGTAGGTTTTTCCTACTTCCATCTTGGAGATGTCAAGGGACAGCATGGTCTCGCTTTTCCCCTTTTCAAATGAAATCGTGGCAGGAGCGGTGATGCCGTCAGGAAGAGTTCCTGTGATCTTTACAGTCGCTGCCTGATCGCATTTGCTACGGCCTACAGTAATGTCAAATTTGGCCGCCTTGGCATTGATCTCTGTGTCACCGGAAGTGCTGCTGAGGAAAGACACGCCAGTGTCCGTTCCTTCCGGGGTGTACATTGCGCCTTTGTTTTCGGTGTCGCAAGACACTGCCAGAAAGAGCGCGAATGCTATTCCGAGATAAGTCTTGATTATTTTTTTCATATTCATAATGATCTTATGTTGTCAAATTATTCTGTCTTAGGAGCCTTTGACGGGTCATCACCTTCAAGATCCTCGTTCGTAGGATAACTTCCGGTAGGATTCTGAAGTATGAGCTTGTTGGCGTCAACTTCTTTTGAAGGGAATGTGAGCACCCAGTCGAATGTCTCAGGGTCATCTGTGTGGAGGCTGTTCAGGAGAGCCGCGACAGGGTGCCCCATGTCCGCGGTGCGCTTGAAGCCCTGACGGAGACGCTTGATGTCATAGACACGTCCATATTCGCCCCAAAGTTCAATTCGGCGCTGAAGAATAATTTCCTCAAGGAGGGAACCAGTCTCATCGGTTGTGAGTTTTCCGAGCGCTGTACCAGTCTTGGAACTGCAATCGTAACCTTCCTGACGAGTCTTCATGAGTTCGTTAAGGGCTGCCTTTGCCTCTGACTCATTGCCCAGACGGCATGCTGTCTCTGCGATGATGAGCTGCATTTCAGGAGCGCGCATGAAGATGTGATCGGCACCGGTGTAGGTGTTGGCAGGATCCGCGAACAAGAACTTCCACTGCTGATAGCCCTTTGTCTTATTATCCTGAAGTGTCTCGTAGTTCCACCATTTGGTACGGGCGTCGTTGGGTGCCATCTTGTTGTATAGCCATGCTGACGCGCACTTTCTGGCTTTTCCGCCATAACCACCACCGTTGTTGTAACGTATGTCCATGTGCACGAGGAACTGAGGGTTGGTTGTGCCCTGTGCCTGAATGATCTCCGCACCCCAAAGAACGCTCTTGTCAGTGGCGTCATTGTAGTGGAAATCTTTGTCGAATGCGAATGAACCGCCCTTGACAGCAATGGCGGCGGCATCGTGAGCCGTCTGGTAATCACCCATGTAGAGAGCGATGCGCGCCTTCAGGCCGTTGGCCACATACTGATCAAAGTGCGAGCAGTGCTTCTGGGCCTTTGTTCCAAGGAGGGAGATTGCCTCATTGATGTCACTCATCGCCTGTGCGAACACCTCTCTATTGGTGGAACGTGCCTTCCCTGCTGTTCCCGCAAAGGTAGGTTCTGTGTAGATAGGAATTGAAAGCCTGTCTTCGTGGCCTATGTAACTACGGGCGAATATCATCGCGCAGTAGGCGTAAGCGTAGGCGCGGAACGCGTAGGCGTTTCCGATGATGTAGTCAATGTCGTCTGTGGCTCCGGTCATACCCTCCTTGCCGTTGATGATGTAGTTGGCGTTTGAGATGATGGTGTAGTAGTAATTCCATGTGTCGTAGGATCTCCATGCGGTGCTGTTCCATCTTGACTTGACGTTGTACAGGTAATCAAACCAGAACCAACCGCTACCCTGTGCGGACATCACCATATCCTCTCCCATGAGGTCGGCCATAAGGTTATAGGACTGCGGACCGAAGCACTGGTGGTAGTTACCCTCGGTGGTCTGTCCCCATTGCCAGAAGTAGCGGATCATTCCGTTCAAGGCCATGTAGCCACCGTCCGTGGTCTTGAGCATGGTGTCACCGGAAACCTGGTCGGTGGGATTGGTGTCAAGAAGATCAGACTTGCAGGATGTGAAGGACAGAGCCGCAAGAGCCATCAAAGCGTATAGTATTTTTTTCATAATTCTTATTCCTCCTATCGTTAGAAATTGATGTCAACACCAATGGAGTAGGTTCTGGTCGGAGTGTATGACCAGTTTGTTCCTCCGGTGAGGTTGTACTGAGGGTTGAGACCCTGAAGCTTGCTGAAGAGAGCGAGGTTGTCACCGACCGCGAAAAGGCGGAGGGACTTGATGCCGGCCTTCTTTGTCCACTTGGTCGGGAGAGTGTAGCCTAACTGCACAGACTTGATCGCGAAGTAAGAGGCATCGACAAGCCATCTGTCAGCGGCAAGTCTTCCGGAATTTGAGAGAACCGCAGGAACGTCAGTCTCATCGCCCGGTTTCTGCCAGCGGCGAAGAATATGTCTGTTCCAAGTGTCACCCGTGTAGGTGGTCTCCATGGACGAAGCGTAAAGCGAGTCATAAACCTTGCCGCCTACGGAGAAAGTGGTGAGGAAGCTGAAATCAAATGATTTCCACTGGAAATCCGATCCGAATGAACCCTGGATCTTGGCCTCGCGGCTGCCCAAGTAGTACTTGCTGGCGTTGGCTGCGGCCTTGTCACTGGTGATGTAGTCGGAGCCTTCAACCTTGTTGCCATCCTTATCTGTCTCGTAAGCATAGTAAAGCAACTGTCCGTTGGCCGGATCAACACCGGCCGCCTTCGGCACATAATAAGTGTAGATAGGCATTCCTTCCTTGATTACGTAAGCACCTGATGTGATGGTGTCAGACTCTCCGGTGAGATGGAGAACCTTATTCCTGTTCAGGTAGGTCATCAAAGTAGAGCTTGCGCGGAAGTCGGCCTTATTCAGCCAGTTGACCTTGAACGTGCCCTCAAATCCTTGGTTTCTCATCGAGCCGACGTTGGCATTGTAACCGGTGAAGCCCGTTGAGGCGGCCATAGGGAAGGACAGAAGCATGTCGCTTGTCTTTGAGTTGTAGTACTCAAGAGTAAGGTTCAAAACCTTGTGGAAGAATGCACCTTCGATACCTACGTTCCAAGAGCCTTTCTTTTCCCATGACACATCAGGGTTTGCGAGAGATGACACGAGGGCGCCAGGGTTCGTGGCATTGGCATAAGTAAGATCGTAGAATGACTGCCATGCGTAGTAAGAACCAATGGAGTCGTTACCAAGCTCTCCATATGAGAGGCGGGCTGTGAGGTTGTCAATCCAGGTGATGTCCTTCATGAACGCTTCCTGTGACACACGCCATGATCCACCGAGTGACCAGAACTGTCCCCAGCGGTTGTCCTTGTAGAAACGAGAGGAACCATCGGTACGCCATGTAGCTTCAAGATAGTATTTGTCCGCGTAGTCGGCGGCAAGACGTCCAAAGAAGGATTCTATACGATAAACATGGGAATATGATCGGTTTCCTGTCACGTTGGTGGCAGGGTCGAGCTCCTTGATTCCAGGATAGACGCCTGTACGGTCAGCCGCCAGATACTTGTACTGATAGTTGTAGTACTCGTGTCCGAGCTGTCCAAGTACGTGGAAATCATTCATGTTGCGTTCGTACTTGAGAATCTGGTTCCATGTGTAGGAGAATGTACGTGTCGAGTACTTGTCTACAGAACCGCCTTGTGATTTTCCGTCACCGTGGTAAGGGTTGTAGTAGGAGGTTCTGTTCATGTTGGTGATGTCGGCACCAAAGTTTGTGGAGAAGGACAGACCCTTGAATATTCCCATGGCGTCGCTGTCACCGCCGAGGATGGCATAGGCACGTACGCCTGAGTTGTCGCGGAGGATCTCGTTGCTGTTGTCATAGAGGTCTCCGACAACGTTGAAGTTTGCGGCCTTGGGACGTCCGGTCTCACCGTAGTCGTACTGCTTGTTGCCGAACTCGTCAAGCAGGTTGGCACCGTTGTCGTCCTTCAGATAGACAGGATAGATAGGAGCCATGAACTGAGCTGTGTACCATGCGTTACCGGTCTGGGTGTCAGAGTACTGCGAGCTGTTCTGGTTGGTGTAGGCATAGCTTGCGCTGGCACCGAGTTTCATCCAGTCGTTGACAGAGTGGTCAACGTTGGCGCGGAGTGAGTAACGTTTGAACTTGGTTGTGATGAGGACACCCTTGTCGTCAAGATAACCGAGAGAGAACGCATACTTTGTCTTATGTGTTCCACCGCTGACACCAAGCTGATACTCCTGGCGTACAGCCTTGTCTTCCGTGAGGACATCCATCCAGTTGTCGTCCCAAGCGGAAACGGCATCGGAACGTACCTTGCCGGTCTCAGGATCGATGAGGTCGGCCCACTTGTAGTTCTTGAAAGGGTTGTAGAACTCTCCGCCGAGCGCTCCGGAAAGATCATTGGATGCAAGGACTTTTGCTTTTGCGAGATCGTAGCCACCGTTGATGACGTAATTGTTCTTAAGGGCTTCCCAAGTGAGTTCCGCGAACTCTTCCTGATTGACGGTGTCATAGTCCTTGATTGAGCGGGACTGGAGACCTACGGTGGCCTTGAAGTTCACCACTGAATGACCTTCCGAGCCGCGCTTGGTGGTAATCATGACGACTCCGTTGGCGGCGCGCGCACCGTAAAGGGCAGCGGCGGACGCGTCCTTGAGAACGGTCAGGTTTTCAATGTCATTAGGGTTGATAGAGGAAAGGTTGCCATCGAAAGGAATTCCATCCACTACATAGAGAGGGTCTGATGAAGCGTTGATGGAACCTGTTCCGCGAATCTGGATTGTGGCGCCCTCACCAGGCTGTCCGGATCCGGAAGTCGTGGAGATACCTGCCACCATACCTTCGAGAGCCTTGGACACGTTGGCCACTGTACGCTTCTGGAGACTTTCACTCTTCACTGTTCCGGCGGAACCTGTGAAAGACTCTTTCTTGGCTGTACCGTAAGCGACAACGAGAACGTCATCCAAAAGCTGCGCCTCCGGAGTCAGTCCGATGTCAACGACTCCTCTGCCATTGACTTGAACTTCGGCAGGGTTGAATCCGAGGCTGCTGACGGTAAGGATGGCGTCCGCAGGAACCGAGAGGGTGTACTTACCTGAAACATCTGTCAATGCGTAAGTGCTTGCGCTCCCTTTGAGCTGAACTGCCGCGCCCACAACGGGTTCACCGTTGGTCACGTCCGTGACCGTGCCGGACACCCTGATTGTCTGGGCCCATGCTGCACCTATGCTGATGAACAGGCACAGCGCGATTGTAAATAATTTTTTACCCATAAGCTTGAAACTTTTGTTAAACTTAGCTTTTATTATTGAATATTGAACTAGTATTCCAATGTCTTTTATATATCAATTTTACTCATAACTTCGTTCCTTCGGGGCTGTTTGCTCCAACCTAAAACGAATCTGTCACAGAACCAAATGTTAAACCCGCTTACAAACTAAATAAAATATTTTGACAATTCCAACAGTTGTGCAAACTTGCTTTGGTGAATTAATATTTAATGTTTATCGTTTTACCCAATCGTTATATTCAATGCTCAAAAGATTGCTCTGACTAAACTGTTAACAAAATTAGGGTAAAACTAACAATTTAACACGTCATAAAAAATAACTATATCATTTCAACGGTGCGGATGATATAAAACACAACCCCAGAGACCACCGGAATGGCGGCAAAATTTATCTTTCATCTTGTAACAATCCGTCATATACAATCAATTTTAAACAAACTTAAACAGTTTTAAACAAACCTAAACAAACTTAAACAGTGAACGCGGTCTCCTCCGTTCATTGGCACTGGCTCAGCGCTGAGATAACACGAAGGCAGTCAAAGTTGACCGAGACCATGAACTTTTGACAAGATAATTACATTTTCTCGAAATCACAACAGATTCGCGATAATATTTCATAAAAACAGGTAGGATTACTTTATCGTTATAAGTTTTTAAGACATAATCGTTGGCCCTCTTAAATATTTTGAACCAACATTATCATTAAATTCATTGTTTGATCTTTTTTAACTTATAAATTTATTGAGCAATGACACAGATTTCATTTCACGAAGTATGCAGGTTGTGGAAACAGGAGAAAAAAATGTATGTCAAGACATCCACAATGGCTGCATATTCGCTTATCATTCAGAATCATCTTGAACCACAATTCAAGACTCTGAACGAAGTGACGACTCATTCCGTACAGAAAATGATTGATCGCAAACTAAAAGATGGACTGAATGTGACGACCATCAAAGGAATGTTGATAGTCTTGAAGATGATTGTCAAGTACGGTGAAAAACACGGCCGGATCGAACATAGGATCATAGAGGTCAGATTCCCCACCCCAAGGATGAAGCCAAGGTTATATGTCCTGACGGTGAGCGAGGAGCAGCGTATGCTTGAATATCTCACCACTCATCCCGACCGCTACAATCTTGGTCTGCTGATCTGCTTGTACACCGGCATAAGAATAGGAGAAGTCTGCTCCTTGAAATGGGGAGATGTGGACTTTGATTCGGGAACAATCCGAGTGCGCAGGACGGTACATAGAATTTATAAGATCGATGGCGGGGATAAGCATTCCGAACTCACAATCGACTCGCCAAAGACAGCCGAGTCATGCCGGGACATCCCGATAACAGGTGAGCTGGCCACTGCCCTCAATGAATATGCCGGCAGCGTGCCATGCAACCGTTTCGTGATTTCAGGCCTCACTCATCCAACCGAGCCACAGACCATGAGAAACCATTTCAAACGTGTCGCCGCCACCCTCGGGTTGTCAATGCGCCGTTTTCACGGTCTTCGCCACACCTTCGCGACCCGATGCGTTGAAAGCAAATGTGACTACAAAACATTGAGTTCCATTCTTGGTCACTCAAACGTGAGCACCACGCTGAATCTCTACGTTCACCCGGGAATAGAGCAAAAGCGGAAGTGCGTCGAAGACATGATCCGGTCCATCGTGTGAAATCATGGTGGAGGATAATTTGTTGATATTTAGCAATATAGCCCATAGTCTTGCGCCGATGTGAACGTAAGACATGTGTCCATATTCAACATATTCAATGACTTATCCTCCACCACCCATGCAAACGCACGCATTGATGACTTTGAAATTGGTGGTCTATAACAATTGATAGTAAGCTAAACAGCTTGAAATTCTTGCCAAAAGCTAAGTTTAACAAAAGTTTCAAGCTTATGGGTAAAAAATTATTTACAATCGCGCTGTGCCTGTTCATCAGCATAGGTGCAGCATGGGCCCAGAACACTGTGACAGGTACCGTTACGGACGAAAGCGGCCAGCCGTTGGCCGGAGCGTCCGTGCTGGTCGCCGGGACAACAGTCGGGGTTAACACCGATCTGGATGGAAACTACTCGGTGACTGTCCCGAAAAATGGGATTCTTGTATTCTCTTTCATCGGCTTTGAGGAGCAAAGAATTAATCCTGAAGGTCGCAAAACCATCAATGTGGTCCTTGTTGAAGACAAGAACGTGCTTGACGAGACCATCGTCGTCGCGTTCGGAACGACAACCAAAGAGGCCTTCACGGGATCCGCTTCCGTCATGAAGTCCGAGCAACTCCAGAAGAGACAGACCTCCAACGTCGCCAACTCTCTCGTAGGTAATGTCGCCGGTCTCCAGATGAGAGGTGCGTCCGGTGCTCCTGGCGCTGGTGCGGGTTCGATGAACATCCGCGGTATCGCTTCCATGTACGCCTCAACAGAGCCGCTTGTCATCGTTGACGGCGCCACATATTCCGCATCCCTGTCCAACATTCCTCAGAGCGACATTGAGTCTGTCACCGTCCTTAAGGACGCTGCTTCCGCCGCCCTGTACGGAGCGCGTGGAGCCGCCGGTGTCATCATCGTCACCACCAAACGCAGTAGGAGCAGTGACGCCATTGTCAACTTCGATGCAAGATGGGGTGTAAACAGCCGTGCGACGCAGGATTATGAGACCATCACAGACCCTGCTGAATACTATGAGGCATCCTATGCCCAACTCTTCAACAATTATTATTACCTCACAGGAATGTCAGCTGAGGCCGCCAACGTGAAAGCCAATCAGAGGATGATTGAAGTTCTTGGGTATCAGACATTCACTGTCCCAGAAGGGCAGCAGCTCATAGGCATTGACGGTAAGTTCAATCCTAACGCCACCCTTGGATATGCCATCAAGTCGGGTGACGAGACCTACTGGCTCCAGCCGGACGACTGGAAAGACTTGGCTTACAAGAAAGCCATGCGTCAGGAATATAACCTAAGCATCAACGGAGGTAATGACAAGGCTTCCGTCTATGCAAGCCTTGGCTACCTCAACGAGGATGGTATAATTCACTACTCTGGGTACAACCGTATCAGCGGCCGTCTCAAGGCGGACTACCAGGTCAAGAAGTGGCTCAAATTCTCAGGGAATATCGGCTACGTCCATTCCAGGACAGAGTCAAACCCTAACATGGACACCTCTCTCGGATCAACCAACCTGATGTACTATACCACTCAGATTGCCCCTATCTATCCGGTTTATGTCAGGGTTCTCGACTCTAACGGAAATCCTGTCATCAGAACAGACGCCAACGGAAACGAGCAATATGACTATGGTGTACCAGGGAAGGACTATCCTGTAGCCAGAGCGTTCCTCCAGACGGGTAACCCTTTGGGAAGCAACCGGTACAACAAGCACTATACCATCGGCAACCAGTTGAACGGCACATTCTCTGCCGACGCCGACATCACTTCCTGGCTCAAGTTCAACGCCACATCCACCATAAACTGGGGCGGCACGCTTTATCACCACTATGACAATGCCCTCTACGGTCCGAAAGTCGGTGTTAACGGTGAACTCACCAAGTATCAGAACACCGGCTTCCGTACAAACCACACCCAAACTTTGACATATCACAACAAATTCGGGGAACACAACGTGAACGTTCTCGTGGGCCATGAGTACTATAACACAAAATCCTACTACTTGGAGGCAAATGCCAGAGGTCTTTTCTCTCCTGACATCCAGGAAATCAACGCCGCGGCGAACAAATACAATTCACAGGGGTACAAGACCGAGTACAATGTCGAAGGCTATTTCCTGAGCGCCCACTACGACTACGCCCAGAAGTATCATGCCTCTTTGTCGTACCGTCGTGACGCTTCCTCAAACTTCATGAAGAAAGACGGCAGGTGGTGGGGCGATTTCTGGTCAGTCGGCCTGGCTTGGATAGCATCCAAGGAGAATTTCCTTGCAGATGCAAGCTGGATTGACATGCTGAAGATCAAGGCTTCGGTCGGACAGCAAGGCAATGACAGCATCGGCAGCAACAGGTACACTGATATGTACACCCTTACACCATCCGGCACGTATTCAATGTCCCCTACCTTCTCTACAATAGGTAATCCAAACATTACTTGGGAGACCACAACCAACATCAACGTCGGCACAGAGTTCAGTTTCTGGCACGGACGGCTCTCCGGCTCCCTCGATGTTTATGACAAGATCGCGCAGGACCAGTTGTTCTGGCTCTCTGTCCCTGAACATTCCGGCTCACGCGGATATTACGGAAACATGGGTGACATCCGGAATCTCGGTTTCGAGATCGTACTCAATGCGGCTATAGTCAGAACAAAAGCCATCGACTGGAACGTGTCCATAAATGCGTCCCACAACTCAACCAAGATCCTCAGCCTTCCGGAGACGAAGATGCTTGATCCGGACAACGGGTACAAAGGCTTCACCGAGAACAGCCGGTGGTACAAGGTAGGCGGCCCTCTTTACAATGCATTCCGCCACAAATATGCCGGGGTGAACGAAAACGGAGAGGCTCTCTACTACGTTGACAGCTCCCTTGACGGAAAAACCGACAGACCTGGCACTCTTACCGACCAAGTCACCACAAATCCTAACGATGCGACAAAGTACGAACTTGGCTCAATGCTTCCTAAACTCTTCGGAGGGTTAAGCACTGACCTCAGAGTCGGGAATTTCGATTTCTCCGCCACATTCGATTATCAGTTGGGTGGCAAGATGTATGATACACGCTACGCAGGTTTTATGGGGCCATGGGAAAACACTGGCGCCGCAGGTTCCACCTTCCATAAGGACTGGAAAAAGGCCTGGTCTGTGAACAACACTTCCAGTTCCATTCCAAGATGGTATTACGGTGACCAATATTCCACCGGTGATTCAGACAGGTGGCTCACCAGCTCCAGTTACCTTAACTTCCAATCATTCACGGTTGGTTACACTCTTCCTAGGAATCTTGTCAAGGGCATCTCCAAGGCAAGAGTCTATGCGGCAGGCGAGAACCTTTGGTTCTGGTCAGCCCGGAAAGGTCTTGATCCTCGTTACTCTTACTCAGAGAATACCACAGTCGCGGTCTACTCACCAGTCCGCACTGTTTCAGCAGGTATTCAGTTGACATTCTAATTATTTGGAGGAATTGAACATGAAAAAAATCATCAAAGCTTTTATATCAGCAGCCTGCATCGTTCCATTGGCTTCCGGATGTATTCAGGAGATCGAGCCTCAGAGCGGCAGTGTCACATTGGGGCAGGCGGCAGCAGCCCCAGGGGCTTACGACAACTTTGTCGACGCCATCACCAGTTCCCTCACCGGAGCGTTCACTTACGGCGGCGAAAGCAACAAGTACCCTTGGGATTTCGGTTACCCATCCTTCTATCTGCAAAGGGATGTCATGGGGAATGACATCGCTTGCGAGGACGCTGGCAGCGAGTGGTACACCACATGGTACGGTTGCGGCACTGGGCTGGGACCGGGGTATGCTGTCTGCCAGCTCCCATGGACATATTATTACAAATGGATAAAGAACTGCAACACCGTTCTGTCCATGTACAAGGCCACCCCGGACGAGTCCAAAAAGGCCGGAGCCGGCATCGCGCTGGCCATGCGCGCGATGTTCTTCATGGACATAGCCCGTATGTATTCGGAAAAGACTTACGCAGAAGACAAGTCCGCGATCACGGTTCCATTCATCACGGATGAGACCCTTGTCGAGGATTGCATCCACAACCCTCGGGCAACCAACGAGGTGATTTTCGGTCACATCATTGATGACTTGAACCTCGCCGAGGAATATCTTGCCGGCTATACCCGTGCAGACAAGTTCGTTCCTGACCAGTCTGTGGTCTATGGACTCAAGGCACGTGCGTATCTTACCATGGAAGACTGGCCTAACGCCGAGAAGTACGCCAAGCTCGCACAGCAAGGTTACACTGAGATGACCGCTGACGAGTACACCGATCAGAAGACAGGCTTCAATACCCCTAACGGCTCATGGATCTTTGGCTTGACCTACAAGCCGGATGACAAGAACATCACTGTCAACGACGGCGACTCATCCTGGGGGTCACAGATGATTATAGAGGTCTCAGAATCCGAATGCGGCTATTCCGCGAACTATGTCGGTCCTAAACGAATCGACTCTCACCTGTTCTCCACTATCCCGGCCACCGATTTCCGCAGAATGTGCTGGGTGGATCCCGCTATAGACGCCCTTGGCTCAGAGGAGGAGAAAATCGCCGCTCTCGCAGCGTATTCGGATTCGCCTGGCGGCCTTTACAACACAGGCTACAACGTTTCGGCAAGAAAATCCGTAGGTGGAATTCCTGTCAAGTTCCGTCCTAAGAACGGAGAACATAAGGATCAGTATGCAGCGTTCACAGTTGCTGTGCCAATCATGAGAGTCGAGGAGATGAAACTAATTGAGATCGAGGCAGCCGGAATGCAGGACGAGGGGCGTGGAAAGACTCTTCTCACAGAGTTTGCCAAGAAGCGTGACCCTAATTTTGAATATGGCACTCATCATGACGCTTATTATGCCACAAGAGCCAACACTTTCCAGCAGGAATGCTGGTGGCAGCGCCGAGTGGAGTTTTGGGGCGAAGGACTCGCGACATTTGACATCAAGCGTTACAACGCCGGCATCATCCGCAGTTATGCCGGGACAAACCACCCGGAAGGGTATCGTTGGAATGAGACCAAAAATCCTCAATGGATGACCCTTTGCTTCGTTGGAACCGAATCCAACTACAATCTGGATCTCGTCCAGAATCCTACCCCTATCAAACCTACCGAAGACTCCAAAGAGTTTGTATGGTAAAATATATATTGATTATGAAAAGATATTTATATGTATTAGCAGGTCTTGCTCTCGCTGCCACTCTGGCTTCATGCGAGAAAGACAAATACGGCACAGACGCAGGAAATGATTCGACCCCGAATGTCGCTCTTAAGGCATTCTCGGCCGAACTGCCAAATGACCCAGATTGCGATGTTGTAGTTCGTTTCGCAGCGAACAATGCCACAACAGATGTGTATTATCTGGCAGAGTTGAAGTCACAGAAGGATGAGCGGAATCTTTCTGATGAAGCGTATGCAGACTACGTGGTGTCCAACGGTACAAAACTGACTGTAGAGAAAAATCCTTTTGACGGATCATACGTGGGCGACGCAGTTATAAAAAATCTGTATTACGAAAACATCATTTCAGCGGTAGCGGTGGGACAAGGGCGCAAATCTCTGTCTTATGTCTCTTTTACCGGCTTGAAATGGAACACTCTCTGCACCGGTACGTACACTTTTGTAAATTCCTTCTCAAAAGGGCTCGTTGGCGCCACGAAAGACGATGTGATACTTCAGCAGCAGGATGCCGACAAGACCCAGTACCGGTTGAAGAATCTTTTCGGACTGGGGCAAAACCTCAATTTCTTCACAATTGACAAAACAGCCACCGATGAACAGGGTAAATATCAATTCGCCCGCATCCCGGCTCAAAGCACAGGGTTGACACACAGCAAACATGGCGCAATCAGCATCAGAGACGTCGGCTACTGGCAGGGTGATGACTCATTCGTGACCGATAGCGGTTTCGAAAGCCGTTTATACGAAGACTATAAATGCATAATTTATGGCCAGTACTATGTGACAGCTGGAAATGCCGGATATCAAAAGGAATATTTCGTTCCTAACAAATAATCTGTCTCACGCAAACATTTGAATGAGGAGGGTGAAACACACCCTCCTTTTTGTTTATGCTCGAATTATACCGTGCGCCAGATAATTACATGTCGTTACACCTTATGTGTCCATGTCCAAAAAAGTTCCTATCTTTGCAAGTAATGAACTAAAAAGGACAGGCCGTATGCTTTACCCGATTGGAATACAGAGTTTTGAGGACATCCGCAGGGGCGGGTATGTCTATGTTGACAAGACCGCGCTTATCTACAAGTTGGCGGCTACAGGGAAATACTACTTCCTGAGCCGTCCGAGGCGGTTCGGAAAGAGCCTGCTGGTGTCGACTATGGAGGCGTATTTCAAGGGGAAGAAGGAGCTGTTCGACGGGCTGGCAGTGGCGTCGCTGGAGAAGGACTGGACGGAGTACCCGGTGCTGCACCTGGATCTGAGCGGAGTCGCTTACAATCAGGAGGAAGTGATTGCAAAGGTTCTGTCCAACGCTCTTTGCAAATGGGAAAAGGAATACGGGAGCGAGAACAATTCTGACATCCCCGGAATCCGCTTCGGCAACGTGATCGAAGCAGCCTGCCGGAAGACCGGCCGTCAGGTGGTGATCCTTGTCGATGAATATGACAAGCCCGTCATCGACAACCTTGACCGCCCGGAGCTTCAGGATAAGATGCGCGAGACGCTCCGCGGCTTCTACGGCGTGATGAAGTCCAAGGATGCGTTCATCCGCTTCGGCTTCCTCACCGGTGTCACCAAGATCGGGAAGATGAGCGTGTTCAGCGACCTGAACAACCCTCAGGACATCTCGATGGACAAGGAATATCCCGACATCTGCGGAATTTCGGAGTCCGACCTCAAAGTCTATTTCACAGAGAGTGTCAAGGAACTCGCCGAGGCGAATGACCTCACGGAGGAAGAATGCTACCGCAAGCTCGCTATTATGTATGACGGCTACCACTTCCACCCGAAGGCAGTCGGTGTCTATAACCCTTTCAGCCTGCTCAACACATTCAAGAACAAGGAGTTTCTTGAATATTGGTTCGAAACCGGCACGCCAACCTTCCTCGTCAAGGTGATGAGGAAGACCTCCTATGACGTGACCCGCCTGTCAAGCGACCTCGTGGGTTCCTCGCTTCTGACCGACGTGAACACGGCGTTCCTCAATCCCGTCCCGCTTCTTTACCAGAGCGGCTACCTCACCATCAAGGGCTTTGACCCGCGCTTCAACCTCTACACGCTCGGATTCCCGAACATGGAGGTGAAGGACGGCTTCCTTAACTTCCTGCTGGGATACTATGCCCCGACCCAGAGCGACTCCACCAACACCCTCATATCCCTCATGTCGATGGATGTCGAATCCGGCAAACCAGAAAGCCTCATGACCCGTCTGGACGCCCTCTTCGCCAGGACAAACTACCAGATCCAGGGCGACTGCGAGAAAGACTTCCAGTACGCGATGTACATCATCATCGAGCTGATGGGGGAATATGTCGAGACAGAGCGCACGACCTCCAACGGCCGCATCGACATCCTCATCAAGACCAAGGACTACGTCTACATCATCGAGATCAAGACCGACTCCACCCCAGACGAGGCCCTCGCGCAGATCGAAGAGAAAGGCTACGCCCGCCCGTTCGCCGATGACCCGAGAAGAGTGTTCAGAATCGGCGTGAACTTCTCCTCCGCAAACCGCCGCATCGACGGCTGGAAGGTCATTTAACAAAGTCACCTCGAAGCTTCGACAGACTCAACAACCACAAGTTCAGTGACCGACAGAGAAACTGAACCGTCACGGATTTAATGGGTATGGGCCGTCCTCAATGCTAAGGATTTCCTCCATTTGACGGGCTCTCCTTTCATCTATGACTCTACAATCGTTGAAAAATACAAAATGATTTTCCACAGGCACCCTTAGATTTCTGTCATCAACAGCGACATAGGAGGTTATTTCACGGTGACTGTCCAGATAATCCCGAATGTCAGCAGCTCTACTGTCAAAGGAGTATCTGCCAAATTTTTCTGCGAAATAATTTCTTGCACGAGTCTGCCCTTCTGTAGGTTCTTCGAATGAGCGACCGTCAAGCATGCCGTAAAAAAACTTGTCAAGTTCCCACACGGCAAGAAATGCTTTTATTATGCGGCTTCCAGAGTCCCTCCAATCGGAAGAAATCACTATTTTTGCATTCTGACGCTCAAGAACTTCCGTAAGGTATCTCACGGCTTCCTTAGGCCAATCAAAAAGGACTGCGCAAAGATTGCATTTCCTGCTGTATACACCGAAGAAACTTTCTGGGTATTTTTCCTCGGAGACATATTCATAATAGTTGAATCCAGGAATCTTCTTATCCAATGCCTTGGCGATTTCTTCTATCTCGTCAAGATGTTTGAAACGATCCTGTTTTCCAAGAGGTTGAATCACTCCGTCAATGTCAAGGAATACGACTTTCATATCATTCATGGTTACGCTTTGCTTGCAAATATAACTTATTCTGTACTAAACACAAATAAGGAAAGCGCTTTTTTAGCCAAGAGGCGACAACACTTGTCTTCAAACGGATATGCCACTGCCGAAGAAATCTTCAACGCTTCTCTAAAAATCAGTGGATTTCTTATGTGGAGGGCGTGTAATTCGCAGATTTTTATGTAAGTTTGTAGTGAATGAACTAAAAGACAGGCGTATGCTTTACCCGATTGGAATACAGAGTTTTGAGGACATCCGCAGGGGCGGGTATGTCTATGTTGACAAGACCGCGCTTATCTACAAGTTGGCGGCTACAGGGAAATACTACTTCCTGAGCCGTCCGAGGCGGTTCGGAAAGAGCCTGCTGGTGTCGACTATGGAGGCGTATTTCAAGGGGAAGAAGGAGCTGTTCGACGGGCTGGCAGTGGCGTCGCTGGAGAAGGACTGGACGGAGTACCCGGTGCTGCACCTGGATCTGAGCGGAGTCGCTTACAATCAGGAGGAAGTGATTGCAAAGGTTCTGTCCAACGCTCTTTGCAAATGGGAAAAGGAATACGGGAGCGAGAACAATTCTGACATCCCCGGAATCCGCTTCGGCAACGTGATCGAAGCAGCCTGCCGGAAGACCGGCCGTCAGGTGGTGATCCTTGTCGATGAATATGACAAGCCCGTCATCGACAACCTTGACCGCCCGGAGCTTCAGGATAAGATGCGCGAGACGCTCCGCGGCTTCTACGGCGTGATGAAGTCCAAGGATGCGTTCATCCGCTTCGGCTTCCTCACCGGTGTCACCAAGATCGGGAAGATGAGCGTGTTCAGCGACCTGAACAACCCTCAGGACATCTCGATGGACAAGGAATATCCCGACATCTGCGGAATTTCGGAGTCCGACCTCAAAGTCTATTTCACAGAGAGTGTCAAGGAACTCGCCGAGGCGAATGACCTCACGGAGGAAGAATGCTACCGCAAGCTCGCTATTATGTATGACGGCTACCACTTCCACCCGAAGGCAGTCGGTGTCTATAACCCTTTCAGCCTGCTCAACACATTCAAGAACAAGGAGTTTCTTGAATATTGGTTCGAAACCGGCACGCCAACCTTCCTCGTCAAGGTGATGAGGAAGACCTCCTATGACGTGACCCGCCTGTCAAGCGACCTCGTGGGTTCCTCGCTTCTGACCGACGTGAACACGGCGTTCCTCAATCCCGTCCCGCTTCTTTACCAGAGCGGCTACCTCACCATCAAGGGCTTTGACCCGCGCTTCAACCTCTACACGCTCGGATTCCCGAACATGGAGGTGAAGGACGGCTTCCTTAACTTCCTGCTGGGATACTATGCCCCGACCCAGAGCGACTCCACCAACACCCTCATATCCCTCATGTCGATGGATGTCGAATCCGGCAAACCAGAAAGCCTCATGACCCGTCTGGACGCCCTCTTCGCCAGGACAAACTACCAGATCCAGGGCGACTGCGAGAAAGACTTCCAGTACGCGATGTACATCATCATCGAGCTGATGGGGGAATATGTCGAGACAGAGCGCACGACCTCCAACGGCCGCATCGACATCCTCATCAAGACCAAGGACTACGTCTACATCATCGAGATCAAGACCGACTCCACCCCGGACGAGGCCCTCGCGCAGATCGAGGAGAAAGGCTACGCCCGCCCGTTCGCCGACGACCGCAGAAGGATATTCAGAGTCGGCGTGAACTTCTCCACCGCAAACCGACGCATCGACGGCTGGAAGGTGATTGGATAAACTGGTAGGATAGACTTGTCTGGCCAGGCTATGGGGTTATATTCGGGAATCATTCGCATAGGGAAGGGACAGGCAAACAATCATTAACTGAGGTAAAGCGTTGATTTGACACTGAATAACACTGAAAAATATTATTATGAACAAAAGAATCCTTGCGGCCGCGGGAGCGATCCTGTGCCTGCTTTCATCCTGTGACAACAAAATGAACCCATTGCTTACAGATTCCACGCTGCCGTATGGCGCGCCTCAGTTCGACAAGATCAAGACTGAGCATTACCTGCCTGCGTTCGAGCAGGCCATCACCGAGGCCAAGGCCGAGATTGACGCTATCGTGAACAATCCGGACGCGCCGACTTTCGAGAACACGATCGCCGCTCTGGACGAGGCAGGGGGCCGTCTGAACGATGCCGCCGGCATATTCTATAATTTGATGGAGGCCGACACCAACGAGGAGATGCAGGACATCGCGGAGAAAGTCTCCCCGATGATGACTGAATATTCAATGTACGTCTCGCTGAACGAGCCGCTGTTCGCCCGTGTCAAGGCCGTGCACGAGAGCGCAGAGGGGCTGGAGCCGGATCAGGCGAGGCTTCTGGAGAAGACCTGGAAGTCGTTCGTGCGCAGCGGAGCCAACCTCGGTGCGGAGGACAAGGAGACCTACAGCAAGCTCAGCGAGCAGCTCTCCCTGCTGACCCTCCAGTATGGAAAGAACGTGCTGGCCGCGACCAACGCTTTCACGCTGAACCTTACCGATGAGGCTGACCTTGAGGGGCTTCCGGATTTCGTGCGTGAGGCTGCCGTGGAGACGGCCAAGTCCAAGGAAATGGAGGGCTGGGCGTTCGACCTTTCGGCCCCGAGCTATGGTGCATTCATGAAGTACAGCACCCGCCGCGACCTTCGTCAGAAGATGTGGATGGCCTACAACACAAGGGCCACGGAAGGGGAGAACAGCAACATCGAACTCTGCCGCCAGATAGCCGAATCGCGCCTGAAGATAGCGAATATCCTTGGCTACGAGACCTATGCCGACTATGCGCTTGAGGAAAGGATGGCGAAGAATCCTCGGACTGTCAACGAGTTCATTCAGAAACTCTTGGAACCTTCGCTTCCTGCCGCAAAGGCCGAGGTCAAGGAACTTTATGAATATGCCCGTGCGAACGGCTTCGAGGACTCTGAGATCCAACCTTGGGACTTCGGATTCTGGTCGGAGAAACTCAAGGACGCCCGCTATTCCATCAACGATGAGCAGCTCAAGCCATATTTCCGTCTGGAAAGCTGCATCGACGCGGCTTTCGGTCTGGCTGGGAAACTCTATGGCCTGACGTTCGAGGAGAGGAAGGATATTCCTGTATATCACCCGGATGTGAAGGTCTATGACGTGAAGGACGCTGACGGTGTGCACAAGGCGTTGTTCTACGCTGACTTCTTTCCGCGCGCAAGCAAGAGGGGAGGGGCCTGGATGACCGAGTTCCGTGGCCAGAGCATCGTGAACGGTGTGGAGAAACGTCCGTTCATCAGTCTTGTGACCAACTTCACGAAACCGACTGCCGGGAAGCCGGCGCTCCTGACCCACGATGAGCTGACGACTTTGCTTCACGAGTTCGGGCACAGTCTGCATGGCATTCTCGCAGAGGGAAGATATTCATCGCTCACCGGGACGAATGTTTCGCGTGACTTCGTGGAGCTGCCTTCGCAGATCATGGAGAACTGGGCGTTCGAGCCGGAGTTTCTGGACACTTTCGCTCGTCATTTCGAGACGGGGGAGGCGCTGCCGGACACTCTGATAAACAAGATTGTGGAGGCGAAGAACTACAATGCCGCCTACGCGCAGGTGCGTCAGCTTCAGTTCGGGATTCTGGATATGGCTTGGCACACGTTGAAGGGTGGTTCTGAATCAGGTCACTTCGACAGGCTCAGTGACCTTAAAACTATGCAGGAACTGGGTACCATCGCCTTTGAGAAGGCTGCCTTGAAGAGCTCGAATGTGATTCCGTCAATCCCTCAGGCCTGCATCTCGACCTCGTTCAGCCACATATTCTCGGGTGGCTACAGCGCCGGCTACTATTCCTACAAATGGTCCGAGGTTCTGGAGGCGGACGCGTTCAGTCTGTTCAAGGAGAAAGGAATATTCAGCACCGAGGTGTCGCACTCGTTCCGTGACAACATTCTCTCGAAGGGATGCAGCGAGGACGAGGATGTGCTTTACCGTCGCTTCCGCGGCCACGATCCTGAGCCGGAGGCGCTGCTGGAGAAGTTAGGAATAGTCAGGAATTAATATTCCGGAGTGAAATTGCGAAGTGCGGTCATCAGAGTCTTCTCGAAGACCGCTTTTTCGTGTTCTGACAGGAACCCGACCTCGATCGGCACCTGGAATAGCCTGACTTTCAGTTGCTCGGGGATTCTCTTGTAGTCCAGAATCCTCTGGCAGTCCTTCTCCGTCGTCGCCACAACCGCCGTAGGATGCTCCTTCACGGCTTTCATTATCTTTTTGATGTCGAAACGGTTGTAGTTGTGGTGGTCCATGAAGCTGAACCTCTTCACGATCTTGTGCTCATCGCTGAGATACATCCGCAGTGGCGTGTCCTTGGCTATTCCCGAAAAGAGAATCAGTTTCTGCGAGTATGCGTACCTCTTGTTCCCTTCCTCGAAGATCGGCTGGAGCGAATTGTACCAGATTGTCGTGAACAACAGGGTCTTTACGGAACCCTTTCTGTCCGTCCCCGTGCAGGTCTTGAGGTCATAGTCCTTCAGGCCGAACGACTCCGCCCACTGGATCTTCTGCCCGTCCTCAAGATAGGCCGGACACTTCGACACGATGATGATGTCGGCGTAGTGAAGCCTCTGGGGCAGATCCCTGAGCCTTCCGAAAGGAAGGAGCTGATCCTTGTAGGTCGGGCGGTTGTAGTCCACCAGAACGATGTTGAAGTACGCCCGCAGCGTCCTGTACTGGAACGCGTCGTCCAGAACGATCAGATCCGCCGGCGGGATCGACGAGCCGGAACATTTGCGGGCCCGCCTCTCGGTCTTCAACTTCTCCGGATGGCAGAGAATGTCGCATCCCTTGATCCTCTGACGGTCCACGGCCACGGTGATGCCGGGAAACTTTCTCTTTATCTGGAGAGGTTCGTCGCCATATTCCTTGACCTTCCCGTCCTTCTCGACCAGCTGGAAGCCGCCGCTGTTGCGCTTGTGTCCCCTCGACAGGACAGCGATGTTGCGGAACGCCCAGTCGTCGCTCCGCAGCAGGGTGCGCAGGATCATCTCGGTGTGCGGAGTCTTGCCTGTGCCGCCCGCCGTGATGTTGCCGACGCAGATGGTCGGTACCTCGCAGGTGCCGACTTTGAAGATGCCGTGGTCGTAGCAAGCGTGCCTCAGCTTCAGCGTCAAATAATATGGTGCAAGAAGAATCTTGTCAAGCATAGACTGCAAAGATACAAAAAATCATAAGCCATAGACGCTGTTCGCCTCTGAAATTTCAGTGTTTCCCCACTTTTCGGCTATATATTCCAAAATCTTGAACACTTCCGCCGGGTCATTTTCCGTCACGAGACGCATTCTGGTCTCCTTGAAGTCGGGCAGTCCTTTGAAATAGCAGGACAGGTGGCGGCGCATCTCATAAACTCCGGTCGGCACGCCCTTGAGGTCCAGCGACAGGCGCATCTGCCTTTTCGCAAGCTCGACCCGCTCCCTCACCCCAAGCGGCGGAAGTTCCTCTCCCGTGGCAAGGAAGTGCTTGATTTCCTTGAATATCCAAGGATGGCCGAAGGACGCTCTGGCCACCATTATCCCGTCCACGCCGTAGCGGTCGAACGCCTCCTTCGCCTTCCGGGGTGAGTTGATGTCGCCGTTACCTATTATAGGAATATGCATCCTCGGGTTCCGCTTGACCTCCCCGATGAGTATCCAGTCGGCCTCGCCCTTGTACATCTGGCAGCGCGTCCGACCGTGGATCGTGAGTGCCTTGATGCCCGTGTCCTGAAGCCTCTCGGCCAGTTCCACGATGATCTTGCTGCCCTCGTCCCAGCCGAGACGGGTCTTGACCGTGACCGGCTTGCCGACGGCCTCGACTATCCGTTTCGTGATCATCACCATCTTGTCCGGATCCTTCATCATTCCCGAGCCAGCTCCACGGCCAGCGATCTTGCTCACAGGGCAGCCGAAATTGATGTCGATCACGTCGCATCCGTGTCCGCCCACAAGTTCCGGGGCGTGGTCCGCCATCTTCGCGGCCTCGACCATCGCGTCCGGGTCGCTTCCGTAGATCTGGATTCCGACCGGGGCCTCGTCGTCCGAAGTCTTGAGCTTGGCGTAGGCCTTCTTGGCGTCCCGGATCAGACCCTCGGACGGAATGAACTCAGTGTAGACCATGTCCGCTCCCTGCTCCCTGCATATCCCTCTGAAGGAAGCGTCTGTCACATCCTCCATCGGAGCCAGAAGCACGGGCCTTACTCCAAGATCTATGTCGCCTATTGTCATAATGTCGTTATTCTTTGACTTTATTTCCGATTGGCATTTTCCTTGCGGAAAGATGCCAAATATCTGCAAAATTACTACTTTTGCATGATAGTATAAAGAATAAATTCAGTTAACAAGTAGGGTATTATGAAAGAGATAAAGACAATCGGAGTTTTGACGTCAGGTGGAGACGCTCCGGGAATGAATGCGGCCATCAGGGCCGTGACCCGCGCGGCGATCTACAACGGATGGAAGGTTATGGGTATCTATCGCGGCTACGAAGGTCTCATCAACGGTGATTTCAAGGAACTTACGACAGAAAGTGTCAGCAACACCATCCAGAGGGGCGGAACGATTCTGAAGACCGCCCGCAGCGAGGAGTTCATGACGGTGGAAGGACGCAAGAAGGCCTACGACAATCTCGTGAAGTTCGGAGTTGACGCGTTGATCGTTATCGGAGGCAACGGATCCCTTGCGGGGGCGCAGGATTTCGCCCGGGAATATGACATCCCGATCATCGGTCTGCCAGGCACGATTGACAATGACCTTTACGGCACGGACTCCACAATCGGTTATGACACGGCGCTTAACACCATCGTCGAGTGTGTGGACAAGATCCGTGACACGGCGACATCCCACGACCGCATATTCTTTGTCGAGGTGATGGGCCGTGACGCCGGTTTCCTCGCTCAGAACTCAGCCATCGCCGCAGGTGCCGAGGCCGCCATCATCCCTGAGGACCAGACCGACATCGACCAGCTTGAGAAGTTCATCAGCCATGGCTGCCGAAAGAGCAAGAACAGCTCCATCGTGCTCGTCTCCGAAAGCCCGAAGGACGGGGGAGCGATGCACTACGCCGAAAGGGTGAGGAAGGAGTATCCTGAATATGATGTCCGTGTCACCATCCTGGGCCATCTCCAGCGTGGAGGATGCCCTTCCGCCTACGACAGGATCCTCGCCAGCCGCCTCGGCTACGCCAGCATCGAGGCTCTGCAGGAGGGCCAGCGGAACATCATGGTCGGTGTCTCCAACAACGAGATTGTTTACGTTCCTGTCGGAAAGGCCATCAAACTGGATAAACCGATCGACAAGGAACTCATCAACGTTCTGGCCGTCCTGTCCATTTAGCCTCCTTCGCAGCGTTCCGCTCAAGGCCGGGACGCTGTTCTTTTTGTCATTGTCTCCTTTTGGGCACTCTGTGGGCTGCGTGGCAGGTAAGTCATGAGCTACACGGTGGAGGCACCTTCCACGATTTTGGGCGCTCTGTGGGCTGCGTGGCAGGTAAGAGGTTGAATATTAATTAGATAAGCATTGACCTGGTGCTGATTATGGCACAAGGTCAATGCTTTTGTTGTTGACAGTCAGCTATTTAAGTGCCACGCCCCCTGTATGTCACCGCATGGCACTTCATGGCAGGATGCATTCTCTTTTTTTAGAATGAATATGTCCGGCTGTGCTTGTTTTACGAACTGTAATGGAAGTTCCGGTGGCGGTGAGGCCGCGGCGGCCATTCACCCGGACAGGGCGCTCGAAGCGTGTAGGCCGCCATATTCATACATGACACACACAACTATTGAGGCATCTGTGCTCCGTACCCCGGCATCGCGCCGAAGATCAGGAGGGCCTTCTCCCAGTTGTAGCGGTTGGCGTACATCGTGACCTTGGAGGTCATTGTGCCGATCTGGTTCATGCCGAGCGCCGAACGGAAGGTGTTCACCGCCGAATTCGGGTTGTGCTGCATCTCAGCCGTGTACGACGCATTGAGGAATCCCTTCAGATAGGCCTCGTCAATCTTGCCCTTGAATATGTTCGCGTCCTGAACCGTCGTGTTGCCACTCTCGGAGTCGATGTATTCAACGTCAGAGAAATCGGCGCTGCTGATGTTGATGAAATTGCCGCCGCCAGGGATAGAAAGGTCGCCCATCCTGTTGAGGAAGAACACGTTGTTCTCCACAACAGTGTTGCGGGTGGCCTCACGGTTCTTGTCGCTGTCGATGTGCGTGTAGTCAAGCGCCGTGAACATCGAGCAGCCAAAGATGTTGTTGGCTAGATAGCAATCCGTGCCAGGACGGAAACGGAAGCCATAGCCTTGGGTCTCAAGGTTCTGCTTGAACGACCACATGAACAGCACCGTGTTGTTGGTGAAGTCAATCCTGGAATTCTCCTTCGGATCCGAGCCTTGGGCATCCATAGCCTCCATCCTGCAGTTCACGAATATGTTGTTGTCAATCGTCAGGCTACCCTTGAAAAGGCCAAGGATCACATGGTTGGGAGCGTTGATGAACGCACAGTCGTGAACCGTGAGATCCACGTTCGAGTTGTTCAGGTAAAGGATGCAGGTCTCTTTCGTGAAGGTCTCCAGGTTGGAGAGATCCGATCCGCCCATTCCCTTGGATCCGATAGGGTTCATCTTTGGGCTCTCCACACCGGCCGGCTGACCCTTCTGCTCCTCGTCGTTGCCGGCCACTGATCCATTGCCAGCCACGGCTCCGCCGCCTGCAGCCGAACCTTTACCGACAGTCGGAGCGTGTCCCTTCCCGGAACGTCCTCTTCCCGCGTTGGTCACTCCCTTCTCAATAGCATTCTCCGCTTTGTCCAATGTCTTCTGGATAGCCCTGTCAGCGCCCATGGTAGCCCTGGTGTTGACCGCGTTCTTGGCACGCTTGCCGATCTGGTTCAAGACGCTCTGCCCCTGGGCCGGAGCGCTCAAGGACAATGCGAGAGCAAAGGTCAGAGCCAGGCCAAACGCTTTCCTCATGTTTGATATAATTTTCATAATTTGTTGATTTTATGCTATTTGATAATAATCATCACACGTAAGTAACCCTATCAGACCACTCACGCTGTCTGCACCTTTTTCTTTCCGCGCGCAAGGAAGATGACCAGCGCGACGTTGCCCACGAACAGGGCTATTCCACGCTTCCCCTGCGGAGTACCGGAATTGGAGCCGAAGCTGATCACATTGTTCTGAACCTTGACAGTAAGTGTGGTGTCTACCTGGATTCCTCCTTGAACAGTTCGTTGGAGATCCTTTCGCTGTCCTTCTCAGAGAAGACATAAGGCTGATCGCCGGAAATGGATAGCCTCAAGAACGTATTTCACGCCCTCCGCCGGCTGCTTCGACGCAAGGCAGATTCCAGCCAAGGTGTTCAATGAATATGTGATCCGCTCCTCATCCTGAAGCTCACGTCCCAGCGCAAGGGTCGCTTTCGCGTATTCCAGCTACTTATGAAAGTCTGACTTCCGGAAGTACGCTATGGAGAGGATGTTGTCGCAATCGCACTCTATTTCCTTGGCGGACACTTTACGGCTGAGGCTCAGCGCCTTGCTTGAATATTCAATGGATCTGTCATAATCCTGGATGTCATAGTACCATTCTCCCGCCCAGTACAAAGTCAGAGCCTTGACACTGTCCGCTTCGCTTCCTGGAATCAACTCGACCGTGTTCTCGGTGAATCCACTTTCGGCCAGATACCTTAAGAATGCTTCCGCTGTCCGCGCGGCTTGAGAGCCTTTTTGGTGATCGAATGCCGTTACAAGTGAGTCCACCACATTCTCAGAATATGCGGACAAGGTGAACAGAAGGAATATATTTGTCAGTACAATTCTTATTGGTGTCATTTTCAACTTTGTGGCTGAACCGGCGCCGGTGTGTCTGGCAAAATCGGCAGACATATTTGGGGGAAATATCTGAATATTCCTACTTGTGTCCGCTTTCTCTTCAGTTTTTTTCTGAAGCGACCGTCTCCGAAGGTCCGGCGGATCAATCAACCTGACGGCCTCCGGTCACCAGGTTTGCCGAAGTCTGGCCGAAACCTATAAAAGAATAGGTTTGAATATTTCAGAAAAAATGCCTATATTTGCGGTCCCTATGTTGTGTAGGGATCGCAATATTTTATGTTAAACCATTAAAGATCAAGACAGTGGACACACTTAGCTACAAAACAGTCTCCTTGAACAAGGCTACTGTACAGAAAGAGTGGGTTGTCATCGATGCCACGGATCTGGCACTCGGACGTCTTGCCTCAAGGGTCGCTCTTGTCCTCCGTGGCAAGAACAAACCGGGATTCACCCCTCACGTTGACTGCGGTGACAACGTCATCGTCATCAACGCCGAGAAGGTCATCCTCAAGGGCAGCAAGATGACTGATCGTGTTTATGTTCGCTACACCGGTTATCCGGGCGGACAGCGTTTCACGACTCCGAGGGAGATCCTCGCGAAGAGACCTGCTGAACTCGTCAGGAGAGCAGTGAAGGGTATGCTCCCTAAGACCCGTCTTGGTGACAAGATCATAGGCAACCTGCACGTTTACGCAGGCCCTGAGCATCCTCACCAGGCACAGAACCCTAGAGAAATTAAGTTGAACGAAATCTAACAGAGCAAATGGAACAGAAAAACGCCCTTGGAAGACGTAAATCAGCCGTAGCTCGTGTTTATCTCGCAGCTGGACAAGGCAATGTCACAATCAACGGCCGCAGTGTTGAGGAGTACTTCAAGACTGACGCTCTCCGTTACATTGTGAACCAGCCTTTCGCGGTTACGAAGACAGAAGGTCAGTTTGACGTGAAGGTTAACGTTGTCGGCGGCGGCACCAAAGGCCAGGCCGAAGCGATCAGACTCGGAATATCCCGCGCTCTCAGCGATCTGGATAGAGAGGCTTACCGCGCGGCTCTCAAGGCTGAGGGCTTCCTGACACGTGACTCCCGCGAAGTCGAGAGAAAGAAACCTGGTCAGCCGAGCGCACGTGCACGCTTCCAGTTCAGCAAGCGTTAGTCTTGTCTGGATTGTCAGCGGCATAAGCTGGTTTATGAAAAAGCACAGTCCGGTGCTTCAAATCCCGCGGACTTTTCGCTGGATGAGAATCCGATGAACACTACCGGGGATTGCCGGGACTGCGGAAAATCTCAGAGACTGGTCGGGGACCACTGCTCCGGGATTGAAGAAAAGAGCCTTCAGGCTGTCGGCAAAAGGTCTGGAGGAAAGTTTAAACAAAAAACAAGAATTTTAAAATGCCACGCACAAATTTCCAAGAACTTCTTGATGCAGGTGTACATTTCGGACATCTGGCCAGGAAATGGAACCCTAAGATGGCTCCATACATCTTTGACCAGAAGAACGGGATTCACATCATCGACCTGCACAAGACCATCGTCAAGATAGACGAGGCTGCCGATGCAATGAAAGAGCTTGCGCGTTCAGGTCGCAAGATTCTCTTCGTAGCCACAAAGAAACAGGCTAAGGAGATCGTTGCCGAGAAGGCTGCGGCAGTCAATATGCCATCGATAACCGAGCGCTGGGCTGGTGGTATGCTTACCAACTTCCCGACCATCCGCAAGGCTATCAAGAAGATGAACACCATCGACAAGATGAAGGAGGACGGCACGTTCGAGAAGCTCGCCAAGAGAGAGCGTCTGCAGATCAACCGTCAGAGAGAGAAACTGGAGAAGAACCTTGGTTCCATCAAGGACATGAGCCGTCTCCCGTCCGCGCTCTTCGTAGTTGACATCCAGAAGGAGGCCAACGCCGTCAAGGAGGCTAACCGCCTCAACATCCCGGTATTCGCATTGGTTGACACTTGTTGCGATCCTACCCCGATTGATTATGTGATACCGGCTAACGACGACGCTACGAAGTCGATCGAGACCATCATGACTGTTCTCTGCAAGGCCATCGAAGAGGGACTGAGCGAGAGAAAGCTTGAGAAGGAGAAAGAGGCCAACGAGGAGGCTGCCGAGGGCGAGGCTCTCGCAAATCCTACAGGCAAGAAACTTCGCGCCCGCAAGAGCGCCAAGCCAGTTGATGTAGAGGCTGAGGCCGCTCCTGCGGTTGAGGCTCCGGCTGCTGAGGAACCAAAGGCTGAATAATTAAAAGAGAACGAGTTATGGCAATTACAGCACAAGACGTAATGAAATTACGCAAGATGACATCCGCTGGTATGATGGATTGCAAGAAGGCTCTCGCCGAGGCTGAGGGTGACTTCGAGAAGGCAGTCAACATCATCCGTGAGAAGGGTAAGCTCGTCGCCGCCAAGCGCGCCGACCGCGAGACCTCCGAGGGTGCGGTTCTCGTCCGCATCCAGGGCACAAAGGGTGTTATCGTATGTCTCGGCTGCGAGACTGACTTCGTTTCCGCCACCCCTGACTTCAAGGCTCTTGCCGCAGAGATCGCTGACGCGGCTATCGCGTCATTCCCTGCCGACATCGAAGGCCTGAAGGCCAGCAAGTGCTCTAACGGTCACACTGTCGAGGAGGAGATCTCCGCCCAGACCGGCAAGACCGGAGAGAAGCACGTTCTCGCTTACTATGCCGCTCTTGAGGCTCCGTACATCGGTGACTATGTTCACTTCAACGGTAAGCTCGGCGCCATTGTCGCTTTCAACAAGGAGATTCCTGCCGAGCTCGGCAAGGCCGTTGCCCAGCAGGTCACCGCTATGAACCCTGTTTCTGTCTCTCCGGCCGACTGCCCTGCTGAGGTGGTTGAGAAGGAGCGCGAGCTCGCTGTCCAGAAGACAAAGGACGAGATGGTTCAGAAGGCTGTCGAGGCCGCTCTCAAGAAGGTCGGCATCAATCCTGCCCACGTTGACAGCGAGGATCACATCGAGTCCAACACCGCCAAGGGTTGGATCACTCCAGAGCAGGCTGAGCAGGCCCGTGAGATCATCAAGACCGTCTCTGCCGAGAAGGCCGCGTCTCTCCCTGAGCAGATGATCCAGAACATCGCCAACGGACGTATCCAGAAGTTCTTCAAAGAGCAGACTCTTGAGGAGCAGGACTTCGTTCAGTCTGACGAGAAGGTTTCTGTCGCCGCTTACATCAAGTCTGTTGACAAGGACGCCAAAGTGGTTGCTTTCAAGAGGTTCTCCCTCAGCGACTAGTATGGCACAGTCGCCGTCGCAAAGATGGCCATGAATATGATAACCCCGGAAGTCATTGACTCCCGGGGTTATCGGTGTAAGCCTTTGATCCATTGAATCCAGGGGCTTTCGCCGTCAGACTCTTTACAGGATTGGAGGAGAACACTGCTCTTCTGTCAGCACTCCGGTTCTGTTGTCGGCGACATCCCACCACACTCTGTTGCTGATGTCGTCCTTCCCTCCGGAAAGCTGCGCCACCGCCTTGAGGTAGTTCTCATAGTTGTAGGCGATGTCCGTGTCTGAATAGTAGCCAATTCTGTAAGGATAGTGCATGTTGCCGATGTCTGTCGCCCCGGGACCGACAGGCATGTACGGGATGTCAAGTCTTCTCCAGTCGGACCAGACCTCGACCCCGTCGGACAAGTAACTTGCGATCCATCGCTGAATCGCTATTCTGTTCAGCCCGTCAGAGTCTATGTAGGCGACTCCGTCGGAGGCGATGTAATCGGCGGCTCCGTCAGCGCCCCATTGCTCGAAGGAGGCCATTATCCCTTTCTCGTAGAGGGTCTTCGGGTCGGCGGAAATCCATCCCCGGAAGGCAGCCTCGGCTTCTGTGAGAAGTACCCTGGCGGTAGGAATCACAGGAACAGTGGCGTCTATCGCCAGCAGGCTGCTGTTCACGCAGCAGCAGACGTTGTTGAACGCTGCGACGGCATTGTTGTCTTTAAGCCCGAAAGGATTCCCGTAGAATGAGGAATGCAGATCCCTCGGGAATTTTGCGGGGTCACGGGCACCCTTGTAGCCTTCGATGTCGAAATACTTGAACATACGGTTGTCTTTCAACTCTTTCATCTGCTCCACGATGAACATGTTAGGCACTGCGTTGAAACCGGCACCTGAGTAATCGGGTGAGCACCAGTAGTACAGCATGTTCCAGGAGAGGTCATCGTAACGGAAGTTGAAACCGTCGGACACGCTTTCCATCCCTCCGTCATTGTAGGCGGCGGCGAATCTGGCCTTGCCGACGGCCGGAGCCACGTCGCAGAGTTTGATTGCAAGCAGCATTCGCAGGGACGCGTTGAACTTCTTCCATTTCGAAATGTCTCCTTTGTAGAGGATGTCGGCCGCGGATAATGAGCTGCTTTCGTCGAACATCCTGTAGGCTTGGGACAGGGATTCGTCCAATTGGGTGTAGACGGACTCCTGGGAGTCGTAGGCCGGCTTCCAGTTGTCATCCGACGCACCCTTGAACGCCTCAGAAAGGATGATTGGGCCGTTGATGTCCGTCAGTGACATGTAGTAGAAAGCTGCCAAAGTCTTCGCCGCCGCGATCTGGTTGGCGTTCGATCCGAAGGAGACCACATTAGGGTTGCCTTTTTGGGCCTCATCCTCGTTCATCTGGACGATGAGGTGCAGATTCTTTAGTGGATAGAGATAAATAGTGGAGGTAGAGTACTGGGAGGTTGTTCCGAGCGGTCCGTACTGGTTGTTCTTCGACTCCGACAGATAGCCGGTCCACTCTTGTTGCCAAGGATCGTAGCCGTTCGTGGCGTTGCCAAGGACAAAGTAAGGCACGTACCGGCAGGCAAAACTGAACAGGTACTCAGAGAATGCAGTTGACGGGGCGTTCGGACTCTTGTTGATGTCTCCGAAATCCGTGAGGCCGTCGCAGGATGGTAAGATGATGGCCAAAGCCACGGCCGTCGCTATTATTCTGTGTGTTGTTTTCATGGTGATTGTATTCATGATGATAACCCGTTTATTTCTAGAAAGTGAGATTGACAGAGATTCCGAATGTCCGTGTTGACACGGCCTGTCCTCCCTCAAGGTAGTTGTACTCGACTCCCGCGATCTCTGACGGATCAATGTTAGGACAGGCGGAGTAGATGAGCCAAGGATTCGTGGCGACGAATGCGACACTTGCCTTGGTCAGGCCTATTCCAAGACTCTTGAGGACTTTGTGAGGAACGTCATAACCGAGCGAGAGCTCGCGGAGTTTGACGTATGTCTTGTCATAGACCCAGTTGTCGCAGTTGTAGTAGGCCATATAGTGGTAGTAATTGTAGGCGTCAACGTAGCCGGACAGAGGATTGCCGTCAGGATCGACACCCTCGAGATAGACACCTCCGCCAACAGCCACCGGCTCTCGCTCGTTCACTCCGCGGTTGTTGACCTTGGCCGTGGAGGCGAGCACACCAGAGCCTGTTCCCCACATGTTCGTCCACGAGACAAGCTGGCCTCCCACGCTGAAATCAAGGGATGCCGCGAAAGAGATGTTCTTATACCTTACGGAAGTGGAGAATCCACCGGTGAAGTCCGGCTGGACATTCCCAACCTCTTTCTCGACACCTCTTTCCCATGTCGGCCTTACTTCTCCCCATGCGGCGCTTCCTTTCTGGATGACAGGTTTGCCTTCTTCGTTCTTGACGAAGCGGGATGCTCCCGAGATCACGCCGATAGGTTTCCCCTCGATCGCCTTTAGATACCATGCGTCGTAGAATCTGGTCCAGTAGATTGTGTAGTCGGTCTGGTCAGGCGCGAGGCGGACCAGCTTGTTCCTGTTCTTCGTGATGTTTCCGGAAAGAGTCCATTCAACGTCCCGTGTGCGTACCGGAGTCCCTCCCATGGAGACCTCGACACCTTGGTTGCGGACCATGCCGGCGTTCAGCTTGCGGTAGGCGTAGCCGGACTGCGGCAGGACATTTGCCGAGATGATGTCGTTCTTCGTGTCCTTACGGTAGATGTTGATGTCTCCGAAGAACCTGTTGCCAAAGAGTTTGAACTCGGTTCCCACTTCGAAGGATGTCGAGATTGTCGGCTTGATGGCCGCGTTCACCTGGGTGGACGGCTCATACATTGTGGTCAGGCCATGCGTCTTGGTGCCGACAGTGTAGGTCGGATAGATGTTGTAGGCGCTCAGTGTGGATCCCACCTGCGCCATGGATCCTCTGATTTTCCAGAAGTTCAGCCAAGGAGCGTCTATGAGCTTGCTTGCCATGAACGAGATCGACCCTCCACCATAGAGGTAAGAGTTGTTGTCGTTGGCCAGTCGGGAGTCGATGTCATAGCGTACCGAGCCGTCAAGGTAGACGAGGTCGTCCCAGCCCACGGTCGCGGTTCCGAAGAAAGAGCGTGTCTTGAAGTGTGTCTCCTCGTTGTTCGTGCTGTAGGTGTTTGCGGAAGCCGCAAGGTTGAAGAAGCCAGGGACGGACAGGCCACCGTTGGTGTAGCTGTTGAGGTAATAGTAGTCGTATTTCCTGGTCTCGGCGAAGATGGCGGTCTCCACGGAAAGACGGTTGTCCACATAGTGCCCGTTCCATGTGGCGTATGCCTGGGCGGTGAAGTCGTTGGCCTGGGTGTGGTACGTGCGGAAGTACGGAATGAACACCGTCGAGCCGTTGCCGTATTTAGCATCGTAGCGGTTGGCTGTGATGTCGTTGTTCACCCTCACCCCGACACGGACATTGCGAGGCAGCAAAGAATAGACATCAGCGGTCACCAGATGGTAGCTGTTGTAGTTGAAGATGTTGTAGTTGTACAAGGTTCCGTACGGATTGTCGTGGAAGTTCGCCGCGAGATTGTCCTGACTGACAATGTTCCATGTCCTCCAGCTGCCGTCAGGCCTGAGGTAGTCCTTCAGTTCCTTTAGGTTGACGTTGGTCTGCCCCCACTGTGTGAACTCGCAGATCACGTTTCCCTCCGCGGAGTACCCTTCGGTGGCCGCGTTCTTGGTCTTGCGGTAGCGATAGCGGTAGCCGATGTCTGCGTTGATCCAACTGGCCGGCTTGAAGGAGGACGTGATGCTGAATGAGCGGCGGATCGCCTTGGAGTTGTACATCACACCTTGACGCTCGACATTGTTGAACGCCACTCGTGTCCTGAATCCGTTGCCAGCCTTGGAGAATGCCAAGTTGGTGTTGTTCGTCCATGCGGCCCTGGTGAGATCGCGGAGGTTGAGGCGGGCTTCCCAGGTGTCGGCCTTGCCGTATTTGTCCGATGTCGGATCCCATGAAAGTGCGGATCGCACCATGCTCTTGCCGTCATAGCGTGGTCCCCAGTTCTCATCGCTCCCGTAATCAAGGATGTATGAGCCATCGTCAAGTCTTTCCAGAAGATTGCCGACAGATGTCCAGTCCACAGATTTAGGGTTGTCGGACGCTGCCGCCGCCGCGGTAAGACCGGCGGTGGTCGATCCTCCGCCGTAGAGGGTGTTGAGTTTGATGCGATTGTCGTAAGTCTCGACCGAAGTCGTGGAGGAAAATTCGACGACACTCCGTCCGTCAGCGGCTCTCTTTGTGGTGATGACCACAGCTCCGTTCGCGCCTCGCGATCCGTAGAGAGCGGTTGCGGACGGTCCTTTGAGAATGTTCATGCTCTCCACATCGTCCATGTTCACGGACGCTCTGGAGACAATCGCTCCGTCAACTACATAGATTGGCTCGCTTCCTTGCGCGTTGCTGTATGAAGTCGCTCCGCGAAGGATGATCTTTCCCTCGTTGAAAGTTGAGCCTCCGGCTCCCCAGAACTGCGCTCCCGCAATCTTCCCGGCCAGAGAGTTGCCAAGTTCGGCGCTGTGGGTGATGGTCAACTCTTTGGAGGTCAGCGTCTGTGCCGAGTAACCGATGGCTTTCTGCTTTCTGGTCAGCCCTTGGGCGGTGACGACCACCTCGTCAAGAAGCTCGGTGTCGGGAGACATTGTCACGTCGACGACCCTGTCGGCCGTCATCCTGATGTCCTGCATTCCGATGCAGGAGAAAACCAGTGTGCTGCCTGTCGGAACATTCATCAGGGTGTACTGTCCCGACTCGTCGGTGACGGTGCCGTTGGTGGTTCCTTGTACGAACACTGACGCCCCGGCAACCGGAAGCCCGTCTTCCACGGAAGTCACGGTTCCCTTGACCGTGATGTTCTGCGCGAACGCTGTGCCCACACTTAGGCAGAAGCACAGCAACAAAGAATGTAATGTTTTACTCATAAGCCTAATAATTAATTGGTTGCACTTGTGACTAGCCGCACTTGTGATTGGCCGCGCTAGCCTTGTTATATATATATAAGTTCACCCGGGGAAGGCACTCAAGTTTGTCATTGTCCTGCAACAATCGGTTTGGGTAAAAAATCAGGTCTTCTGACTTCCCCAAGTGAACTTGAATAAGGTTCGTATTCCAAGCGTCCGCCTTACTTAATCAGATAGGCTTTTTACTTGCAAAGTGTAATTTGTTAAACATCGCAATTAGTATAAAAAAGCGTCTTTCAACAAATTCACATCGCAAAATATGTAATTATTATGAATAAAACAATAGTCTTATAAAAATTTTAATCACACTATAATCAAAGCATTATGAGCGAAGCTTATGGCGATTTGTTAAAGCGCAAACCTTATTATATATCAACTTTTAAGATTTTAGGGTTTGTTAATTGCGATGTTTAACAAAAAACCATCCTATTTTTTTAGCCTCTATCCGGATTTTGCCTAACTTTGCGGCATGGAAAACAAAAGATTTCTGGAGTGTTGCTGCACGGATGCGGCGGAGGCGGTCGAGGCCATGAGGGGCGGGGCCGGCAGGGTGGAGCTCTGCGAGGATCTGCCGTGCGGGGGAGTGACGCCAAGCCGCGCGGACATCGAAGCGGCACTGAAAGCGGTGAATATCCCCGTGAATGTGCTGATCAGAGTGCGTGGGGGAGACTTCGTCTATGACGAGACTGAGATCGAAGCCATGATCGGATCCGTGAGAATGTGCCGCGAACTTGGCGTGAACGGCGTGGTTGTCGGTGCCTTGAGGGCGGACGGAAGCGTTGACACTGAGGCAGTCGGAAGGCTGATGGCCGAGGCGCAAGGGTTGTGCGTCACCTTCCACAGGGCGTTCGACGAGTGTGCCGACCCGTTCAGGGCGTTGGAGGATATTATCGCTCTCGGGTGCGACAGGCTGCTGACCGCCGGACACGCCTCAAATGTCAATGATGGCGAGCCGACTCTCAAGGAACTGAATGAAAAGGCAGCTGGCAGAATCATCATTCTTGCCGGCTCAGGAGTGAGGCCGGGGAACATCGCCCGGCTTGAGGCATCAACCGGGTGCAAGGAGTTTCACTCCTCCTCCCATGGCCCGGACGGCAGAACCTCGCGCGAAGTCGTGGCCGCTATGGTTAATTATAATCAATGAATATGTCGGAAGAAACACTGAATGCCTCCAAGGAAGAAGTCTCCCTTTGGCAGATCTTCACGGTCTTCGCCAAGATCGGAGCCTTCACCATCGGAGGAGGCTACGCCATGATCCCCCTGATCCGGGACGAGATGATAAAGAGGGACTGGATGACCGATGAGGAACTCCCGGACATCATAGCGATGGCCCAGTCCGCTCCAGGAGTGCTTGCCGTGAATATGTCCATTTTCGTCGGTCACAAACTCCACGGAGTGAAGGGAAGCGTGATAGCTACGCTCGGCTCGGTGATCCCGTCATTTATCACGATTCTGCTCATCGCCATGATATTCACAAACTTTCGGGACAATCCTGTGGTTGAGCGAATATTCAAAGGCATCCGTCCGGTGGTGGTGTCTTTGATCGCCGTGCCGATGATCAACATGGCAAGGAAGAACAACAAGACCTGGTGGGCCTGGGCTATCTCCATCGTGACACTTTTCCTAGTGGCGTTCCTGAGCTTCTCTCCGATCTACATCCTGCTTGTACTGATCGTGGTTTCGGCAAGCATTGCTGTCATCAAAAACAAAAAGGAGGCTAAAAATGACTGAGCTTGCTCTTATCCTCCAGCTTTTCTGGGTTTTCTTTGTGATAGGGCTGTTCACCTTCGGCGGCGGCTACGCTATGCTGTCGTTCATCCAGACACAGGTCGTTGTGGCTCACGGATGGCTGACCGAGAGCGCATTCACTGACATCGTGGCCATCTCCCAGATGACCCCGGGACCGGTCGGAATCAACTGCGCCACCTACGTCGGCTATGAGGTACTGCACCAGGCCGGTGCGAGTCACCTTGTCGGGATCCTCGGCTCGCTGTCGGCCACGTTCGCCGTGATACTCCCGTCCTTTATGATCGTGCTGGCCATAGTCAAGTTCTATACAAAGTTCAAGAACAGCCGGGTCTTCGCCAGCGTCCTGGGCAGCCTCAGGCCTGCGGTCGTGGGACTTATCGGAGCCGCCGCCCTGATCCTGATGTTCTCCGTGGATTGGAACGGGATTGTGCCTGAAATCAGCATAGTCAAGGAAAATTTCCCGGACTGGATCAGCTGGGGGCTGTTCGCGGCGGCTGTCGTCGCATCTATGGTCTTCAGGATCGGACCGATCAAGATAATCATTGCGGGAGGCATTCTGGGCTTGCTGCTGTATTGATAACCGAAAGAATTTCGTATCTTTAGCGTTTGCCGGCAAACTTGAAAGGATTTGCCTGTATTTTTAAGGATTACTTTGTGCATGAATCAACGTTAAAATATTCAAAAATGAAAAAAGTCATCAACATCATCGCTCTCGCGCTTCTCTTCGCGTCTTGTTCAATGAAGGCGAAGGAATCCGAAACAACGATCAATGTCATCCCTTATCCTCAAAGCGTCGAGGTTGGGAAAGGTACGTTCAAGGGTGCCGGCGCCAATTTCAACTGCGATCAGGCCATTGATGCCAAGAGTCAGGAGATCATCAAGGAATTCGCCGACAAGATCACATTCGTCAGCGGCCGAATTTGCTCCTATGCCACACCGGTCGGTTTGGCGAAGGATTGCGCCAAGGTGAAGGGCTTCATATTCCTGAAAGATGCCAATCTCGCGGAGGAGGAATATTCAATTGACATCACTAAGGCGAACTGCATTGTCAGAGCGTCTTCCTACAACGGATTCCTCTATGCGATCCAGACATTGAAGCAGCTCACGAGCGTCAATATTTTTGGTAATGAGCCGAACCCGGCGGAGAAGTTCCTCTTCCCTTGCGTGAAGATCCAGGACAAGCCTCGCTTCGGCTACAGAGGCATGCACCTTGACTGCTCAAGGCATTTCTTCTCCGTCGAGGAAGTCAAGAAATATCTTGACGTCATGGCCATGTACAAGCTCAACCGCTTCCATTGGCATCTGACTGATGACCAAGGTTGGAGGGTTGAAATCAAGAAGTACCCTAAGCTCACCGAGGTAGGAGCGTTCAGGAACGGTACTGTCATCAAGAAGGATTGGGGCAGTAATGACGGCGTCCGCTACGGTGGCTACTACACTCAGGAGCAGATGAAGGACATTGTCGCCTACGCCGGCAAGTTGGGCATTGTGGTGATCCCGGAGATTGACCTTCCTGGCCACATGATGGGTGCCTTGGCCGGCTATCCGGAGCTTGGGTGCACCGGTGGCCCTTACGAGGTCTGGACCAGATGGGGCATCTCGGATCAGGTCCTTTGCCCCGGTAAGGATGGAATGTTCACTTTCCTTGAGGATGTGTTCACGGAGCTGATGGACATCTTCCCTTCTGAATATATCCACATCGGCGGCGACGAGTGCCCGAAGACCGAGTGGGAGAAGTGCCCTGCCTGCCAGGCCAGGATCAAGGCCCTTGGCATCAAGGCTGACGAGCGTCACACTGCGGAGCAGTTCCTTCAGAGCTATGTGACGGCACGTGTTCAGAAGTTCCTCAACGACCACGGCCGCAAGATCATCGGCTGGGACGAGATCCTTGAGGGCGAGCTCGCCAAGGGTGCGACCGTGATGTCATGGAGAGGCACGGACGGCGGCATCAAGGCCTCCGCGATGGGATTTGACGTCATCATGACCCCAAACACCTACTGCTACTTTGACTATTACCAGTCCCAGGACATGGACAAGGAGCCTTTCGGCATCGGCGGAGATCTTCCGCTTGAGAAAGTTTACGGCTACGAGCCTCTTGAGGGGCTTGACGCGGAGCAGCGGAAGCACATCCTTGGCGTCCAGGCCAACCTTTGGACTGAATATGTCGCCACGCCGGAGCATCTGGAGTACATGCTCCTGCCTCGTATGACCGCATTGAGCGAGGTGCAGTGGTGCAGGCCGGAGGACAAGAATCTTGACAGGTACAAAGCCGCTCTTCAGGCCGAGTCCTTCAAGATCTTCGACATCCTTGGCTACAACTACCGCAAATTTTAATTTTCAATGAATATGAGAAAGAGCATTTTCACTATCCTGGCATGTGCCACCACCGCGGCCATGATGTTCGGCTGTGGCAGCGGAGCCAAGAAAGCCGCCGCCGAGGCTGCCGCCGAGAAGGCCCGCCAGGATTCAATCGCGGCCGCTGAGGAAGCCGCAAAAGCAAAGACAATCATGGAGACAATCGCCACTTTGCCGGAAGAGCCGGTTTTTGACATCGAGACCAATCTCGGTACAATCAAGGTTAAACTTTACAGCAAGACTCCTTTGCACAGGGAGAACTTCGAGAAACTGGCTTTGGGAGGCTACTATGACAGCCTTCTCTTCCACAGGGTCATCAACGGGTTCATGATCCAGGGAGGCGACCCTTTCACGCGTGACACTTCCGCCGCTGCTGTGGCTAAGTACGGCCAGGGAGGCCCGGGATACACGATCCCCGCGGAGTTTGTCCCTGAATATACCCACAAGAAGGGCGCTCTCGCCGCCGCTCGCAGAGGCGATGTGGCCAACCCGAAGAAGGAATCATCCGGCTCACAGTTCTACATTGTGCAGGACGCTAATGCCTGTGCTCAGCTTGACGGTGCCTACACTGTCTTCGGGGAGACGGTCAGCGGCCTCGATGTGATTGACAGAATAGCGCAGGTGGCTACCGATCAGAGGGACAAACCTTTGATGGATGTCCGCATCAAGACAATCAAACTTGACGAAAGTTGTTTGCCGAAGGTGCAGATTACTGAAGAGGTCGCATCGGAAACGGAAAAAGATGCAGAATAACAATAGCAAAAAAGGCAAAAAACATCATTTCCGCCTTTTGGAGCAGAAAAACAGTAGTTTGGAACAAATTAAATTCATCCAACCTTGCTTGTTTTATAAAAAAGATATACCTTTGCAACGAATAGTTTTTTCATAGGTTAAGTTTTAGGTTAGAATTGCGAACGGGGTCTGCTGCGACAGCAAACCCCGTTCATCTTTTATATCCATAAGTGATTAATAATGAGGCGGTTACCCCCCCCCTGTGCGTGTCCTTTCATGGAAACGGCGACTTTCAGGTTGATTGGAGATGGGGTGAATGGCATGTTGGAACTATCATTGGAATGGAAAAAAATGCATAAAAAGTGATAAAAAAACAACTATCCCGGATTTTGTATGTCACAAAATCCGGGATAGCCGTTTTTACCTGTTTTTGACCAATCGTCCTATTTTTTCAACGACGGTGTGGAGTCCGGGGTGAAGTCGTTGGTGGAGTTGTTGGTGTCGGTCAGCTTGCCGTCATCGCCTCTCTTGCGGAGGACGGACTTGCCGTAGCGCTCAGGGTCCTTGTCGATCTTGCCGCAGTGTGTCCAGCCGGCGTCGATGGACTCATCCCAACTGGTGTACTGGAAGTCCTCCTCGATGGCGGTGTTCACGCCGTCCAGAACCCAAGTGTTAGGAATCTTGTAGGCTTTGGAGATGCTCATCTCAAAGTCTCCGGCGAGGGAGTGGTTGATGTATTTGCCTTCCCACTTATAGCCGGCGAGGTAGGATTCCTTTGTGACACCGTAAGGTGGCATAGAGATGATATAACCCTTGAATCCTCTGTCGTGGAGAACCCAGATTGAAAGTGAGTAAGTAAACCAGATGTCAAGGTTCGGCACATCCGGGTTGTCCACATCCTGGTTGGATGATGAGGTGGACTTGTCATACCATTCGAAATCAGCGCCGCTCAGATCAAATGAGTTCGGATTGGTCGCCAGATGGTTCTGCGCGTTGTTCGCGATGATCAGGGATTTACCAGGCTCCACAGGAACATCGTGTCCGCCGCCAGGAATGACATAGACGGTTCCCACACCACAGGCCTCTTTCTTGATCGGATCCAGGAACTCATACGGAGTCTTTGTGGAAGAAGCGTACTTTGCCTCTGAGATCATAAGGCCGTCAAGATAGAGAAGCTCGTCGGAGTTGTTCGTGATCTTAAAATACTGGTCCCCGTGGAACTTGTCCGGCTTGCCGGTTGTAGGAAGAGCGTTGCTGGTGAAGAACACTTCCTCGATAAGAACCTCGCCCGGCTCGATGTTTCTCCAGCTTTGCTCCAGAGAGACTTTCTCCAATTCCGCTCCGGCGGTTGTCTTGAGAACAACATCAGCGGTACGGTAAGCGTCGGTCCTGTTGGTGTCAAGCTGAAGGACGACACTGTCCTTTCTGGTCTCGGCCACGGAAATCCATTCCGGAGTCTCACCTACTTCATACACATAGCCCTGAACGGCAGGGAAAGCGACTCTGCCACCTTTGCCTCTGACCTTCAAAGCGGAAGACTCAGGCTGCTCCGGCGGAACAGGACCGTTCTGGGTGATCTTGAAAGATCGCAGTCCGAGAGCCGTGTCGAATGTCAGCGTAGAGGTTCTCGGGGTAGCGTCCTCGTAAGGCTCGACCGTGACGGTGACCTCAGTGTCGGAAGTTCCGCTGAGAGCCGAGACCGTGTACCAAGTGTCTGTCTGCGGCACCTGTGCCGTCCAGTCTCTGTTGGTGGAGATGAAAACTTTCTGCTCGCCTCCGTTGGCGTCAAACTTCAACTCCTCGGTTGAAATTGTGAAGACCGGATTTTCATCTTTGCAGGCCGCAAGCGCGAGCGCTGCCGAAAGGATCAAAAGTAACTTTTTCATAATCTATTAGTTGTTAACAATGATTAAATTCTTTTCTAAAACGCCAGTCCTATCGCGGCGGTCAGAAACCCAGCGTGCCCAAAGCCGTCGATGGCTCTGAACGTGAAATCCGGCCTGAGGAAAACGGCGGTGTTCTGCCCGACCTTGCGCTGGATTCCAAGGCTCAGTCCGGCTGTCGTCCGGTCTGAGGTGATCATCGAATGAAAATGCTCGTAATGTTCCAGAACCCTCGCTTCAGTGTACTCCGCCGGAATCGAAAGCGTCCCGGCCATCCCGAATGCGTGGTTGAATCTCACCTCGGCGCTGAACAGCCACTCCTTGCGCGACTTCCTCAAACCCGCGTTCAAACCCGCCTCCGCGAATCCGAAGGACATCTCCCTTTTCGGGAATATGTATTCGGCGGACGATTGGTAATATTCAAAGTCCGGCGCCACGCTGATCGTTCCTGCGGCTGACGGAATCTCCACCGCGCCTTTAAGATTGGCGGACAGAATCCGGTTCCGGTACATAGTCAGGGAACCTAACACAGCATATTCCTTGTTCTTGCCCGTGTCGATGATGTTCTCCGTGCTTTGCCGCAGCTCGTAGCCTATCCCTGCGAGAATATTCCACTTCACGGAGCCGCTGAGCCGTTTGTAACCGACAAGACCGTCCACTTTCTGAATCCACAGATCCGAGATCGGCACTTCATTGTTGGCGACCAGCAGACATTCGATGCCCAAGCTGTTGTAGGACAGCAATCCGGTCCAACCGTCGGGATGGCCCGGCGTGACCGTCGCGGAGACTTCCCAACCGTGGCCATTGTACCTGCTTGAGGTAAAGTCTCCCGCACCGTCGAATCTGGCGAAATGGCTTCCCAGACCTGTGAAATGCAGTTCCGAGGTGTTCGCCCCAAGCGGATCATAGAAACTGACATCCTGCGACTGTTTGTAAACCCTGAACGCGGCGTTAAGGTCAAAGACATAGCCTTTGGCCGCGATTCCACCGGTCAGCGCTGCGTTCAGGTCGGATGTGACCGATCTTGGACGCGGATCCACCTGACGGAACTCGTGCAGTGCCCTGTAACCACCGTAAACCCCGATGTGCGCCTTCCCGATCAGCCTTGACCAAGCTCCGTAGAATGAATATTGCTCCTTCTGGAGATTGCCGCCGATCGTGTCCACCATCACATCCGGGTAGAGCAGCTCAAAATCCGATGTGGAGTTCCAAAGGACGTTCCTTTTCACCCCTCTTGAATATTCCGCCCCGGCCCTGACCGCCGAATGGTTCTGCAATCTGATCAATGAATATACCTTCACCGAACCCTGGTCCAGCCCATCGCCTTCCTGTGGCAGTAGAGCGTCATCCTCCCGGCGCAAGTCATAGACCGCCTTGATCTCTGAATATGTCGGGATGTCCCAGAGCAGGAAACTGCCTGCGTTGTGGCCGGCGATCTCGCTTCGCCCCAAGGCACGGACAGGGGACAGATATCTCTCCGAGGCCGAGTTGACATCAGATTTATCTTGTCCACGGGCCGGTGTCACGGCCGCCAGAACTGTGAATATTATGCAGACGATCCTGTTCATTTCAGTACTGTCAGTTCAAGGTTCAACGTCTCCTTGTCGTTCAGCAAGGTCACGGAGGTCATCGGCGAGTTGTAACCCGCGAAACGGACCTTCTTGCGCTGACCGTCACTGAACACGGCCTTGCCGTCGAAGGAGATCATATATATTCCTTTCCTGAGCTTGACCGTGGCGGTCCCGACCTGGAATGTCGGGATGTCATATTCCTGCCTCGTGTTGAGGTCGCGGATGAACGACCCGTCGAGGGAATTGTCCACCTCGACCCTTTCTATTCCGGCGCTGACGGACGGGCAGGTCACGTTGAGGGTCACAATCGAGAATACGTTCTGGCCGGAGTCTTTCTCGCAGCCGCAAAGGACGACCGAAAGCGTCAGGAGAATATTTCGTATGGTTTTGTGTGTCAGCATATTCATTAAAGTTTGAAGTTAAGCTCCATTCCGAAGTACGGCAGGACAGAGCGGCGGACGAGGATGCCCATATTCGTCCTGTAGTCAGGCGAGACATCCAGAATCTTGTTCACGAACAGGGCGCAGGAGATCTTGTCGTGGTAGATCTTCTTGGTGGCCTTGAGGTTGATGTTCATACTGAACGGGATCCTGAAATAGATGGACATCGAAGGGGTATATTCCCGGATCATCTGCGCCAGGATTCCGTTCGCGGCGGATTCGTCCGTGAAAGGGTGGCTCTCCAGATTCTTGTCGATGTAGGATATCGGGCGGGCGTCTTTCGCCGTGTTCTGGCTTCCGGTGAACCATTGGCACTGGAACGAGGTCGAGAAGATCATCCCAAGCTTCGGGATCTGGGTGTCGAACATAAAGTTCGTGTTGAACACCTCGCGCAGGAAACCGTCCGTGTCCTTGTAGTAACCGACGTAAGGGTAGGTCTTGCCGGCCACGACCACAGAAGGCCTGTAATATGTCGGCTGGCTGTTGCTGTACCTTGTCCTGAACCAGGCCCCGCTGACGGTGACCTTGGTCCTTATCGGGCGGATTCTCGGAGCGGACAAGGTGAACTCGATGCCTTCCTTGAGGGTGCGGCTGCCGTTCGTGTTGAATGAATATCCCACCAAAAGCGTGTCCGGAACCCACGGAGTCGTCTCCACGGAAGGCGGACCGGTAAGGGTGCTCTTGTCGATCGTCTCCTCTTGGTAGTCCTTGTAGATGAGCCGTGTGAACTCGCTGGCGTACCTGAATCCGGATGTCATATCCTCCCTGAAATAGTCGATGTTGAACGAGAATTCCCGACCGACCTGCACATCGGCGGCGATCTCCCATTTGAGGTTCCGCGCCGCCTTGAGATTGAAGTTGGTCGGATTTATCTTCAGCACATAGACGTTGATCCTGCGAAGATTCTCCTCGACAGGCCAGTAGTTCATCTGAGTGACATCGTAATAGATAGGATCCGGATAAAGCTGATCCATCGTCGGGAACTTCGTGTGCCAGCCGGCTCCTCCGGACAGTCCGACCTTGACATCCTTGCCGAGGGATTTCTCCAGCCTGAGGTTCAGCCTCGGGTCGAAGTACGGCTTCATATTCACTGAATATTCCTTTCCGGCTCCCGCCATTGCCGCCACCCTCACTCCGGCGAGCCATTCGGCCTTGAACCCGTTTCCGAAAGTCCAGACGGAATTGTCTTCGATGAAGGCCGACATCTGGTGTGTGGCCGGGATTGAGGAATAGTCTCTCGGGCGGACATTCATATCCACGGAGAACGGCCTCTCTGGATCGAATATGGTGCCTTTGCCGAAGTTCTTGTTGACATTCCACTGCGCTCCGGCCTTGAATGTGTTCGAAATGTTCCCGAAGTCTTTACGGAACTTCGCCGTGCCATTGAGGTAGGCGTAGAACGGCTTTCCGTCAACTTTCAGTGTCGCCTCGTACTTGTAAGGCACGATCGTGACATCGAACTCACCCTCCTCCAGGCTGGTCGAAAGCGGCATCGGTGAACTATATTCCACGAATTTCCATCTGTCGATCAGGTCTTTCTCGTATGTCAGGGATCCTGTGATGTCAAGGCTTTGGAAGAAAGATTTCAAACTCTTGCTCCGGACTGTATATTCCCCGCCCAGCGCGAAACGGCTGTAGTTGGACTTGTAGGTCTCGATCGGGCCGCAGTCGCCGAAGTCCAGATTCTTGTCGGACTTCTGGTTGTCGAACGAACCGGTATAGTCCAAGCTTCCGCTGAGGGTTCTGACAAGCTCCCCGGTCCAGGTCTTGCCGATCCTGTAGCTTCCGGTCAGACGCTTGTAGTTCTGTCTCGTGTTCCTTGGGTCCGCCCTGGAATCCAAGAAGTTACCGCTGAAGTTCATCGTCAGCTTGTCGGTCTTGCCCCACTCCAGATCCTTGCCGAGGTAAAAGAGCTTGCTCTTCATATCGGCCTTGAAACGGGCCCTGGTGTCGTTGCCGCCCTTGCGCCGCTTGATGTTGACAAGACCGCTGGTGAGGTCGCCATATTCAACTGATGGGATGCCGCGGATGATCTCGACGGATTCCACATCCTCTGTGGTGATGGTCCGCATATCGACTCCGGCGTTGACGAACGATGATCCGTAGTTGCTGTAGGCCGGTGTGGTCTGGAGGTTCGCGTCGTTGTTGACAGGAACCCCATCGATGAGGAAACGGGTTCCGAGGGATGATGTGTTGTAATTGTCCCCGGAGACCGAAACCGCCCTCAGGTCGATTGTCTTCGGAGTTGAGAATGAAGGATCTACGGAGCGTCCGCCTGGCAGCAACTCCAGCAGGTCAGCGAAACTTGACGGCTGGATATGCGCGATCGCGTCCTGCCCGATCCGTGACGAGCTTGTCAGCCCGTGGCTCTCGGTCGCCGTCACCACCACTTCATTGATGGCGAATGAATCTTGAACTAATGAATATCTCCCGTCCTTCCTTACCGCTATGGTCAGCGTTTTGTAACCAAGACAAGTGATCTGAAGCGTCCCGCCGGTGGCCTTCAGCTTGAACCGCCCCAAAGAGTCAGTGACATCCCAGACCGCCTGGTTACCTTTTATGGTCACGGCGGCTCCGGCGACCGGCGAACCGTCCGCCTGATCGACAACGGTGCCGCCAACCTGGGCGAACGCGCTGATAGACAGCAACGTCGCCGCCACGATGATGGTTAGTGACTTTATTTTTGCCTCGAACACTTTTTGATTTTCCTTTTTTTCAGGCTGCAAAATTATAATCAAACCAATCTTTGGTCAATGCCAATAAATTGGGAAATATTCCCGCTTCTTAACCACTCTTTGTGATGGTGACCAGCACGGTGATGCGCCCTCTCTTTTTAGTTCCGTGGCACTTAACTGCTTGTTTTATAGTCAAATAACCGATATCCTGGTCTTGGATTTGACACCAGGAGATGGCTCTTATAGTTGATAATCAACTTCTTGCCTGCCACGCTGGCGAATACCAACAGTTAGCGATTGTGAAAATCTTACAAAATGAATATTTTTGTATCGTAATTTGAATATTAAGGTGTTACTATGCTGGAGGAGTGGGATGCCGGCGGTGTTGGTGGCAACTGAGAGATAATTTTTACAGCAGGCAATCACTTGTCTGCGGGAGACAAGGTATATGAAACTTTCTGAACTGAAGACTGGAGAGGTCGGTGTCATCGCCAAGGTGAACGGCCACGGGGGGTTCCGGAAGAGGCTCATCGAGATGGGCTTCATCTCCGGAAAGCGTGTTGCGGTCGTGCTGAACGCTCCGCTTAAAGATCCTATTGAATATGAAATACTTGGCTACAAGGTTTCGCTGCGCCGCTCCGAAGCCGGACTGATCGACGTGATCAGCGAGGAGGAGGCCAAGGCCTCCGTTGACTCCAAGCAGGACTTCACGTCCATCTGCGACGTGGACTGCGATGAGGTCGCCGCGCTGAATCTGGAGATGGCCCGTCTGGCAAAGGAGAGGCACCACGTCATCCGCGTCGCCCTCGTCGGCAACCCGAACTGCGGAAAGACATCCCTCTTCAACATCGCCTCCGGCAGTCACGAGCACGTCGGCAACTACAGCGGCGTGACAGTGGACGCGAAGGAAGGGCATTTTGAATATGGCGGCTACAGGTTCGTCTTCGTGGATCTGCCGGGAACATATTCATTGTCAGCCTACAGCCCTGAGGAACTCTACGTCCGCAAGAACCTGGTCGAGAACGTGCCTGATGTCGTGGTCAATGTCGTGGACGCTTCCAACATCGAGAGGAACCTCTACCTCACTACCCAAGTTATCGACATGAACCTTCGTGTGGTGATGGCTCTGAACATGTACGATGAGTTGAAGGCGAGGGGAGACAGCCTTGACATCAAGCAGCTTGGTTACCTTCTCGGAATGCCTGTCTGCCCGACCGTCAGCCGTGACGGAACCGGAATCCCTGAACTGCTGGACACCGTCATCAAGATCTACGAGAAGCACGACGAGAGGCTGGCCAGACATATTCACATCAACCACGGTCAGGAACTGGAGAAGAGCATCGACCGCATCAAGTTCCTGATCCAGAAAAACCAGGACATCCGTGGCAAGTACTCGACCCGCTATCTGGCCATCAAGTACCTGGAGAACGACAAGCAGATCGAAAGTGTGATCGGGACTCTCCATAACGCCGAGGAAATCGCCAAGGTCCGCGCCGAGGAATCCGCCCGCATCGAGAACCTGCTTCATACCAATGCGGAGTCAGCGATTGTGGATGCGAAATATTCATTCATCCACGGCGCGCTTGCCGAGACTTACGTTCCGCACGTGGACGCCAAGCCGAAGAAGACCATCACCGACAGGATCGACGCCGTTGTCACGAACAAATGGGCGGCGTTCCCGATCTTCATATTCCTGCTTTACCTCATTTTCCAGTCCACGTTCACCTTAGGTAACTATCCAATGAACTGGATCGACTGGCTGGTGGGGCAGTTCGGGGATTTCGTCGCGAACTTTATGAAGGATGGATGGCTCAAGGACCTTCTCGTAGATGGTGTGATCGCCGGCGTGGGAAGTGTGCTGGTGTTTCTGCCTAACATATTGATTCTCTATTTCTTCCTTTCGATAATGGAAGATTCCGGGTATATGGCGCGCGCCGCGTTCATCGTCGATAAGCTGATGCACCGCATCGGCCTCCACGGCAAGTCCTTCATCCCGATGGTGATGGGATTCGGCTGCAACGTGCCGGCGATTATGGCGACCCGCGCGATCGAGAGCCGCAAGAGCCGCCTCATCACAATCGCCATCATCCCGTTTATGTCCTGCGCCGGCCGCCTGCCGATCTTCGTCCTGCTCGCCGGGGCCTTCTTCCCGCATAACTCGGCCCTCGCTCTTTTAGGAATATACTTCCTCGGGGTTCTGCTGGCGATTCTGTCTGCGGTGGTGCTGAGTCGTTTCATCAAGGAGGATGACCTCCCGTTCGTGATGGAACTGCCTCCTTACAGGGTTCCGACCGGAAAGGCGATCTGGAGACATACCTGGGAGAAAGGCAAGCAGTATCTTGAGAAGATGGCGACCACGATTCTGATCGGTTCCGTCGTGATCTGGTGTCTGGGCTATTTCCCACGCTCCGACAAAGGCGCTGAGTACCAGCAGGAACATTCGTACATAGGACAGCTCGGCAAGGCCGTTTCCCCGGCCCTTGACCCGCTCGGTTTCAGCTGGAAGATGGACATCGGCCTTCTGACCGGCGTTGTAGCCAAGGAATTGGTGGTCAGCACTCTCGGTGTGATGTACGCTTCTGATGAGCCGGAAGTCTCCGAGGTCATCGAATCCGGTGACTCAGACGCTCTCGCAGCTGACACACAGCTTCAGAGTACGCTTGCCCGCTCTGTCAGCCTGCCGGCCGCTGTGGCCTATATGATATTCATCTTGCTTTATTTCCCTTGCATCGCTACCTTTGTGGCGATCAAGAACGAGACGGGGAAGTGGCGTTGGGCCATAGCTGTCTGCGCCTACACTATGGTTGTCGCCTGGCTCGCCGCCTTCATCGGCTTCCACATCACGGCGCTGCTGATTTAGAGGCTATTAGATGAATATTTAATATATTTGTAGAAATGAATATTCCATCACCGCTTGTGGTGATAGTAAAATCTTCTCCAACGTGGGAATTTGTCGGCGAGATATGATTATGAAAGAAAAATATACAACACAGATGTCCGTGTCGGACCTGATCGACATCGACTACAGTCTGCTCCAGGTGATTTCCAGAATGGGGCTTGACCTGAAGTACGCCGGGATGCCGGTGTACGAGGCCTGCCGCAAATGTGGTATCGATCCGGACACATTCATCCTGATCTGCAACGTTTATTCGTTCCCGGATCACATTCCGTCACAGGAGGAACTGGCCGGAGGCGACATCCGGAACATCATAGACTACCTGCATAGCTCGCACCTTTATTATATGGGGCAGGCTCTCCGTGTGTTGGAGAACTCGTTCGACAAGCTCGTTGCTCCGTTCGATGAGAAGCAGAAAAAGGTGGTCCTGAAGTTCTTCAATGACTACAAGGATGAGCTGGACAAGCATTTCGCCTATGAGGAGGAGGTTGTCTTCCCGTACATCGAGGCCTTGCGGCGGGACGGAGTGAAGGCTTCTGAATATTCCATCGAGCAGTTCGAGGAGCATCACGAGAACGTGGAGGAGAAGCTTGAGGACTTGAAGAACATCGTGATGAAATATCTTCCGGGGGACTGCTCCAACGAGTTGAAGATTATGGTGTTGCTGTCAATCTATCATCTGCACGACGATCTGAGGCGGCATACCTATGTGGAGAATAATATTCTTGTGCCGATAGTAAGCGTTTTTGAGCGTGATGGAAAATAGGAAGACTGTGACTTTGATCGTGCCGTCTGACATTGTTGCCAGGGGGCTGGAGAGCATTCTTTCTGAACACGGTGAATTTCAGGTTCAGGAGAATCTGGTTGACTGTTCCAGGGCCAGTGAGGCGAGGCTTCGCAATCTGGCTCCGGACATCATAATCATTGATCCGTCGGTGTTTGATTTCCAAAGCAGGAAAGAGGGGCGTCTGGCGATAGCGGATCTTTGTGACGCTTCCGTGATCGCGCTGGAAGGACCGGCTGTGACGGAGGATGTTCTGAAGCAGTATGACGGGGCTATTTCGTTGTATGATGATTCTGTGGGGATATTGAAGAAGATTCATTCTGCGGTTGATTCTCGGCAGCCTGATGTGGCTTCCGATGGGGATGAGCTTTCGGCGCGGGAGAAGGAGATTCTGGTGTGTGTGGCGCAGGGGATGCTCAACAAGGAGATCGCCGACAAGTTCAGTCTGTCCATCTACACGGTCATCACGCACCGCAAGAACATCACCCGCAAGACCGGTATCAAGACCGTCGCCGGCCTCACCGTCTATGCGATTCTCAATAATCTCATTGACATTAATTCTGTTCAGTAATATTAAAGGATAGGCAATACCCCTCTCAACCAGAATTTTGCACGTTACCAAAATTCTTGGGTCGAGAGGGGTATTTGCCTATAGGGTAAATTGTCCGAATGGTTCAAACCTATATCTTCCGTCACTAAACTTATGGCCACTTATTTTGCAGTTGCTGAACTTGTGGTTGCTGAGCCTGTCGAAGCATCGAAGTGACATACAGTCGGGGATAGGCAATACCCCATTCAACCAGAATTTTGCACGTTACCAAAATTCTTGGGTCGAATGGGGTACTTGCCTATAGTGCTCTATTTCAGATTGATCTCCGCGATGACGGGGTAGTGGTCGGAGTAGCGGACGCGGGGGACGGAGTGGGAGACGGCGCTGAAGTGCGACGGGTAAAGAATATAATCTATGCGGATGAAGGGCCAGAGGAATGAATATGTCGCTCCGAAGCCTTTGCCGGCTTCCACGAACGAGTCGTCACGGCCTTTCTTTAGACGGTTGTAGGTGTACGACATCGGGTTGTCGTTGAAATCTCCGGTCACAATGGCTTCCAGTGTGCAGTCCTCGATGTCAGACATCACCTTGTCCACCTGCTCCGGCCTCCTTCTGATGGACTTTTTCATCTTCTCCTCCGTCGCCCACATCATCTCGCTGTCCTTCTCCTCAACAGACTTCTTGAGCCGTGCCAAAGAAATGTTGTAACTCTCGAAATGACAATTATATACACGAAGCGAAGACCCCTCGCCGATCTTCAGGTCCGTGAATATCGCCAGATTGGAGCTTTTGTCGAACGTGAGTCGCCCTTTCCCTTCGATCGGAAACTTGCTCAGCGTCACGTTGCCGTAGCTCCCTTTCTTGGTCACAAACATAAAATAGCCGATGTTGTAGCCGGGGAACCGTTTCTCAAAGAACCTCGCTACATCATATTCCCCGGGCAGATTGACCTCCTGCAGGCAGACGATGTCGGCATCGGCCGCCATAATGAACTTCACGACCGAATCGGCGCAGACAGCGTTCCCTCCCTTCTCCTTGAACTCGGGCTTGCGGCCAAGCGCGAAATGCCCGACATTGTAAGTCAGGATCTTGACTGTCTCCGAAGTCCTCTCGGCGGCCCCCGACGAGAACTGGAAATAGCGGCCTATGAATATCACGGAAGGCAGCAATGCCAGAAGTGGAATAAGAAACGAACGGGATCCTTTCCTGATGGCTATGACAAGGAATATTCCGTTGAGGACCGCGATAGGCACGAACAGCAGCCCGAAAACGGTCATATACCACGCCTTGGCCGGATTCACGACCATCGAGGCGTAGCTGAGCAGAAGCAGGAAAGCCGCAAGCAGCATCAACATTCTTGCTATGATGCCGCTGAACGATTCCTCACGTGCCTTTCCGCCCATAACCGATTAGATTGTCACCTTTGCCAGAGTTTTCCGGATTTCTTCCAGTAAAGGAGCAGCAGGAATCCGAACAGCATTCCGCCAAGATGCGCGAAATGCGCTACACCGTCCATTGTCCCCGTCACGCCGGTGAAGAGTTCGATGGCAATGAATATCAAGACAAACCACTTTGCTTTTAATGAAATAGGCGGGAATATGAGCGTCCAGATGTCATTCGGGTAAAGCATAGCGTAGCCGATCTGGATTCCATAAATCGCTCCGGAGGCTCCGAGCGTTGGAGTGCGCAGAAGATTGATCTGTCCTGCGGAGAGGATTCCCGAATTGGCTGACGCCATCGCCTCCATCTGGAAATATTCCACGACAGTGTGGGTCAGCACAGCTCCAAGTCCGGCCACGAAATAGAAGATGAGATATTTTTTTGACCCGATCGTCCTTTCCAATGCGGAACCGAACATAAGGAGGCAGAACATATTGAAGAACAAGTGCCAGAAGCCTCCGTGCATAAATAGGTAAGTGACTGGCTGCCAGATGCGGAAGAACGGAGAGGCAGGGTAGAACATTGCGAATGTCCTGACCATAAATTCCTGGTTGATCACCGTGGCGATGTACATCACGATATTGATCAGCAGAATATTCCTTGTGACCGGCGGGAACCTGTTGAGGAATCCGCCTATTCCTGATTGCCTGTCGTCGTAATAGTAGGGCATAATCCTTTAATATTCAAAAAATTAAAATAACTTTTCCACTTGCGGGGTGGTCATTATCGCAATGATCCTTTTACCGTTGCCGGTCAGTTCGGGATTGCCGCTGGATAGCAATGCGTCCAGCAGGTGTCTCGCTTCCATCGGGGATGCCAGAGGGTCGCAGCTTGACGCTCCCAGAAGGGCAATCTTTTCAGCCATAGCGGCTTCCATCACTCCAGGCAGCGAGGAACTATCATCCGAGAGGATCAGCAGCAGGTCAGAGACCATCGTCTGGATCTTTCCCGCCTCGCACGAATATCCTTCCGGAACCCCGTTGACCACAATCGTGTCCGTCCCGAATGGTGAGATGTCGAATCCGAGTCTGGCGAGCAGTTCGGCCTTTTCGTCGAACACGGCTCTGTTCGCGGCTCCGACCTCGACCTTCACCGGGAACATATTAGCCTGCGTGACGTGCTCGTTCTTTGTGAGGGCGGCCAACGCCCTGTCGTAAAGGATTCTCTCTCTGGCCCTTCTGACGTTCACGATCATCAGGCCGTCCTTTGCCGGGGCTACGATATATTTCCCGCCGAGGATGATGGTCTGTGTGACCGGCAGCGTTTTCTCTTCGAAAAGTTTGCCATAGTCCTCCCGCCGGTCAACATATTGCCCGAATCTTTCGTTTCCGGAGTCTTTCCATCCGGTCGCCGAGCCATATCCTTTGCCCGCCGGGCCGCCAAACTCATTCGCCGGGCCGCCAAGTTCGGTCGCTGAGCCTGTCGAAGCGCCCCTCCCTACGGCACCATATTCATCCGTCGCAGATCCTGCCGAAGTGACCGGGTCAAACGGATTGTACCCACCGTCAACCGCCACCTGCGGAATGCTCTCTGGCTGATATTCAGAGAAATGAGACCCGAGCACCGGCATGTCGTTAGCCTCCGGATTGCTGAAATCAATCCCTCCCGCGAACGCATTTTTCCCCAGCACCTCCTTCACCGAAGCATAGACGACTTGGAATATGAACGAGTCGTCCTCGAACTTCACCTCGGACTTAGTCGGGCTGATGTTCACGTCCACGCTGTGCGGATCCACTTCCAGATAGATGAAATAGGATGGAGTGACTCCGTCAGCGATCATCCCCTCGTAGGCCTTCATAACGGCCTTGTGCAGGTACGGACTCCGGAAATACCTTCCGTTGACGAAGAAAAACTGGTTTCCCAAAGTTTTCCTCGCCGTGTCCGGCCTTCCAACGAAACCCCTCAGGCTTACCACGGAGGTGTCCGCGCAGACATCAACAACATCTCCGGTGACAGATGCCCCGAGAAGATCCATAATCCTGTATTTCAAGGATTTCGCCGGCTTGAGAACGAAAACGTCCTTCCCGTTGTGACTGAGCGAGAACCCAATCTCAGGCCTCGTCAGAGCCACTTTCGTGAACTCTTCGACAATATGCTTGAACTCCACGTTGTCCGACTTCAGGAATTTCCTTCTGGCCGGCACATTGTAGAAAAGATTTCTGACAGCTATGTTTGTCCCTTTCGGAGTGGCGATCTCTGTCGTGGAATTGTGGACCGACGCCGCGAACTCGACCTGGCAGCCAACCTCCTCATCCTCCGTGCGGGTCTTCAGCGTCACCTCTGCCACCGCCGCGATCGAGGCCAACGCCTCGCCCCTGAATCCGAAGGTCGTGATGTCCTCCAGATCCTCCGCGGTCGCGATTTTCGATGTGGCGTGCCTCTCGAAACAGAGCACGGCATCGTCCGGATTCATCCCCTTGCCGTTGTCTATGACTTGGATCAGAGTCCGTCCCGAGTCCTTGATTATCACCGAGATCTGTTCCGCCCCCGCATCTACGGCATTCTCCACAAGTTCCTTCACCACGGAAGCCGGCCTTTGCACAACCTCTCCCGCGGCGATCATATTCGCTATGTTTCCAGGCAGTATCCTGAGTTCCATCCTAAAGCAGTGAATAGAATTTCGTGAAATAAATCAGGACCACAGCGAGCAGGACCAATCCGACCATCCCGATGATTTTCTGTGCCTTGGTGGCCACGGTTGTCCTTCTCGCGTAGTTGCCTTCACGCAGCGACCCGCGGATGTAGGAGCCAGGTACATATTCACCTTTCTCCTTTTCTTTCTCAAAAGTGCCGTCAACCTTTCCGAACTTCTGCCGACGCTCTTCCTCCTCCTTATCGTAGTAGAGGGGCTTATAGTTGAATCTCCTATGCTCCTGTTCTCCAGGAAAAGTAAAAAAGCCCATAATCTTTCAAATTACCTTAAATAATAACAAATATAATCAAAATCTCAGAATCCGGTTTGAATTCCGGGAACTATATGTCTGTTGACTAAGTTTAAGAAGCTGTTTTGAATTGTTTGTTTGAAGGTTTGAGAGTGAAAAACTTCAGTTTCGACCGCTTCTTCCAAGGAAGATAGCGGTGCTATCTGACTGAAGAAGCGGGAAGAAAATGAAGATTTTTCACCTCAAAGAACATTTCAAACAATTCAAAACAGCTTCTAAGATATCAGGTTAATATCCAGGTGATAGTGCCTGCGAATTCACCGATTGTCTCTTAAATTAAGGTACTATATAGGAGTTGACGGACTTTTTGCTTATTGCGTTGGTGCTGAAATACTTACGGCAAAATGGATATTTTGCGGCAATAATTTACCTGTCAATAACTTATGCACAATTGTAGTCAATTGCTAAAGATAAGGTGACTATACGGCGGTTGATAATATGGCAAACAAGCAGTCGCTGAACAAACATATTGCCGCAACGCCTTTTCCTTGCCCGCAATCTCGCTATCGCTGACATTGTTTGCGTGGACGATTATATACGAGTGGGCGGCATCCGCATTTTGTGAATATGGAGGCATACAAAACCGTCCTGAGTACGATGTGAAGCCTGTGGATATGCTGCCTGTGGTTCTCGGATCCATAGGCAGCATACGGCCGCACCTCACACAGGCGTAGAAGCATAACCGTATGCCGCCATTTTACAAAAAAAGCAGGGAAATATATACAAGTTGACTACCTTCCTCCATATCGTGCCGACATCCAAGCGATTGCGGGCAGACACAAACTCTGTTTGTTAATGGTTTACAGCGCCTTCAAGTCTAATCAGACATAATATTGTGTGGATCTAAGGCTCATAATACCTTAATATGCCGTAACGCTCAGGTGCGCGAATATATTCGCACCCAGAGCATCAACTCATTAGCTATCAAGTGAATGCTGTTTTAGGTGAGTATGGTTTCTCGCACCTGGAAGCCCGGAACACCAATAGAACGTTCTGTACCGGGGGCGCCGACTTTCAGGTGTGCGAATATACTCACACCTGGAACATCAACTTACTAATTATCAAGCGAATGCTGTTTCAGGTGCGCATAACTTTTCATACCTGGAAGAACGGGTCTCCTATTGTTCCATAGAACAGAAAATGTACGTGAGGAGGCTTTTGTTATGCACCGAATATACTGGGGCGCACCATTGGTACAGGAGACGTGCTTCTGGTGTACCAAATGGACAAAAAGATGCCGTTGGTACAGGAAACGCACTTCTGGTGTACCAAATGAAATAAGAGATGTGTTGGTACAGGAGACGCGCTTCTGGTGTACCAAATGAAATAAGAGATGTGTTGGTACAGGAAACGCACTTCTGGTGTACCAAATGAAATAAAAGATGTGTTGGTACAGGAGACGTGCTTCTGGTGTACCAAATGGACAAAAAGATGCCGTTGGTACAGGAAAAGCACTTCTGGTGTACCAACAAGGACAGGACATCAGTTTCGGGCCAGTGGAAGGAAACTGTGGCAGAACAGTAGGTGTCATTCCTGATTCACATCCATCAACCTTAGGTGCGGCATTGTCGTTTCAGATCCAAACAACTATTATTCCGGGTGAAAAAATGGTGGTTATACACCCGGGGAGACATCACTGATTGGAGTCGGGTGCGGAAAGCCACTTTTTTCACCCGATGCATAAGTCCGGGATCTTCCGCCACACCTTGTCTTATATGATAACGATGGAGATTATCGTCCTTTACATACCGATTTTTGCGCAGGACTATCAATGGTGCGCAATTGTTTAAATATCAGTGCTATAAAAGAAATGTTAGCCAACTCCTATATAGGACCCAGAAATAATAATGATGTCATTCCGTGTTTGCTCCAACAAAAAAGAATAGGTATCTTAGCGGAACGATAATATTCAATCATCATCGATGAAAACGATAAGGACAATAATCATCGCTGCCCTCGGTGCTTTGGCGGCTTGTTCTCCGGCCACGACGGAACTGGAGGACTACACGGAGTACGTTAATGTCAGGATCGGCTCAGGCGGGCACGGGCACGTGTTTGTCGGGGCGAGCGTGCCTTTCGGCGCGGTGCAGTTGGGACCTACGAGCATCCCTCAGCAATGGGATTGGTGCTCCGGCTACCATTCCAGTGACTCCACGGTCATCGGATTCTCGCACACACACTTGAGCGGAACCGGAATCGGAGACCTCTTCGACATCACCGTGATGCCGGTGGTCGGCACGGTGAGATATTCAAGAGGGGAGGAACCGAAAGACGCTTCGCCGGAAGCGATCGCCGCCGCGCAGGCCTCAGGAATGTGGTCCTACGCCGACAGGACGAAAGAGATCGCCAAACCAGGTTACTATAGCGTTCCTCTGACCCGCTACGGCATCACCGCCGAGATGACGGCCACGACAAGGGTCGGCCTCAGCCGTTACACTTTCCCGGCTTCCGACAGCTCAGCGGTGGTCTTCGACCTTGAGAACGGCGGCTGTTGGGACAGGGCATACGATACGAAATTCACCGTCATAGACAGTTGTACCATAGAGGGTTACAGGTTTTCTACGGGTTGGGCTAAAGACCAGAAAATCTACTTCCGCGCCCAATTCTCAAAGCCGTTCGACTCCATCGACGAAATCACCGCCAAGGAATATCCCGTTGAAGGTAAGGAATATTCAGTGAACTACTTCCGCGCCGACTTCCACACCACCGAAGGCGAGCAGGTGATGCTGAAGGTCGCGGTCTCCCCGGCCAGCGAGGAAAAGGCGGCTTTGAATATGTCGGCGGAACTTCCGGGCTGGGACTTCGAGGCCACGGTCGATGCAGCCCGCGAGGCTTGGAACGCGGAACTCTCCAAGGCTAAGGTGTCCACTGATGATCCTGAAGCCAGAACAATTTTCTACACAGCGCTTTACCACACGATGATAATGCCTTCGATATTCAGTGATCTGGATGATCCGAGGGCTGAATATACCACATTCTCCCTTTGGGATACTTATCGCGCCCAGATGCCGCTGATGACAATCCTGCATCCGGAAAGGGAGAACGATATGGTCGCTTCGATGCTTAAGATCTACCGGAAGCAGGGTCGTCTTCCAGTTTGGCATCTGGTCGGCAACGAGACGGACTGTATGGTCGGCAACCCTGGTGTCATCGCCGTCGCCGACGCTGTCGTGAAAGGCTTCGACGGCTTTGACCGTGACCTCGCCTGGGAAGCGATGAAGGCGACTATGACGGACACCATCCGCGGCCTGAACTACCGTCAGAAGTACGGGTATATTCCTTCAGACACAATGCTTGAGTCAATAGCCTTTGATATGGAATATGCCATTGCGGATGCAGCTGTGGCAGCCGCCGCTGATTACCTTGGCAAGCCGGATGACGCTGAATATTTCCGTAACAGCAGCCATTCCTACCGCAATTATATGGATCCGGAGACTTTGTTCGCAAGAGGAAAGATGACAGACGGCAGCTGGAGGACTCCGTTCAATCCATATTCCTCGGAGCATCGCGCTAATGATTATTGTGAGGGAAACGCCTGGCAATATACCTGGCTCGCTCCGCACGACTATTCCGGCCTGGTTGATTTCTACGGCTCCCGCGAGAAGTTTGTCGAGAGGCTTGACTCGCTTTTCGCCGCTGATTCCAGAATAGACGGTGAGGACGCTTCTCCTGACATCTCCGGCCTCATCGGTCAGTACGCCCACGGCAACGAGCCGAGCCACCACGTCATCTATTTCTATACTATGGCAGGCGAGCCGTACAAGACAGCCGATCTGGCACGCCGGATATATTCAGAGTTTTATAAGAACGCCGATGACGGTCTCTGCGGCAATGAGGATGCCGGCCAGATGTCCGCCTGGTACGTCCTTTCCGCTTTGGGCTTCTATGAGATCGAGCCTGCTTCAACAAGGTTCTGGTTCGGCGCTCCGGCGTTTGAGGCGGTTGATTTGAAGGTCGCTGGAGGCACGTTCAAGATCAAGGCCTCCGGTTTAAGTGATGCGAACCGCTATATCCAGAGCGTCACCTTGAACGGTAAACCTTACGATAAGGCTTACATTGAATATTCCGACATTGTCAAAGGCGGGGAACTTGTCTTTGAAATGGGGGCGGAGCCGGCCGTCTGGTATTAGGATGCTCCTTTTGATAAGAGATCGGAAATAACTTGCTTCATCGCTATGCGTGGGGCAAGTTATTTTCTTTATTTTTCGGAGAATCGGTGCTCTTTTCGCTAATTTTTGCGTGAAAATGAAAAAAAAGTCAAAAAAAGTTTGGAGGGAACGAAAAAGTCGCTATCTTTGCAGCCCGTTTCGGAAATAACGGGAAAGTTCATTGACAATATTGAAAGATTAGTACAACAAGTACCGAGAACGAAATGAAGAGCGTTGATTCTTTTTTTAGGAAAGATGAATAAGTTGTCGGGGTCGAACTGAGAGATAAAGTGTATATACAAAGAAGAGTTTGATCCTGGCTCAGGATGAACGCTAGCGGCAGGCTTAA
>ERZ1026894.71-NODE-71-length-72767-cov-4.490153_pt1 | contig 72767 bp, 98 predicted proteins | sample MGYA00380177_ERZ1026894 | MGnify/ENA primary metagenome ERZ1026894 (study PRJEB33269, sample SAMEA4719813) | human gut metagenome | biome: human-associated habitat; feature: organic feature; material: feces | place: Cameroon | collected 2013-10 ... | reverse complement strand
GTCCCATGTCATCCCGTCCTTGAAATTTTTACATCATCCGGATCTGTTCTTCGACCCGGTCCAGCGTCTCCTGCGACATCCCGGCCTTCGCGCTTCCGCCCTCCAGCTCCGCAATCCGGCGGTCTTTCTCCGCAAGCTGATACTCCAGCTCCGCTTCCCGCGCCCGCCATTCCTTTTCCGACGCGTCGAACCGATGACGGAATTCCTCCAGCTTGCGTTTCAGTTCCGTGATCTGATTGTCTTTCGCGGTATTCGAGAGCGTCGCCGCGCTGCGGACCAGGCGCTCCACCTCTTTCGTATCCTCCGCGCCGGCAACACATTCCTGAACCAGTTTCAGCAGCGCGACTTTCGTCTGCTCGGCGATCGTGTCGAGGCTGTCGTTTTCCTTGAGAAAAGCCGTTGTCAGACGGTCGGCGGTAAAACTGGAACGTTCCTTCAACCGCTGGGCGGTCCAGGCTTTGTACTGCTCGCTTTTCTTGAGCCGCGAAATGGCGGGCGGCACGAGTTTCAGCCCGCGGATGCGGTATGCTTCCGCGATTTCCCGGTCGGCGGCGATCGCCGCAAATGTCGCGCCATCCTGAATCATGCCGATGATTTTATACTGAATATCGAACGGCAGAAGCGAAAAGTTGGAACGCGGCCCGTTTTTCGATCTGTTTTTCGAATATGGCATGTTTCACCTCAGCGCGGAAGGCCCGGAGATGAGCTCATCGGCGGCAAACGGATTGGTTCCCGTCAGCGGATCGGCCGCATCCAGACGGCTCCGAACGTCGCCGGAAAGTTTGCAGTAATCGTCCCATCCGGAAATCCGGATCAGATAACCGTGTTCGATCAGGAAGTTCCACTCCCTGCGGAACACCCGGATGTCGTCATTGGTAAACGTGATTTTCTGAGCGGCAAGAACCAGCTCCCGCGTTCCGAGCACCGTGTCAAAATTCTGCGGATTCTGGAACCGGTGCATGGCGCGGATGATGGCCTGCCGGATAATGTAAATATTCATTTTGTCGCCCCCGGATGATTGAGTTTGTGTTCGCGCAGCGAACCGTCGACGCCTCGGATGTAGCGTTCGAGGCTGTCCGCTTTTTCGCCGCGCTTGCCGTCGGAGATCAGTAGCTGTTTGACTTCGCTGGACATGCCAGTGATTAAAGCGGCCTGCCGGGACTGTTCGCCGGAAATATTCTTCAATTCGTTCAGAATCACGTCCGCCTTGTCGTTTTTCGTATGGTTTTCCAGGCTTTCTTTCAGATCCTGGATCGTCGTTTTTATTTCCTGAATCTCGTTTTCCGTGGCTTTGTGGCGCTGCTCTCGCATTTTTTCCAGCTCGTTATCGGCTTTCCGGCGTTCCTCCTCATCGCGCCGGTCGAGCCGCTTCTGATGAGAGGCGATAATCCAGCCGGACAATCCTCCTCCCAGAAGAGATACCAGCGTGTTGTAGAGTGAATCCATGTATAACTCCGATGTTGAAATTGTCCCCCGTTTTTTATACGGGGGCGGTGCACATTGTAAATTGTAAAACCTGTCAAGCCGGTCAAAGCTGATGTGCAGAGAACCTTTTCCTGCGGAAGCAAAAGAAACGAACCGGCTGCAGCTTATGCCGCAGCCGGTTCGCAGACAAGAAGAATCCGATGAAAGGTCTCTCTATGTAAAAAGGGGAAGGAAGAGTTATTTCCTGTTTTCACTAAACTTTCGAGTGTAAAATCTTTCCGGAAATCTGCAAAAATCCCACTCCGGCTCTGTCTGACAAAATCCCTGAAAAAAAGAGGAGTTATCAAATCAGGTACATCACATCATTGGAAAAGCAACCGTTTTACATGCCTCCGGAAACCGTGGAGAGGGGTATCGTTTGATTACAGATTACAATTGAAGAGAGCAATGCCGCATGCAACATTGTTCTCTTCCATTAATTTTTTTCAGCCTCTTCTAGTCGTCATTCCTTTGTGCCTAAGTCTGTTATTCTACGTTTAGCTTTCTGTTGATGCTCTTCAAAGCTATGATAAAATTTGTAGCCAAGACCTCTAGCAAAACGTGTTTGATCAATTTTCTCCATTAAAAATCTTGCTACAGCAGGAGCATACTCTAGAGGCAACATAAAAGTCTTATTTCCAAATGCTCTTTGAATACAAGAGTACATTTTTTGAGGAGAGCCATCCCAGCCACTTTTCGTTTGAGCCTCTGCAGCACGTTCAACCAAGTAATGAATATACCCATGCCATTCGTTACTCCCTCCTATCTGGTCTGCGCGATATTGAACTTTAACAGTCCTACTTCTCGTCTTTATAACGGTGTTATTGATTGTGTTGTTACTTCCAATCTGAACACCAGTTACTGTTGCTCCTCGAAAATCATTTTTCATAAAACACTATCTCCTATAGTTGTTCTTTTTCTCTTAGTTCAGCAAGACGTGCCAACAATTCAAACCTTCTCGACATAGGCATTTCTTTCCAATAGCCCAACAACATTTGAGTTGCTTCGTCAGGAGCTGATGCCACAACACTCTCACTTGGTTGTATAGTTACATGATCCATGCGATTCGCATTTCCAAGTTGCACTCCTGTTAAATGGGCATTTTGAAAATTACTACTATTATCTTGAGGCCAATCTTCTTTAAAAAAATACAACTTTAACTCAGGGAACAACTTTGCTAAAGTTGCAATTGTCATTCCACTTATTCTGCGGCTTCCATTGTCAAAGCAATTGATCCGGCTATGGTACATTCCGAGCTTTTTGGCAAGTTCTGGTTTTCCACCAGCTTGCGCTATTGCTCGCCGCAAAGCTTCCAAGATTTGCTGTTCTATCGTCATGTTGATTTTCCTATTTTTCTTGTAAAATAGCTCTCAAAAAGATTTTTTCAATTTTTTTTGAAAAACAAACTTGAAAAATTATCCAGTTGAATTATTTTAAATCAAGAGAATTAAAGGAGGTCTTTAATGTTGGCATACAGAAAGCTACAGCAACGCAAAGCGTTTTTATCTTTTAAAATAAGTCAGTTGAATTATTGGAGATAAAAATGAGACCCGCCCAAATAAAAAATCGGCTTGGAAAACTGTTGGCTGCACGAGGGATAAGCCAAACAGAGTTTGCGCGTCAGCTCGGAGTACGAGTGTCTTTGGTCAATTACTATTGTTCTAAAGGGATAAAAACCAAAAGAGTAGCGGAACGTTATGCAGCAAAACTCAATTGCGATCCCGCTGAATTGATGGAGTTTGAACCTTCCTTGATGCGCTCAACCCCCACGGAGGTCCCCAGATGACCCGACTCTCCCGCATCCGTCATCAGCTGCGCCTGACGCAGACCGCCGCCGCGCATCTGCTGGGCATTACTCAGCAGACCTATCAGCGCCGTGAGCGCCGCGGCATCAGCGACACCCGCATGGCCGCCCGCTACGCCGCAGACAGCATCGCTCAAGCAGTACAAACCTTTCTTAAAGATGCTCCTCACCTCAAAAAGTTTGCCCGGGCTCTCGACGAACTCCACAGCGACCCGATCGCTAAAAAATACCGTTACTCAAACAAACTGCTCGTAAGAGAGCCTTAATCAGGAGATCAAGATGACAAAACTGCAGGAAATGAGGAAGAAGCGCGGCATTCGCCCGGCGGAACTGGCTCGACGACTGAATGTCTTCCCGTCGAGTATCTGCATTGCCGAAAAAAAAGGAATTCGCAATGCAGGGGCTGCGGAGCGTTACGCCGCTGTTTTGCGGTGCCGTCCGGAAGAACTTATGGAATTTTCACGGATTCGCCCCGGCTCCGCGACTCAAGGTGCTATCGGTAGCACCGACGAGACAGGGGAATGCAAATGCAAGTGTGCTATTGATAGCACCGATGAAAATGAAAATTTCAAATGCAAGTGTGCTATTGATGGCACCGGTGGAAACATCAAATGCAAGGTGCTATCGGATAGCACCGGAAAGGAGTGAGTAAACCATGTCGCTGATCAACTGGAATATCCGGAATCGCGATGTCGCCGCAGCGGACTGCAAAGGGATTGATCCGTATGAACCGATTACCGAGGAAGATGAAGGGATCGGCTGGTGCGGCGCATTGATCGTAATTCTGACGGGACTGGCAACTGTCGCGCACGTTCTGCACTTTGGAAAGGAGTGATGCGATGCCGGAAACCGAAACAGATACTCCGCGGGAAATCGCCATCGATTACGTCTCCTGCGAGCTGATGCTGGAGACCGCCAAAGCCTGCTGCGCCCTGCGCTCCTCGCTGGACCGGATCGACGTGGAGATCACCGACGGCGAAACACGGGATCTCTTCCTCCGGCGGATGGAGCGCATCGCGCTGTTCGCCCGGCTGGTCCCGTCGATCCTGCAGCCGCGCCGGTTGATCTGTCTCTGCGACATGTGCGCGGAGAAGCCGGTCTGGTGGAAGGCGAACCGGGATCACATCTTCTGCCCGGAGCTGACCTACCGCGACATCGCCTCCCTGCTGAACGTACGCCCCCATCAGGTGCGCGACGCAGTCAAGGCGGTCGAAATCCCGAACACATGCTATGACAATTTACCCGAACTCCAATACTACTAAGGAGGAGGAGAATAATGAAAATCGAAAAACAGGAAATGACGGAAATCAATTACCAGAACTGCTGTCTCTCGTGCATCCATCACACGGGAACGCGTTGTGGCAGGACCGGGCGAAAAAGATCGCCGACGCGCGCAAAATGTGACCGTTACCAACTCAAACCGTCTTTCGACAAAAAAGTGAAATACAACGAATAAGAAGTGTGGCGAAAGCCGAGAGGAGAAAAATAACATGGATATCACCGCAAGACAATTCGGCAGGATCGAAGCGGCCTGCTACGCACTCGCCAAACTGACAGAGAGAAACGACGTCGGCACCGTTCTGGTGAACACCATTCGCGAGCAGCTCGACGAAGTCGCGGAAACCGCATATCCCGGAGAACTGGACGCGCCCCTCATGGACGATCTGCCCGACGGCGGTTCCGACTGGAATGCCGAGATCCGGCAATACGGCCGTGAAGTGATCGAAAACGGCGCGGGCCTGATTCCCGCGATCCGGCTGATCTGCGAGCACTTCGACCTGACGCAGAAAGAGTTTGCCGAAATCATCGGCACCAGCGAAACCACCATATCAATGGCGATGACCGGCAAGTGCGAACGCGACACCCTGCTCTGCCGGATGACCGAGTTTTTCGGAACAGGAAAGGAGGCGTGACATGGCAATCGCACAGGATATGCGGAAGTATCAGGCGATGACCCAGGCGGACGCAAAGGCGTTGTTTTTCAAGATGGCGCGGCTTTTGAACCGCATCCGTAAAATCTCCCTGGAAGCAGACCGGAAGGCGATTCTGGCAAAGGAGCTCGGCACGGCGGCGACCGCGCCTTTTCAGAAGGATTACGACGCGCTCCATGCCGAACTGACGGAATACTTGAAGGCGCATCCGGAGCGTTTCATCAAGCCGCGCAAAGTCAACATCAAGGGCGTCGGTTCGTTCGGCTGGGAGAACGATCCGGCGAAAGTCGGCGACATCAAGGAGGACACCCGGAAGCAGCTTCTGAAACAGTACTCCGACAAAAACGAGCTGAACCTTTACACGCTGGAGATCGTTCCCGACAAAAAGGCGATTCTGGCGGCGCTCCTTGACGGACATCAGATTCCCGGCGTGGAAGATTATGTTCCGGCCGGAGCCAATCCGAAAATCAGCTTCTCAAAGTCGATCGACGAAGAGAACATTCCGGGAGAGTAACATGACATTTGAGGAAATCCATGACAGCATCGCGGCGGGGCTTCCCGCCGCGAGCCTGGAGGAAGCGGAGGCGGCGCTGGATCTGCTGGCGCCGCGCTCCGCAAAAGCTCCGGTGATGATCGCGATCCGGCTGGCCGAAGCCCGGAACTTCCGCAGGGACGACAAGACCTTCTGGGAGGAGGCAAAGGCGAAATGGGCCTTTCCGGGCGACAAGACGATTTATCACTACCACGGAGTCGGCTGCCTTCTGATCGCGTTGCGGGACTTCCGCGGCAGTTCGGAAAACGAAAAGGAGAACCGAACGATCGAAAGCATGGCGCGCAAGTGTTATGTCAAATGCCTGGATCTGGAATTCGGCAAACTCGCCAAGCTCTGCACGGTCGCGAATGACCGCAGACGCGGCATCGTCGAAGTGATGAACTTCCTGAAGCTCCATTACGCTCCGGAATGGACCAACCGCGAGTTCATCCGCCGGGTCGACGAGCTTTACGGGTACGGCGCCGGCAGACAGTGCGCTCCGGATCAGCGGACCTTTTCGTTCGACATCTTCGACGACGTCGCGCCGGAGACGGTCGCGGACGTTCTGGAGCGGAAGCCCGCTCCGGCGGAAGCCCTGCAGATCGTCAGCAACGGAGCCCTCTGGTGCCGCGGCGCATCGAAACTGCTTGCGGAATATGCCAACGAAATTCCCGATGCGGCGCTCGGCGAATTTGAACGGCTGTCTGCGGAACTCGATGAGGCGAAGCGGCATCTCGACCGCCTGATCGCCGAAAAAAGACGCGCCGTGCTTGCTTTGAATTGACAGGAGACTTGACCCGATGAATCGTTTTCTTTCACTTTTTCAAACACAGCCTCCGGAGCGAAAAACCCCCGTCCCGCAGGATTCGGCGCTTCCGGCTCCTCCGGCTGTGCAAAGCTCCGTCTGCGAAATCGCTCCTCTTCCGGGAAATCATGCCGGACTGCGAATCGCGCGGCAGACGGCGTTTCTGCGCCGCGCGCCGGGCGAATTCCCGCAGGAGGAACGCGCGCTCCGCGACGAGAAGGTGCAGTTCGTGCGCGAAGTCTACGAGTATTCCCGCCGCGCCGGTGTTCCGGAATGGAAAGCCGCCGAACACGTCGCCGCCGACTGCGCAGGCGCCTTCCCGCGTCTCGCGGAAGGCGGCAAGAACGGCGCGTCCATGCTGCACTACCCCAACTATCGCAACTGGCTGACCGGCACGAGCAAGAAGCCGGGCCTCGGCCGTCTTGCGGACGGCTCCCCCGACTACGGCAACGCCGACGTTCTGCTGCGTAACTACGGCTGCGAAAAACCGCTCTACGGCGACCCGGCCTTCTGGGAGTCCTTCAAGTCGCACTACCTCCAGCCGAATCAGCAGAAGGCCGCTAAAATCTACCGAATGCTCGAACTGAAATGGCGTCTGGAATACCCGGGCATGCCGATCCCCGCGCTTCACCAGATCCGCGAATACATCCGCACCCGCTGGCCGAAACGCTTCATCGCCTACATGCGGCAGGGGGAAAACTACTACCTGCAGCACTACCGCAGTTTTGTCGAACGCGATCCGGGCTCCATCCAGCCCAACGAAGCATGGGTCGCGGACAGTCAGGACTGCGATTTCATGATCCGCGTCCCCGCCGCCGACGGCAATGGATACGATGCGATTCGTCCGAAGATCTGCGTCATCATGGACATCAAGAGTCAGCATGTGGTCTCGATTCAGCTTGTATCCCGCAACGACAACGGCAAAGTCGCTGTAACCAATGAAATCATCCGCAACGCCTTCGCGCTCGGCGTCTGGCGTTACGGCAGACCGAGGATTTTCCTGACCGACAACGGTTCCGACTACTGCAAAGCCGGATTCACCAAACCGGTCACGTTCACGCCGACGGTCAGCAAAACCAGAATATACAGCCACAGCATCATGCTTGCGCTGGACGTCATGCACCTGACCGCCGAGAAATACAACGCCCGCGCAAAGTTCGTCGAACGCTTCTTCCGCGAAATGGCTGAATATACCCGCGCCGCCCGCGGCTACGTCGGCAACAGACCCGACAACCGCCCCGCAACGGCGAAGGTCTGGGCGAAGGATGAGAACCTCGAACATCTGATGAACGAAGCCCAGGCGTGCGAACTCCTCGGGACCTTCATCAAGCTCTATCACAGCAAGCCTTGCCCCGATTCCAAGTTCCTGCGCGGACTGTCGCCGGATCAGGCGTTCGCGGAAACCCTGCGTTTCAAGCGTCCGGCCATGACGTTTGAGGAGTATTTCCGGGCTTTCCTGATGCCGCTGGATGAAGCGCGCATCGTCGAATCGCGCGGACCCTCCGTGCGCGTCGGCAACCGGCGGTTCGTCGCCGTGCCGTCCGGACGGGAAAAGTGCTGGCGCTATGACGGCAAGCCCGTCATGGTCAAAACCGATCTTCTGAACGACGATCATGTCTTCCTCTTCGATCTCGACGGCTCCTACATCTGCGAGGCGCAGACCGAGACAATGCTCCCCTATTTCACGCGCCTCACCTGCGAGGAGGACGCCCGCCTGCTTGCCCGTAAACTCGAAGAGATCCGCGCCGAAAAAAAATGTCTCGACACAATGGCGATGGACGAAACCGGAGGCTGGCACAAGCTCGACCCATGGAGTCTCTACCAGCTGCCGCGCGAAGCTTTCCTCGGACCGGCAAAACTGAAGCTCCTCGACAGCATGTATTCCGTCAAAGGGGAAACGCACAATCCGAAAATCTACGTCCTGCCCGCCGAACTGCGGAGCGGAGACATCACCGGCGCAAAATCCCCACCGGACAAGTGCCGCGATAACACAAAGTGCCATGATAACACAAAGTGCTATGATAACACAAAGTGCTATGATAACACAAAACCGCAGACTGCGGAAAATGACGCAGACCGCGAGCGGAAACGCCGGATCGATGAAGCGATTCGGCGCACACTGCTGAAGGAAACGCCTGAAGCGGGGGCACAGGAGAATACCCGCAGCGCCGCCCTCGATGATATAGACAAAATCCCCGATGAACCTGTAACAAGAAAAGGAGTCCTCAATGAAAACTTTATCTAAACTGGAACCGATCGTCGAAAACGTGGTCACAAAACGTCTGCGCAAAACACTGGACATCTGCGCGAAACGCAACATGCTGACGCTGATCTTCGGCGAAACCGGACGCGGAAAATCGCTGACCGCGGCGCACTGGTGCGCTAAACGCCCGAACGCCAGGCACATCATGCTGGACGCCGCAACCAGCCAGCCAATGCTCGTCCGGCGGATCGCGCGGGAACTGCTCGGCGAATGTCGCGGTTCAACGGAGGAGAACAAGAACGCGATCGAACGCTATCTGCTCGACAATGAAACAATCCTTGTGATCGACGAGGCAAACCAACTCCTCGAACCGCCGAGCCTCTCCGCAAAAAAGAAGAACATGGAGTATCTGCGTCTCAACTTGTGGGAGAAAACGCGCACGCCGGTCGCCCTGATCTTCACAACCTACAGCCTCGGCGAATTCGAGCACGGACGGCTTTCAGCTTTTCTGGAACAGTTCCTTGGCAGGGCGATGAACCGCTGCGACATCCCGTCCGGAGTCTTCAGCATCTCCGAGGTGACCCCGATCGTGCGTGCGGTTTTCCCGGAGGCGGCGCCGGAGCTGATTGCGGCGGCTGTGGAGATCGCTGGAGGTACCGGCAAACTCCGCAGCCTGGTCGCATATCTGAACATCATGCGCGAGCTTGTCGCCGACGATTCAAGTATGACGCCGGATGCCGCACTGCTGCTCGACATTCGCGACAATTACGAAAAAGGCGGCGAATGGCCCCAGGAGTGACGACATGGCAACGGTTTGTGATATTTGTGGCAAGGGAGCTCGGCGGGCAGGACATGCCGTCGATTTATATCGGTTGGACTTTGCTTATAAACATGATGATTCTATAACAATCTGGCTGGTCGACAATCGGTCTCAAATCTCGAAATTCTGCGAATCGGATAAGGTAATCTGCGCTCCCTGCCTTGTCAGACTCGGAGTTTTTGAGTCGATAACAAAAGAACAGCAGAAGCGGCGGAAACGCCTTCCGGAAGCGCCCAAAATGCTTCCACCTCCGGAGGATCACTGATGGAACTTAAAATCCGAAGTCTGTCATACGAGTACAACGCGATGCGGATCGGTCAGCTGCTCCGGGAGTTCGCCGCTGCTTGCGGCAGACACAACCTCGACGCATGGCTCGACGGCTGCCGGTCGGTCGCAGCCACGCATAAATTGAGTGTTGTTTATGAGGTCTCGCTGGAACAGTCAACCCGCGACCCGAAAAAGCTCGGCAACCGGATCACGGCGGTCTTCCGGGACCAGGGCGACCCTTTCGATCCGGTTGCCCCGGTCTGCCGCCTCTGGCGCGGCAGAAAAGCCGATCTCGACTGGATAACCGGACAGCTCATCTTTGACGGAGACGACATGTTTATCCTGACCCGCGATGCCAACGCCGGCTGGTGCTGGTTCGCCGTCGATCAGGTCGAACCGATATGAGGTGTCCGATGCCGCGTCCGACTCGTCCAACCAGTCCGCAGAAACCGTCCCGCAGCCGCCTGCTTTCGGCGATACACATCAAGCGTCAGCGTCTTCGCATCCCCGATCCGGAGTACCGTGACTTCCTCTGGGAAACTTTCGAGGTCGTCAGCTCCGCCGATCTCAACGAGGAAGGCTTGCATGAACTCCTCCGCCGTCTGGACCGCTGGACCCATCCGCAAGCCGCGATGGAAAAGACCTCCCGCTTCATCTGGGTGTTATGGAAACAGTATCTCTGTCCGCTTCTGCGTCCGCGTGAACGGACGGATGAATATCTTCTTGGAATCGCGAACAACGCCGCCGGAATTTCTCTTGCATCGCCCGATTTCGATGCGATCACACCGGGCAAGCGACAAAAAATAATCGAAGCGCTGAAAAAGCGCATCCGTCAGAATGGAGGTGATCCGCCATGACATAGCAATAATAGTAAAGAGAACGGGAGAAGCGGAGGACTGCCATCCTCCGCCTCCCGGCAACCGCCCCGGCGAAGACGCGCCCGAACAACTGCTTTTTACCGTTCAACCGACAACTTTTAAAGTAGCAGGTAAAAACAGTTTGCGCAAATCGCCGGGGCATTTTTTTTGAAAAAAAAACGAAACACAAAGGATTTTTCATGTATGTGTTGGAATTATTTGCCGGAGCTGGAGGAGGTATTCTTGCGCAAGGACTTCTCGGGCATATTACAGTTGGAGCAGTCGAGATTGAGCCATATTGCCGCGCTGTTCTGCTTCAGCGGCAAAGGGATCTGTGTCTGCCCGTCTTCCCCGTCTGGGACGACGTTACGACTTTCCGCGCGGACAATCCGCAATGCGCAGACTACATCGGATGGCTGCGGACAATCGCAAAAGATCTCTGCATCTCAGGAGGCTTTCCTTGCCAGGATATATCGTCTTGCGGAAAGGGCAAAGGAATTTCCGGACGGAAATCCGGACTCTGGTTCGAGATGGCTCGCATTATCAATGAGATACGACCGCGTTTCGCATTTCTGGAAAACAGCCCCATGCTCGCCACGCGCGGGCTCGAAATGGTCCTTGCATCGCTGGCCGAGATGGGGTTCGATGCGCGATGGTGTGTGCTGGGTGCTGGAGATCTCGGATATCCGATCCTCCGCAAGCGCCTCTGGATACTGGGGATCAATCGCGCGCAGTATGGGAGGGGATATGACGCCGGGAACGAGCAAAGAGGCTCTGTTGCGCAGTACCTATGGCGCGCAGAAAAACTCTCTCCTCTGCCGGATGCTTCGGGAACTCGACTTGTATCCGACGGCTTCGCTGTGCGAACTCCTGATGGGCTGGCCGGATCGGTGGAGCCGGTCGGAGCCGTTGGCAACGGACAAGTTCCTGCGGTGGCGGCAGTCGCATGGCGGCTCCTCACTGGCAGCCTGATACCGGCCGGAGACAACGTTATCGTTCACGATTTCAGCGCGGCAAGAGCCGCATAAGGAGACTTCATGAGCAATACAATTCGCGCCCCGTTTCCGTGGTTCGGAGGCAAGGGCAACCCGAAAATCAAAAATCTGATCCTGCAAAATCTGCCGCCGCACACGCGCTACATCGAGCCGTTCGGCGGAGGCGGATCAATCCTGATCAGCAAGGCCCCGGCCGAGGTCGAGGTCTACAACGATGTCAACCGCGGCGTGGTCAACTTCTTCCGCGTGATCGCGGACGTCGATTATTTCGGCAAATTCCTCGCGCGCGCGTCGCTGATGCCGTATTCGCGCGAGACCTACGAGGAGTTTCTCCGGACATGGCCCGCGATCCACGATCCCGTCGAGCAGGCGGTCCGCTGGTATTACGTGATCCAGCAGAGCTTCGGCGGCATGTTCGGCAACTCATGGGGAACTGGTGTCACCACCGACCCGACCGAGCGCTGGAAAAACAGCTTCGAAAATCTGCCCAAAGTGCACGAGCGTATCCGACACGCCCAGATCGAGTGCTGTGACTGGCGGGATGTTCTTTCCCGTTTCAGCGGACCCGGCTGGCTGGCGTACTGCGATCCTCCATACGTCTTCGGAGCCCGCAAGGCGGGCGGCTACGAACACGAACTGCGCGACTCCGACCACGAGGAGCTTATTGAAACGCTTCTGCACTACGACGGGGCGGTTCTTCTGTCGGGCTACGATAATCCGCTCTATGCTCCGCTGGAACTGGCTGGATGGGACCGCGTGGAGGTTGACGTTGTCTGCTCGCTGCTGGCAGAACGCGAACCAGCGGTTTGCAGGGTGCCGGATCAGCTATCACGAAACAGCGCCGAACGGAGGTTCTCTGGCGCAATCCTGAGACGCAGCGCCGTCTCGCGCAACGCTGAACACAACGGCCGGAGGTGGAAACTCCGGCCGTTTTTTTTCCCCGCACAATGGTTTCGCACAACGCGAATTCCTTTATAATTGCTTAATCCGCCGGGCTTTTTTTTGCATGCGTGCGTGTGAGATAGCACAACATGCTCGTTTTCAAAACCTGGAGTGCCGCACCGAAAACAGGCTGTCGGTGTGTAATCAGATTTTCAGGATCTTCCGCCTCATTCCATCCCCTTCCATCTGCTTAAACCTTCTCTCTCTTTATAGTTGAAGTCCCGGTAGAGCCGGGCCTGCGCCAGAACAAAGCCCTGCGAGGTGGAGTTCAGCAGCCGGGCGACATCCACCACTCTCATGTTATTCGGACTGATTGGCATTGGCCTCATCTCCTTTCACAATCCAGGCGGCGAACTCGATCAGATTGATCGTGCCGTCTTCGTTTCTGGGCGCTCCGGCTTCGAAGTCCGCCGCCAGCAGCTCCGCTGAAATAAGCCGCGAGCCCGCCCCTTTGAGAAGATTTATAAGCATATCCGGCTGTAATGCGGTGAGTCTCAATGAATTATCCATTTATTTTTCCTATATTTTCGATATCCGACTGGATATAGTCGGAAAGGCATGGTTATATATGCGCAGTCGAGCGAAAGACGCTCAACACCAACAATCTGCAAAGGAGGCAGAACATGAGCATCGAAAGCAGCATCACCGTCGGAACCGTCGCCATCGTCAAAGTCGGCCGCAACGAGGTCGAAGTCACCGTGACCGAGATCACCGCCACCGGGTGGAAGGTCAAGAGCCAGACCACCGGGCGGGAGTTCGAGGTCCGCCGCATCGAGCGGATCGTCACGGAGCCCGAAACCGCGCCCGCCGCCCCCGAAACCGAAACCGCCGAACCGGAACCCGAGGAGGAAGACAACGCCGTCAACCCCGCGCCCGAGTCCGGAAGCGGACCGCGCCCGGAGAAGAAGCTCTTGCTCCTCAACGCCGCCGCGAATGTGCTCGCCGCCTGCCGCACCCCGATGAACTGCAAGGAGATGATCGCCAAGGCGGTGGAGATGGGGCTTTGGACGCCCACCGGCGCGAAGACCCCGGAACAAACGCTCTACAGCGGCATCTTCCGGGAGATCAAGAGCACCGACGAGCCCCGCTTCAAAAAGAGCGAGACCCGCAAGGGCTCCTTCGAATACGCCAAATAAGCGGTTCCGAAGTCCTCCATCGCCAGCCCCTCATTGCGAGGGGCTTTTTCGTCTCCACGCAATCGCACCCCAGACTGCGAAGGCCAGATGCACGGCGTCCAGCACCGCCCGGCTGTAGAGTCCCGACCACAGGTCGAAGCCCAGCCACGCGATGTTGCCCACCGCCCACAGGTAGAAGCACCAGATGTTCTTCCGGACATTCAGCGCCGTTCCGGTGAGGCTCAGGACAGTGATCGCCCAAGTGAAAGCCGTAATCATGTGAACAGCCCGTCCCTGCACATCTCGGCGAAGCGCGGCCGCTCGAGCCGGAACTCCCGGATGAGTTCTCCGGGCTTGACCGAATCCCGATAGGAGAGCAGTTCATTTCCCTGCCGGTCGGTGAACACCACCAGAATCAGCGGACTCCCGATGCGGCAGGAGATCGCGCAGTACACCTCCGAGCAGTCCGGGTGATGCTCGATGTAGGAGAGCGCCTTCGCTCTTGCCAGCAGATTCAGCGACCGGTCGGCTTTCGTGCCGTCCTTGGTCCAGGGCGAGCCGCCGCCGATCTTGTAGTTGCCGCCGTAGAAGTCCACCGCCAGTTTGCGGCCGGTCGTGCCGCAGTCGCCGACCGGACCATGCTTCAGATACCGCCCCGTGCCGTTGACGATGAGCTTGTAGTCCCGGCTCCCGCCGCAGCAGAACTGGACGATGCTGGCGACATCGTAGTCATAGTGTTTCTCCGTCATCGGGACGGCGACCACGATCTCGTCGATCTTGTCGTCACGGAGCGTGACCTGCGTCTTGATGTCGATCCCGGCATACCGGGTGTCGAACAGATGCTTGCCGATCTTCCGGGCCAGCCACCAGTCCTTCGGCATATACTGTGTTTCCGGGGAGTTAACAGCCATCCCCCAGAAGATACCCTGATCGCCCCAGCCGTCAGCATCCACACCCTGGGCGATGTCCGGAGACTGTTTTCCGATATGCTGGGTGACCTCGATGTCGTCGCCGCAGATCGTGTTCTCCCTGCCGAACCGCTTCTGGTAGGAGGCGGTGTAGCCGACCTGATTGACGGCGGTCTTCACGAATGCCGCGATGTCCTCCGGCGAGAAGTCCGCCGTGCTGGTGATCTCGCCGCCCAGCGTCACGAACCGGTCCTTGATCTGCACCTCCAGCGCATACCGGGTCTTCGGGTCGCGTTCGATGTAGCGGTCGAGGATGAAGGACGAGATGAAGTCGGCGAGTTTGTCCGGATGTCCGGTGGACACCCATTCCGAAGTCTTATACATTGGCGTTTCCTTCCATTTCATTGTTGACGGCGGGGGTGAGAGCCTGCCAGTCGCAGCCCTCTCCGGCTGTGAACTCCGCCCATCTGCGCCGGATGACGTCGCAGTATTTCGGGTCCAGTTCCATCGTGCGGCAGATCCGTCCGGTCTGCTCGCAGGCGATCAATGTGCTTCCGGACCCGCCGAAAGTGTCGATGACGATGTCGCCGCGTCTGCTGGAATTCTTGATGAGATACACCAGCATCTCCACGGGTTTCATCGTCGGATGCACATCGTTATGCTTGGGCTTGTTGTATTCCATGACGGTGGTCTGACTCCGGTCGTTGTACCATGCGTGGGCCGCGCCGTCCTTCCAGCCGTAGAGCGCGGGCTCGTGGAGCCACTGGTAGTCCTGCCGCCCCAGGACGAGCGCGTTCTTCTTCCAGATCAGGCACTGCCGCACCTTGAGTCCGATGTCGTGGCAGGCTCCCCGGAAATTGTATCCCTCGGAGTCGGCGTGGAAGATGTAGAACGACGCGCCGGGTTCCATGCGGTCATGCACACACTGGAACGCATCCCGGAGGAACGCGCGGAACTGCGTGTCTTCCATATTGTCGTTTTCGATGGTCATGCCGTTGCTGCCCTCATACGCCACGTTGTAAGGGGGATCGGTGAGCCAGAGGTTCGCTTTCTCCTCGCCCATCAGCCGGGCGACATCCTCCGCCTTGGTCGCGTCGCCGCAGAGGAGTCTGTGCTTCCCCAGCTGGTAGACCGTGCCGGGAACGGATGCCGCATCCTCCGGAACTTCCGGAACGGCGTCCGGTTCGGTTTCGCCCTCGGTGACGGTGTCCTCGCCGTCCCCGTTCAGCAGTTTGTCCAGTTCGTCGGGATCGAAGCCCAGAACGGACAGGTCGAAGTCGGCGTTCTGAAGGTCTTTCAGCTCCATCGGCAGAAGCGCATAATCCCATTCCGCAATCTCGCCGGTCTTGTTGTCCGCGATACGGTAAGCCTGGACCTGCTCCGGCGTGAGGTGATCCGCCACGACCACCGGAACCTCGGTCAGTCCCAGCTGTTCGGCTGCCTTCAGCCGCGTATGGCCGACGATAACGACCATGTCCTTGTCCACCACGATGGGCTGCTGCCAGCCGAATTCCTTGATGGAACGGGCGACCGCCTCGACCGCGCCATCGTTGTGGCGCGGGTTTTTCTCGTAGGGGATGATTTCATCCACTTTTTTGTAAACGATGTTCATTTCCTTTCCTTTCTTTGGTTTTTGTCAATTCTCAAAACAGATTGGGGATTGACATTTTGGGTTGAAAATATCTGATTTCGCTCAGGCTTCCTGCCGTCTCATCGCAAAAGTCGATTGAGATTCTGCTTATTTTCTCGCATTAGTCGGTCGTGATTTGTGGTTGCAACGCGAGAAAGTCATTATAAAAAATGTGCTCATCGCTTTAAAAGTCGTTTGATTTTCTGTGACTCCAATGCTATATTAAGCACAAAACCGGCATTGAAAGGACTTCTCGGCATGAAAAGAAAAGCATTGCAGCATCTTCTGGAATGGAAAAGTGACCCCGACAGAAAACCTATGCTCATTCAAGGCGCACGGCAGGTTGGAAAGACCTGGCTCATGAAAGAGTTTGGTCGGCGGTATTTTCCCAAGACGGCCTATATCCATTTCGACAACAACAGCCGGATGCAGGACATTTTCAAGTCCGATTACGATATCAAGCGGCTTATCGCAGCTTTCCAAATTGAAGCCGAGTGTACCATTGATCCTCAAGATACACTGATTATTCTTGATGAGATACAGGAAGCTCCTCATGCCGTCAATTCGTTGAAATACTTCTGCGAGGAAGCTCCGGAATATGCCATCATTGCCGCCGGATCGCTGTTAGGAGTTGCTCTGCACAAAAATGACAGTTTCCCGGTCGGCAAAGTTGATTTTCTGGATCTGTATCCGCTCAGTTTCACCGAATTTCTTCATGCTACAGATAATTCACGCCTTGCAGATCTCATAGAGTCCTGCGACTGGACACTGATTACAGCATTTAAGAACAAACTCATTGACCAGTTGCGTCTTTACTACTACATCGGCGGGATGCCCGAGGTGGTAGATGCGTTTGCGAAATACAATGACCTTATGAAAGTTCGCAAAATCCAAACAGAACTGCTCCGTTCTTATGATCGTGACTTTTCAAAACATGCTCCCGTGGAAATCGTTCCCCGCATCAGGATGGTATGGAATTCCATACCGTCACAGCTTGCAAAAGAAAACAGGAAGTATGTCTATGGCGCACTGCGCACCGGAGCCAGAGCCAAAGATTTTGAACTTGCCATGCAATGGCTGCTGGATGCCGGACTGATCTACAATGTGTGCCGTGCGGCAAAACCGGCAATACCGCTGACCGCCTATCAATCTGACGGCTTCAAAGCATATATGCTGGATGTCGGTCTGCTCGGAGCAATGGCAAACTTGAATGCAAAAACGCTTTTAGAAGGCAATGCTGTGTTTCAGGAGTTCAAAGGGGCATTGACAGAGCAGTATGTACAGCAGCAGCTTCGTGCGGAATGCAGTATTGCTCCATGCTACTGGTCACGCGAAACAGGGAAAGCAGAGATTGATTTTCTTTATCAATCAGACGATGCCATCATCCCGGTTGAAGTCAAAGCGGAAGAAAATCTGCAGGCCAAAAGTCTCAAAACATACTGTGAGCATTTCAAGCCTCCGTATTCTATCCGAACATCCATGTCGGATTACCGAACATCGGGGAAGTCTCTCGGCAACTGTCCGCATACCATGATTAACATCCCATTGTACGCCATCAGCCAGATCAGAAAAGAATGCGGAGAATTTCCTGAAAATGCCTGAAAGTTGCGCCCGCAAGGGCTCGTAACAGCCCCGCTGTCGCGTCTTGCGGGCAGTCCGGGAGTGTGATCCGGGCCGCGCCCAGGGGCGGCCCGGCGGCTTTTTTTGTCAGCTGCAAGCAAGTCTGCTTAATAGACCGAGTCCTTCCGCGCGCCCTTCCATTTTCCCTTTTGAGGGGGGAACCATAGGATTTGAGGTCACTTCGGGCCTTGCCGCCCCATTTCCGCCCCCTCCGGCGTGTATAACGGCCATAGGCCCGCGTTCCGTCACTCTTCCGTCACATTTTCCGTCACTTCGCTGTCGGAATTCCCTGCGGCGGGCGGAGGAGTCTTCTGTTTCCTCTTGAGCTTTTTCGCCAGGTAATGGACGTGATTCAAGGTCATATCGCATGAAGCCGCGATATCCCGAGCAGGCAGCCCCGTCCGCATCAGAACGTAGGCATACTCATCCATTGGATTTGCCGGAATCATTTTCGATATTCTTGCCGGAATCCACAGGATGCCGCCGTTCCAGTGATTCCGCACTTCCTCATACAGTTCGGGTGGCAGAACCTCCGCCGCATTTGCATACAAACTCATCTTTCACCTCATTTCTCTTGGACTGGAACCTATATAAGCATTCCGCCGGGGATATATCCAGCCGGATATTTCAAGAAAGACACCGATTCCCCAATTCCCCGGTTCCCCGTTATAACGCGCAAAGGGGCTGAAAAGGGCCAAAAATAAGAAAATCCGCGTGTCATGGGAATTAGGGAATTAAAGGAAATGGAAGTTATAAGTAAGTAATTATTAGTTATTTATCTTATCTCTTCTCTTCCCCGCTTACTTCCTTAATTCCCAAGGTGGTGCTCCATTTTTTTGTTCTTTTCCGTGGGAAGTGATTTTTGCGGTCCGGGAACTCCGTCGGTCACCGCAGAAGGTAGAACCGGGTCATGCTGACGCCGCTCCCCTTGAGCTCGTGGGTGATCGTCCCGTTCTCCTCCAGCGTCTCGATGATCTGCTTGAACACCTCCTTGGATTCGTGCATCCGTTTGAGCAGAACGCCGTGCGCGACCCGTCCCCGGGCCTCGCGGATGTAGCGGACGGCTTTGCGGCATTTCTCGTCGAAGGTGTTCTCGAAGGAATAGGCATCCACCATGAACAGCATCTGGTCGGTGACGTGCTCCACGAAAGCGGCGGCCCAGCGGACACCAGCGACCGAGATAACGGGCTTGACCGGGTTTTCGCTGACGGCGTAGAGCATCGAGAGCTTGCACACCTTCTCGAAGACGCGGGCCCAGAACGCCATCGCCTCGTTGCGCTGTTCGGCTTCGTGCTTGTCGTAGATGCAGTCGTACTTCTCGTTCAGCTTGGAGAGAAGCACATCGGCTTCGGGCGCGGCCGGGATCAGCATCGGGGCCGGGTTGATCTCGGTGAGATTGCCGGACTGACCGTATTTGCCGATGATCTCGATGGCGCGGGTGATGGCGTCCGGGATGCTTTCGCCAGACGGCTTGCGGCCGTGGCCGCGCTTCCCGGCGTCCAGGATCATGCACCGGGCGATGAGGCCGTTCGCCAGCACGCGCTCGGACAGCGCCGAGTAAAAGAATTTCGGGATGGCGGTTCCGAGGATGACGAGGTGCGGATTCACGATCTTGCGGTCATCGTCGGTCTTCTTGCCGTCGTTGTTGCGGATGGAGAGTTTTCTCATTTTATATACTCCGTTTGATGCCCCGTAGAAGCGGAGCAGTTTTTCCATGATGGATTCGCCGCGGCCGTCCTTGGCGAACTTCAGCGCGTTAAAGACTGTGTCGAACTCGTCGATCTCGAAGAGCATGGACGGGTGCAAGAACATCGCGTCCTCCAGACCCTCGCCAGACCCGAAAGACTCGGCGATACAGGCTCCAAGGTCGTGTTGAATGGCGACATTCATATTGACCTTGCGGGGGTGATCCTTGCCCGTGCCGCTGTTTGCCAGCGCCACGAGATAGATGTTGCCCCGGTTGTTCCGCTCGTCGGTGATCTTGCGGCCGGTGAGGAAGGCGAGAAACGCCAGTGCGCTGCAGAACGCCAGAATGCGGTTCGGATACTGGCCGGTCCGCATGGTGTATTCCGTATATTCCTTGATGAATCCGGGCACGTCGAGCAGCTTCTCCGGCAGGGGCGCGAGCATCGGCTCCTTGTCGGGCTTCTGCTCGGCCGGTGGCGACTGCGCCTTCGGCTTCTGGGCCAGAATGCCGGAAATATCCACGTCCGGGAGAGGCTGTTCCTTCCGGTCGTAGCAGCCCGGATCGCGGAGTTCGCGGAGCTTGTGCCAGTCGTTGCCGGTGCAGCTGTTGTGGTGACAGCGGAAGGCGATGGCTCCGTTGGACTGCTGGATAAGGACGGCGGAGCGATTCCTGTGCGCGTCGTTGAACGGGCAGACGGGGAACACCCACTTCCTGCCGTCCTTCCACACCTGCGGCTGACCGAGTTCCGGACAGTATCGGGTGATCCAGGCATCCAGATCGAAATCGGAGACTTCTCTGCATGGAACTGTCTCCGAATTTGAGACTGTTTTCCACGATGCCGCGACTTCCATCTGCTCCGGCGTGACGATGCCGAACTTCTCCGGGACGGAGAGGATCTGCGCCATTCGATGCGGCCGGGACTTGACATCGTCGCCCTTGCAGTTCATCGTGCCGGGGATGCGCCAGATCCGGGCCGGGTTGAACACGGTGAGGTCGACATCCACCTTGTCATCCCCGGCAGTAGCAATCCCGGCGATGCACCGCTGGACGAGGTCGCCGTCCGCGACCGGCAGGTCGATGCGGTACATCATCTGCGCCCCGTTGCCGGAGTCGATCAGGAAGGGATCGGGCCAGCCGGAGGCGGACAGTCCGGACCGAATCTTGCAGGCCATCGTGATGGCCGCCTCGTGTTCGGCATCCGAACTCGATACGCCGGAGACCCGCTTTGGATCACAGTCCACCAGCAACCAGCGGCGGGCGACGATGTCCGTGTCGGCGGTCGTTGCCTCACGGGTGATGCCACGCAGCCGGTTGCACGCCCTTGCGAGCAGATCCGGGTTGACCGGATTCACCGTCGCATACGCGCCCCGGTAGGAGCGCAGTTTGCCGATTGCTTCGGCGGCGTCCGGGATGTGTTCGTAATCGAAATACCCCGACTCCATGTGCGGCCGCATCCATTCCGGGGACACGGCGTCAAGCACTCGAACCTCGAAAACATCATCCTTCCGGAACCACAGTTTCAGCGCGCTGACGATGCTTTCTTTATCGGTTTTCATGACGGGCGGCCTTCTCCTTCGCGGCCGGACAGGAGAGGTCCAGAATCACGAACAGGAACGCCCCCGCCGCGACTTCCGGGAACACCTTCGGATAGAGTTCCGTCCGCAGCCAGCGGCGAAGCGCGGAGGCTTTCCTGCCGTGATTCGGGGCGAGGATCTTCTCCACGTCTTCGCGGGGGACCAGCCGCACGACCTGCAGTCCGCCCGGAGTGACAATTCGTTCGTAGAGGGGCTTGTTCTCTGTGTGGACGGCCAGTTGCCGGTTCGGGTTTGAAAAGCCCAGGATGTTGCAGATATCGCGGATGACGAACAGGGGCTTGCCGTCCTTTTTCACGATGCGGACGGGCAGACCGTTGAACTTGAAAGTGGTGACGTTACTCATTGTTTTTCTCCTCCAGATTCTTCAGGAAACGGATCGCGGATGCGGCGGTGTGGACCGCTTCGGTGATGATTGACTGATACGAGGTGCGTTTTTCGCCGTGGTCGTTGGCCGCTTTCAGCAGTTCCCCGGCTTCCTCTGCCGGGATCGCGGCGGCTTTGACCAGATCGGCGGGCCAGACGGGGTGCAGTTTCTCGGCGCGGTCGATTTCGGCCATGACGAGACCGAGGATGGCTTCAATTTTCATGCGTTTCCAGCTCCTTGACCGTGGCGAGCATCTCATCCATGTGCATCCGGGCCTGATCGCGCACAGCCTTGATCTTCTCGATGAAGGCGTCGCAATCGGTGATGAAGGACTCGAAGCACTGCTTGTAGTCCGTACCCGCCCCGTGCGGACTGAGCAGCAGATCGTAATTCGTCAGGAAAAAGGCCGGTTCCTGATTGCCCTTCAGGTTCTTGGTGATGTGCCAGCGTCCGTCGCCGCTGACCATTTCCTGTTGAGACTCCTGTTCGGTGACCTTCCATTCGATGCGTTCCATATTATTTTTATCCTTTTGATTTTTGGTTTGACTGCTTGCATTTTTCAACATCAAATGCTACATTATCCGGGCTTTGATGGAGAAAAAAATGAATACCTGTGTTGTCGAAATTATGAATGTTCAGAACGATGCGGGAGAGGTTTTCAAAATGAATGTTCTTTCCGATACAGTTGAAAACCTCACCAGAGGTGGCGCGAAGATTTCCACGCCACATTTACGGTATTATATTCCCGATTTGGACTTGCCCCTTGTTCCGACTGACGAGGGTGTTTTCCAGACCCTTGACGGTTCTCGCATCTTCCGGAAGGTCTGACAGGAGAATCCTGTCCGATTGAACATATCCATCCCGGATCATCATTTCGGGAAACAGAAGAATCTGTCCTGTCTCCGGGGCGAAACCGAGATGAAATTTGTATTCATCCCTCGGGACAAGCAGTCCGTTCGTCTTTCTGCCGTGGGCATAGTTGTCAATGAACTTGACCAGTTCTTTCCGGGAAGAGCTCGTCGGGGGAATCTGATCCAGCCTGATGCTGAAACTAATTTTCCTGCCGGATTCATCTTTATGGCATTCCGCAGTCAGAATCAGACATCCGGAATGATCCGGTTCGACTGAAAAGCTCATTTCATTGTCTGGAAGCAAGATCAGAGTCATTTGTCTTTCTCCTGAAGTGTTTTTGTTACTGAGCGCCAGCCCTTGGGATGATACGGGGTGTCGAATACCCATTCCCCGTCGCGGAACAGATACACATATTCCGCCCAATAGCTCTCGTGCGCATTCGCCAGAAGCTCGTCGGCGGATTTCCATTCATCGGGAGCATCATATTCTTCGCCGTAGTCGCGGTGATAGGCAACGCAGACGTCCTGCGCCTCCGGTTCGGGATCGTCCTCGGACAGCCGGTCGCCGAGGGCGGACAGGCCGCCCAGCGCCAGGAGCTTCTCGACGCGGTCCGGCGTGGTGTAGTGCTGCGTCAGGCAGATGCCCGCGCCGTCCAGATACATATCGAAGTGGACGTAGATCGCCCGGCAGGTCTTGTCGGGATCTTCAACGGCAATAATTCCTCGTGTTGACATATACTTACTCCTGTTCGGGTTCGTCGTCGAACCAGTTGGTCAGCGTGGCCAGCGAGAAGCCGAGCTTCACGGCCGCCTCCTCGATCTGATACTTGATTTCGGAATTCCAGTCCGGATTCTGTTCGAACACGAACTCCAGCTCATTGGTCACCGCCTCCAGCAGATTCAGGCATTTCGCCAGCCGCTCGCGGGAGCGTTCGATCTGTTCGGTGAAGTCTCTTGCCATGATGTTGTCTCCGTTATTTCAGTTTGAGAAGATAACGATTGCTGACGGCCTTGAACGAGAACGGATGACCGGTCCCGACCTCCTTGAATACCAGACCCTCGCGTTCGTGACCGTGAACGGTCTTGCCTTCGGCGAAGGCGAGGATTTCATCCACGGACCGGAAGCGGTCGAACACCGGGCATTCCGCTTCGATCACCGGAACGTGCGGGATTTTGTATTCCCTGCACAGTTCGCGGCGTTCCTCCGGCGGAAGGAAGCAGGCGTTTTCGATGTCCCTGATGCGGAAGACATGCCACTCGCTTTCACGGTAAAGATCGCGGTTCCCGTTGCAGCCGGGACCGACGAACTCGCCCTGGAACGCCAGCTCGCGGCCGATGTGCGCCAGTTTGGCGGGCATCTGATATCTCCGGGCGATCTCCCAGAGACTGTTGGTGTCGGTGTCCTTCAGATTCTTGTTCCGGGAGCACACGCCGAATGGGGCGTCCGGGCAATGAGACGGGCTGTAATAGACCGTCATGGAACAGCCGTCATCCTTGCTCGTGACTTCGAACAGCTTGCCCTTCATCGTCTCGAAACAGTCGGCCAGGTTCTGGATGCGCTCTTCGTCGGTCTTCGGGATGAATTCGGGGAATTCGCCCAGCGCATCGCCGGAGACCCGGAGAGTCCCGTCGAAAGCCCGGAACGGGGCGGCGACCTCGTCGTAGTGCTCCACGCCCAGCCGGGCGGTGACGTCCTCGCCGTCCGGAAGGGTCGCCAGTTCGGGGAATTCGGTCAGCGGCATCAGGAGTCCCTGACTGACCACGCCGCGGATTTTCATGGTCTTGATGCGGATCGTCTGCTTGAGGACTTCGCCGTTGAGCGACCACGTTTTGAGGCATTTCTCCTTGAGAAAATCGAACCGGGCATCGGTCGGCGGCAGCGCCGAGTCGATCTCGAAATACACGGCCCGGTCGCCGGGTTTGAGGGAATCCCGGCCGATCACGACCTGCCAGCCTTTGCCCTGCATGGACGCGACGGACAGGATGTCACTCCAGGGAATGTCTTTCACCTCTCTGATGGTGACGATGGATGCGAGTTTGCGCATGATAATCTCCAGTATTTTGACTGTTATTGTGTGTTTTCGCGGTCAGCGGACAATGTGGTGTCCAGAATACAATTTTTTTCTGCGAGGAAGTTATAAACTTGTCTCCTTTCGTGTTAAATCATGACACATCTATCAGATGGACTGCGACAAAATGACGCAAAAAATCGACTTTGTCTGTTGTTTTAAGCCGACATACATTTTGGCATGGGAATTGCTTATGTTACATTGGGACGATTGTTGCTTGTTGACATTCAAGACTCGCTACCTTGGAACAACCGCGACATGGGAAGCCCAAAAACAGTAACCGCCATAGGAGAATATACATGGCAGATATCGATAAAGTTAGAAGTCAAGTTAGAAGTCGCCTCAATTACACCTATCCTGGAACCCCTGATGATGAGGATGGTTCCATTGATAGAACATGGATTAATAAAAAACAGAAATACGAAGTTGATTACGCAATTGCGAAGTGCTTGATTGATTGCAATGCAGCGGATTTAGCCACCAATACAAATGTTATTCGAAAGCTCGAAGAAATGATACAAGATATGGATCATGATGGTATAGGGCGCTGTATACGAACGCAAGCCTATGATGAGCTCCAAACAAAAATATATGCCATTCGGCTTGCTATCATAAAGAAGAAACTCAACGGCTAACATCCTCTCAATTCATGAGGAGGAAACCTCCTCATGAATTGTTTTAGAACGGTATATCGTCCGGGTCGTAGTCCGTGGCCACGCCCAGATCTGCGGGGCTGTTGGACGGATATTCCGATTCGATCTCGGCGGAATCGTCCCCCGGTTCCCGCATGACGGGCCGGTCTTTCAAGACCCAGCGGGTGATCCGGTCGAACTTCTCCCCGGCAACAGAGCGCACGGTGATTCGCTCCGGCGCGGCGAGAAGCCCCTGGTTCGCCAGGGAGACCGCCTCCCGCGCGGTGCTCGGAATCGGACAGCCAAGGGCGGCCCGTTCCCGCCACCACTTCAGGAACTTGTCGCGGGCGTATCCGGTGTGCTCCGGGCAGACCCACTCGCTCTTGAATTCATCGAAACCGACCCGATAGTCGATCCGCATGGTGCGCGGCGTCCCCGGTTCAGCGTGCCGCTTCTCGTGGACGCAGTAGTAGACGTCCTGCACGTCGTAGTCGGTGTAGTCGATCTGCCCGGAGATGATCCCGGCCGAGGACGCCTTGTCCGAAAGATTGCTCTTCTCGGACGGCGGGAACTCGAAGCCGCACTGCGGACACTTCGCGTAAGCGGCGTGGATCAGAGCCAGACACTGCGGACACTTCTTCGCCGGGGCGTCGCCGCCTTTGCCAGCGCCGAGTTCCTTTACCCAGATCATGTCCACGGGACCGTGTCTGAGGATGTTCCCGCCGTAGTCCAAAACGAGGCAATTGGTCTTGCCGGTCTGGGGCGAGAGGCGTGTGCCGCGCCCGACCATCTGGATCAGCAGCCCCGCCGAGTTGGTCGGCCGGAGAAGCACGATGCAGTCCGTGTTCGGGGCGTCGAAGCCCGTGGTAAGCACGTTCACGTTCGCCAGAAACTTCAACGGTGGCTTCGTTTGCCCGAAGAGGTCGGCGGCGACGGCCTCTCCCTTGAACCGGGAGATAATTTCGGCTCGCTCCCCTGCGGAAGTGTCGCCGGTCACAATGGCGCACTCCTGTCCGGAATACGCCTGGATTTTCTCCGCCACATGTCTGCAATGCTCCACGCTGGTCGTGAAGATCAGCACCGATTTTCTGTCTCTGGTCAGGTCCACGATCTCGCGGCAGGCCGAAGACACGATCTGTTCGTTGTCCATCGCCACAGCCATTTCCTCACCGATGAATTCGCCGCCTCGGATGTGCAGATCGTCCAGATTCGCCTCGGTCTTCCCGGCCTTGGAGATGAGCGGAGAAAGGTATCCCTGCGCGATCATCTCCTTGAGCCCCGCCTCGTAGCACACCTCATTCAGTATGTTCTCCGGCTGACAGATCAGACCTCCTTTGAGCCTGAAAGGTGTCGCCGTTAGACCGATCACCCGGACGCGGGGATTGATGACCTTCATATCCTTGAGGAAAGTGCGATACATCCCGTCCCCGTCCGGGGCGATGAGATGGGCTTCATCCACGATCACAAGGTCAAATGCTCCTAAATCGCACGCCTTGTTGTAGACGGACTGGATGCCCGCCACGATCACCGGTTCCTCGGTGTCGCGGGATTTCAGCCCTGCCGAGAAGATCCCGATGGGGATGTCCGGGCAAAACGCCTTGACCTTGCCGGAATTCTGTTCCAGAAGCTCTTTGACGTGGGCCAAAATGAGCACCCGTCCGTTCCACTGCTGGACGGAATCGGAAACGATCTTTGCGATCACCACGGACTTGCCGGTCCCCGTGGGCAACACGATGCAGGGATTGTTGTCTTTGCTGCGGAGGTGTTTGTAGACCGCATCGACCGCAGCCTGCTGATATGGTCTTAATTCCAAAGTTTTTTCTCCTTTCGGACTTGAATTTTTCTTTTCGACACGTATATTGCGTTTTGGAGAATACGTGTAACAACAGGAGGTGAATTATGGCAACGTCAAAACTTACGCTGACCGCTCCGCCTGAAATCATTTCCCTTGCGGAAGAACAGGCAAAGCTCGAAAACACCAGTATTTCCGCCATGTTTGCCAACTTCATCATGGCGAAAACAAGACTTTCCGCCCGCCGTCATTCGCGTCAGAAGGTCGGACCGCTGACAAAATCTCTTACCGGGGTCGTGAAACTCCCTGAGGGATTTGATGAAAAAGAATTCATGAGCGATGTCTTCACCGAAAAATATGGACTCGGCAAATGAAACTTTTTCTTGACACGAATGTCGTCATCGACGTGATTGCGGCCAGGGAGCCTTTTGTCGCTGACTCGCGGGCGGTTTTCAACCTCTGCGAAACCGGCAAGGCCGAGGGCTGTATTGCCGCATTGACGCTTTGCACGGTCTCCTACGTGCTGCGCAAATTCGTCACTCCCGGAACCATGCGAACCAAACTTCGGGCTTTCAGAAATGTGCTGACGCCTGTCGACCTGACCGTGTCATTGCTGGATAAAGCTATCTCTTCCACAATGACCGACTTCGAAGACGCCGTTCAGTTTTACACTGCTGTTTACAGCGAGGCGGATTACATTATCACGCGGAACGTGAAACACTTCCCCCAGGATAATATCCCGGTTCTGACGCCGACAGATTTTTTGGTCCTGACGCAGCGATAATTCTCACGGAGTTATTCCCCCCGCGATCAGGGCATTCCGGATCACGCCCTTGATGTCTTTGAGTTGTTTCCGGGAGATTCGCAGGAATCTCCGCACCTCGTAATCATCGAAGTTGTTCACGTAGAGGTAGCACACGAGCCGCTCCTGATCGTTGCTGATGCCCGCGAGGTAGTCCTGCACGATTTTGCGGCGTCTTCCGCCGTTCTGTCTGCGTTCCATTCTTTGATCCTTATGTATGCCAGCCCGTCAGGGGGCATTGGTTCGCGTTTGGTGACGACCAGCCGATGGATCTGGCTGTCGTCCTCGTAAAGCCCCGCGTGAGTGAACGTGTCAAGCAGACATTTGAGGCTGTTGTCCACGTCTCGTCTCCGGTTGTCCGGGGGATAGAGCTCGATGTCGAGCTCCACCGGACCTGTGTATTTCGTCACCCGGTCGGTATGGAACCGGGCGACGATCTGCTCGCGGTATTTCCTGCCGTCACGGGAGATGAGCACCCTCGGTCCCACGTGACGGTAGTAATGATTCACGCTTGGGGGCCACGGAAGTTCGAACTCCGCCGTCATTGCCGCGCCCCCGGCGGGGCGGACGGCGCGGTTCCCGGCTGGGGCGGCTGCTGGGGCGTTGCGGCGGACGTTGCGGCTCCTGCGGCGGTTCCCGCGGCAGAGGCTTTCGGCGCGAAGCCCTTGATTTCGTTCACGATGTCGCCGTCCGGGGTCTTGCGGCACTTGACCGTGATTGTCAGCGGCAGATTGTGCAGTTCCACGGAGTCTCCGGGGTGGATGATGTTGACGGCGTGGCAGATCGCCGAGAGGTCGGCACGGGCCATGCGGACGGCGTCCGGGTTCGGATTGTTCAGATTCAGCCGGGTCCAGACCTTGCGGTTCTTGAATTCACCCTCGATGATCTCGAACTCCAGCTGGAGGTATTCGCCGGTTCCCGCTTTGTTCGGCTTCATATCCGAATCGACGATGACGGCCTGGTATTTTCCTGCCGGGATCGCCTCGAATCCGACAGACGGTTCGACTTCGTTTGCGTTGAAATTGATGGTAGCCATGATGTGTTTTCTCCTTGGTTACGCCAGCGCGGGCAGCGGCTGACGGTTGCTGTTGACGGGTTTGTTCGGAGTGTAGTTCGGGCGGACGACTGCCGGTCCTGACGGGCAGTTCAGATGTTCGAAGTAGATCAGGAACGGCAGATAATCGTCCCGGATCAGGCGGCATCGGCAGCCCTGCGGAATTCGGTGTCCGCAAAGATCGCAGGTGAGCGTCCTGTTTGCAACGATTATTTTTTCGGACATTTCTGCTGAACCTCGAACATCTTTCTGTCCTTGAATTCCTGCTGTTTCCCCTTGTTCCAGTTGGAAACGGGGCGGTAGTAGCCGGTCACGCGGCTGTAGATCTCACACTTTTCACTGCACTTTCCCATGATTCTTCTCCAGAGTTTTCTGATAAGCGTTGATGAATGCGGCCCAGGACAGGGGGATTTCCCCCGGCAGACCGTAACGGTTCTTTGCGATGCAGGCCGGGCTTCCGACCGTGCGGATGATGCGTTCGCCGCCGTCCGCACCGATGGGTGCGGCAATCGCCCGGTCGCCGGAATCCTTGGTGACGCGGAATTTTTTGTTTGCGAACAGCACGGCGTCCACCCATTCCGCGATCAGGCTAGCGGCGTGCTTGTTGAGGCGCGGCGTGTAGCGGTCGTAGGCGGCGTTCTCCGGGTCTTCGAACCGCTCCACCTTGGCGTGGGCCACGAGGATGACCATCATCCCCCGCTTGTCGCGGAGCTCCTGCAGCAGGTTCACCACCTTGCGCCAGTGCGTCAGGGCGTGGTTGTAGCCCTTGCCGTACCCGCCGTCCGCCTTTTCGATGTTCCGGACTCCGTATTCGCGGCAGACCTCGTCGAAGATCAGGCGCTCCAGCCAGTCAGCGGAGTCCACGACCACGGTCTGGAAGTCGTGCTGCTCGTCGCGCAGGGCGGTCAACTGGGCCAACACCTCGGAAAGGCTGTGCGCCAGCGGGAACTTCCGGCAGTCGAGTTCGCCCAAGCCGTCTTCGGTCTGGATGAAGACGGGATTCGGGGCGGATGCGGCGAAGGTCGATTTGCCCACTCCCTCGCTGCCATATATCATGATGCGCGGCGGCCGGTTCTCACGGCCGGACTGGATGGTGTCAAGCATTCCCATAGTGTGTTTCTCCTTTGGATCAGTTGATTGCGAGTTCGATTTGCAGGGCTTTGACGAGACGGCGGATCTGTCCATTATTCAGCCGGGCGTGGATGTCCGCCATCACCGCGTGAATGACTTCCGCATCGGCATCCGGAAGAGACTTCGGCTGTTTCCGGCGGGGAGCCATCACCGCCTGGTAAGCTCCGTTGACGGAATATTCTCCCCGGCGCAGCGCATCTTTGATCTCTTCCGTTCCGTAGTCGCTGATTGCCCGGAGTTTATCGACTTTTGTCGCGGAAATGCCAAGGGGCGCAGCGATGAGGTCGCTGGTATTTCCCCGCGGTGCCGAACTACCCTTTGCCGGACGACCGATTTTTTTGCGGGCGTCAAGTTTCTGCAGGCACTGAAACAGTTCCCAGTCGGTCAGGTTGCGGCGGTTCCGCTGAGTCTTGATGGCGTATTCCAGAGCTTCGACTTCATCCTCAAAACGGCGGCAGATGACGGGGACCATCTCAATCCCCGCGGCGACGGCGGCGCGGAGCTGGGTATGTCCGTCCACCACGGTCATGTTCCAGACGATGATCGGATGACAGGCGTCAAAGCCGTTTTTGTTCATGTCTTCGATGATCTCCGACAGGACCGTCGGCCGGATCGGGAACAGATTGCAGAACGGTTCGGCGGTCTTCAGCGTCCAGACGGGGACTTCGACAAGCGGCAATTCGTAATTCATAAGAGCGTTTCTCATCTTTCACTCCTCGGTTTCTTCGGTTTCGCAGGGAATCAGTTCTTCAATCAGATTGTTGATCGCACCGCACAGGGCTTCATTGATACGGCTGCGTTCCTGGGCCGTGTAGCGAAGTTCCGGGAACGTCCGGACTTCTTTCTCAAGCAGAGTCCGGACTTTTGCCGTGATTTCGCCGACCATCGCCGTGATACGTTCCGCACGGATTTCCGCAGAAGCCTTTCCCGGTGCTTCCTGAACACGCCGGGCTCTGCGGTCCTGCATGGTCTGGTTGTAGGCTTTGTTGATCGTCATCTTTCCCGATGCAACGGCGGCCTTGGTCGTTTCGGAGCCGTGATCCTTGACTGCCCGGAGGCGTTCCACTTTCGCACGGGAGATTTTAAGCAGCTTTGCGGTGTTCTCTGCGCTTCCTCCGGAAATCCCCTCACGAGAGGGTATTTTTTCCGGACGGCCGACGCGCTTGCGCTTATCCAGTTCCGATATACAGGAAAAGAGTTCCGCATCGGTCAGATTGCGCCGATGGCTCTGGGACTTGATGGCGTATTGCAGCGCTTCTTCTTCGCTCTCGAACTCCTTCAGGGTGATCGGAACCTTTGTCAGCCCGATTTTCAGTGCCGCGGCAAGCCGGGTGTGCCCGTCGACCACCGTGACCTTGTGTCCCGCCCAGATGATGATCGGATGGGCGAAATCATATCCGTTCTGCTTCATGTCCGCGGCGATTTCATCCAGCAGATTCTCCCTGATCGGGAAAAGATTCTTGAAGGGAGCCGCCGTCCGGATCGTCAGCGTGTCCATCATGGAGATTTTCTGTTCCATCACTTCACCTCCGGGAGCTTTTCTGTGTTGTTCCAGCGGAAGACGGAGATGTCTTTCCCTTTGAGAAATGCGTTCCACGCCTTGATGTAGAACGCCGCTGCTTCCCGGACGCTCAGTTTGTGCTTGCTCATCAGATTGTCGATCAGCTTTGTCCGCAGCGTCATGATCGGATGTCCGGTATAGAGGTTCTGACCGGTCTTCAGCATCCCGGCGAAGGCTTCTGCCCGGCCCGGATTTTTCCGGAGGAACAGATAGATGCAGAACGCCATGTGGGATTTCGTGAAATGGTGGCATCCGGTGTCGGCGATGGCTGCGGCCTGTTCGATGAGAGCGGTGTTGTCATCATAATAAATTTCCAGCACGGGATTCCGAACCGCGATTTTCGCCGAGCTGTCCGACAGTTCCGCATCGAAGTTATCGTAAATCCAGGCGAACTTCGTGAGAGTCGCGGCGGTGCTCGCATGCTTGGAGCCCTTGATTTGGAGGACATGCCGGAAGGTCCGGGTGACGCCGCTGTCGATGGTCGCAATCGCATCCTTGCTGACATTGAAGACGACCAGAAAGGTGACCGTCACGCCCGCTTCGATGACAGCCCAGAGCCGATGCTGGCCATCCAGCACGGTCCCGTCCTCGGCGATGGTGATGGTCTGTCCGTTCTGCTGCCATTCACCGGCCAGCATGGCCAGTGCATAGCGCTTCACGGTCGTCTGGCTGATATTGCGGTTCATGGTGTTCATTTCCAGCCATTCGGCGGCCAGATCGGGGGTGACTTCGACGAGTTTCGCAATAACTTTCTTCATGGTGTTTTTTCCTTATATTAGGTTTTAATCTTGGATTCAGAGGGAGTCGATGATGCGGATGTCTTCGTAGCCGGTGGGCCAGATACCAGTGAACTGGCACTTCTTGTAGCGTTCCAGCGCGGCATCGTTGATCCGCTCGGCCAGATCGAGGACTTCACCCGTGAGCTGCCACACGCCGGTGGCAAACGGCTCGTTCTTTTCCACGGCGATGATGTGGATCGGAACGGTGACACCTGTCACAATCCGGATGATGGCCCGGTAGAATGCCAGCTGGAAGATGTATCCGTAACGGCGGCAATCGAACTCGAACCACTTCAGACTGTCGCAGGTCTTGAGATCGACCAGTCCGGACTCCGGCGAGAACCAGTCCATACGGATCTGGCAGGGAACGCCGCAATATTCGGCCCGGACCACGCCCTCGGCTTCGCCCTTGGCGAGCAGTTCGGACGCGGCGGCGTGGAGGTGGACGCTCCGCTGAAGATTCAGAATGAAGGAGTAATCCTTGCCGGAAACGACTTCCCTGTCCTGTGTCGCCAGCCAGTCGGCATACGTCTTGGTCTTCGCACCGTAGGGCTCGCCGGTGCGGGGGTTGACGGGGCCGTCCGAGACCACGAAATCGCGGTCGAAGGAGGCGCGGCCTTCCAGAATCAGACTGTGGGCGGCGCGGCCCAGAACGAAGGCAGGCGTGTCTTTCTGTTCGATTTCGCCGTTGATCTCTTTGCGGTAGAGAGCCGGGGATTCCCGGAAGTCCGCCAACAGATGGCTGGACATGAATTCTCCGCTGCGGCTCCGGGCGTGGTATTCGTTCGCAGGTTCATGAATGATGAAGTTGGTGTCCATGGTGCTTTTCCTTTTTGTAGATGCGTTGCTCTCTATCGGGGTTATTGCCAGACAGGGTATCAAATTGGCCCCGATTTTTGAAAAAAATTCAATTATTTTTCCTGCGGATGATGGCTCCAGCCTCAATCAAGGCTTTTTTGATGATGGGAATTCTGATGCGGACGGCTTTTCTGGAAAGCGCGGTTCGTCTGGTGATTTCGGATGCGCTGCACCCGGCAATCAGGAGGCGGCAAATTGTCTGCATATCCGGAGACAGGCTGTTAATGGCAGAGCGGATGAGAAGAATCTGCTCCTGCCGTCTATCTTCCTGTGTGGTTGCCTCTCCCGGCATTTGGATTGCTATTTTAATTTTCCGGTAATCCGGCGCATCGTCCGTGTCTTCAGCTTCGCTCATGGCGTCAATGGAAACGGCATCCGTCAGAATACGGTATGTTGCTGAACGTAATTTTCGAACTACCCTGTATGCCATGTTTTGCATTACGCCGTGAGCGAATGTCAGAAATTCGGCATCTGAGGTATCATTGTAATTGTCTGAGTTGCGAACCGCCGCGAGAAGCAGTTCCTGGACGGCATCGTCCATATCGCTTCTCCGTATCAGCCCCTGACTGACGGTGGGACCGATGAGTGATTTTGCGATTCGGGTGAGTGTCTGCGCTTCCGCGTCGGTGATGATGTGAGCCATTTTTGCTCTCCTCCCCGGCCGCTCCAGAGCGGAAGGCGGAGGACTGAAGCGTCCGGCATTGTTCTTTCGTTTTTGCCTTCCGCTCCCCTATGGTGCAATTACACCGGTTCCCGGTGCAAAAAGGGTTTTACACCGGGTGCAAAATCACATTATTGTTGATAACGAGAGAGTTATATGTTAGAAAAATTCTTAAAAAAAGGTCTGGAAACCCGGTGTAAAACCCGGTGTAATACACCAGACGGGGAGGTTTTACACCGGACTTTGCACCGTAAAGTGGGAAAGCAGGGCAAAAAAAGCACTCTGCCGTGATAGACAGGGTGCCGAGGAATCCGCTATGGGATCGGATTATGTGCGGGAGGGATGGTAGTTGGAAGAGCCGCTGGCATCATCCCGATTGACGAAGCGCACCCGGTAGCCTTCGTTTTTCACGAATTCAATGGGGTCGCCGTCGTTGATGGTCGGGAAAAATCTTCTCAACGCGATGCAGATATCAAGTTTACGGCGCTTCCAGAAATCATACTCTGGTGTTCCTCTGGCCGGGAGCGGAAGAACCTTGCCCGGCATGGACAGCAGAGCGAGCAGTGCTGTAAACGCATGGGAAGGACAGCCCTTGACCTGATTGCATAGACCGAGTTGCAGATAATTGATCTGAACCGGAGCCTCCCCCTTGACCCAGATCGAAACACTGTCGCTGTCCTTTTTCCGGATATGGACATCCGCCCACGTGGTGTTGGGAGCACACCGGTATTCCGTCAGCGCCATCGGCTGTCTGGTGGAACGGATGCCGTTCAGAAGATTCACGGTTTCGCCGTCCGCGACAAAACTGCCGTCCGGAGCAATGGTTACGCAGTCATCCAGACCGAGACAGACACACTTTTTCTGCCGCAGCGTGATGAGCATCGCTTTCGGGATGTCCGCAAGGCAGCCGACAAGGAGGATGAACGGTCGGTCTTCCCGGAGCAGATTCTCCAGCCGATGTTCAAATTCCATTGTATTTAAATAATAGGATATATAGACCGGCATCCGGTTTCCCGTCCCGGTCTTCAGACAGCCGAGTTCCCAGAAAAAGGCATCGTCCAGATCCACACTGGAAAACTCGATGCCGAGGGCGTCGGCGATTTCCTTGTGGACACGGGCGTAATTCAGTCGGTAAAAGCCGATGTCTTCCGGCGTGACCGGGATTCTGGGCCGGGTGATGTCCAGGGGACAGCATGCCATCAGTCCGGCACTCAGTTCATGAACCCTCCTGCAATGGCATTCCTCCGGACACTCTTCGGCATCCGGACAGCACAGACGCATGGCTTCTCCCGGAGCCGGGTTCAGATACTTTGTTCTGAACTGTCCGATGTCAATGCCGGGGAGCTGGAGTTTCCAGTCAAACAGCGGCAGCGATCTTGCATTCGCCAGCAAGGAGTTCCACATGAACCGCCTCTTCATTCTGCATTATGGTGCGGATGACGCCGACCTGTCGCAGCCATTCGTCCACCACCATGCCGAAATCATCGTAATCATATCCCGACCGGTTAGAGGCATCAAGGATAATCGTTCGTTCCGACCGTCCGATTTTCACCAGAAACTTTGCCCGGATGATCCGTCCCATGCTCGACAGTTTGAAATGATGTCGTTCCATGTTCCGGAACAGGTCTCCGTCATCCGCCTCCAGGATGGCTGACATTCCGTTGTTCCCGCTGAGATACGCCTTGATCGACAGAAGGGAGATGCTCTTCACCTCTGCAGCCCCGTGATAGACGAGGATATTCCGGCCGAGTTCCTTGATCTTGTCCAGATCGTTGATGCGTGGAGTGGAAAAGGTGTCGTAATCATCGAAGAGGCTCTTGCCGAGCTGCCTGCAGTAGGCGTCCTCCATCCACTTGGGACTGGTGGGGATGCCGAGCCGCAATTCTCCGGTATCTCTGTTGATGCTCAAGGTGTTGTAACTCTCCGGCTGAAAACCGATGGTCTTGGACTTCCTGCCGTTCATGACGATGCCCTGCCGACGGTAGGAGTCGCCATGCCGGACAAGCAGCACGAGTTCGCGGCTGTCGTTCTCCGTCAGGGTCACACGGGCCGTGTTTCCGTAATTCTTCGACTGGAAAATCAGATTCATTCCCTCTTCGAAGTCGCGGATCTGCGCCGGAGTGATGACCAGATTGCGGATGTCCCTCCGCGTCGCCCGCATCGCAAAGGACTTCTTTTTCAGTGCGGCATAATCCGTTTCCAGAACGCTGAGTTCTTCGGGATCATGGAGATACACCAGCAGAGCCATATCCGCCGTGGACATGGTGTCCGTCAGTTCACCGGCATAACTGCTTCTCGAAATGAAAGTCCGCAGGACGTCGTTGAAGCATTCCATGCTGGTGGCTCCGACAAGTGCGAAGCCGTTAAAAAGTTCCTCGTATTCGCCGACGAACATCTGATTTGAAAGGATTTCCGCAAGCCTGTCATAATCGAAGGTCTCCTCGGTCGCGCCTTCGATCTGGAACTGCATCCGGTCGAAATAGCCCTTGTAGCGTCCCACCATTTCCAGTAGACGCTGAAACGAGAATTTTCGTAGAACTTCCGGGTTCTTGAATTTTCGTAAATTACTTCCCGCCATTGTTATCTGCCTCCTGTTTGATGATACCCACCATTTTGCCGATAACCCGGAAGGAGTCGTAACGAGTAAGCTCAATGGGTTTGAATTCCGGATTCTCCGCTTCCAGCGCGATGCGGTCGGGACGGTTCACGAGCCGTTTCAGCGTCACTTCATTGTTGACGGACGCCGCCACAATGTCCCCGTCCGCGGCAATGGGCTGGTGGCGGATGATGACGATGTCGCCGGTTCTGATGCCAGCGCCGATCATGCTGTCGCCCTTTACGCGCAGCGCAAACACATCCCCGTTGGTGGTGAGAGCTTTATCCACAGAAACGGTTTCATCGCCGCTCCGGTCTTCGAACTCCTCCACAGGCACACCGCCGGGGATTTCGCCGAGGACGGGGATCTGAACTGTGACAAGAGCTTCCGGCTCAACAGCTTTATTGATCACATACGGCTTGGTGGCTCCCTTTTCAATGCGTTTCAAGTAACCTTTGGAAACCAGCTCCTGAAGAATATCATAGATGCTCGGCACGGATATTCCGAACGCATCGGCCAACTGCTGCATCCTCGGCATTTTCCCGTAAGTCGAGAAAAACCGACAGATCTCCTGCATCACTTCCGCCTGCCGTCTCGTGATGTTCTCTTCCTTATGTCTTCCCTGTCCCATAGCGGACTCCTTTTCTTCCTAAAACAACAGGCATAATATACACGGTTCCGCGATTATTTCAAATCGTCTTCGCCGGAGAAAAATCGCGTTCCACCTCAACCCGTTTTTTGATGAAGGTCTCTAAATGCCTGATCCCAACCTTGCGTTAAAAAAATTTTTGATTTTTTTCAAAAACAAGGGCCAAAATGGACCCCTGGGTGGCAATAACCCCGATAGAGACACATTGATTCAACAACGAAAGGATCAGCATGAGATACGGCAGTATTTGCAGCGGAGTTGAGTCTGCGAGCCTCGCCTGGCGGCATCTCGGGTGGACTCCGGTCTTCTTCTCGGAGGTGGAGCCGTTCCCTGCGGCGGTGCTGATGCAGCGGCTCGGCGCGACAAGACCGCTCCGACCGCTCGATCCGGATGCCGCAGCGGATGAAAAAGACCGGAAACAGCTCCTTTCCTGGCAGTCCCTGATCGCGGAACTGCCGGACGGAGGCACGATTCAAAACCTCGGCGATTTTACCCTAATAAAGAAGGATGACTACAATGGACAGATCGACCTGCTCGTCGGGGGGACGCCTTGCCAGGACCTCTCCATTGCCGGAAAACGGCTGGGATTTGACGGTAAGCGCAGCGTCCTCGCTCTCGACTTTGTTCGACTTTGCTTTGAAACTGGAACGAAGTGGATCGTATGGGAAAATGTTCCCGCGACTCTATCCAGCCACAACGGGGAAGACTTCGCAAGATTTGTGTCTCTCCTCTGCGGCTGGGACATCCCAGTGCCATGTGATGGCTGGCGGAAATCAGGGATCGTCACCGGAACTCCCGGTCATTTCGGTGTATGCTGGAGAATACTTGACGCTCAATACACCCGAGTTTCCCAATTTCCAAGGGCGATCCCGCAGCGAAGGAAGCGTCTCTTCCTTGTCGGATATCTTGGTGGTTGGAAATATCCCGCCCAAGTATTATTTGACGGTGAAATGTGCGGAGGGTATTCTCCGCCGTGCAGAACGAAGGGGCAAACCGCTCCCTCCGGTGCTGAAGGCGGCATTGATACGGCAAAGTCAATCCGGATGCGCGCTGGGAAGCCAGGGGGCGGTAAAGGAGCTCTCATAGGAGATGATCTGAGCCACACTCTCGCGACCGGAAACGACCAGACGGTCGTCTGCACTGTCCACGGCGCGCAGACCCCGATCAGCAACGACGATCACGCCAATGCCCTCGGATGCAGCAACAGCGGTCTTGAGAACTGCGTCTGCGTTTCCAGGCAGAAGAAGCCGGAAGGCCGTTTCTGGAACGGAGAGGATGTCGCAGGGACGCTCACCGTCACCAGCGACCGCCAGCTGATGCCGGACAAGGGGCGGCTGCAGTGCGTGATCGAACCGAGGGAAGATTCCGTGGAATGCCTGGACACCCGGCAGGTGGATGTGCATGACACGGATCTGGCCCCGACGCTGATCGCCACGGACTACAAGGGCGGCAAGGCGATCTGCTTTCAGCAGAACAGCAGAGATGAGGTCCGCCTCATAAGTCAGGACGGGACAGTCGCCGGGGCGCTCACGGCAAGTTCCGGAGCAAAACAGCAGAACTACCTCTGTTATGAGAACCATGCCCAGGACTCCCGGATCAAGCCGGTGGAGGTCTCTCAGTCCATTGTCGCCCGGATGGGGACTGGCGGCGGCAACCTTCCGCTGGTGAAGGAGCCCGACGTCATCGGCTTCATCAAGAACGATGCCGGTGGAGTCCAGCAGGGCTTCTGGAAGAATGTCTTTCCGACGCTCCGGGCGGCGATCACTCCGGCGATCACCTGGAACGAGTGCTTCCATCTCTCCTTCTGCGACGCCAACGGGACGAGAAAGGACCGGAAGAACGGCGGTCTCTACGTGACGAAAGCGGAAACGAGCCAGACGGTCACGGCCAAGGGACCGCATACGGAAACCGTCATCATCGCCCTTGACGGGGACAAGATGGCGAAAGCCGAACGCAAAGGCGGTTCCGGTCTGGGCGTGAGCGAAGATGGGGTGATGTACACGCAGACCGTAAAGGATGTTCACGCCGTGGCCTACGATGAATGCGTCCCGCTGGATCTGCGAAACGCCACCCGCGATCCGGAAAAGCACGATGCCCGGAACCGGCAGGGAGTCGGCGTGGGCGAAGACGGCGCTCCGATGAACACGGTGACGGCGGCATCCGTTCCAGGAGTCGGCTGGCAGGCTACGGTAAGAAAACTGCTCCCGATTGAGTGCGAGCGCCTCATGGGTTTCCCCGACAACTGGACCAGGATTGTCTGGAAAGGGAAAACGAAAGAGGAATGTCCCGACGCCCCCCGCTATAAGGCATGTGGCAACAGTATGTGTGTCAACGTGATGGCGTGGCTGGGAGAGAGAATTGATGAAGTCAACAGAAAAATCCCCTCACGAGAGGGGATTTTTGAAATGGAGGTCAAAGATGAGTGAAGTCGAACCCTGCTGCCAGCAATGTTCCCGGCAGTACAACAAGCTGCTGTCGGCATACTGGTATCAGCGGCGTCAGATCCGCAAGATGCGGAAGGCGTTTGCCGCCATCGAATGTGCTTTGACGCACAAATGCGAGCGCGCCACGGAATTCATCATCGGGGAATGCGAGGCGTATCGCGGCAGATACGAGCAGAGGTGTCCCAATGACGAAAAGTGAAACCATAGAAGAAAGCATCCGTAAGAATGCGTCCGGGCCGAAGTCCGCCGAAGTCGACGGGCAGCGCGTCGAACAGCATTCTCTCAAGGATCAGATCGCGGCGGATGAATACCTAATGTCAAAAAAGGCTGTCAAATCCCGGAATTCCGGCCTGAAGATCACAAAACTGAGCCATTCGGGGGCGTGAGGAGTCATCCATGTTCAACAAGATCAGATCGATTTTCCGGAGCAGAACACCTCCGAAACAGGTCGTGAAGGCCCGCTTCGATGTGGCGCAGACCACGACCGACAACCATCGGCATTGGGCGGCGGCGGACCACCTGTCCGCCGATATGGAGGCATCGCCGGAAGTCCGGCGCACACTGCGGCAGAGATCCCGTTACGAGGTCTCGAACAACAGCTACGCCAAGGGGCTGGTTCAGATGCTCGCCAACGACACGATCGGTACGGGGCCGCGCCTGCAGATGCTCTCTTCCGATGAAAGTTTCAACGATGAAGTTGAAACGTCCTTCATGCGGTGGACGGAGGCGGTGCATCTTCCGTCGAAACTCCGGACCATGCGGATGGCAAGATGTCAGGACGGCGAGGCGTTCGCCATTCTGGCAACGAACCCCAAAGTCCGGCATGAAGTCAAGCTGGACCTGATGCTGGTAGAAGCCGACCGGATCTCCGGCGAGTTGAGATGGCTTGAGGATGACCGGAGCGTCGACGGCGTCTATTTCGACCAGTGGGGCAACCCGGTCAGTTACCGGGTGCTGAAATACCATCCGGGCGACATCCGGTATATGTCGGGAGACGAGGCGGTCCGGGTACCTGCGGAATTTATGATCCATATCTTCCGTCAGGACCGCCCCGGTCTCCATCGCGGCGTTCCGGAACTGACGGCGGCTCTCCCGCTTTTCGCTCAGCTCCGCCGCTACAATCTGGCCGTGCTTTCCGCTGCGGAAGCCGCCGCGGACTTTGCCGCGATCCTCTACACGGACGCCCCGCCAAACGGCGAATCAGACGAGGTGGAACCGATGGATTCCATCCCCTTGGAGCGAAACATGATGCTGACCGTCCCGGCCGGATGGAAGATGGGTCAGCTCGATCCCAAGCAGCCGGCTGCGAACCATTCGGAATTTGTGAAGATCATCCTTTCCGAAATCGCCCGGTGCGCAGTGACCACATACGGAACGCTGGCGGGCGACTTTTCCGGTCACAACTACGCCAGCGGCAGGTTGGATAACCAGATCTACCACAAGTCGATTCTGGTCGACCGGTCGTTCTGGGAGTCCGAAGTCCTGAACCGCATCTTCGAAGTGTGGTTCAGGGAGTATCAGCTCACGACCATGCAGCCTTTCGCCACAGAAAGACATACATGGTTCTGGGACGGATTCCCCCATGTCGATCCCTCCAAAGAGGCATCGGCGCAGGAAAAGCGGCTGGCAAACAACACCACAACGCTCGCCGCGGAATGCGCCAAGGACGGCAGAGACTACATGAGCGTTCTGCACCAGAGAGCCAAGGAGCTGAAACTCATGCGGAATCTGGGGATTCCCGTCACAGGAGAACAATTCACAGAAACATCGACGGAGCCGGAGGATGACGGCTCAGAACCAAAGGAGTAAATTTTGAGTGAATTTACACTGATTGAGGCGGCCGGTCACAAACCGAAAGTCGCGGGAATCGCCTACAGCGGCGGCAGTATGAATCTTCCCGGCTGGAAACATCCGGTGGTGGTCGACCTTTCCGGAATGGAGATCCCGGAAAGCGTTCCGCTTCTGACCAACCATGAGAACAAGACGGAGGCACGGGTCGGCATGATTTCCGCCGGCGTCAAAAACAACCGATTGGAGATTGCGGGGGAGATTGTTTCCGACGGCAAAGAGGCGCAGGATATAGTTGCGCAGGGCAAAGCCGGTGCGGACTGGCAGCTGTCCATCGGAGCCGACATCCGCGCATGCGAACTGGTGCAAGGGAAACGGGACGTGAACGGGCAGACGTTCGAAGGTCCGTTCTATCATATTCGTAAATCCGTGCTGCGCGAGGTCAGCGTGGTTGCAGTCGGAGCCGACGCCCACACCGCCATGAAAGTTACTGCCAAATTCAACCTTTCACAAACTATAGAAGGAGAACGCATGTCTGCTGAAACAGAGAACAAAAACGGGAGCGCCGCCGCTGAACCGGAAAAGAAAACTGCGGTTCCGCCCGTAGCTTCCGCTGACGAATCGAAGAAGCCGGAGGAAAAGAAAAAGACCGGACAGGAGGAGAAGGACTCTCAAAAGAAAGCCGAAGCCGCCGCAGCGCCGCCCGTTGTTCAGGCGAGTGCTCCGGAGATTGCCGCAACCGCCCGTGCCGCCGCCGTTGCGGCCGTGAAAGCGGAACGGGAACGGGTCAGTGCGATCCAGTCGATCTGCAACGGAGAATTTCCGGAAATCGAACGCGACGCCATTTCCGCAGGCTGGACTCCGGAAGTTGTGACTCAGAAAGTTCTTGAAACGATCCGTTCCGAACGTCCTGCCGCGAGCGTAAACATTTCCGTCAAGACCGCCCCCGAAGGCGGCGAACTTCGCAAGACCATCGAAGCGGCAATGAGCCTCCGGGTCGGCGTCTCCGCCGATCAGCTGGAGAAGTCCTACGGGGCGCAGGTCGTGGAAGCCGGTATGCGCGACATGGACATGCCCCTCCGCCAGCTCCTCGTCGAATGCATGAAACTGGACGGCATCCCGTATTCCCGCGGCTTCGACAACGAGACCATCCGGGCGGCGTTCTCCAGTGTGTCTCTGCCCGGCATTCTGTCGAATGTGGCGAACAAGAAGCTCCTGCAGAGCTACGAAGCCCAGCCCGTGATCGCCACCAAGCTGTGCTCCACCGGCGACCTGAACGACTTCAAGGAGAATGACCGCTTCAGACTCACCGATGTCGGCGATCTGCTGCCCATCGCGGCGGACGGCGAAATCAAGGACGGCGGTCTCATCGAAGAGAGCGCCAAGAATCAGCTCGACACCTATGGCAAGAAGTTCTGCCTGACGCGCAAGATGATCATCAATGATGATCTGGGGGCGTTCATGAAAGTCCCCGTGGCGATGGGCAACCGCGCCGCAAGGCTGATCGACCAGCTGTTCTTCTCCCGTCTGCTCCGCAATCCCGCGCAGCAGGACGGCAAAGCGCTGTTCTCCACCGCCCACCGGAATCTGCTCTCCGGAGCGTCCAGCGCACTGAGCGCCGACAGTCTCAAGAAGGCTATCCAGCTGTTTCTCGATCAGGTGGACGGCGACGGGCAGCCGATCAGCGTGGAACCGCATTACCTGCTGGTCCCGACCGCGCTGAAGCACCTCGCCATCGAACTCACTCAGGGCGCGACCCTCATCATGAGCGGCGCGGACAATGCGGTCCGTCCGGCGCTGAATGTGCTTGCGGACGAGAACCTGCGTGTTGTCTCCAGTCCGTATCTCGGCAACAGTGCCTACGACGGAGCCAGCCAGACCGCGTGGTATCTCTTCGGCGACCCCAAGACCGTCGACACCTGGGAAATCGGGTATCTGAAGGGCAAGCGCACCCCGACCGTGGAACGCGGCGAGACCGACTTCAACACTCTGGGCCTGTGGTTCAGAGTCTACTTCGATCTCGGCGTCCGTGAGCAGGATCACCGGGGAATGGTGAAGGCCATCGGAGCCGCAAACTAAGGCATCCCTTCCGGGCGGGCAACCGCCCGGATCACCCTTAACATTCATATTTCACAAGGAAAAAGAACACAATGCTCGCCCGTTACGTTCAAAAGGGAGATTCCATCGACTATCGTCCCGAGACCGCCGTCGCCGCAGGTGACATCATCGTCATCGCCGACCTGATCGGCATCGCCAGACTCGACATCGAAGCCCATACCCTCGGCAGTCTCGCCGTGGTCGGAGTTTTCGACATCACCAAGGCCGAGGGTCAGATTCCGGCCGGTGCAACCGTCTATTGGGACGCGGGGGCCCAGAAAGCCACCCTCGTCTCCGGGTCCAACCATTATCTGGGCAAAGCAATCCTCGCCGCCGATGCGGAAGCCGAAACGGTCCGGGTCCTGCTCAACGCGCCTTACAGCCTCGCCACCGAATTCGTCGCCGGTGATCCCATCAGCGATCTGGTCGACAACAGCGGCGGCACTCCCTCCGAGACCATCGCCCCGATTCAGGAATGCGAATGCAAGGACGCCATCGCCTCCCTGATCCGCAAGACCAACGCGATCCTCGCCGCTCTCCGCGCGGTGGGCATCATCGCCGAGGAGTAATGGGGCTGCTGGAAGAAGCGGCGGCGTGGCTGAACAGCCAGCGTGAAGAGTGTCTTTCCGTGCCGATAGAGTATCTGTCAAAGGGCGGAACTCCCGCCCGGATGACGGCTACTATCGGCCGGACGCTCTTCCGCTCGGAGACTGAAAACGGCGTGACGATCCGGGTCGAAAGCCGGGATTTTCTGGTGAGTGTCGATCAGATGCCGCGGGAACCGCAGCGAGGAGATCGGATCACTTACGCCGGACGCATCTACGAGGTTCTCGCCCCAAACGGCGAACCCGTGTGGCGCTGGTCCGGTCCGCAGCATGTAACCCGCCGAATCCACACCAAGGAAATAGGAGGTGCAAATGGCTGAAGATGAAGTCCCGAATCTCCGGGATGTCTGGGAACAGCTCCAACAGGCGCGGATGGACATCGCCGAACTGCGCGGAATGCTCACTATGCATTTCCGGGACGGCGAACACCACCATCCTCCCTGCAAGGCGGCCGCTGACGTCCAGAAGACCATGCTCTCCGCCGTGGGAGCCGCTCTGCTGGCGCTGATGGCGGCGGTCGGAAGCATCATCGCAGAATTTCTGCGGAGGTGACCCGTGTCCGCCGTCCTCGACATCGCCGAAGCGGTGGCGGGAACTCTCGAAGACCTTCACGCGGAAGTCCTCTTCTTCCCCGAGTTCGAACTCCGGGAGCTGGAGGAAATGAAGGTCATCGTGGTCCCGCTCGCCGAAGAATTCAAACCCCTCAGCCGCACACAACATGAGGAAATCCTGAAAGTTCAGGTGGGATTCCTCAAACGCGGCTGTGAAGATGAACTGCCCGAACTTCTGAGGACCGTCGAAGGTCTCGGACTGGGCTTCCTGAACAGGCAACTGGCCGGAGCCACATGTGTTGGCGTGGCGTTCAATCCCATCTATTCCCCGGAACACCTCCGGGAACGCGGCCAGTTCACCTCGGTAATCGAGCTTGCGTTCAAGCAGTTTCGATGAAATGCCGAATTGAATTCGACGACCGCCGAATTCTCATTGCCGTGCGAAGCGGCAACAACATCGCCCTCCGCCGTGCCGGAGCTTACATCCGCAAGGCGGCAAGAAACAAAGTGTCCGCATCGGACAAGGCTTCCGCTCCGGGAACGCCGCCGCACACGAGAGCCGGTCTGCTGAAAAACTCCATTCTTTTCGGAGTGGAGAAGAAGCGTCAGAGTGTGGTGATCGGTCCGGCGGAATCCATGATCGGAACGGCAATGACGGCGCATGAATTCGGCGGAAGATACCGCAAACGCCGTTACCCAAAGCGTCCGCTGATGGGGCCGACGCTGGAAAAGACGGCATCCAAACTCCCGTCACTCTGGGAGAAAGCCGTAAAATAACCATCAGGAGAAAAACTATGGCAATTGTACTTGGTCTTGACGCAAAACTGCTTCGCGGCGACGCCGGAGCCACCGGAGCCACGGAAGTGAAAAACGTAAAAGATCTGACTTTGAATCTTGAATCTGGCGACGCCGACGTCACCACCCGTGCCACGGGCGGCTGGCGAGCCTCCGCCGCAACGCTGAAGGAGGCGTCGCTTGAATTCGGCATTCTCTACGATACCGAAGATGCAGACTTTCAGGCGTTTCAGGAGGCATATTTCGGCAATACGCCGATCGCTCTTTTTGTCACGGACGGGAACGGCGGCGGTCTTGACGCCGACTGGTCCATTACCGCCTTTACCGTGGAACAGCCTCTTGAGGAAGCCGTTTCCGTATCCATCACTGCGAAACCGACCGCATCCACCCGTGCTCCGGCGTGGAAGTAAGAGGAGAGGTGAACGATGAAAAGTTTTACCGACAACACCGGGCGCACGTGGACTCTTTCCGTGACCGTTGGAACGATCAAAAGAGTCCGCGCACTCTGCAATGTGGATCTCGCGGGCGTCATCTCCATTGAATCCGGAGCTCAGCCGAAAGTCGATCTTCTGGAGCGGCTCGGCAGCGATCCCGTGCTTCTGGTGGATGTGCTTTATGCGGTCTGCAAACCGGAAGCGGATGCGAAAGGTGTTTCCGATGAGGAATTCGGGCAAGCCATGTCCGGCGACGCCATCGAAATGGCGACCACCGCACTGCTGGACGAGGTGATCGATTTTTTCCCCGAAACGAAACGCAAGGTTTTCCGAAAGATTCTGGACGCAACCCGGCGTTTCGAGAACAGAGGCAAAAAAGCCCTGCAGACGCTTCTGGACGATCCGGCACTGGACGGCAAAATCGATGCGGCTCTCGAACAGTTGACGACCTCGTCTGGAACCTTGCCGGAATCGCAGGCGTAAATCCGGATCCGTTCACGCTCCGTGAGCTGGTGAAGCTCGCGGATGCGCGGGGGCGGTTTGAGTGGGAACAGACATCCGCCCAAATGGCGCTTCTCGTGAATATGTTCCGGGATCAGAAAAAATCCAAGCCCGCCAGAGCAGCCGATTTCAACCCGTACCTCCGACAGAACACCGATCAGGTGATGATGAATGTGCCGGTATCCGTGCTGAAAGATGTGTTTTTCAAGAAAAAGCCCGGAGGCAGTTAATGCAACCGGGCTTTGTGATCAGGCAAATGCCAGCTGTGGAATCGCCTCAATCTCTTTCTGAGAGCCTGCGGCGGCAACGCACAGATCATAGTTGGTCTGAAGGTTGATCCAGAATTCCGGACCGGTTCCGAAATACTTTCCCAAACGCAATGCGGTATCGGCCGTAATGGAACGTGTACCTTTTGCAATCGCGTTGATCCGGGGAGCTGGAACATGAATGTCCATCGCCAGCTTATTCTGGCTGATGTTCATCGGCTTCAAAAATTCTTCCATGAGAATTTCACTGGGATGAATCAAGTTTTTTGTTCTGATATAGCTTGCGATCATCGTCTGGTCCTTTTCTGAGTATAATGTACATCATTTTGCATTAAACGCAAAACGTAAAACGCGAAGAGATGCAAAAAGTTTGATTTCATCCGGTAACATCCGTGTCGGACCCGTTTACATTGAACGCAAATGAAGAATTTTCGGTAAAATTACCACTTTTTCTCCATTTAAAACCTGAAATAACCGCAAAAAGGAGTTTTTCTCATGTCAATATCCGGCAACATACGCGCCGGAGCCGCCTATGTTGAGGTTACCGCCCAGACGAGCAAGCTCCAGCGCGGGCTTGCGTCCGCGCAAGCCAAACTGCAGCAATTCGGGCGGTCATGCGCGTCCATCGGCAAGGATATGCTGATGCTGACCGGGGCGTTTGCCGCTCCGCTCGCCATGGCGGTCAAAGGCTTTGCAGCGTTTGACGATCAGATGCGGCTTGCCAAGGCCGTCACCAAAGCGAGCCGGGCGGAATTCGAGTCCATGACGCAGGTTGCGGCGAAACTCGGCCGGGAAACTTCCTTTACGGCCAGACAGGTTGCGGACGGCATGGTGGCCTTGGGACGGATGGGGTTCTCGCCGAAAGAGGTTGAAGACGCGATCGCTCCGACGCTTGATCTTGCCCGTGCAACCGGAACGGACCTGGGGGAAGCGGCCGACATTGCGGCGAACTCCATGCGGATTTTCGGCATTGAGGCGGAGCGGATGTCCGATGTGGCGGATGTGCTTACGGCGACCGCGAACGGATCAGCCCAGACGCTGACCGATCTTTTTGAAGCGTTGAAAATGGCGGGTCCGCAGGCGAAGGCGGCGGGAGAGAACATCACCGACACTTCTGCGGCAATCGGAATACTCGCCAATGTCGGTATCAAAGGCTCGCTCGCCGGAACGGCTTTGCGGAAAAGTTACAGCCAGTTCGCCAAGACGAAGGTGCAGGACAAACTGAAAGCCATCGGCATCACGACCGTTGACACCAATGGAAATCTCCGGAAGATGGCGGACATTATGGCGGATATCGGCATGGCAATGTCTTCCATGCCGTCGGCGGAAAAGATCTCGTTTGCCGAAGAAATCTTTGATATCCGCGGTTCTCTTGCTGGACTATCCCTCGGCGACAACGTCAAAGGACTTCAGGCGTTCATCGAAAAACTGCAGGACATCCGGGGAACTGCCAGAAACACTGCAAAGGAAATGGATGACGGGCTGGGCGGATCGTTCCGGATGCTGCTGTCGGCGGTGGAAGGAGCCATGAACGCCATAGCCAAAGCGCTTGAAGGGACGCTGAAACCGTTTGTGGACCGGGCAACCGAGGCAACGCTGGCCATCATCAAATGGATTGAAGCGAATTCCAGTCTGGTTACCGGCTTTGCTCTTGCAGTTGCCGGGGCGGCGGCATTGGGTGCGGCGTTGATTGTCATCGGAACCGCATCCAAGGGTGCGGCGGCAGGGATAGCGGTTGCGGGCACTGTAGTCAAGGGATTCACATTCCTTCAGGGAGTCTGCATTGCACAGGGGGCGGCGCTGAAAAACAGCCTGTCACTGATTGCGGCGGCATTTGTGAATTTCCGGAACACGGCGATCCCGGCAATGGTCGGAACAGAACAGCTGTGTGCGGCTCTCGGACTTGCCTCCTCAGCCTCCAGCCGGGCGGCGGCAAGCATCGTCCTGATGAGCAACGCTGAAGCCGCCGCAGCGGCAAAGTCGTTTCTTGCCGCGCGCTGGACGGCGATGGCGGAAGCTCTGAAACATTTCCGGAATTCAGCCGTCATGGCGACTGTTGCGACCAGGGCGCAGGGAGCCGCGGAACTTGCCATGTCCGCGAAAAATGCAATCATTTCCGGCTGGATTGGGATGACCAAAGCCCTGAAGGGACTGAGCGCCGCAACCGCGGCGGCAACGGCTGTCACTTATGCCCACACGGCGGCGGAGGCGGTCTGTACAGCGGGGACGGTTGCCTTGAACAAGGCGCGCCGGCTTGCCGCGGCGACAACTGCGCTGTTCACTGCTGCGAATCTGAAAGCGGCAGTATCCATCTCCGCCGTGGCTGCCGGGAATTTTCTGCTGGCGACGGCGGCCAAAGTGGCGGCAATCGCCATGATGGGGCTGACGGCGGTCATGAGTGCGATTGCTGCGCATCCGGTGGCTGCGGCGCTGATTGCGCTCGGCGTGATTCTTGCCGGAGTGGTGATCTGCCTTTACCGGGCGGCGAACTACACCGCGAAACTCTCCGATCAGATGAGCAAACTTCGGGAGAAGAACGATGAAGTCCGCAAGAGCGATCAGCTCCGGATGGAGCGTCTGAAGCAGCTTTCGGAAAAACAGCATCTCACCAATGCGGAGATGAAGGAGGCCCGGCGGCTTGCCGGAGAACTGAAATCCCGGTACGGCGATCTGGGAATCAGCATTTCCGACAACACCATGCGGATTACTGCGATGAACTCCGCCGTTTCCAGACTTGGAGACGTTCAACTCCGGGTGGACAACAAGGATGATCTCGACAAACTGCAGCGGCTTAAAGCATTGGCGCTCAAAGTAAATCTTTCCGTTCCGGAACAGAAGGAAGCGTCGGCGCTTGTCGAGGAGCTTTCCAATAAATACGGCAATCTTGGTCTTGAAGCGGACCGGACGAAAAAACGGGTTGTCCTGCTTTCGGACGCGGTTCAACGCCTGCAGGGCGTCCGGATGACGGCGAAGATTGAGGAGCCGGATTTCTCCAAGTTCGAGCAGTTGAAAAATCTAACGATGGAAACCGGGCTCTCCGTCCGTCAGCAGGAAGATGCGGAAACGCTGATTCGAGAACTCTCAGCCAGGTATGGCGACCTCGGTCTGACCGTGGACAAGACGGCCGGCAAAATCCGGACTCTGAACACGGTTTCCGGTTCCATCGCCGATGTGTCTTTCAAGGTGCACGGTGCGGAGGATATTCAGAAACTTCAGCGCCTGAAGGAACTTTCTCTGGAAACCCGCCTGACGGCGGAGGGGCAGGACGAAGCGGCTCGGATCATAGCCGGTCTGTCCGCCAAATACGGCGAACTCGGCGTTGCAGTGGACAAAGCGTCTGCGCGGATTGCTGCGATGAATGCGGAGTCCGCCCGGCTGCAGACAATCGAACCGGAAGTCCGGGAGCCGGAAGACCTCACCAAACTGCAAAGGCTCAAGGCGCTTTCTCTGGAACTCCGGCTGGATGTACAGCAGCAGACGGAAGCTGAAACGCTTATTGCCGGACTGTCCGCAAAATACGGGGAACTCGGCGTTGCCGTTGATAAAGCATCCGGAAAAATCGTGAAGCTCAACTCCGTTGCGGCCGGTCTCCGGGAAATCGGCGTCAAAGTTTCCGGGACGGAAGACGCGGATAAAGCTGCGCGGCTCTGGCAGCTTGCGGAACTTCCCCGGCTGGATGCCACCGGAGTCGCGGAAGCGAATTCATTGCTTGAACAGCTGAAGGTCAGGTACGGAGACGTAGGTCTGGCTGTGGACGCCGCCAACGGGCGGATCATTGCTTTGACCGAAGCGCAGAAGCAGTTCGCGGAAGCGCTGAACATCATTCAGGCCGGCAACGATCCTCTGAAAGAGACACACCTTGCCCAACTGGAACGGTTGAAAAAACTTGCCGTGCAGGAGAAACTGACCGTTGCGGAACAAACCGAGGCGCAGCGGATTGTTTCCGCACTGAATGGAGCGTACAACGGTTTGGGGCTTGGAATAGATGCGGTTGCCGGGAAGCTTACGGTGGCCGCTTCCGCCCAGAAAAAACTGAATGACGCCATGAAACAGGCGACGCTTTCCGAGCTGGATGCCGAAATTGCCGAGATGGAAACGAACATCCGGGAGCTTCAGAAGGAAAACGACGCGCTGATGAGCTACGGGAACCACAATCTCTGGAGTCAGATCAGCGGCCGTCAGGAAGAGACCGTCGGCAGGATTGAAACCAACGGCGGGCGGATGGCGAGTTACCGGCAGAAAATCAATGCCGTAAAGCGGAGACGCAAGGCTGTTGAGCAGGAAAAGCCCGGAGCGATGACCGGATCGGACGGAAAAACGGAACCTTCAACGGCGGAAAAAATCGAGACGGAGAAACAGCGCCGCAGACAGTCGCAGGACGCCGCCGATGAAGCGGCCAAGCGCGTGGCGGAGATCGACAAAAAGCTCGCAAGGGAGCGCAAGACCGAACTGGAAAACGAGATTGACGACATTGTCGCGCTCCGGGACGAGTATAAAGCTCTGATTCAGACTATGCTGGATTATGAGAAATCCAAACCGGAAAACGGGCGGGACAATGAAAAGATCTCTGAACTGGAAGGAAAACTTGCACAGGCGGACAAGACTGCGCAGGAGCGTATCGCCAAGGCGCAGGAAAAAGCCGCGGAAAAGATGCGGAAGGATGCGGCGGATTTCCAAAAAAGTTTCAATGATGCTCAGAAGGACGTTCAGCTTCGCCGTGCCGAAGATGCGCAGGACCGGAACATTGAAAAGACGATGGAGACCGACAAAAGCGCCGGGATCCGGATGATTCAGGAGCTCATCCGTCAGTATCAGCTTGCCGCCGAAACTGCGAAACGGCAGTTTGAACAGGAATTGCAGGCGGCGCAGGCGGACGGAAAGATGGACGGAGGAGAACGGGAGCGCATCAGCGAAGCTCAGGCGGCATACACCCGTGCGGAATCGCTTGTGGACAAATATTCCGGCAAACTCCGAGAAGCGCAGTCCGGGACCCGGAGTGCGGCGGAAGAGTCCTCCAGAGTCAACGGCAGTTTCCTTGCGGCAGCGCTGAATGCGGCGCTCGGCGGTGGCGGCAACGAAGCGGAACGGACCGCCAACGCCACTGAGATGATGGCGAAAAACAGCAGGGAGACCAACCGCCTTTTGAAGAGAATGGGCAAAAGCGGCAACACGGCACTAACTTACACATGATGGAGAAAGATATGGGAGCAGTGAAAATAGAACTTGCTTACGAAGAACATCCGAAAACGATGGACAAAAACGGGAAATATACTTCTGTGGAAGTACAATACCTTGTATTTGAGGTTGATTCGGAGGAAGCCGCGCTTTCCGCAGTGTACGAACAGGTGGAAAAAACGAACAACGGTCTTCCTCTTTACAGTCTGGAAATTGACAGCCGGAAAACGGAAAACACTTTTCAGGTCAATGTCATCTACAAGGATGAAGAGGACTCCGGAGCCGGTTCGGACGATGACGACGATGACGAGGAAGCAACCGAAAGTTTTGACTGCGGTGGCGGCACGAAACACATGCTTTACAGTCTTGGGCAGCGGAAAGCCTACGGCGACAAGGACGCCGGGGGAGCGATCGGCTGGAACGGGAAGACGGGGGACGACTGCGCCATTGCCGGAGTGGACGTTCCGACCGCCCAGCTCCGGGAAACTTACACGAAGCAGATGCGGATCAGCAGACTGAACACCGGATTCAAACGGAAAGTTGCGTCTTTGGTGGGCAAAGTCAATGCCGGTTCATTCAAAGGCTGGAATTCCGGCGAGGTGATGTTTCTGGGCATGAGTTACAGCACTCCGGCGAAAAAAGCGAAGAAAGTGACGGTGTCATTCAATTTTGCCATTCAGCCGAATGAAAGCGGAGTGAAAGTCGGCGGGAAATCAGTCAGCAAGAAGGGTTTTGAGTATGTCTGGGCGATCAGCCGGACGGTTGCCCGGAACGGGACCCCGAAGCTGGAAGTGGAAGGAATCTACGTGGATCAGGTCTGCGATTACGCATCGTTTTCCGGGTTGGGGCTCTGATCATGGCGTTTTTCCCTGATGTACAGCACGGTGAGAAGTTCACACCCAACGCTCTCCTTTCCAACAATATCCGCCACATCGTCAATGCTTTGAACGGTTTCACCGCCAGGCCGGTGACTGCGGCAGGCGGAATGATCCGCATTCAGGTCTACAACGATTCCGGAGCGACTCTTGCCGCAGGAACGGCGGTCAACTTTTCCGACAAAGGTTCTCTGTGCGGAGAGGCGGTTCCGGCAATCAAACTCAAGGATACGGAAAAGCCGTGGGGCGTTCTGGTCAATCCTTTGAAGGCAAAATCAATAGGGAGCTGTATTCTGTGCGGTCCTGCGCAGGTGTCATTGACCGGGAGCGGTGATTTTGCTGCGCCGACCGCCTCCAATCCGTCCGTGTTTACCCGCGGAGCGACCGGAGCGCCGGTAATTTTCGCCGAGGGAAGCAAAGGCGTTGTTCTGCTGGGTGCGATTGCCCAGGATATTTACGACGGTCCGTTTGCGGTTTCGTACGATACGGAAAAGAAACAGTTGAAAATCAATGCCGGATACGCCAATATGAACGGCGAATGGAAAGAGATCGCCGAAAAGACGATTTCTCCGTCTTCCGGGACGGTGTGCGTCTGTTCGACGCTTGGCGGCGACGGCAAATGGACGGAGCCGGAAATCAAGGTCGCCGAACCGGACCAGTACGCTTATCCCATCGGAAGCTGCAAGGTCTCCGGAGAATCCGTAAGTGTGTGTTCCTTCCGGACTCCAGTGGCGGTCTTTCTGGTGTCGGACGTCTGTTCAACCACCGATTGAGGAAAATCATGAGCGGAGAAAAAGAACCTCCCGTCGTTCTCTGGCGGGACAAAAAGACGGGAAAAATCATTCACCGGAAAAAGAACGGCCGTCTGATCGGTTGCTGGACGTGTCCCTGCTGCAAGCCGAGGGTAATCGCCGGCAAAATCACCAATGGAAGGACCGGTCCGAAGGAATGGGATTTGAGGCCGTATCAGAAGGAGAAAACCGGTCTGCCGGGAGCGAAATGGCGGCTCCGTGATGTGGGGGAAAGCCACCATAATGATTCCGGCGCATCCTGTTCCGGAACGGTTTACTACAGTGGAGACATCAACGGAAAGGGGAAACTGGCCGGTTTGCCGGACAAGTTCGTCAGCAGCTATTCCTACAACGGTTATATGGAACTGCAGCAGGGATGCGTCCGTGAGGACGGAAGCGTTGAATGGCCCTGTCCGAATGGATAATCGTAAAGGAGGAAAATGTTTGATTTCAACGATAATCGCTATACGCACATGCCGTTTGCCGCGCCCGATGTGAACGGAAATCCGAAGGAGTTCTGCTGCATTCAGAACGGCGGCTTATGGAAAATTTATCATTTTACCGGGCAAAAGTGGAAGCGGGTGAAAACCGGTCTTCCCGCCGACGCGACAGAGTGCAGTCCGACCGCCGAATTTGAAGATGGAATCTGGAAGATTTCATTTGTCGCCGGCGGCTGGAAAACCGACCGGAGATTCCGGCTTTACAGGATGTACGGACTTCATTCACAACCGGTGATTCAGACTTTCGCCGACGTCGGTTTTGTACGGAAGGATCAGGTGTGCTTCGGCAGCCGCCGCGGTCCGGTCATCATCAGAGAGGCGGGACGAACCGTTACGCTGAATTTTCAGAACATCGCCTATCTTTACCGGGTGTCCTACGATCCGTTTCAGCCGAACCGTCTGTTGATTTCCGGGGAATATCCCGGCGGAGAAATCTTCTCGTGGACTTATCAGCCGGGGATGAAGCAGCTGAAAGCAGTGTTTGCGGACGGCGTGGCGGCTTACAAGTGCGCCATGTATGACGGCACATGCTGCTACGCCGGGCGGACAGACGGCTTCGAAGACCGGAGAATCCGGAAGGCGCAGACTCTGGAATTTACCGGACTTCCTGCGGAGAAATACATTATTGAAACTGAAGAACTTACCCCAAACCATGCAAATCCGGAGTTCGAATGAGTTGTCACTGCCACGGAAAATCAGGAGTATCCGTTACGCGGACGTCTCCATACGATCAATGCACCGCCTGTGCGAAGAAGCACATTGTGAAAGCCTGGTCGCTTTTCAATGAATTCACTTACACTGACGACAACCGGGACACGATTAGCGGACAGCTCCGGCTGGCGGCGGACCATTTGATGTACGGACACCGGGAAACGGCGCTCCTTGCCCGCGATCTGGCGGTTCAGATTGAAGAGAACCGGGACAAAGAGATCGGAACCGGCTGGGAGACGCTTCTCCGGTCTGTCCGGGAGGCGTTCAATGCCGATTATCCGGAAACGGCCGCTCGGCTTCAGGAGCTTGAGAAGGAGACTTCTTAATGCAGAATATCATTTTTTATGTGGATGCGCACGAAACGCTCGGAGCTGTCCGCGATTATGCGAATGCCAAGAGCGCGACTGCGCCGACGCTGGTAAGGGGCGTGGAAGCGTGTCTGAAAATCCGGCTCTTTGCCTCCGTTTCCGGACCGGAACCGTATCCCGTGGCGGCGTTTGAGAATGTCGTTTCGTGGCAGTGGGCGATGGACAATGACTTCAACGAAGCGACCGCCTACAAACTGGTTGGCGACAACAAAAACATTACGGTCGGTTCCGTTGCGGAAACCATTGACGACGAGGAGCGTTCCTTCACGGAAATTTCCATCCCGATGACGAAGATGAACACGGAGGAACTGGCGGCTTGGCTCGGGACGGACAAAAGCCGGAGCGGGCTTGCGGGGGAACTGGTGGGATTCGACGCGGAAGGACGGCAGATCTACATTCTCCAGATAGAAAACTTCACCGTCCGGAACCGGATCTCCAGTCTGGGCAATCCGACCGGACTGACTCCGGATTATCTCACGGCGGCACAGGTGCGCGCTCTTTTTTCCGCCGGAATGGAATGTCAGTTCAGTCCGGACGGAGAGAACTGGCACGAAGTTCAGACCGTGAGCGACAACTACGTCCGGATGCGGCTCCGCGGAGAAGAATCGGGGCGATGGAGCGATCCGGTCATCCTGATGACGGGTCCGCGCGGTTACCCGGGAAAAGACGCCTTTGTTTATGCCGCATACGCAAGCGACGCCACGGGGAAAAACTTTTCGCTTGAGCCGTCCGACAGTCTGAAGTTCCGGGCGGAGATCCACACGGATACTGAAATTGCAACGCCGGCGGCGAAAGATTTTGCCGGAGCCAAATGGATCAAATATATAGGAGACGACGGTTCCGGTGTGGGCGACATGCTGAAAAGCGTCTACGATCCGGAGGAGAGCGGCACGGTTCTTGCGGCAAAATCTGCGCTTCATGCGGCGGCCGCCGGAACGGTGCCCTGGTCGGGAATTTCCGGCAGACCGGAAGTCTACAAGCCGTCGGAACATGTTCACGGCATGGAGCAGATTACGAACCCCGTCTGCCAGAGTGTGTACAGCGTCTCAAATCCGAAAACGCTCTTTCTGAATTATCCGGTTGTCCGGAACACAAGCGGCAACGGAAGCGGAACCATTGAGCTGGATTTTACGGCGATTCAGACGAAGCCGAGCGGGGAATCTCGCTATCCCGCGGCAAATGAAATGTGGACTTGGGAATACCATGTTCTCTGCACCGCCGACGTTACGGGCGTTTCCATCGGTTCCGAAAAATGTTCCATGGGCGCAATCAACATTCCGGAAACGCTGAAACTGCTCAACGGAAATGCGACCGTTCATGTTTTCGTGATCCGCGCCGTTTACAAATCCGGAGCGGTCAACAATACCCGGTTTCAGGCGAATTACGCCTATTCCTACGAGGCGTGATCCATGATTATTCCTTATCAATACAATAAAATGGGTGCGGGGGCTGCGGTCATTGATCCGGACCGCGCAGTCGCCGGCAGCCGCGGAGTGTTCACCTATCTGCGGAACGGGAGCTGCAATCAGAGCGGCATGGTCATGCAAAGACGTTTTCTTGCGTCAAGCAAAATCTCCCGGATGGAGGCCTATAGTGCGGGAACTGCGTTATACACCACAGTCCATCATGGGGCCGGAGTAACTGTTCACAATGGAGGCGTCGTTTCAAGCACGGTGGTCAACAGCTATGCAAGCGTTCAGGTGAACTCCGGCGGAACGGCGCTGGATACGGAGCTCAATTCCAGCGGCTGCCTTTACGTCAATTCCGGCGGATATGCGCGGGGAGGCAACATCCATTCGCGCGGATACGTATATGTCAGCGCCACCGGAACCGCAGCAGGATTCCACGTCTCTTACGGCGGCGGACTTTATGGGCAAGGTGAAGGCATTGCATTCGACAGCACCGTCGTTTCAAGCGGGGCTGATTTCAATCCCGGAAGCAGTTCCGGCGTGCGGGTTCTGTATACGACCGTCACTCCGAACGCCAGTTTCGTGTGCGGTTCGGGGATGAGCGTCCGCTATACGACGGTCATGAGCAACGCCTGGCTCTATGTTTCAAGCGGGGCGAAATGTCTTGACGTTGTGATGGGCCGCGGCGGAAGAATCTTCCATGGCGTGTGGGGCAATGACGACGAAACCGAGGTCGCCGGAACCAATCAGTCCGGCAGTTTCTGGCTTTCCTGTGGAACGGCGTGCAATTATGTGCTTGCGGAAGGAATCTCGCAGCAGCTTTTCTATTACGCCAGCGCATTGAGCACGGTGATCTCCAGCGGAGGCTGTCAGCAGATTTCCTTCGGCGGAGCGGCTCAAAGCAACATCATCAACAGCAGCGGTTCGCAGTACATCTATTCCAGCGCCCGCGCCATTGACACGGTGATCAACAGCTGCGGTGTTCAATATGCGGACTTTTTCGGGACGGCGGTCCGGACGACGGTCAACAGCTCCGCCTGGCTGTACGTTTCCAACTACGGCAGGGCGTTGAGTCTGACGGTCAACTCCGGAGGTTCCTGCTTCTGCTCCTATGGCGGAGTCGTCACGGCCGCGGCAATTCACGGCTGGATGATGTTCTCCAACGGCTGCATGGGGAGGAACGTCTCCGTGCAGCGCGGCGGTTCCTGTTATTTCCGGTACGCCTGCTCCGGGCGGAATTTGGAGGTTGAGGGCGGCAGTCTGAATCTTTCGCAGAACTGCGAAGTGGATGGAGTCACCGCATTCGGCGGTGGAAGCGTGGAAATTTATTCCATGTGTCAGATATCCAATCTTTCCGTCCTGAACGCCAGCGCAAATACCGGGAACTACTGCGGTTTCACCAGCACGGTTATCGGGAGTTCCGGAAATTTCCGGGGCTCCAACTTCTGCGAATATGAAGATTTCCGGATTGGGGAATGTGCATCGGTCAGCATTTATTACACCTGCGGCATGACCGGCGTTTCCGTTGGATCGGGGGGATATTTGTATCTCTCGCAGAACTGTTCCGCCGTCGATCTGAACCTTTCCGCCGGAGCGTCCGCATTGATCCGGCAGTCCTGCCGGGTCAACGGCGTCAGCATCGCTTCAGGGGCGGAACTGACGGCGTCCTATTACACAGAACTTGACGGCGTTCAGATCGCAGACGGCGGCCGCGTTCTGGTGGGCGGCAGTCAATGCCGGATGAGCGGTGTGACCGTTGAAGCGGGCGGATATCTTTCGCTTGCCGGCGGAGCGTCCGCACTTGCCGTCACGAGTTCCGCCGGAGCGGTTGTCGAGGCCGCGGACGGAGCTTACATCGAATATTCAACTACGGAGGAATCCAATGAATGACAATATCACCATACAATGTGAACCGGTGAAGGATATGCCTTTGCCGGCCGCATCAGCAGAAAAGCGGAAGAAGCCGGCCTTTGCCATGCCGCCGCCGGAGCCGACGCAGATAGCGGCGGAAGGCGTCAGCTTCGATTTCAATCACGGACTCCGGGTGAAATTTCCGGACAAAGGCGAATACCGCTGTGTTTTCCGGGATCTTGACACGGATTGTCTCTTGTACAGCATGGACGTTCAGCCGAGCTGCATGGTGGAATCTGTCAAAAAGTATTTCATCCGCTTTTCTCTGGAAATCTACCGGAAGGGCGAACTGGAAAAGCCGGTTTTCCGGCATGACCTTGATCTCTCCGGAAAAGACGTGCTGATACAGATTCCGGAAGGGGCTCTGGGCGACACGATCGCTTGGTTTTCCTATGTGGAGCGTTTTCAGAAACGGCACAATTGCAGAATATTCTGCTCCATGGAGACGCGCATTGCGGAAATTTTCCGGAAACTGTATCCCGCCGTCAGCTTCATTACGCGGGAGGATGCTGGAAAACTGAAACCGTACGCAACTTACAATCTGGGCTTGTTCTTCGGCGGAGACACTGATCACCAGCCGTTTGATTTCCGCCAGGCTGGTCTCCACCGGACGGCGGGGATGATTCTCGGACTGGACGATCTTTCCGATCAGCCGCCAAGAGTTGATCTGTCGGCGAAACGGCAGATTCCGGGAAAGTATGTTGTGATTGCGGCGCAGGCGTCCAGTCAGTGCAAGTTCTGGAACAATCCTTCCGGCTGGCGTGAAGTCGTGGCGTACCTGAAATCGCTGGGATACCGGGTGCTGTGCATTGACAGAATGCCGGAATACGGCTGTGATTACACCTGGAATCACATACCTTACGGGGCGGAGGATTTCACAGGGGACAAGCCATTGCAGGAACGCATCAATCTCATCAAGGGAGCGGATATGTTTATCGGACTGAGTTCCGGACTTTCGTGGCTTGCGTGGTGCTGTCATGTCCCCGTGGTGCTGATTTCGGGATTCACCGATCCTGGGAATGAATTTTGCACACCGTACCGGGTGCAGAACCGCACCGTCTGTCACGGCTGCTGGAACGACACCCGGATAGAGTTCGACCACTTCAACTTTTTCTGGTGTCCGCGCAAAGAAAAGAATGCGGACAAATTCGAATGCACAAAAGCGATCACTTCCAAAATGGTGACGGACCAGATCAGGCGCATAGAAAGGAGCCGCAATGGAACCGGTCAGTGTGAATAAATTTTCAATCTTCGCAGTTGAAGTTTACGAGGTGGAATGATGGGTAAAATCTCCTTCTGCAAACTGACGCAAGCGCAGTACGACGACCTCGCCGCGCCGGATCCGGAAACCGTGTATTTTCTGACGGACAGCCGGATTCTCGTGCTCGGCGGCAGAGAGTACGTCCACAAAATCAAAGCGGAGAAATTTCTGGTGAACCGGGTGTTCGCCGATGACGTCTACGGGACGGCTGCATGGCTGGATGCGGACAACTCCATGGAACTCGCCGGTTACTTCGCCGTTCCGGTGAATCAGTTCGATTTGTGGATCGTTTCCGCGAATCCGAAAATTTCCGGCAACATTGTGCTCTCAATCGGCAATGAAAGTTTCACCGTTCCGGTGACGGGAACAGTCCGGCATGTTGTTCTGACTCCGGCTCAGGGGGTGTCCGGCAGGATCTCCATTGTCCGTGACACCGTCAATTCCGCCGATACGCTTAAAGACGGAACGGACGTCATCACCGCGCTCGTGGTCGACTGGAGGTACAGCTGATGCCGGCTCTTGACAGAATCCGCGACCGGGTGCGCCGGCCTGACTGTCTTTTCGCGGCTTTCCCGGATGACGGAGGCAAGGTGCTCAGTCCGATGAACAGCCAGTTGTTTCCCGTACCCGGTTCCGCATCCGTTGGAGTCAAGGATATCGATGAGGGGCTGCTTGTGCCGAACTACTGCAGTCCTGCGTCCGGCGGGTATTTCCGTTTCATCAGCGGGAATTACGGGGCGCGGTTCTACATTCCGCTGAACATCAGCGGAGAGACGCCGCATCACACGATGATTTTCCGGGCGTACATCACGGATACGACCACGGAAACGGAGTATCCGTACTGTTACCGGGCGCTCTTCTGCATGTCCGGCGGAACATCGTATCTTGACCATGCAAATCTGACCTGTCAGATTGACATTGACGGACAGAGAAAACTGTACGGGATCGGCTCTTACGCCTGTTTCCAGTCGGATGAAGAGTTCAATGCGCAGTCTTCGTCCGCCGTGCGTTCAGCCGGGAAAGTGGAAAAACGCTATACCCGGTCCGGAATGACGCACCGCTGGCTGACGGTCGCGGCAACCGTGGACAACGCAACGAAAACGCATTGTCTCTATCTGAACGGAGTGCTTGCGGCAAGGTCACAGCGAAACACCTGGACTGCCGACCGGAACAGATTCTCTTATGCATCCGGATCAAGAGTTTTCCTTTTCGGGCACAGTTATGCGCTTAAAGAGTTTTCGGCAATTCACACCATGGTTTCCCATGCCGCTCTTTTCAATACGGTGCTGACGCCGTTGGAAATCAAATACTTATCGGAGGAATAATGCCTTACATCAAATGGAATGAAGCCCGGACGGGCTATGAAATCTGGCACGGTCCGGGAATCGGAAGCGCCGCAATGGCGGAAAAAGGATATGAGAAAGCGGACGATCTTCCGGAAATCCCGGTAGAGGAAGCGCCGCTTGCCGATCTGGTGTTCAGCAAATACAAAGTTGCGCAGAAGCTCATGGAACTCGGACTGTGGGACTCCGTCAAGAGCGGGCTTTCCGAAGAACAGAAGGATTTCCTGTATCTTGCACAGAACTTCAGTTTGAACGACGCTCTTTTCCGGAGCATCTACGAACAGCTCAAACCGCACATCGCCGGCATTGACGGCGTTCTTCGCGAATGTGTGCTGCAATAAAAGGAAATGCATCTTATGAAAGCTAAATTTGTGCAGCGTTCCGACTCCGTGGACTTTGTCCCGTCCAAAGACATGCCGGCGGGCGAGATTGTCCGGCTCGGAAGCCTCATCGGAGTCACCAAACTCTTCATCCCCGCCGGAACGCTTGGTTCGCTGTCGCTGAATGGCGTATATGACGTCGCCAAACCGCCGGACGTCCGGTTCTCCGCCGGGGAATGCGTCTGCTGTGATTCAAACGGACGGATCGGCAAAAGCGGAACGCTGCTCGGCATCGCCGTCATGGCATCGCCTCCCGGAACGTCACTGGTCCGGGTGCTGCTGAACTGCAGCGCCAACCGCAACGAATCATCCATTGAGCTGGACGCCGAATGGCAGCCGCTCTGAAATCAACGCCATAACGAAAGGATCTCAAAATGGCAAAAGTTCTCTTTTACACCGCAACCGCCGAAAAATTCGCCGCCCTCGAACAGAAAAACGATCAGGCTCTCTACTTCATCACCGACACCGGCGAGCTGTACAAGGGGGCGGTCCGGTTCGGCTTTCCCGTGAAACTGGTCGATGAATTTCCCGAAACCGGAGAAACCGGGCTTCTCTATGTGAATGCCGGCGGCGACGCAAAAGTCTGGAACGGCAATGCGTTCATCGGTATCGGGAGCAACCGTCCTGACGTATTTCTCTCTTCCGCCGTCCGCCACACGGTCACAGCGGAGGAAGCCGGAAAGGACGTCTTTGCGGATATGGTCGCCGGCGACGTCGGAGTGCTGTTCACTCTCAACGACAATACCAAACTGTTTGTGCGGCTGACCGATCTTGTGGACACCTATACCGCCGACAACACGGCGGCAAAAGGCGTTTCCGTTTCGGTTGACGGGTACAAGATTTCGGCTGAAACCAGAGTTTCCGCCGAAGCCGGAAATCTGCTTGAACTCAAAGACGACGGAGTCTACGCCGCTCCCCTCGAATGGCAGACCGTCGAATAAGGAGCGTTATGAACAAACTAAAGGAAATCAAACAGCTGAAGGAGACTGCGGAACGCCTTCAGCTGGAGAACCGTGAAATCATCCGCAAATACAGCATGACGGAGCTGGCCGGCATTTACAACGGAATCGGTCCGGACTCATTTCCGGAATGGCTGAGAAATGCCATCTCCGCTCTTCATCCGAGCCTTGCGGTTGTGGCGTTCATCCATGACATAGAGTGGCATGAGAGCGACAAAAGCAAAGAAAAGTTCACCGAATCGAACAGCCGTTTCAAACGCAACGGTTACACTGTCGCCAGGGCGGAATACTGCTGGTACAATCCGCGGAGGTATATTGTCATGAATCAGGCCCGCCGCTTCGGGAACATCTGCCGGCTGTTCGGATGGAGTGCATGGTGTTCCGATTGCGAATGCGCCGTGTGTAAAAAGAAACGAGGTAAAGAGTGAAAATCGGGCGGTTCACAGCCGCAATCGCCGGGGCAGTCGTTCTAGCAATGACCGCCGGATGTTCCCAGAACATCGTTTATCGGGAATTTTACGAGCCGAATGACAAAACCTCACTCAAGCGCGATGACGGCACAACGGTAGGAGCCGTCAAAGTCGAAGCAACCAAAAACGGAATTCCGAATTGGAGTGAAAACAAGACTCTGACAATCTCCATTCTCGGTTTCTAACTTAAATGAAGGATTATATCATGACCACGAAAAATCAGAAAATCACCATCGTTTCAGCTCTCTTCCTCGCCTTTATCCTTGGCATTGGGACGACGTGCGGATGCAGCTGTTTCACTCCGGGAAAAGTTGCAGCAATTCACAAAACGGTCGGCACCATTCTTGACATTGCCTACGCAACGGGCGGAGCCGCCCTCGTCGAGCAGAAAATCGACAAGCTGGCAACCGACGGCAGGATTACGCAGGAACAGGCGGACATCTTGAAGGCCGCCGCCCGGAAATCTTACGCCGACCTTCAGAAACGCTTGAAGGAACTTTCCGTTGCGGATATTGAAGTCTCCGCCGAAAAGTAAAATCTCATCAGCCCGGTATTCGTGCATATTTGTGCGGTGCCGGGCTTTTATTTTACTGCCTGTAGAATTTCAACACACTGTGCCGGAGAGATGATAAAAGGTTCCTGCGGAAAATGCCGGATATTGCCTGTAACCAGCAGCACATCTTCTGTCTGCCTGTCATAGTTACGGCATAGAAGCATCGATCCTTGGGATCATTGACTTCAGGATAATCCTTCGACAATGCCGTGACATTCAGACAAGAGGAGGTAAGCACTTTCAGAACGGTCTCAACTTCTTCAGCGGGAAATTTGAATTTTTTTCGAGCAAGTACATCCCGGTATTCTGCCAAAATTTCAGGATTCAATAATGGAATTGTTTCTCCTTTGAAGACGGAAAGCAGAACTGTGCCGGGATTTGAATTTATATTCAGCAATGCAGAAACAAGGACATTGGTGTCAATGACCACGTAAATCATGATCTGCCGTTCCTTGCTGCGGAGATTTCTGCATTGATCTCATCAAGAGTCATTTCTGAATTGCCGTTTGCGCGTGAAATTGCAGACAGCTTTTGCATGGCGGCAATTGCATCATTTGCCGTCGGAGCGGAATTCAATTTTATTGCAAAAGGGACTCCTTGCTCTTGCACTAATCTGGTAAGACTCATACGCAGATAGGTCGGTAAGTCAAAACCAAGTTTTGTGCAAAGATCGTTTGCCTGCTGACGCAAGGTATCATCAATTCTGAATTGGACCAGCGTATTCGGCATATTCGGCTCCTTTCTTTGTATTGTTATGTATTTTGTTTGAAGTGTAATATACTGCATCAAAATATAATATGCAAGCAACTGGTTGCAAAAAATGCATGTTTTATGTTGTTTGCCGCCAATGCCCGGGCCGGTTTGCCTCGTATCAGGCTTAGCCCTTGGGGGGGAGAAATTCAGCAACTGGCAATGAACTTGGCATTTGATTGCAACTTATGCAGCTCTATTCAAAATCACGGATTCAAGATTTTTCAAGCTATAAAATATCACGGATTCAAGATTTTTGAGCTGTCATGCGACCAGCGGGTGCCAAATCTTCAGATATGAGGATGCCGACATTCGCGCACACTTGCCCCGTGTCGGGCTTTCAGTTTTTTCTGCGAGCAGGCCGGTTCAACCCGCATGACATAATCGCAACACGGGCCGTTTCCGGCCAAACGTGCGGCTGTTTTATGCTGATGCTGCCGGAACGGATGCCTATAATAATTTCTGCATATTCCCCTGAAATACGACTCTTTCGACTTGCATAAACGCATATCCATGCTGTTGAAAAATTTTCTGATATTTTGGCTCGAACCTGCTTGACTTCAAGTCATAATTCCAACATTGAAAAAGTCAAGTCGAACACCGCACAACTTCTTGAAATAAACGATATTTATTATTGGAATATCTCTCATAAACTACTGGCTATAAACGAATTGCATGGTAATGTATGCACTGTAAACGGGGGCGGTCAACCGCCCGGAAGAAAGAAAAAACAAAAGCCGAGATGGAGGCTGACATGGAAAAAACAGTAATCAGAGATTGCGAAACCGGCGAGGAATTGACTCTTTCAACTCTTCGGAAAGAATACGAAAAACTGAAAAACGCTGGAGAGACCGAAGCGGCGAATTTTGAGGATTACCTCGAAAACATCACAGACAAAAACGGAAGTTGCGAGTGGCTTTGAGCCTCGCGTCAAAAGGAGAAGGCTGATGGACGGAATTTGCGGAATCTGCGGCAAGGCGGCGGACGAAACCATGCTGACCGTTGACGACCATGAAATGGTTTGCCTCGAGTGCGCCACAAAGATGGCGAAGGAGGCGCAGACGGAAAAACGGCACATTGAAATTTACGATGAACATTGGAACAACTGGTTCCTTTGCACATGGTGCGAAGAGCTTTTTCCGGAAAGTGAACTCCGGAAAGAGGCTGACCTCGGCCACCTTTGCGATCAGTGCATTATGGCGATTCATTCACGAGGCGAAAGTCTGAGCTTGAAATACTGAAAACAGGCACGGAGCCCGGTTCACCGGGCTCCGGTAAACGAAAGGAACAGAAAAATGCAAGACCCGTTTTTCAGCAAAAAACACTGCGACCGGTGTGGTGCGGAGTTGACGGTCAGAACCATGTCCATGTTCAATGAGGATGTCATCTGCATGGTCTGCAAAGAAAAGGAACGGCAGCGTTCCGATTACCGCAAGGCGGTCGAGGCGGACAACGCCGCCATCCGGCGCGGCGACCGGAACTTCAAGGGCATCGGACTGAAAAACAAGTGAACGGAAAGGAGACCACCATGCCGAAAACCAACATCAAAGTACGCATCATAGGGGTCGATGGCAATGTGTTCTGCCTCCTCGGAATCTGCCGGAGGGCGCTCGGCCGGGCCGGGAAGATCGAGCTGTGGAACGAGTTCTATAAAGAGGCGACTTCCGGCGATTACAACCACGCCCTCGCCACCATCGCCGACTGGTTCGTGGTCTGCTCGGTGGATGAATCCGAGGACGAGGACTGAAGCACAAACCGGCCCCCGGAAGGGGGCCTTCACCAAGGAGGCGAACATGGACTTGTTCAAACGCATCGGGAAAGAGAAGCCGGGGTTCGTGCCGGAACTGGAGGTTGAGGAATTTCCGACCGCCGACACGCCGGACAGCATTCTGTTCCAAGGAAACTGGAAAACCGAAAACGGGGAGTTTTTTCTTGAATTTGAAGGACTGACGGAATCGGAGAAAATTCTAAGGCTCCGGATTACCGGTTGGAACGAAGGCGGCGAGGTCATCGCCGAGCTCACCGACCTGACGGAATTCGCAAATCGGTATCCGAACTGCATGGAGGCGCTGATTTCCTTCTGCCGGGCGACCCGAATTTAGCATAACCAGCCCGCCGCACAAGCGGGCTTATTTTGCTCACACTTGCCCGTGTCGCGCGGAACGACGGCCGGCCACCTCCAGCCCGGTTCAACCCGCATGACATAACCGCAACACAAGCCCAGTCCGGGGCTTCAACGGCATGTTTTCCTTCGGGGACGCCCATGCGAACGCCCATAATAATTCCGGCATATTTCCCTTATGACAGCCGAAATATCACTTGACTTGTTTTCTATTTGTGCTGTCCTGAAAAATTTGAATATTTCCCCGAAATATACTTGCTGTTGTCCGCTGTGATGCTGCCGGAGTGCAAATTTTAATTCAGTCTTTATCCTTCAAAAAAACATAACAGCATGACATGAAAAAATGTCAAGTTTTATATGCGAAAATCCTTGATAAATAACAATGTTTATTATCGCTATATTATTCATAACTTGCTGGCTATAAACGGATTGCATGGTAATGTATGCACTGTGAACAGGGTGGAATGGAGCCATCCGCAACAAGCGGTCAAACAGCCAAACGATGGAGGCAAACATGACCAAGGCGATTGAGACGGCGAAGGCGTTGACCTTCGGAACGGAACTGGAATACACGAGCATCAGCCGCGAGCGCGCGGCAAGGGCGATCCACATGGTGGTCGGCGGCACGATTCGCCACACCGGCGGTGGCTACGACGAGTGGACGGTGATTGCGCCGGACGGGCGGAATTGGAAGGCTGTCAGTGACGGCAGCCTGACCGACCGCGCCACGAGCGCAGAGGTGGTCACGCCGATTTTGAAATGGGACGACATCGAAACCCTGCAGGCGGTGGTTCGGGAATTGCGCAAAGCCGGAGCAAAAACGCCGAGCTGCACCTCACAGCATGTTCATATCGGAGTCCGCGACTTCACGGCGAAGCAAATCGCCAATTTTGCGCGAATCTGGTACAAACAGGAGGAGCTGATTCTCAAGGCCCTCGGAACCCTGCCGAGCCGCCTTGCACATTACACACGCCCGACAGACCGCGAGTTCATCGACCGCCTTGAAAAGGCGAAGCCCTCGACCCGCGAGAGCCTGAACAAAGCCTGGTTTGGGTATTCGAATCCGAATCCGGTGCACTACGACAGCGCGCGTTACCGTGCAGTCAACCTCAACAATGTATGGCGGATGGGAACGGTTGAAATCCGGGCCTTCAACGGCACGACTCATGCAGGCGAGGTCAAAGCCCACATTATCCTTTGCCTGATGCTTGCGGCGAAAGCCAAAACCGCGAGTTGCGCAAGCACGAAAAAACAGCGGCCGTTCAACGAGGAAAGCGCCAAGTACGACATGCGCGTTTTCCTTTTGCGCCTTGGGATGATCGGAAACGAATTCAAGAATACACGGATGCACCTTCTGAAAAACATGCCGGGCAGCACGGCCTGGAAGCACGGCAGACCGGAAGGCCGGTAAGCCGGACGGGGGGCCGGCTTACCGGCTCCCCTTGCCGGCATGTTTTTCGAGGAATGCAACCCGTTCTTTGAAAATAAAGAGCAGATTTATCTGCGGTTTTGCGTGAGCATGACTTGACTGCTTATGCAAGTCGCCATCGGGGTCGTTCTCCGCAAAATCGCAGATATTTTCAGAGGGCTTTGCACGGGCTCCCTGAATAAAATTATGTCCGGAAACGGCCTTGCCAGCCCCACTGTTCAATTTTATGCATGGACTTGAACCGGCCTGGAGGTGGTGCAGGCAAAAAAGCCGCGACAGGGGCAAGTGTGTGCAAACAAACGCCAAACGTGAAGGAGGCGGATTATGCAAATTCGCATTTATGAAACGGACTTCGAGGGACATCCCGTTGAATGCACGGGAGAGTATTTTTCGGGACCGACCGCTCTTGCCATTGTGGAAGCCATGAAGCTGGATCCGTTCAACGCCGGTCTTGCTCCGGTGAAGTTCATGCGTCAGCTTCTGGACGCCGTCGGACAGAAAAATTTCCCGCTGGCTGATGACCCGGAAAAAGCGGCTGTTGCATTTTTGCAGCGGCTGACTGCTCTCGGCTACGCGGAATATGTTCTTGAACCGCAAGAACTGATTGAAATTTCTCGGGAGGAATGCGATATCGCCGAATTCAAAAAATCAAGTAACATCTTGAAAATAAACGGATAATATAGTTTTGGCATAATGCGTTTGCGGACTGGATAATTCGGAATTCCATGGCAATGTAGGTTACCGTAAAAGCGGGGAGAATGGCCTCGCGGAAAGTGAAGAGTGTGCGCATGAAAAATCTGATTCTGTATTTTGCTTACGGGTCCAATATGGAACCGGTCCGGATGGCGTGGCGTTGTCCGGGGGCATATCCGCTGGGACGGGCTGTTCTGCGGAACTACAAGCTCACCGAGCGGCTTTACGCCGACATCGATTTCCTGGAAGGCGGTTCAGTATCCGGATTCCTGTACCTGATTACGGAGCGCCATCTGAAATCGCTGGACGCCTATGAAGGATATCCGAAAGTCTATCGCCGGATGTGGCTGGACGTTGAATTCAAAAGAGAAACGTACCAGGCCGTCACATATGAAATGACTGCGGAAACGAAACTTGCCAGAAACGGGCTGTCGTATCCGGAAGAATACCGGAAGATCTGCTCGGCCGGTGCGAAGTTCCGTCATGTAAAAAATCAATTTGTCAAAAGGAGAACAAAAGGATGAACACTCAGAAAAAAGCAAACACGGTTCAGATCATCGCCTATGGAACGCTGATGACCGGAGAACGGAATCATTGTTTCTGCCGGAACGCCGTCAGCATCAGACCTTGCGTTGTCACGGGAACGCTGTACGATACCGGTTATGGTTTTCCTGCCTATATGCCTGCCGGAAGTACGCAGATCAACGCTGAGCTGATGGAAATCCCGATGGAGGATTGGGCGGCGGTCGACCGGCTGGAAGGTTACCCTCGGCTTTACGACCGGATGCTGGTCCCGGCAACGCTGGCGGACGGCAGCACGGTCGAGGCGTGGGTTTACGTCATGAACACTATTCCGGAGCAGGCGAAGGTCATCGCCAGCGGCGACTGGAAAAACAGGGAGTGAGGGCATTATGGTGAATACGGTTCTGATCGAGCAGACGGCAAAAAACATCAAACTCGCCGAGGTCATTGTGCTGGCGGTGCTGTTCGCCAGCATCGCGGTCGGGCTGGGAGGGATGTATCTCTCCCTGGCGCTGGGCATCGCCATGTTCATCATCGCCGGGATCGCGTTCTTCGGCTTCATGGTCGTCCGCGTCTGGCGCTGGTGGATGCACGGATGAAGAGGAGGTCTGCCATGTGCGAACACTGCATAGACTGCTTCTTCCGGGATGAGGACGGCGACCGGGAACAATGCATCTTCGATCTCAAAAATCCCGTTGAGATCAATTATTCCGATCCGGCCTGCGAGCACTTCGAACTGAGCGAGTCGGCGGCCGCGGAACGGCGGAAACAGCCGGGCGAACTGTAAGGAAAATCAAAATGACGGCTTTCATTTCGGGCGTTTCTGTGCTATATTACATTGCAATACAACGGAGTTTTCATGCCAACGTTTCATAATCAATTTCAGCCCCGTGCCACCCGCGCGACTGTCTATCAGCTTCGTGCCGATGTCCTCTGTCCGGACGGCATGGAGAACGCTTTTTCCCGGATCATCGGGCAGATTCTACCATTTGTCGCCAAATCGCTCTATACGAAACTGCCGCCCGAAGCGGCGGAACATCGCAGCTTCGAAATCCAGGACGAGAACCGCCAGTGCGAATGTGTCGCTGTCCCGGAGCGGATGCTGTGGGCGATCCGATTCAAATTCACCAGCAAGGACGGGACGTTGTGGTATTATGACATCGCGCTGGTCCGGGAAGATGACCGGCTGATTTTCGGCATGAAGATCGACACGGCTTTCGGGGCCGATGTGAAGGCGTTACAGGCGAACCTGCCGCTGGTCGGGTCTTTGCTCGGGTGCGGCCTCCTCGCGCAGGGACGGCCCGTTACGGCCAATCTGTGGCTCGTCAACACGCCGGAGGACGTCCCGGAGCTGGTGGCTCTGCTGGAAGCCCCTTACCGTTCCCTGCCGGTGATCGTCATTTCCGCCGTAAACCGGAATGCGTGGCGTTTCACGCCGACTGCTCCCGGCTATCTGGTCAACGCCTCTTATCTGGCGGACAAAGTCAAGGGATATGCCATTGTCGCGCAGATCAGTTTTCAGGCGGCATTTGCCCTGACCGAGGCGGTCGGCAAGAGCTGGTCCGTTTACGATGGAGCCTGCCGGACCTATTTCCCGAAGATCGATTTCGATAACGGTTCCCCGGCGCACCATCCCGGCAATTTCAAAGACAAGATCTGGTTTTGGAATTACGAAGGATTGCGCGGAGAACGGGGCTACACGGCGTTTCTGATCGACACCGCCCATCGGGTCGCGTCCACCAGCCGGACCGACTGGAGCGGCCTTTACTTCGTGCCGGACGCTCGGATTCTCGCCGCCGAACTGGAACTGGCCCACGCCGCGCACCTCGCCAACGCCCCAGAGCGGGAACTGGCGATGCAGAACCACATCGCCGCGCTCCAGCGGAAGCTCCAGACGGCGGAAGATGAGAACGCCGACTGGCTGGGCGAACTGGAAAAGGCGACCGAGGAGGCCGAATACTACAAGCAGGAGAACATCGCACTACGGCTGCGGCTGGACGCGCTCCGGGCGCACCTGATCCGGCAGAACGGCGAATCGCCGGACGCGGAAATTCCGATCCCGAACAACTACAAGGTCATGGGCGAATGGGTGAAAGAACATCTCGCCGGGCGGCTGGTTCTGCTGCCGCGAGCGGAGCGGGCGGCGTCCAAAGCCGAATATACCGAGGTCGTGATGGTTTACCGCGCCCTGCTGATCCTCGCCAACGAGTACCGGGATTCCCGGATGGGCACGGGAACGGACAAGGCGTTCCGGGATGCACTCGCCCAACACGGCATGGACTTCTCCGGATCTATCGACAGGAGCCGCGCCGGGCAGGAAGGCGAAGCCTACTACATCAACTATCCCATCGGGACCACACAACGGGTGTTCCTCCAGTTCCATCTGGAGCGCGGCAATCGGCACGAGAACCGCTACTGTATGCGGATTTACTTCTTCTGGGACGAGGACACGAATCAGGTCGTGGTCGGCTGGCTCCCGTCCCATCTCAGCAATCGAATTTCTTAAGTTAAGGTGTAGTGTATTATGAATGACGTTGAGAACGTTACTAAAGAATTATCTGAAGCGGCATTCCTGCATACAGATTTAATTGCTGTAGGACATGATGTCGGGAGAAACTTCAGAATGGCTGGTCTTGGTTCTGTAACTCTTATTTCATACAAAAATAAACAGTACGCTATTACATGCGAACATGTAGTACACAATTGTAGTCTCTTTTTTTCAGGAGCGGGTAAAGGAGATACACCATCTATTAATGAAAAAGATATTTTACGGTGTAAAAATCTGAAACTTATTACAACATGTGAATTGCATGATATTGCCATTTTATCCGGTTATAATCCGGATAGCAAAACAAAAAAATCATTTTACCCATTGGAGGAGTCCGATTCAATAACGTTCGAATCGTTGAGTAAAAATCTCGGAACTTTGTGTTTATTTGATGGAGTATGGGGAAAATACACGCAAAAAGGTCCGTGGAATGACATATTGTATTTCGACACGTGTTATGTTTCTGCTTGGTCAGGAATTGCGGATGTAAAAGAAAATGAGATCATTGTTGATTTTGCGGCTAAGGAAATTACAGAAAAAAGGACAGATGTTTTTCCGAAATTGGCAGAAGTTGAGGCTACAGGTGGCACACTTGATTTCAGTGGTTGTAGTGGATGTGGTCTGTGGGTTAAGTTCATGTCAAAACCTGTGCTGATCGGGATATTGCTGGGACGCGCAATTTGCGATGTAAAAATACAACACCTTATACGCTTTACACCAATTTGGAAGATCAAAGAGATTCTTGGCAAAATTTAACCTGTCGCGGGTTTAATTCCCCGCTGTTTGTTTGCGGCGGGGTCAGCTTGGTCGGAAGCAAAAATTTTATTCCCACCCCGGCTCCACCTCAGCAACCGGATCAGCTGAGACGAATTTTCATATCGTCTGATGCTGATGTCGCATCCATTCAGCCTGTTTCCTCGTTTGGCACGCCCCGCATATTCCTTCCAGTTTCGCTACGATTACGTAAAAAAGCGAACCGGCAAAAGAAATCTTTGAAATTGCAAAGAAAGGCGCTTGATTTTTTCAGGTGCTACACGTATATTATGAAAAAACATAAAGTGCTGAGCCTTCATAAGCGGCATGAGGAAAAAATGAATGCGTCTTATAAAAAATTGTGGAAACTGCTTATTGACCGTAATCTGAACAAGACCACTCTCCAAAAAATGGCGGGAATCAGTTCTGTATCTATGGCGAAATTGAGCAAAAATGAAAATGTGACCACAGACATTCTCGTTAAGATATGCAGTGCGTTGAAATGTGACTTCTCCGACATCATGGAAATGGAAGAACTACCCGGATGGCGGGAAAAGGATCTTTTTACAACGGCAGTGACCATGAACGAGGATCGGCCCGGGGGGTTCTCGCTTGGTGAACTGTTTTGCGGTCCCGGTGGACTGGCTGTCGGGGCACTTACTGCGGATATTGGCTCTCCGGAGTTTTTTATCAAACACAAATGGTCTAATGACTTCGATGATGCCACATGTCAGGGCTACGTAACGTTTTTTCTGTAAATTCTCCGAATCTCTGCCGTCAACCTTTCAG
>ERZ1026894.69-NODE-69-length-75210-cov-9.188025_pt1 | contig 75210 bp, 55 predicted proteins | sample MGYA00380177_ERZ1026894 | MGnify/ENA primary metagenome ERZ1026894 (study PRJEB33269, sample SAMEA4719813) | human gut metagenome | biome: human-associated habitat; feature: organic feature; material: feces | place: Cameroon | collected 2013-10 ... | reverse complement strand
ATCCAAAAACGTTGATTTTGTGGAGTTGCTAAAAATTCAGCTCCATCAGAAATAATCAAACAAGTTGTGTCACCTGTGACTGGCTCTACATCTTTATAAGTTAAAGGATAAGAGTGACTATATTCCAATGATGAAATAATATCAAAAATTTCAAGCGTTTCTTTGGTTGCTGCTTCAAAATAAAAGTTGCACGCAACTGTAAATAGTAAAACAAAAAATAATTTCATCTTGATGCCTTTTTATTTCGTTTTTTCAAATCATCTATAGCTTTCTTCTCACTATTGAGAGCTTTAGTCTCGGCTTCTTCCTCTGACACGAAACCACTATTGGCCTTTTTGTTTGTCCCGTGCTCACCCTCATGTGCTGCTACAGTACCAATTATATCTGATGTTGAAAAGCTAGAATCTCTGTAAAATTCTTCATTTTGCATGTTGTCTTTTATAACTTTCTCATAAATTACAATAACCACTTCTTTAAAATCTTGAGCCTTTGCGTTGTCATCAAATGTGTAATCTGAATAAGTCTCTCCTGCGGTAATTCCGCCCATTCTATTACTAGTAGAAGTCCTGTCGATAAGCAGGGTGATTGGATAGTCAGTTTTCATCATTCGGGATAAAATTTTCTTTCCTTGTTTGGTTCTCATCATAGCGCCACCAATTTTAGCAATACTTGGGGTGGCATTTGATGTCCATCCTTTTTTCTTATCAAAAAACACAGGGTTTCCATCAATACCCTTTAAATACATTCCATTTTTATCTCCGAATTTTATTGGGTTGGCTGCGCACCAGAGGTAGGGACTGAGGTGGTAGTATTTTTCAGCAAGGGGGTCTTGGGATGTTGTCCTGCCGATCATAGAGTCGTAGAAGCGGGCGTGGCTGTCGTAGAAGTCGAGACCGTTCTCGCGGTCGAGCTCTTTCGCTCCGTATTTCAATGGTTGCACACCGGCGGTGGCGGCGCTAAAACATACCTTCATAGCCATCAAATTTGATTGTGGTAATTTTGCTCTTGCCATTTGACTCGAAAATTATTTGCGTCAAAAACGTAAATGCTGTTGGGTTTTCTGATATCATTGAATTCTTTTGCTTTTCAGATTCCAAATGCAACCCATCAACATCCATTCTTGCACATAGGTCAAAGCGTCTTTGGTCACAAGGACACAGATGTTGCCATTCAATATAGTTCCGTTCTACTATTATGTCTTTTTCCCCTTTCTCTTGTTTATATTTATAAAGGGCCGACCAATATTCCTGTTTGTAATCTTTATTCTTCCAAAAATCAAGAGTGCGCTCAAATAAATTTACATACTCTACTATATAAACAGTATCGTTTGAGTGTATTTTGATGTGGTCGGGCACATTCGATTTTTCCCTCATCAAATACAATTCTGATAAGATAGTTTCGTTTCCTTCTGAAAGTTTTCGTTCATTCAATCGGATTTCTGCATTGATATCCGCCCAGCTGTCTATGGCATATAAGCTCATACTCATAGACATAAATAAGAATATAAATAGTTTTTTCATATTAATATGATGTTAATGTTTGTATTAAAATTGGGGGGGGGGGTATAAAATAACCTTTATTCTGTGATACAATTTTAACCAAAACAGAGTTTCCGATATTAATCCATTGCATTGAATGTGATGTTCCCGTCTCAACAGCATTACTAAAATCCCACGTCAATAAAGAATCATTGACAACACCGAGATATTCATAGTGTTTTTTTCCACCCTGTCACCGTCAGACGGCCAATGCGTAGACTTTGCGAGAGAGTTCTCGCCAGACCAAATATTGCCTATTGAAGACAGCAAAGCGAAAAAGGCAACAAGGTAAAAAATGGATATTTTATGCAGCCTCATAAAGTTACTTATTTTTTGCTAAATTAAGTAATCTTTTGAACACGTGAAACAACGCAGATATGTTATGCAACATATCTGCGTTGTTTTTGGCAATCCCCTCTTAGCCAGCACAAATATAAAACAATGCCGTGACCAATAGCCATTTTCCGGTGACGTAAAAGCGGAACGGCATTCCGGACGTTCAACGTCCGGAATGCCGTTCTTTTTGGCTCACTTTTCAGCGCGCTGTTTTCTGAATCGTTTAGATTGCCTGCTCCACCGCCCAGGTGAAGGCACGCAGTCCAAGCTGCGGGCTTGCCGCGTCGATGTCGCGCAAACGGACGAGCAACGTGTCCACCTTGCTGTCGTCAATCACGGTGAGCAACGCCCCGTTGAGCGTTGGCCACGCATGGCTGCCGAGGTGTGGCTCTCCGCCGCGCTGTCCAGCCCCGACGAGCGACGGCCATCCGGTGAATCCTTTTATGTCGAGTTCGCGCATCGCTGTCAGCACGTCGTCTTCGTGCGCTTGGTTGTATGCTATAAATACTGCTTTCATTGTCTTATTTCTTTAACGTTTTCAACTCTTTTTTGCGTGCACGCTTGATGCCGATGCGGGCAAACACGCTATAGAGCGTCGGGATAATGATGAGGGTGATGAGCGTGGAGAACGACAATCCCCATGCCACCGACATACCGAGGGCGCGCCACATCTCGGAACCTTCGCCCTTCCCCACTGCCATAGGAATCATACCGATGACGGTGGTGAGGGTGGTCATAAGAATCGGGCGCAGACGCGAGCGTCCGGAAATCACGATGGCGTTGACGAGACCGAGGCCGCGCTCACGGCAGAGCATGATATAGTCGATAAGCACAATACCGTTATTGACCACAATACCGATAAGCATCAGCAAGCCGAGCATCGCCATAATGCTGAGCGGTGTGCCTGTGACAAAGAGTCCCATCAGCACGCCGGTCAACGCAAACGGGATTGAGAACATGATGACAAACGGATAGGTCAACGACTCAAACTGCGATGCCATGATGATGAACACGAGCACGATGATCAATGCCATGAGCATTATCATGTCGGAGAACGTGTCCTGCTGGTCTTCAAACGTTCCGCCGAACTGCCATGTGAAGTCGGCAGGCATGTCTATCTCGCCCATCGCCTTGTTGGCTGCCTTGACCACATCAGAGAGAGCGTAGCCTTTGGCCACGATGCATTTCACCGTGATTACGCGCTCGCGGTCGCGACGCTCGATGGTTGGCGGTGTCTGCGACTCGACCACCTTGCCAAGGTCGCGTATTTTGATGCCCTTGCCTTGACTGTTGTAGATGGTTATGTTTTCGATGTCCTCAACCGACTGGCGGAACTTCTTGTCGTAGCGCACACGGATTTTATATTCGTCGCCGTCCTCGCGATAGTTTGTCAGCGCGCTGCCTGTCACGCGGTTGCGGAGATAGGAAGCGGCTGTCTGCATGTTAAGTCCGTTGAGGGCGAGCTTCTGGCGGTCGAAGTCGACGCGGTATTCGGGAGTATACTCGTCGCGGCTGATGCTCACCTGCGAGCAGCAGTCCTCGCTGAGCATCTTTGCCGACACATCGGAGGCAATGCGGTCAGACGTAGTGAAGTCGTAGCCATAGATTTCGATCTCCACCGCCGCCTCGCCGCCGATTCCGCCGCCACCGCCGCCGGCGGCAACGTTGAACGTGCGGATTTCAGGATACTGGTTCAGGTCGTGGCGGATAGCATCGCATATCTCGCTGAGCGACCGCTCGCGCTCCGTCGAGCGCACGGTGCTGATGTTGTATTGCAGGATGTTGTTGCCGTTGTCCTGCATACTGCCGAAGATGTTGTCCTCGCCGGCCTGTCCCTCTGAGAAACTTACCGTAGTCACCTCCGGACAGTTGCTTTTCAGCTGCTCATAGATGCGGAAACCAAGAGCGCGCGTCGTTTCCTGACGCGTGCCGGCGGGCAGCTTCACGGTGATGCCGATTCGCGAGTTGTCCTGCTGCGGGAAGAACTCCGTCTTTATATGCGGCATCAGCACCACTATCGACGCGACAAACAAGCCTACGATGATGGCAAGCGTCGCCCAGCGATGGCGCAAGGCTGTGCGGAGAAGCGCGGCATAGCCGTCGGTCACCTTTTTCAGGAATGCGTCAAACGGGTTTGACACCATTTTCTGGAACAGGTTGTATTTCTTGTCAAGACGCAGCATCAACGAGCAGAGGGTCGGTGTCAGCGTGATGGCGCCGATGGTCGATACCGACAGGATGATTGTCACCATCCATCCCAACTGCTTGAACATGATTCCTGCCATACCGCTGATCATGGTCAGCGGCAGGAACACGGCAATGGTGGTGAGCGTGGAGGCGATTACGGAGATTGCAACCTCGTTGGTGGCAAACATCGCCGCCTGGCGCGGACGGCTGCCGCGCTCGATGTGGGTGGTGATGTTCTCAAGCACCACGATGGCGTTGTCGACCACCATACCGATGGCTATCGAGAGCGCACTCATCGAGATGATGTTCATCGTGTTGCCGGTGGCAAGCAGATAGATGAGCGCCGAAAGCAGCGAGATTGGGATTGTGAGCACAATCACAAACGTGGCGCGCCAGCGTCCGAGGAACAGCAGCACCACAAAACTGACAATGAGCATCGTGATGAGGATGGTGTGCTTCAGCGACTCTATCGTGTTGATGATATAGTCGGACGTGTCGACAATCAAGCCGATATGCACATCGCTCGGAAGGTTTTTCGCTATTTGTGTCAAACGGGCTTTAACAGCCTTGGAAATCTCGACAGAGTTGGCTCCCGACTGCTTCTGAACGATAATCATGCCACCAAGTTCGCCGTTGGTATACGCCTCCTGGGCGCGCTCCTGCGGCGCGTCGTCGATATGCGCCACGTCGCGCAGATAGACCGGCGTTCCGCTGTAGGTGCCCACCACGAGGTCGAGCATCTCGTTGACGTCGGCAAACTCTTTCTGCACACGCATTGAGTAGACATTCGAGCCGATGTCGATTGTGCCCGCCGGCACATTGAGATTCTCGGCGGCAAGCACTTGGCTTATCTGCTCTATCGAAATGCCATAGGCATCGAGTTTGTAAGGGTCGCAAAGCACCTGTATCTCACGGTCGGGAATACCGGAAATCGAGACCGAGCCAACGCCCGACACGCGTGCCAGCGGCGTTGCCACCTGGTCGTCGAGAATCTTATACAATCCCGTCATGCTCTCCTTTGCCGACACGGAAAGGATGAGGATAGGGATGTCGTCGGTGCCGAACTTGAACAGAATAGGCTTCTGCGCTCCGTCGGGGAGCGTGGTGACGCGGTCGAGTTTGTCGCGCACGTCGTTGGTTGCCACATCGATGTCGATGCCGTATTCAAACGTCAGCGTGATGATGGAGATGTTTTCCTTCGACTGCGACGTGATGTGCTTCAAGTCGCTCACGCCGTTAAGCATATTTTCCAGCGGACGCGTGACATTGGTTTCTATGTCCTCCGCGCTCGCACCTGAATAGGTGGTCATCACCATGATGGAGTTGGTCTCGATGTCGGGATAGAGGTCGATGCTCAACCGCGTCAACGAGAACAGTCCGAAGATGGCTATGCCGAGGAAAATCAGGATTGTTGTGATTGGCCGCTTGACGGCTGTCTGATATATACTCATAGGGCAATCCTTTTGTTATTTCTTCACAATCTTCACTTTGGCGCCGTTTTTCAGGCGCGACTGCCCAGCCACGACAACCGTTTCTCCTGGATTCACTCCGCTGAGGATTTCATATTCGGTGTCGAGACGCTGTCCGAGCTCCACTTTGCGGTACTCTGCCTTGTCGCCCTTGACAACATACACATAGCGGTCGCCCGAACCTACAAGTTTCTGCACGGCGCGGTCGGGCACCACAACATGCTTGGCGCGTCCGTGATTGATGGTGACACGGGCATACATTCCCGGGCGCACACGCTCGTCGGCATTGGCAATCAGAAGCTCGACGGTGAATGTGCGGGTCGACGGGTCAATGGTCGGATAAACGATATTGACCTTGCCGGTAAACACCTCGTCGCCGTAGACATCGAGAGTGAAGTCTACGTTCATGCCTTTCTTTATCTTGGTGAAGAGCGACTCCGAGACGTTGACCTTCATCTTGACAGGGCGGATTTTCTCTACCACAAAAATCGGGCTGGCGCCGCTGTACATGTCGCCGCTGTCGTAGTTGCGCTGCGACACGACGCCGCTGATAGGACTGATGAGACGCGTGTTCTCGGCAAGGTTTTCATAGTTGCGGCGCGAGATGTCGTATGCCATCTTTTTGGCGTCCCATTCCGACTTTGAGCATCCGCCGATTTTAAACAGCTCGTCCACACGCTTGAACTCAAGATGGTTGTTTTCCATCTGCAGGCGCACCTGGTCGAGGTTTGCCGGATCCATATCGGCAAGTTTCTGTCCTGCCGACACGTGCTGTCCCACCTCCACATACACCTTGCGTATGCGCATAGGCGACTGCGGGGCGATGTTGTTTGTCACGTTGGCTTCCACAGTGCCTGTGAACGAATTGACCTGGTCCACCTCGCGGTAGTCTGTTTTTGCCACCTCCACATTCATTGTGTCGTCGGCTTTCTTTTCCTCTTTGGCTTTGTCGCCGCCGGAGCATGCCGTAGCGGCGATGGCGACAGCCATTGTCATGGCAATCTTGTTGAGTGTCTTGATATTCATTGGGTTCTGTTTTATTTTTCGTAAGTGTATTCCGTGCCGAGAGTCTCGTCAAGCTGCGCCTGCGCCACAAGATATGAGTAGACCGCCTGGCTGCGGTTGAGTTGCGACTGTGTGAGCGCCAGCTGCGAGTCGTTGACCTCGAGCAGCGTGCCGGCGCCGGTGTCGTAGCGCTTCACGGCGATGTCGTAGCCCTTGCGCGCCTGGTCGACGCTTTTGCATGCCGACTCATACTGGCGTATGCCTGTGCGCATCTTGTCGACGCTCTGGCGCACGCCCACCATCAGGTTGCGCTCGGTGTCGAGGCGCGTGAGGGCAAGCTGGTCAATCTGCACTTTTGTCTGCTTCAACGAGTTGTAGCGGCGTCCGCCGGAAAAAATCGGGATGTTGAGCGACAGTCCGAGCGTTGAATACGGATTCCATCGATAGTCCTTGAAGCGGAAATCGTTTGCCATCGCGTTCCATTGGTATGCGAACGACAGGTTGAGCGTCGGATAATAAGCGGCCTTCGCCACGTCGCGCGACTTGAGCAGCTGCCGCTGCTGCAGGTCGATTTGCCGCAACGATGAGTTCTGGGCAAGCATCGTGGTGTCTACCTTCATATAGCCGTCATAAAGGCGGTCGGTATAGTCGTTGAGCGACCCCGTGCAATCGATGCTCATGTCGAGATCCACTCCGATGAGCGCTTTCAGCCGCCATTTGGCAAGCACAATGGAATTTTCGGCGTCAAACAGACTTGGCTCCACATTTTTCACCGCGACGTCGGCGCGGATAAGGTCGTATTCCGACGACAGTCCCTGCTGGTATTTCTGGTTGATGTCGTCATATTTCTTCTTTGCGTTGTCATAGTTTTCCTTGAGTGCGTCGCGGCTTGCCTCGGCAAGCATCACGGCATAGTATGCCTGCTTCACCTGCGACACCATGGAGATGCGCGACTGTCGCGACTTTTCCACCGCAAGCTCAACATCGTCGGCAGAGATGCTCAGCTGTTTCCACAGTTGGGCGTTGACAAGTGGCAACGAGAGCGCGAAGCCTGCCGACCACGTATTGTCCATTCCCACCTTGATGCCGTCGCGCATCGCCGACGCGGCTTCCGTGCCTTCCGCTCCCTCCGTGCCTTCCGAAGAGCCGCCACCGAATCCTTTCATGTCGCCCATATACATCACTTGCTTCTTCAACGTGCGGTTGTAGCCAGCTGAGAAGTCGAGGGTTGGCATAAGGTTGGCGAGCGTGCCTTTCTTGGCATACTCCTGCTTGGTGATTTCACTGTCGGCAACCTTCACCGTCGGGTTGTCGGATAGGGCTATACGCACAGCATCGTCAAGGGTCAGCGTGGTGGTCTGAGCCACGGCTGTCGACGCCAGAGCCACCGACGCCGCCATTAGGATTGTCTTGATTGAGTTGGGTCTCATCGCGAGTATAAAATAGTTTAGTAGATAAACAAAAAAAGGAACCGACTTTTCTGTCGATTCCTCTGTGTGGGTGTTGACGGATTCGAACCGCCGACCCTCTGCTTGTAAGGCAGATGCTCTGAACCAGCTGAGCTAAACACCCGTTTGTTTCCGAAAGCGTTGCAAAGGTACGACTATTTTTTGAATCCACAAATTTTCCGGCAACTTTTTTCCAAAAAATTCGTTTTTTCCTCCATTTTCGCCATTTTCCCGCTTCCAATCGACAATTTTTGCACAAATATATAGCATAGGGGCATATCTACAAATGATATATATCATATACTCCGTCTCTGTTCGCATATTTACCACTATTTCACGAAAAAGCGAAAAAAGAGGTAACGTAAGAATGGTATTGTTAAAACGACGGAATATTTCCGAACTTTGCGCCATGAAACAATGGAAACGCTGGCTGGCTACCGTACGCGGAACGAAACGGATGCGTGCCAGAGGTTCGCCACTACTTGTGGCCGGACGGATTCCCACGGATGGTTACGATGCCGCTGACTCAACTTTTCTCGCTAAAATATTTTCCGTGATTTATACAACCGCTCTTTGGCGGTAGATTCTTCTTCCGCACCCTGACCCCAGGTAGGCTAGCCAACCTGGGGCTATGATTATACAACCGTACTTCGGTGGTTGCCACCATCACCGGATTGCCATTGCCATTGATAAACTGCCGAAGAGCAGTTTAATATGTTAGCACGGGGTTGGCTCGCCTACCCCGTGACACCGGTGGCACGCGCAACTACCGCCGAAGTGCGGTTGTAGAAACGCCGAGAACCATCGCCACGCCGAACATCGTCGCGGAGCGTCTGCTCTTTTTCCGATTTCGCCGATTCTGTCTTGCTCATACATCCAAAACAAGCCGATGCAAAATCTCTCATTACAAGTAGCCATTAGAATAAGCTCATGCCGAGCGTACCAAAAAAGAGGCGCCGCCGTTGCCGGCAGCGCCCCAATTCAAAGTCTATGTTTAATCGTAAACACTATGGTTGGTCTGAATCCCACCAAACATTAAGTGTGTTAACTTGATCTGAGTTGTACCAAGCCTTACCCGGAAGTTCAGAAGCACCAGGAATCTCAGCACCGATAGCCATTACATTGTCAGAGTTGTAGTTGATTTCAATAGACGCTGGCTTCCAGCGACGCGGACCCTTACCCATCGGACAGTAAGTCAGATATTTTGGATTGTTCATATACTCATACGACTTGTTCCAGTTCATGAAGATGTTAGTGTCGAAATCGTGACGACGGAAATCGTTCCAAGTTTCAACCATAAACAACTCGGTCATGAGCTTTTGAGTCATAATCTTACCCATTGTGATGTCGCCGGCTGTTCCGAGAGCGCCACCATCAGCGCAGTAAGCATCGATGTCGGCCTGCTTCATCGGAGTGAACGACGGGCAGTCGTTCAAAGCAGGATCTTCCTGACACCACTTAGTCAACTGATCGTTTACAGCCTCAATGTGAGCCTTCACTGCGGTCTGATAAGCAGCGAATGCACCAGCCTTGTCGCCCTTGCGCATCAGCACCTCAGCCTTGATGAAGTTGGCTTCCCAATAAGTGCCAAGGTAAGTAGGGCTTGACGGACGAACCTGGAAGATACCGCTGATTGCAGACTGGTCTTTACCAGCGTTGCCACGCCACAGAAGGTCTACATTCTTTGAATATCCCTTGCTGCTCGATTTGCTCTGTACGAATACGGTATCGCCCCAACGCTCAGCGTTGTCAGTTTTGCAGTACCAACGATTCTTCGTATTGTCCCAGATAGTCGGGTACGGGCCAGAGTTGCTGAAGATGTTTGATGTGAGGTCAACACCTACAGAACGACGCCACTTGCCGTCAGCAGTCCATTTGATTTTCTGACCGAATGCCTCAGCAGGAGTATCGGCAGATTTTCCACTGCGCTGCCATGGGATGAAGTGGTCGGCACGTGGGTCTTCAATACCCTTGCCGTCGAAGTTGGTCAAGTTCTCAAAGTATGTTTTCGTAACATAGTAGTTCGAGTTCATACCAACGCATGAGTAAACTGTAGAATAGTCAACGGTCTCGTTCCAACCAAGCACGTCGTGAGTGCTGCCGTCGGTATCCGTGTGGCGGATAACTGTGTTGTCGGCATTGCTCTGCTGTGCCTTTGCAAGGCAGTCAAGGATAGCTTGCTCATCATATTTGCCTTCTTTCCAAGAGCCGGCAGTCTTCTTGCTCAAGTGGTTCAACCAACGAGCCTTCAACAAGTAAGCAAACTTGAGCCATTTCTGGGCATCACCGTTGTTCCAGCTATCGCCGGCAGCTAATGGCTGCGCAGAATCCGGCTGGTCTTTCTGGAACAGCTCGATAGCCTCATCAATATCGGCCATACAACCCATAAAGATTGTTCTGCCGGTATCAAATTTTGGAGAGTCAATATTTGAGAAAGTCTCAGTATATGGCATCTCCCCAAAAATATCAGTCATAAGCATAAATCCGTATGCCTTGATCAGACGAGAAGCTCCAGCATAGTGGTATGCGCCATCAGCCATTGCCTTATCATACATCGTTTTCAAGTTGGGGCCTACACCCACGAAGAACCACTGGTAGGTGTTTCCGCTACGGGTAGCCGAGCCGAGGTTCCACAAAGCGGCGCCCTGGTCGCGGGCATTACCTCCAGAAACGATGTTGCCGGCATAGTAAGATGCGTTGCAACCTGTGTTCATATAGTCATGGCTCATATAAAATTGGCACCATGGCAACAGGTTCTGATAGCTCACTGTCTCAACAGAAAGAGAAGTGGGGTTTGTATTGATGTCGAGCCAGTCGTTGCAGGATGTCGCCGACAACGCCAATGCCGCACCAAGAATCATTGATTTATATAATTTCATAGTTGTCAAGTTTTAAGAAATTAGAATGTCAAGTTTACACCAAATGCGAAGCTTGCTGTTGCAGGAACACCGCAGTAGTCGATACCTACTGAAGAAGAACCTACGACACCTGAACCTGCTGCTGCCACTTCTGGGTCACCGTCATAGTTGGTGAAGAGAAGAACGTTGTTGGCAGTTGCTGTGAACACTGCACGCTGGATGAATTTAGATTTTGCGAGCAATGACTTCGGCATCTCGTAAGAGAGAGAGATTGTGCGCAGACGGAGAGAGTTGACCTCCTTCATGAAGTTGGCACTTTCCTTTGCGTAGTATGTCTGCCAGTAACCGTTGATGATAGTCTCGCCGCTGGCTTCCTTACCATTGTATTGATAAGTCTTGCCTGCCTCGAATTCAAATGTACGGTCTTCGTAGATTGGGTTGTCTTTTGTACCACCTGTTTGCACAACTCCGTCAATTCTCAAATAGTCGCGGTTTTCTGTCAATTTGCTTGTTCCGGCTACGGTCATAGCATACTGAGTGCCGTTGTAAACGTGTCCACCTACGCGGAACTCCCACAGCATGTTGAACGTAAAGTTCTTCCAAGTCAATGTGTTGTTCCAACCGCCTTGGAACTTAGGCTCACGGTTGCCAATTTCGTATGTAGTGCTACCATCGCATGTCGGCATACCGTTCTTGTCAAGAATTACTCTACCATCAGCTGTACGAGTCCAGCGAGAGCCAGAGATTGCCATAAAGTTACCGTCGTTGAACGAAGCAGCCTTTGCGTTACCAACCTGTACGTCTGTCACGTAAAGGATTTCGCAGCCGTCGAGAAGGTTGCCTACAGTACCGCGGTTACCAGAGAGGTTGATACCGGTTTCCCATGTCCAGTCCTTAGTTTGGATTGGTGTGCCGCTGATGCTCAACTCCATACCTTTGTTGTAAACGTCGCCGGCGTTGACTGAGTACAGGATGTAGCCCGAACCGTTTGACAAACGAGGAGTAAGAATCTGGTTGTAAGAGTTGTTGGTGTAGTAAGCGTAGTCAAATTTCAAACGGTTCTTGAAGAAACGGAGTTCAAGACCCAACTCTGTTGACTCTGTGATCTCAGGCTTCAAGTTGGCGTTACCACGCTGCCAATGGTGTCCCACACCTGACACGCCACCGATATATGTTCCTACCGGCCACAAATATGTGCTGGTTACATAAGGGTTGGTGTCCTTACCTACGCGAGCCCAAGATGCGCGAATCTTACCGAATGTAAGAATGTCGTTGTTCATCACGTCAAGATCCTGAAGCAACTGAGTGAATGCGAAAGCACCGCTGACAGATGGATAGAAGTATGAACGGTTGTCGATAGGAAGAGTAGACGACCAGTCGTTACGCCCTGTAACTGTTGCAAACACTGTGTTCTTCCAGTCCGCACGGAACTCACCGAATACGCCTACAAGACGTTTTTGCGTTCTTGAACTTTGGAAATTGCGGTCTGTAGGAAGAGCGTTGTCGAATGCATAGAAACCTGGAACCTGGAAGTTGTAAGCCATGCGGTAGTTGCTTGTTGTCTTGGTGTCGTCGGTCGATGTGCCGAGCATCAGGTTGAGGTTGAAGTCGCCGAACTGCTTGTTGAAGTTGGTCATCAAGTTGGTCGACAAGTATTGGTAGCGGAGAGAGTTCTCGCTCAACATACCTTTCTGCCAAGCCTCCTTGTATACACCGCCGGCACCGATACGGTTGGTGTTCTCTGTAGTATAAGAGTCGATACCCATGCGGTAAGAAATCCACCACCAGTCGGTAATGTCGGCCTTCACTGAGAAGTTGCCGGTGAAACGCTCGGTGTTGTCTTTCATCTTGTTGTTGTTGAGAATCCAATATGGGTTGTCGCGTTCGTCAGCAACATCGAGACGATCGCCAAACATACGGTAGCGAGTGCCGTCTTCGTTCTTATAATGAGTCATGTCGTCTGTAGGCGACCACATATAAAGACTTGACATTGTGCCCGAACCACTTGATCCATAAAGAGCAGCAGAAGTGATGGTCTTGTCGGTGCGTGCCTGTGAGTAAGCCACATTGGCACCGAATGTGAACATCTTGAATTTCTGCTCGCCGTTGAAGCGGAATGTAGTCTTGGTGTAGCCGGTTGTCGGGATGATACCGTCCTGATCGTAGAACGAACCAGAAAGGAAGAAATTGCTATTCTTCGTACCACCAGAAATACTTAGGTTTGTATCCCATGCTCCAGCCTGCTGGAAAAAGTCACCGATATTGTCGTAAATTGGTGTGTCTGCATCAACTTTTGTTCCCCATGAATTATAAGCGAAATCGTCAAATGTAGTACCAATATAGTTCCCAGCTTTATCATAGTTGTCCTGAAGGAAACCACGGCGATAGCGGTTCTGGGTCTTAGGAAGATCCTTCACCCAAGAAGTGATATATTTAGCGGAGAGGTTGACCTCAACGCGTCCTTCTTTACCTTTCTTAGTAGTGATGATCACAACACCGGCAGATGCGCGCGAACCATAAAGAGCGGCTGCGGCAGGACCTTTGAGGACCGACATGTTCTCGATATCCTCAGGGTTGATATCCATCACACGGTTTGAGTTGGTTGTTGATGTCGACAAAGTACCGTCGAAGGCTGAGTTGCCGACTACGGAAGTCGAGTTGTCATAAATCACACCATCAACAACAAACAGAGGCTGGTTGTCGCGCTCCAATGATGTACCACCACGGAGAATGATTTGCGAACCGGCACCTGCAGAACCTGAAGTCTGCGTAATGTTGACACCGGCAATCTTACCAGAAAGCGAGTTGATGGCGTTGGCCGACTTGTTTTTCATCAATTCGTCGGCGTTAAGATCGTCGACAGCGTAACCAAGCGACTTTTTGTCTTTCTTGATACCGAGAGCGGTTACTACCACCTCGTCCAGATTTTGGGTTGTGCTTTTCAAAGTCACAGTGTAGCTACGGGCAGCGCCAACAGCCACTTCCTGAGTCTTGGCACCCACATAAGACACTACAAGCACCTGACCTGGCTTGGCTTGCAGACGGAATTTACCGTCGGCGTCAGTAGCCGCGCCACGATTTGTGCCTTTGACCGATACAACCGCCCCTATAAGAGGCTCTCCATTGGAATCATAAACAATTCCTGTTACTTCACCAGCCTGAGTCTGAGCATACGCCGTACCCCCCCCCATTGGTATGAACGGGGTAGCTCCTGCGAGTGAAAGTGCCACGAACATTGCACTTAGATTTTTCATAAGCATAATTAATTTATTTGGTTTGTTCCCACTTTTTACGGTGAGGGTTTTTCTCATAACAATCTCGTGCTGCCAAGCCATTTAAACCACGGCTTTTGCAGCTCAAATGGTTTTAGTCAATGCAAATTGAGCAAAAAAATGTGAAACAAGCAAATATTTTTAAAGTTTTTTTCGCATTAAGCAAACATTTTTTACCCAAAAAGAGAAAAATGTTTTAAAACATAATTTCACAACAAAAAATCGGGAACACATCGCTGCGTCCCCGATTCAATCAGTCTTCTCAACCACTGACAATTCATCGCAAAGCATTGGCCACAGTAGGAACAAACTGAATTCCCAAGGCTGCAGCAATACGAAGGAAACTGGACAGCTGCACATCCACCTTACCCCGCTCCACTCTTGCAATATAGCTCTGCTCTCTGCCCAATTTGTCAGCAAGTTGCTTCTGCGTCATTCTCAGTTCCTGCCTACGGCTCCGCAATATTTGCCCGTAATACCATGAAAGCGCCTCCTCATGGAACTCATCACGAGCCGGTGTGCCTTGCCTTCCACATTCGTCGTTCAATTGCTGATTGAACGTTGGCAGTTTCTCTAATTTTTCTTCATTCAACTTTCTCATTGTTCCAACTCCTTTAATATATATTGCGCCAATTCTATCTGCTTCCGATATTCTTTTGTTGATTTCTTTAGGAAACCATTTAATAGAACAATCTTTGTTGATTCTATTATATTTGGCTTATCTACAGCAAACAAAATGGTACGATATTCGTTATTTCCAACCGAGACCCTCATTTCATACAAATCTGTATTCTCGAGATGCTTGACAAATTTTGTTGATACATCATAAATTGTTGTTATTACATCTATGACATATTTAAATTTTGTCTGCACCTTTACTGGCAAAGATGCATAAGATGCATAAAATGCATCAAATTGCGGTGTCTTGTAAACAACTCTAATCTCTTTCATATAGAACGTCTGTTGCTTTCTCCCCGCAAATATAACTAATTAATCATATTTACGCAATAGAAAACAAAAAAAATCGGAGACACATCGCTGCATCTCCGATTCAATTATTCACCACTATTCTACTCTCAGATAATCTTTTCCAAATCCTTAGTGTTCTGTCTAACCATCTCGTCGCTCACCTGATAATTGGCAAGATCGCCGGAAATATACTGGTCGTATGCCGCCATGTCGATAAGCCCGTGACCCGACAGGTTGAAGAGTATCACCTTGCTTTCGCCAGCCTCTTTTGCCTTCTTCGCCTCGCGGATGGCAGCGGCGATTGCGTGCGACGACTCCGGCGCCGGGATTATGCCCTCCGAACGGGCAAACATTGTGGCTGCGGCAAAGGTTTCAAGCTGCGGGATGTCGACCGCTTCCATCAGGTTGTCCTCCTTCAGCTGGCTCACCACCGATCCTGCTCCGTGGTAGCGCAGTCCACCGGCATGGATATTTGCAGGCGCGAAATTATGTCCGAGCGTGAGCATCGGAATGAGCGGTGTGTAACCAGCCTCGTCGCCGAAATCGTATTGGAACACGCCGCGTGTCAGCTTCGGGCACGACTCCGGTTCGGCAGCGATGAAGCGCGTGTTGCGCTCTCCGCTGAAGTTGTGGCGCATGAACGGAAATGAGATTCCGCTGAAGTTGCTGCCTCCGCCGAAGCATCCAATCACGATGTCGGGATATTCGCCAGCCATAGCCATCTGCTTCTCCGCCTCAAGTCCGATCACCGTCTGGTGCAGTGCCACGTGGTTGAGCACCGATCCGAGCACGTATTTGCAGTTGGGCGTCGACATCGCAAGTTCCACCGCCTCTGAAATCGCCGTGCCGAGCGAACCTTGATAATTAGGATTGTCGGTTATGATTTTACGTCCGGCCTTCGTCGACATACTCGGCGACGCTATCACCTCCGCGCCGTAGGTCTCCATTATGGAGCGGCGGTAAGGTTTCTGATGATAGGACACCTTAACCATATAGACGGCAAGTTCCAGTCCGAAATGCTTGGCGGCAAGCGAGAGTGCCGCGCCCCATTGTCCGGCGCCTGTTTCAGTCGTTATATTTGTAATGCCCTGCTGCTTGCAGTAGTATGCCTGCGGCACTGCCGAGTTAAGCTTGTGCGAGCCTACCGGGCTGACGCTTTCGTTCTTGAAATAGATATGTGCCGGAGTGTCGAGAGCCTTCTCCAAGCCGCGGGCGCGCACCAACGGTGTGGGACGCCAGATTTTGTACATGTCGCGCACCTCCTCCGGGATTTCAATCCAAGTGTCGGCGGTGTTCATCTCCTGGCGCGACGCCTCTTCTGAGAAAAGAGGGAACAGATCTTCCGCTTTAAGCGGTTGTTTCGTTGCCGGGTTGAGCATTGGACGGGGCTTGTTGGGCATCTCCGCCACGACATTGTACCATGCTTCTGGAATCTCCTTTTCTTGCAAAAGGAATTTTTTCGAATCTTCGTTCATATCTGCATATTTATTTATTGACGCTGCAAATATATGCCTATTTTTTGAATAAGCAAAACTTTTCGCATAAAAAATTAGATTTTATTCGAAATAAAACGAATATTCTGCATAAATATTACTTTATGCAATAGATTCCACCAGTTTTTGTATAATTTCAGGGAGATGCGCCTGCTCGAGCGCGTGGATTTTTGCGGCAAGAGTGTCGGAGGTGTCGGACGGGGTGACCGGACAACGGAACTGGGCAATCGCCGCTCCCGTGTCGACACCTTCCGACACATAGTGGATGGTGATGCCGCTCTCCGCCTCGCCGGCGGCGATGACGGCGCGATGCACATTCATTCCCCACATTCCTTTGCCTCCGAACTTCGGCAGCAGCGATGGATGCACGTTGACAATCCGTTCGGGAAAGGCTTCCAGCACTTCCTTCGGCACCACCGTGAGAAATCCGGCAAGCACCACCAGGTCGACTGCTGCGTCACGCATCACAGCAACTGCCTTTTGCGGATTTTCGCGCCATTCAGCACGCGGAACGATTACCGCAGGCACTCCATAGGGCTTCAGCCTGTCGATCACCGGCGCCTCGCGGTCGGCAATCAGCAACGCCACTTCCGCCACATCTGAATTTTGAAAATATGCGGCAAGATTCTCGGCGTTTGAGCCTGTTCCGGAAGCAAGAATGGCGATGCGGCGTCTCATGGCTGATTAGAATTTCTGCATGTCGACAAGTTTCTTGTAATAGCGGTTCATGGCGATAAGCTCGTCGTGCGTGCCGCGTTCCACGATTTTGCCCTCATGCATCACGCATATCTGGTCGGCATTGCGAATTGTCGACAACCGGTGGGCAATGACGAGAGTGGTGCGGTTTTTCATCAGCCGGTCAAGAGCCTCCTGCACCAGACGCTCGCTCTCGGTGTCGAGAGCCGATGTGGCCTCGTCGAGAATCAGCAACGGCGGATTCTTGAGTATCGCGCGCGCGATGCTTATGCGCTGGCGCTGTCCGCCCGACAGCCTGCCTCCGCGGTCGCCGATATTGGTGTCGTAGCCCTGCTCGGTCTCCATAATGAAGTCGTGGGCGTTGGCAATGCGCGCCGCCTCTTCCACCTGTTCGCGCGTGGCGCCGTCGACGCCGAAGGTTATGTTGTTGTAGAAACTGTCGTTAAACAGTATCGCCTCCTGATTGACGTTGCCCATCAATGCGCGCAGATCCTTGACGCGGAACTGGCGTATGTCGGTGCCTCCGATAGAGATTGAGCCCTCCTGCACATCATAGAATCGCGGCAACAAGTCGGCGAGAGTCGACTTTCCGCTGCCCGACTGTCCCACCAGCGCCACCGTCTTTCCATAAGGGATATCCAACGTGACACCGTCGATCACCCAATCCTGACCATAGCGGAAGCGCACTCCGTCATAGTGGATGTCGAAATTCTCCGACGGCAGGGTCTTTGGCTCAGCAGGGTCTTTTATAGGATTGTCGGCGCTGAGGATTTTGTCGATACGCTCCATCGACGCCAAACCTTTCTGCACGGAGTAGACCGCCTTCGACAGGTCTTTCGCCGGATTGATGATGCTGTAGAAAATCACCATATAATATATGAATGTGGGCGCGTCGATGATATTGTTGCCTGAAAGGATGAGTGTGCCACCAAACCACAGCACGATGGCGATGGTCATCGTGCCGAGAAACTCGCTCATCGGGTGTGCGAGCGACTGGCGTCGGTTGATGCGGTTCGACGTGTTGTAGAACTGCTGGTTCTCACCGTGGAAACGCGCGCTCATCTTATGTTCCGCATTGAATGCCTTGACAATACGCAAGCCGCCGAGTGTCTCCTCGATGGTCGACATCAGCGTGCCCCACTGCTGCTGTCCCACGAGCGACGTGCGCTTCAGCCGCTTGCCTATGCGCCCCATCACGAGTCCAGCCACTGGCAGCAGCACAAACACAAAAATCGTCAGCTGCCAACTAATCACAATCATCATGCCCAGGCACACGACAATCATAATCGGATTCTTGAACATCATATCGAGCGACGCCATGATGGAGTTTTCCACCTCAGCCACGTCGCCCGACATACGCGCCATCACGTCGCCCTTGCGCTCGCTCGAGAAGAAGCCGATGGGAAGGCCCAGAATCTTGTCGTAGACAAAATTGCGGATGTCGCGCACGATTCCCGAACGAATCGGAATCAGGAAATAGAGGCTGAGATATGTGGCGCCGGTCTTGAATGCGGTCATCACCACGAGTGCCACAGCGAGAAGCATCAGGGTGACCGACGGACCGAGATGAATTTTGCAATAATATGCAGAATAGTAGAAATTATTGATTGCCACATCCTTGAACGAGCCGCTTGTCCAGTCCATATAGTGATAGACCACCCCTTTGTCGCCCATAAAGAGCATCTCGAGAATCGGGATTATCAATGCAAAGGAGAAAAGCGTCAGAAACGCCGCCAGGATATTGAAGAAAATGTTGAGAAACAAATATTTCTTGTATGGCGGCACAAAGCGGCGCAATATTTTAAGGAATTCTTTCATTATTAATTTCTAAATAAAATTTAAAGTGGTGCAAAGATACGCAGATTTCTGCATTCTGTCTATTATGCGATTGCTTTTCGGTCGCATTTAACTACTTTTGTATACAAAAATAGAAGGAAAAATGAAAAACTCGACCTATTTACTTACTGTCATAATCTCGCTTTTTTCGACAGTCTTCGCATCGGCTGCCGACGTCAAGGGTCTGCTCGTCGACAACAACGACCAGACCCCGCTGATAAGCGCCACGGTGCAGTTGCTGTCGGCACGCGACAGCAGCCTGGTGAAAGGCGTCGTGAGCGATGTCAACGGTCATTTCCGCTTCACGGGAGTGGCTCGCGGCAAATATGTGGCAAAAGTATCGTACGTAGGCTACGAGACAACTACCGTGGCAATCAGCGTTGGCGACGCCACCGTCGACCTCGGCAAAATCGCCGTCAAGGAAAACTCCATCGTGCTGCGCGATGCCGAAGTGACGGCGGTACGCGCTGAAGTGAAGGTGATGGAAGACACGGTGGAATACAATGCCGACTCCTACAAAACACAGCCAAACACCGTGGTGGAGGACTTGCTGAAACGTCTGCCGGGAGTGGAAGTGGGCAGCGACGGCAAAATCACGGCGCAAGGAAAGGAAGTCACCAAAATCCTTGTCGACGGCAAGGAGTTCTTCTCCGACGATGCAAAGGTGGCGTCGCGCAACATTCCGGTGGACATGGTCGACAAGCTGCAGGTAATCGACCGCAAGAGCGACTTGGCTCGGCTCACGGGTGTGGACGACGGTGAGGACGAGACCGTAATCAACCTTACGGTGAAAAAAGGTATGAAGCAGGGATGGTTCGGCAATGCGACAGTGGGCTACGGCACCGACAACCGCTACTCCGGCAACCTGATGGTGAACCGGTTTGTCAACGACAACCAGTTTTCAATCGTGGCTGACGCCAACAACATCAACGAGATGTCGTTCTCGATGCCCGGCAGCGGACGTTTTCGTCGCTTCGGCGGTGTCGACGGTGTGAACGACGCGCAAAACGTGGGTTTCAATTTCAATGTGGGCAATGACGAGATATTCCGCGCCGGCGGCGATGTGATGTATTCCCACAGCCGCCAGAAAACGCAGCAGACGAGCAACAAGCAGTATCTGTTTGCCGACTCGACAAGCTATGAGAACGCTTTCAGCAACGCAATCGACCGCAGCCACAACCTGACGGGCAATTTCCGAATGCAATGGCAGGTCGACTCGCTCAACACTCTTGATTTCCGCCCATCGTTCATGCTGAGTGTCAACGACAGCGACAAGGCGTCGTGGAGCCGCCTGTTTGCAGGCGACGCCAACCGCACCGCGGTCAACAGCTCCGACAACCTGCTGACGAGCAGCGGCACGAGCTACGACATCGGCGGCGAGGTGGTCTACAACCATAAATTCCGCAACCGCCCGGGACGCTCGTTCTCCACGCAGCTGACTTACAAATACAGCAACACAAACGAGGACGAGACCACATATTCAATCAACAAATATTTCCTTCAACCCGACCAGGACGAGACACGTGACCAATACACCGACAACCATCAGTGGAGCAGCCGTGTGGGCGCGCGTCTGACGTGGACGGAGCCTATCGGCGACATCAAAAAGGCCCGGTTCCTGACGTTTGCCTACCGTATGAACTACTACTTCAACAATGCCGACAAACTGGTGTACAACGCCGACCGTAAATATGACCCGCAACGCGCCCTGCGCATACTCGAGGACGACTACGGCATCGTGACAAACCACGTGGTTGCCAACACTCTGGCCGCCGAGAGCGGTGTGCTCGACGAAGACCAGAGCAACCGGTTCCGTAACGACCAGTTCTCACAGCAGATACGCGTCGGATTCAAGCAGAACCGCAAGAAATACCGCCTCAACGTGGGCGTGTCGGTCAACCCGACAATGATGAAGAGCGAAAACCTGCTGAACAGCGAGAAAAACATCCCGGAACGATGGGTGTGGAACTATGCGCCGTTCATGCGGTTCCGCTACTCCATCTCGAAGACAAACTCACTCGCCATCGACTATCGCGGACGCTCGACGTCGCCAACAATGACGCAGTTGCAACCAGTCCCCGACGAGAGCAATCCGTCGCGCATCGTGGTGGGTAATCCCAACCTGCTGCCGGCGTTCAACCACCGCATCTCCGTGCGCTACAACAATTTCAACCAGGAGCGTCAGAGCAGCATTATGGCGTTTGGAGGAATCAACGTGGCGCAAAACAGCATCGTCTCAAAAACCATCTACGACAAGGAGACCGGCAAGCAGACCACCACATACGACAACGTGAACGGGGTGTGGAGCGCAGACGGAATGATGATGTACACGTCGCCAATCGGAAACCGAGGCTGGAGATGGACCAACAACGCATTCGCACGCTATTCGCGCGCCGTGGGATTCAACAACGGAGAGCGAAACCACAGCGGAACGCTGATGCTGAGCGAAACTCCGAGCATCGCTTTCCGCAACGACATCGTCGACGTTGAGCTGCGCCCGTACTACAACTATCAGCAGACACGCAACTCAATTCAGACCGACAACCGCGACATCCACTCATACGGCGGTTCGTTCAACGCAAACTACTACACTCCTTTCGGACTGTCGATAGGCTCCGACATCACCTACAGCGCCACCAGCGGATACTCCGCCGGCTACGACAACAACCAATGGCTTTGGAACGCGTCGCTGTCATACGAATTTTTCAAAGACAAGTCGGCGACAATTGCACTGAAGGCATACGACCTGCTGCAACAGAAGAAAAACGTGTCGCGCAGCGTGACGGCAAACTACATTGAGGACCAGCAGTTCAACACCGTGACGCGCTACGTGATGCTGACGTTCTCCTACCGCTTCACACGGCTCGGCAAAGGCACGTCGGAAAAAGACATCAACTACGACGGTTTCGCCCCCGGCGGACACCGTCCGCCCGAAATGCCAGCCAACATGAAGCGCGAAGGCAACCAGCGGCCGCCGATGGGACCCCCTCCGGGAGGCCGCCGGCCATTCTAAAAGCATCCTGACTTATAGGCATTATACAGCATTACAGACGGCGCAGGCAAACCTTGTTACAATTTTTTATCACATCATTGTTTTGCCGATGCGATAAATAAGACTACCTTTGTGCTGACAAACATATATAAGCCTATCACTTAAATGTTACAGTTATGCCTAAATGTATCGGTATATTGACATCAGGAGGCGATGCCCCTGGAATGAATGCGGCGATTCGTGCCGTGACCCGCTCGGCAATCTTCAACGGTATTGCCGTGAAGGGTATCTATCGTGGCTACCGCGGACTGGTAACCAACGAAATTGTTGAATTCAAGACGCAAAACGTTTCAAACATCATCCAAGTCGGCGGCACAATCCTGAAGACTGCACGCTGCATGGAGTTCCGCACAGAAGAAGGTCGGAAAATCGCGTACGACAATATGGTCAACGCGGGCATCGACTCTCTTGTGGTGATCGGAGGCGACGGCTCTCTGACGGGCGCACGCATCTTCGCCACAGAATATAACATCCCGGTTGTAGGTCTGCCTGGCACAATCGACAACGACCTATACGGAACCGACACGACAATCGGATATGACACTGCCCTCAACACCATCATGCAATGTGTGGACAAAATCCGCGACACGGCGACTTCTCACGAGCGTCTGTTCTTCATCGAGGTGATGGGACGCGACGCCGGATTCCTCGCCCTCAACGGTGCAATCGCCGCTGGCGCAGAAGCTGCCATAATCCCGGAAATCTCCACCGAGGTCGACCAGTTGGAGGAACTCATCAACAACGGTTTCCGCAAGAGCAAGAACTCTTCAATCGTGCTTGTTGCAGAAAGCCCTGTGACGGGCGGCGCAATGGCGCTTGCCGAACGCGTGAAAAACGAATATCCGCAATATGAGGTGCGCGTGTCGATTCTCGGACACCTGCAGCGAGGCGGATCGCCTACTGCCCACGACCGCATCCTCGCATCGCGCATGGGCGCGGCTGCCATCGACGCTCTCCTTGAGGACCAGCGCAACGTGATGATTGGCGTGGCAAACGATGAAATCGTATATGTGCCGTTCTCAAAGGCTATCAAGAAAGACAAACCAATAAACCGCGATTTGCTCGACACGCTCCGCCGTCTGTCGATTTGATTCGCACTGGTTACAACCTCTCATACTGCAAGACGCCCCACAAAATGGGGCGTCTTCCTTTTTGCTCCCAACTCTCAAACGGACTATTTTATGACTTCGACGCTCAAAAAACGCGCATTTGCGAGGTTTTTCCTTTTCCTTAAGAACAATAATGCCGAAGTAAACCCCACAGCGCAAAGTCAATCAGCAGTCCTATGTATTCTTCGCCCATCGACTACTTTAAATTGGTCAGGTCTGTCAATATCCAAATGATTATCCTTGCTCCAACAAGTTCTTGTCCGTCAGGAAATCCAAGAGTCCGACAGTCAACACACCGAGTTCGTCCTCCTTGCGGTGAATATCATCACCAACAATGACAATCTTACGGAAGTGGTCATTGATTGACAATAATGGGCGACGTTCTTGCTGTTCCTTCTCTGGCGTAGGCATGTGAAAAGCCGACTGTATATAGAATCTGTATGGAGGACGGTTCACCACAAAGTCAACTTCCAACTGCCTTCTGACAAACTTGCCGTTCTTATCCTTGCCGCCAAGTTCAACCAATCCTACATCCACATTATATCCACGACTACGAAGTTCATTATAGATAATGTTTTCCATAATGTGCGTTTCCTCTTGTTGACGATAGTTAAGAATGGCTGCACGAATGCCGATGTCTGCGAAATAGTATTTCGTCTCGGTACCAATATATTTTCTGCCTTTCACATCATAGCGTAAGGCTTCTTCTATCAAGAAAGAGTCTTTCAGATAGTCAATGTATTGTTTTATAGTGTCTCTTTTTATGGTTACCCCTTGTGAAGATTGAAAGGTATTGGCTATTCTCGTTGGATTGGTTGACGAACCAATGCCCGAGGCTATTACACGCACCAATTCCTTCATTCCTTCAGGATTACGCAGATGGTTGCGCTCAATTACGTCACGCAGATAGGTGGTTTCATACAGTCCACGCAAATAGTCAGTCTTCTTTTCTTCCGTTTCCAACAGAGCCACTTGCGGTAGTCCTCCAAAAGTATAGTAGTCCATCCATGCCTTGCGTATGTCGCCACCTACGCCCTTGAAATATTCATCAAAAGTGAGAGGCCAAATGCGTATCTCGTCACCTCTGCCTCGGAACTCTGTTACGACATCACTTGACAGGAAACGAGAGTTTGAGCCCGACACATACACATCTACATTCCTCATATGTGTCAAGCTGAGAATAACCTCCACAAATTCTTCTACCAGTTGCACCTCGTCTAAGACTATATAATAAGGATTGCCATCCTCCACTACCTTTGAGTCTATATAGTCGAGCAAGGCATCAGGCTTCCTCAACCGTCTGTTTCGGAAATCATCAAGTTGTATCTCGATGATGTGACTATCAGTCACCCCATGTTCCAACAACCAGTTATGCCAAAGGACAAACAACAGGAATGACTTTCCACATCGTCTGACACCTGTTATAATCTTCACAAGGCCGTTTCCACGTCCTGCGATAAGTTCATCCAAGTATTTCTTTCGTTCAAATATCATATTAGAGTGTTATTTTTGATATTAGTATCATATTTTACACCACAAAAATAGCGTTTTATTCCGAAAAGCAGCATAAACAAGAGAAAAAATGTGCGTTTGACAGCTAAACTTTTCAATGAAGATTTCTGGGTGACGCAATGACGAAGTCATAAAAAAGCCCGGACTTGCTCACGCAGATCCAGGCCCCTATTTAACAAACCTTTCTTACTTTTATTTCCACTAACGGAAAGAACCTAACTATTATAAATGTATGATAAAAAATTACTCTATTTCACAACTTTCAGTGTCGTTGCCGCACCTTCTGCCGTTACGGCTTTGACCACATAGACGCCATAGGCAAGACCTTCTGCGGCAAGGGCGTTGCCCTCAACCGCACCAGCAGCCACCAATCGTCCGTTAAGGTCGTAGACCGAGGCGGCACCGATGGTTACGTTGCCCGTAAACTGCAGGCATCCGCCAGCAAAATGACAAGCCACTTTTTCAGTGTCGATCGTCATGTCGGAAACGCTGCCGTTAGGATTGAACGTAAGGCAGCTGATGTGAATGCCGCTCGGCGAGTATGGTCCGCCGTCTTTAATGCGGATACGCTGCTTGCCGGCAGCAAGCGACACGGCAAACTGCACATCGACATAGGATTGGTTATCGTTTGGAAGTTGAAATTGTCTGTTGTCGGCAAGTGTCGACAGCTCTTTGCCGTTGTTGTCCACACTGTAGATGCCCACTGTCGGGTCGAAACGCGTAGGCTCGCCCATGCCGCTCACACGGAGAGTAAGCGTATAGCTGCCCGCCGCAGGCACATCAAACTGATAGTCGGCGTAGGCGCCTGAATTGAATTTCGTAATCTCAATCGGCGATGGGTTTTTGCCGTCGAACGATGATCCGAGCACAAGAGTGTTTGAATTGACATATTCAATCGCGGGCACCACCTCTGTCATGGAGTGGTAGCGTGTCTGGTCGAAGTCTGACATATTCACATACACTTTGCCCTGCTCCGACAGCTCGCGCTCTCCGACACCGTTTTTCGGCACTATCAATCCGTAGGCTGGCGATGTGGTTATCGAGCCTTTTGCCTTGAACCATGCGTAGCGATACACCTTCTCGCTCTTCTCAAGATACTCCACCTGCGCCACCATCGACGTGATCTGCGCCTCCGGTGTCACGGTATTGTTGCCCGGCCAGTTGCAGAACTCCGTGAGCCATATCTGCTTGCCGTAGAGTCCGTAGAATTTGTCAATCATTGTGCGCATTCCGTCCACGCCGCCTGAATAGTTATGGATGGCAATGTAGTCGAACGCGTCCTTGCCCACGAGATTCACAAACTTGGCATACCATGTATACGGGTCGTTCTCAGGGCCGTCGGGAGAATAGTTTACCGCCGGACCCACAAGTTTCAGTCCAAGTTCTTTGGCAAGAGCCTGAACAGCAGGCCATGCTGCCGCAGCCGCCTCAGGGGTCATATTTGCCTGATTCTTGAAGTTCGGCTCGTTGAAACCGAGCAGATATTTAGTCTCTGGATGCGATTTGCAATAACTGCGGATGTTGTCGGCATTGTAGTTGGCATTCCAGCACATCGGAACAAACTCGAAATCGGCATCAGGCAAGTCCTTGATGTTGTTGTTAGGTACGTTGCCCCACGTGTAAAACCATGAAGCTCCGGTCTTTATCACATCTATTTCCTCCTTCAGGTTGAAAGCGTTCTCGCTCACTCCGCGCTTGAAGCTCTTGGCGTCGGCAGAGAGTACGCCAATCGCCAAAGCCAAAGACGTAGCTGTCAGTATGATATTGTTTTTATTCATTGCTGTTGTAGTATTATTCAGTTACAGTAAATTTCACAGGTGTTCCGCTGGCACTGTCGGTCGACACCCACACTTGGAAATCGCCCGGCTCCACAATGGTCGTCTCGCTCGAGGTGTGGAATGCCAAGTCGGATGCCTTCAGCGTGAATTTAACATCGCGGCTCTCGCCTGGTTTCAACGTGATTTTTTCAAAGCCCTTAAGTTCGCGCACCGGACGTGTCAGCGAGCCAACGAGGTCGCGCACATAGAGCTGCGCAGTCTCGGAAGCCTCCACATTGCCAGTGTTGCTGATTGTGCAAGCCACTTCGATCTCTCCCGTCTTGTCCATCGTTGCCGATGAGAGGCGCACGTCGCCGTAGGCAAACGTGGTGTACGACAGTCCGTAGCCGAATGGGAACGCAGGTCCGTCGCCGGCATCAAGATAGTAGCCTGTGCATCCAGTGGATGTCTGCCCGGCCTCGAGCTCGATGTCGTCCATCAGCACGATGTTGCTTGCCGGACGGCCTGAATTGTTATGGTTGTAGTACATAGGCTCCTGACCAGCCATCCGCGGGAACGACATAGGCAGTTTGCCCGACGGCACTGCCTCGCCGGCAAGCATCTCTGCAAGTGCCGGACCTCCCATTGTTCCAGGATGGAACATGAAGAGAGTGGCGTCGGCAAGGTCGACCTCCTGGCTGATTGTCAGCGGACGTCCTGCCATAACAACAAGTACCACCGGCTTGCCTGTGGCTTTCAGCGCCTTGAGCATCTCAGTCTGTGCGCCAGGCAGAGAAAGGTCGGCACGGCAGTGAGCCTCGCCCGAAAGCACAGCCTCCTCGCCAGCCACCATCACCACGATGTCGGCCTGCTTGGCAGCCTCCACAGCTTTGCGGATTCCCTCCTCGCTTTTGTCGCGGCTGTATGTGAGTCCCGGCTCGAACACAAGATTGTCGCCAAGTGTCTGACGCAGAGTCTCGAGCGGAGTTACAGTGTGAGTCTTGTCAAGGTCGAAGCACCAAGTGCCGTTCTGGTCGTGCTTGGCATCAGCCATCGGTCCCACAAGCGCCACCTTCTTGCCCGTGAACGGCAACACACCGTTGTTTTTCAGTAACACGGTGCTTTCCTCAACCATACGTTCCGCTGCCTCAAGCGACTCAGGAGCGTAGAATTGGTTTGCACGTTTCATGTCAACATACGGATTGTCAAACAGTCCGAGACGGAATTTCAGACGCAACACGTTGCGTACCAGCCCATCGATTACTTTCTCATCCACTTTGCCCTCTTCAACAAGAGCTTTCAGATGGCGGGTATACGCATAGCTTTCCATATCCACATCGACACCGGCAAGCGCAGCCTTGAGCGCCGCGTCCTTAAGGTCGGTGCAATAGCCTTGCGGCACGAGCTGCATAATCGAACCCCAGTCGCTGCACATCACGCCGTCCCAACCCCACTTGTCGCGAAGCACGTCGCGCATAAGATAGCGGTTGGCCGAAGCCGGGATGCCGTTGTTGTCGTTGAACGCACACATAAACGTTGCGCTGCCCGCTTTGGCACACGCCTTAAACGGCGGCAGATAAACATCGTGCATCACAACATCGGGAATCCATGTTGAATTATAGTCTTTGCCACCCTCTGCCGCACCATAGCCTACAAAGTGCTTTGTGCAGGCAGCCATAGTGTTTGGCTGTGACAGGTCGTCGGTCTGATATCCGCGCACCATCGCCACGCCCACTTTTCCTGCAAGATAAGGATCCTCACCAGCCGACTCGGCGCAGCGTCCCCAACGGGCATCGCGCGAGATGTCGACCATCGGAGAGAATGTCCAGCGCACACCTGTCGACGAAGCCTCCTCGGCAGCAATGCGCGCACCCTGCTCGATGAGGGCAAGATTCCACGAAGCCGCCTGTCCGAGAGGTATAGGGAAGATTGTCTTGAATCCATGAATCACGTCGCGTGCAAAAATCAACGGGATGTGCAGACGGCTGTTTTTCATAGCCTCTTTCTGCAATTTGTTGACCACCACAGGGTCCACCTCATTGAGAATAGAGCCGATGCCGCCGGCTTTCACAATCTGCACCATCTCAGGGCTGTAGCCCTGTCCTGTCTGCTGGTTGATTTGACCGATTTTCTCTTCCAAAGTCATCTTCGACAGCAGCTGGTCGATTTTTTTCTCGACATCATCGTTTCCGGCTGAAAGTGCATAGCCCACCGCAAAGACGGTGAACAGGCACAACAGCACTACTTTCTTCATCATGTTCTGATCGTTCATATTAGGTAGGAAGTTTTTCTGTTATTTTTTGATATTCAATGATATTTGCTTTTTGGGCTGATAAACGCGCACATAGTCGACAAGCATCTCCGCGCCGCCGGCAGGTATCGCTGTCACATTGTCGGCATTGTGGATGTTTGGAAAATCGCCGCCCACGGCGAGGTTGAACAACAGGAAGTTGGCCTTGTTGAAGAAGGCGTGCTTGTCGCTGTCCTTTCCTATCGCCGCCGACAGATAAGGCTTGTCGGCGTTGTCGACAAACATTTCTATCCGTGTCGGAGTCCACACAACAGTGTATATGTGGAATTCTCCGTCCTGGAGGCTCGACTGATGCTTTCCGGCAGCCACCTGCTGACAGTGCATGTCGGTGCTGACACCCCAGTGGAGCGCGCCGTTGAACAGGCGTTCCTGCGTTCCGTCCATGATGCCGTCGGCATGTCCCATCTCGAGCACATCGGTCTCGCCGCATGCCGGCCATCCGCACTCCTTGATGTCGTCGCCCATCATCCAGAATGCCGGCCACAAGCCATTGGCTGTCTTCGGCAGTTTGATGCGCGCCTCAACTATTCCGTATGTAAACCCCACCTTTCCACAGGTGTTGACGCGTCCGGAAGTAAACGCGTGTCCGTCGTAGTCTTGACGACGTGCTGTGATGACGAGATTTCCGTCGCGCACAGCCACGTTGTCAGCATTGTCGACATAGTACTGCAACTCATTGTTGCCGCAGCCCGAGCCGTTGACCTCCACGTTCCAATAGTCGCGGTTGAGAGCGGAGCCGTTGAAATTGTCCTCCCACACCAGCTTGTATCCGCCTTTTTTCGGAACAGCGTAGGCGTCAAAACCGACTGCGACAGCCATTGCTATAAATAATATCTTTGTCAGTCTGTTCATTTCAAGTTATCGGATTACGATTTTCTTTGTTGCCTGTCCGCATTTCACAATGTAGACACCGCCCTGCAGGTCAGCCACGGAGATTTCCGTGCCGCAAGCCGAGCGCACAAGGCTTCCGTTAATGTTGTAGACGCAAATTGTCGACGGAATCGACACTGCTACCGTATTGCCGTCGAATGCGATTTCAGTTTCGGCAACCACATCACCGACAGACGCGCCACCCTGCTCATCGCCAGGCGACAGCGTGTTGAGCGACTCGTCGGCAGTGCCTTTCTGATAAACTTTCACATAGTTCACATACATGCTTGCCTGGTTGCCGTTTCCGGCATTGAGCGCAGTAATGCCCGATGCATCCCAGATATTTGGGAAATTGCCTCCCACAGCGAGGTTGAACAATATGAAGTTCTCCTTGTGGAAGTAATATCCCGGTGCGCCGGTGTCGCCGGTTGCGGGAATTGTCATCTCATAATAAGGTTTGGCATCTGGATGCTTGTCAAGATCGACATACATAGCTATGCGCTCCTGATCCCAAATGCAAGTATAGATGTGGAACTCTCCATCCTGAAGGCTGTAGTCATAGGTCACCGCACGGGCATAGTTGGGATGGTTGTCCCACGACTGTCCCCAATGGCATGCGCCGTTGAAATAGCGGTCCTGCACACCGCCGTTGATGCCGTCGATGTGACCGAACTCCATAATGTCGGTCTCGCCGCATTTAGGCCAGCCCACTTGGTCAAAGTCGTTGCCCATCATCCAGAATGCCGGCCACAAGCCGTTGGCAGTTTTCGGCAGTCTTATGGCAGCCTCCACCTTTCCGTGGGTAAACGCCACCTTGTTTTTTGAATTTATGCGTCCCGAAGTGAACTGCTTGCCGTTATACACCTCGCGCACAGCCGTCAGAATAAGGCAATGGTTGCCCTTGCCGTCGTCGCCGAGACGCACATTGCGGTCGAGGTCGGTGTAGAACTGCAACTCGTTGTTGCCGCCGCCGGAACCGTTCACCTCAATGTTCCAACGGTCCGGACGCAGCTCGGAGTCGTCAAACAAATCCTGCCACACCAACCGGTATCCGTTGGTTTCGCCGGTGCCCACCTGAGCGTCTTTAGCCACTGCTGGAAGCGCTGCGCACGAAGCCAACGCCATGAAGAGTAGTTTCTTGCTGAGATTCATTATTTTTTCTTTCTATATTATTTCAATACAACTTTCTTCACTGCATTGCCAGCCTTTACAATATAGATGCCGGCAGCAATATCCTCTATACCCATTATAGAAGCATTCACCTTCCTGACGAGTTGTCCGGCGAGATTGTAGAGAGCAATTTCATCAGTTCCCGCGGCATTGACAGTGCGAGCGGTAACTATGATGTCGGTGTCGGCCACCACGCCAGCGACTGCGCTTTCGCCATTGCCAGGAGTGTAGAAGTAAACAGCGTCGAGGCTGATGTTCTTGCCTGTTGTGCCGCCAGCGAGGAACGAAAGGATGTTTCCGCCAAAGCCGCCAGCCTTGTAGTTGAAGCTCGGCCACAATTTCTTGAGCTGACCGAGAGTGATGTCGACAGCCACCCATTCGCCGTCTGCGTCAAAGTTGCCCACCAATGGGAATGCAGTTCCATTGTCAACAAAAGCCTCCGATCCGACAGATATTTTTGCAGGCGACCATTTGTTGTTGTTGTCACCCCAAACATAACCATCACCGATGATAAGAGCGGCGTTTCTCAATCCATTTGCTGTGCGCAGACCACAGTGGAAGTGAGTGTCGTCAGTAAAATGTCGGAAATCTGCGGCCGCATTGACCATACAGAAACCTGCGCCGGACCAACCGACATTCGTCACGTCCAACGATGTGTAGCCATCGGTATGCATTTCTACGCCAGGATACGACTGGTCGGCTTCTGCAAACGTGTTTTCCCAAATATAGAAGAAACGGTTTGCATCGTCCATGCGGAGGTCTTGAACAGTCTTGCCCGCAGCCCTCAACGATTCAACGCCTGCTCCGTCAAGAAGCACGACATCATACAATTTGCCTACAGATGTTGTGTTGGACAAGGCAGGGTCGCATACATACTGCGACTCATCGCCGCCTTGGCTTCCACCACCTTGGTTATTATCACCACCCTGATTTCCGCCGCCTTGGTTATTATCACCGCCTTGGCTATCGCCAGGCGACAGCGTGTTGAGCGACTCATCGGCAGTGCCTTTCTGATATACCTTCACATAGTTCACATACATGCTTGCCTGGTTGCCGTTTCCGGCATTGAGCGCGGTGATGCCCGCAGCATCCCAGATATTTGGGAAATTGCCTCCCACAGCGAGGTTGAACAATATGAAGTTCTCCTTGTGGAAGTAATATCCCGGTGCGCCGGTGTCGCCGGTTGCGGGAATTGTCATCTCATAATAAGGTTTGGCATCTGGATGCTTGTCAAGATCGACATACATAGCTATGCGCTCCTGATCCCAAATGCAAGTATAGATGTGGAACTCTCCATCCTGAAGGCTGTAGTCATAGGTCACCGCACGGGCATAGTTGGGATGGTTGTCCCACGACTGTCCCCAATGGCATGCGCCGTTGAAATAGCGGTCCTGCACACCGCCGTTGATGCCGTCGATGTGACCGAACTCCATAATGTCGGTCTCGCCGCATTTAGGCCAGCCCACTTGGTCAAAGTCGTTGCCCATCATCCAGAATGCCGGCCACAAGCCGTTGGCTGTCTTAGGCAGTTTTATCGCCGCTTCCACCTTTCCGTGGGTAAACGCCACCTTGTTTTTCGAGTTTATACGTCCCGACGTGAACTGCCTGCCGTTATACACCTCGCGCACAGCCGTCAGAATAAGGCAATGATTGCCCTTGCCGTCATCACCGAGACGCACGTTGCTCTTGCGGTCGGTGTAGAACTGCAGCTCATTGTTACCGCCACCTGAACCGTTCACCTCAATGTTCCAACGATCCGGACGCAGCTCGGAGTCATCAAACAGGTCCTGCCACACCAACCGGTATCCGTCGGTCTCGCCAGTGCCCACTTGAGCGTCTTTGGCCACTGCTGGAAGCGCTGCGCACGAAGCCAACGCCATGAAGAGTAGTTTCTTGCTGAGATTCATTATTTTTTCTTTAATATTGTTTCGAGTTTTTGTTTTGCCACAGTCGCAGTCGTGGCGGTCTGTATGATTGCCGGCAGCATTTGCCACCGGACTTTTAGAAGTTAAGTTGGCGGATTTCCATCCGCCAACCTGAATTTTTGTTGAAACAATATTATTTCAAAACGACTTTCTTCACAGCATTGCCAGCCTTCACGATGTAAGCGCCTGCAGCAACGTTCTCAACACCCATTACAGAAGAGTTTACCTTCTTAACGAGCTGACCTGCGAGGTTGTAGAGAGCGATTTCCTCTGCGCCTGCAGCGTTGATTGTGCGTGCAGTAACGATGATGTCAGCGTCGGCTGCGATGCCTTCAACTGAACCTTCGCCAGGAGTGTAGAAATAAGCAGCGTCGAGGCAGATGTTTTTGCCTGCTGTGCCGCCACCAAGGACTGCTAAGATGTTGCCACCGAAACCTACAGCCTTGTAGTTGAAGTCAGGCCACAATTTCTTGAGCTGACCCAAAGTGATGTCGACAGCCACCCATTCGCCGTCAGCGCTGAAGTTGCCTACCAATGGATAAGAAGCGCCATTGTCAACAAAAGCAGCAGCTCCGACAGAAATCTTTGCAGGAGACCATTTGTCGTTCTGGTTGTCAAAAGCATAACCGTCACCGATGATAAGAGCAACATTGTTGATGCCGTTTGTTGAGCGGAGACCGCAGTGGAAGTGAGTGTTGTCAGTGAAGTGCTTGAAATCGGCAGCAGCGTTTGCAATGTTGAATCCAGCGCCTGACCAGCCAATTGTTGACACGTCAAAAGAAACGTAGCCGTCCATCTGCATGTCTACGCCAGGATAAGAGCCGTCACCAGCAACGAAAGTATTGTCCCAAACATAGAGGAAACGGTTTACGTCGTCCGTACGAAGGTCTTGAACAGTCTTGCCAGAAGTCTTCAAAGACTCGATGCTGGCATCGTCGAGAAGAATAACGTCATACAAGTTGCCTGTTGAAGTTGTTTTTGACAATGCAGGGTCACCTACATACTGTGCATTGGCGATACCTACGCCACAAACTGCCATAGCAGCCAAAAGAGTCAAATTTTTCATAATTGGTAAAATTTTTAGTGAATGATTAAATGATTATGTTTTATTTTTAAGGAGGGCGGACAGACGTGTGTCCGCCTTCCTGTTTTTGTCGTTTTTAGTATCCGTTGTTCTGCTCCATCGGGTTAAGGTTGATTTCCTCTGCCGGAATCGGGAACAGCTCGTGCTTGCCTTTTACAAACGATGCCATTTCGGCGCGTGCCTCGGCACTCTCGTTTTTGCCGTAAGAACCGTTGTCCTTGTCCATCACCTCATAGGCGATACCCCAACGGCAAAGGTCGAACCAACGGTGGCCTTCCATTGCCAACTCCACACGACGCTCATGGCGGATTGCCTTGCGCAAGTCTTCGGTGTTGTCGCTGTAGCCGCGATATCCAGGGAATGCCGGCATTCCGACACGTTCGCGCACCTTGTTGAGCATTGTTTTTGCCACTGCGATATCCTTGCCGCTTTCAAGAGCAGCCTCGGCATACATCAGCATCACGTCCGACAAGCGGATCAGACGATAGTTGAGCGGACTGCGCGACGGGTGGTCAAGAGCGATATATATGCCGTTCTCGCAATATGATGTCTTGTTGTTGTTATAGACATTGCCAAGATAATTGAGTTCGGCATTGCCGTCGATCTCGCTGTCCGTAGGCTTCGAGATTGCCACATCACGACGAATGTCGCCGTCTTCAAACTCCTTGTACAGATTCTGTGTCGGGCGGTCGAATCCCCATCCTTTGTTACCACCGAGCGATGCGGCACGACTACGCGTAAGAATCGTGGTGAACGTACCGCGAGAGAATCCGAATCCTTCACCATAGTCGCTCGTCGGGTCTGCCATATACTGGATTTCGAACACCGATTCAGGACCGTTCTCTCCGGCGAGAGTGAAGTTGTCAGAGTAGTTCGGGCAAAGATTGTATTCGCTCTGTTGGTCCTCAAAGAATTTCTTGCCCCACTCGTATGCGTTGTCATAGTCGTGCATATAGAGATATGCCTTCAGCAGCATAGCCTGCGCCGCGCCCTTCGTGGCTCGGCCGAGATCCTCGTCGGCATACTGGCTCTTGTTCCAAAGCAAATGCTCTGCCTGTTTGAGGTCGTCGACGATATGGCTGTAGATTTCCTCTGCAGTGGCGCGCGGCTGCCTCCAGTTCTTTTGACTGTCAATCACCTTGTCTACATAAGGAACACCACCGAAAATGCGCACAAGGCGGAAGTAGTAGAAAGCCCGCAAGTAATAAAGTTCGCCAAGCAGACACTGCTTGCGGTCGGCAGTCATAGCCTCGTCAGGCTCAATGCCGTCCACCTCGACAAGCGCAAGATTGCATCGCTGTATGCCCTGATACTGCGCGCGATAGAAATCCAGCAGAATTCCATTGTTGGCATTTGTCTTGAAATTGTCGATATCGTAGGCATTGCCGTCGTCAGCGGTGTTCTCGCCGCCTTTGAGTGCATCATCAGAGGCGATGTCGCCAATATACCACTCTGAGAAATATGTCTTGTTGAACTCCCATTCAAGAGGAGCATACGCGGCATTGACCGACTGTATGGCAGCCTTGCCCTGCGCGAAGTAGTCATCGGGACTTGACTTTCCGGGGGCATCCTCTTTCAGCCAATCGTTGCACGATGTGGCGGAAACAACGAGAGCCACACCGCAGAATGCTTTCAATAAATATTTAGTTTTCATTGTCGTTTTCTGATTTTAAGTTAGAAAGAGATGTTGGCACCGAAGATAAACGAGCGTGCCTGCGGATAGTTGCCATAGTCGACACCACCACCGACCTCAGGGTCAAATCCAGTGTATTTTGTGGCAGTCAGCAGGTTGCTGCCCTGCAAATAAAGGCGGCACGACTCCAAGCCAATCTTGCGGATGGCACTGGTCGGAATAGTGTAACCAAGCTGCATATTCTTCAAGCGGAAATAGGATCCATTCTCGAGGAAGCGGTCGGATACATAGTAGTTGATTGAATTCTTCGGGTTTGGAATCGAACCGTCATAATATGTCTCACCGGCATCGTTGGTGTGCTGCATCCATGCATTCTTCATCACAGGACTGAGCGCATTGTTCGTGCCTGTGCCCTCCAAGCGGTGGCGGAGTTGGTTGTAAATCTTGTTGCCTGCCACACCCTGGAAGAAGAGCTGCAAGTCAAAGTTTTTCCAATTCAAGCCGATGTTCAAACCGTAGTTGAGCCATGGAATCGACGAGCCAAGTTTCACACGGTCGTTGTCGTCAATCTTGCCGTCATGGTTGTTGTCGCGATACTTGGCGTCGCCGGCATGGAACGGTATCGACTTCGAGTCGTAGGCTGTCAGGTATTCAAGAGCCTCCTCGTCGGTCTTATACATACCGTCGTATTGGTAACCCCAGAAATAGTACAATGGATAGCCTTGGTCAACAACCATTATATTGCTGTAGTTTGAATAAATCGGTGAGCCGCCATTAAGACCAGTAAGCTCGTTGTCGATAAACGACACGTTGCCACCGATAGAATATCCGAAATCACCAATCTGGTTGCGGTGTTCAAGCGTAATTTCAATACCACGGTTACGCACTGTGCCCACATTGCTCATTGCCGAGTAGCGGTTGCCCACATGCGCCGGAGCCGTTACATTCATAAGCATATCCTTCGTGTTGCGGAGGAAGAAGTCGACAGAACCCGTGAGTTTGTTTTTCCACAGACCGAAGTCAACGCCCAAGCTCCATTGCTCGGTGTTTTCCCAATGTCCGCCATTGTTCACCCAAGTGAGCACTGTGGCACCGTTGGCGAGCTGCTGGTCCTTGCCGAACACATAGTCAACGAATGTCGGGCCTTCGTTGAACACCTTGAGCATAAACGCATCGTTGCCGATATTATCATTGCCTACGCGTCCCCAACCTGCACGGATTTTGAGAAGGTCGAGATTGTGGAAATCCTTCATAAAACTTTCCTCGCTGACTTTCCATGCCAAAGCAGTAGAAGGGAAGTAGCCCCACGGTTTGTCGGGGAACTTGCTTGAGCCATCGGCACGGAAGTTGAATGTCACAAGGTAACGGTTGTTGTAACTGTAATGCAGACGTCCGAGCATAGATACGCGGCGGTTGCGCGACACTGAGTCGGCTGGACGGCCGAAATCATCGGTAACCTTCGAGAGAAACCAATTTTTCTCAACCGGGTTCAGGATTGTAGAACCAGAACTGCTGATACCATAGTAATTGTACTCCTCAACCGTCTGTCCGACCATTGCCGAGAAGTCGTGCTTACCGATTGTGCGGGCGTAAGTGAGAATATTGTCGACCGTCCAGTTGTAATAACGTCCCATAAGCGAGGACAGGAAGTTTTTCGCATTCTTGTCGTATGCCGAAAATTCGTATGCTTCCTTGAACTCCTTCAAAGTGTGGATATTGTAGTCAAAACTGTAGCTCGAACGGAAAGTCAAGCCCTCGATCGGGTTGATTTCAGCAAACACGTTGCCCACAAAGCGCTCGTAGCGGTCTTTCGGGTGGCTCATCTCCACCATAGAGAACGGGTTGGTCACGTTCTTGAAGTTTGAACCAGCGGCAATCTGTCCGCTGAGGTCCTTGCCCTTGCGGCTTACAGAGCCTTCCGGATAGCGCACCGGATCCCATGGCGCCATCGCCAAGGCGGCTGAAAGCACCGAAGCGCCGGCACTCTCCGAGTTGTTCATCGCGTTGCGCGCTGTCGAGGCCATGAACGATACGTTCTCGCCAACCTTCAACCATTTTTTCACCTGATGCGACGTGTTGAGGCGCACCGTTAAGCGCTGATACTTAGAACCTATAAGCGTACCTTCCTGAGAGTACCAACTGCCGCTCAACGAATATGTAGTCTTCTTACTGCCACCGTCGATTGCGAGGTGATAGTTCTGAATCAATGCATTGCGGAACACTTCGTCCTGCCAGTCGGTGTCGACTGCCGAGTAGTCAAATCCTGTCGGGTTCTTATCCGCATCGTAGACCGTTGGATAATACTCCGATGTACCAAGGCAGAACGCCGACAGCCATTTGTTGAATCCCTGCTTCTCATAGAAAGCCTTTTCTGATTTTGTGCCGTTGATGGCGATACGCGTGTCGGCGAAGTCCTTGGCGTTCATCACGTCAAGTTTGCGCCAACGCTGCTGAACGCCGACATAGGCATCGAGGGTGACGCGGGTCTTCTCGTCGGTGGCGCCGTTGCGTGTGGTTACGATGATGACACCGTTGGCACCGCGCGAACCATAGATGGCTGTTGCGCTGGCGTCTTTCAGCACCTCTGTCGACTGGATGTCGTTAGGGCTGAGGAACGAGATGTCGTCAACGATAACACCGTCGACTACATATATAGGAGAAGCGCCGTTGACCGTACCGACACCGCGGATGCGCACCTCAGGAGCCGCACCCGGCTGTCCACTGTTTGAGTTGATAGTCACACCTGCAGCCTGTCCCTGAAGGGCGTTTGCAAGGTTGGAGGCTGGAGTTTTCTTAAGTTTGTCGGCGTCGACACTGGTAACCGAACCGGTAAGGTCGCTTTTCTTCATCACGCCGTAGCCGATAGCCACAACCTCGTTGAGCATGTGAGAGTCGCTTGCAAGCACAATATTATATGTGCCCGACTTTACGACTGTTTTTTCCTGGGTCTTGCAGCCCACAAAAGAATACTGAAGCGTGGCGCCCGCCGGAACAGAAATGGTGTAATTGCCATCAATGTCGGTGGCTACTCCTTGCGAAGGGTTGCCTTTTACTTGGACAGATGCGCCAATCAGCGGCTCACCGTCTTCGGCAGAAGTAACAACTCCTGTAATGTTCACGTTTTCCGCAAAGCCTATCATTGCGAAAAACAAAAAACAAAATAGTAGAATCTGTTTCTTCATAAGTTTGGTATAAAATTTTAATGAATATTCCTGTTAGGTCAAAACTCGCAGTTTTTTGTTCGGTTTGACACTGCAAAATTATAGAACAATGTATCCTCACCCAAAAAAAAGCACTCACAAAAAACTCAACAAGTGTCATTTTGCTACTCAACATCTCTTTCCTGTTAATTTTTATTTGTCTGTATATTAGATTGTTATAAAAAATATGTTTTATAACATATTTTTATTTGTTCCTCAACATCCATTTTTTTACGAATTTTGGACCGTTAAATGAATGCATTCTTCAAACAATGGAAATTTTTGACTTCACACTAAAAAAATCACGCCTCGCCGGAATGCTGCTGGCAATATTCCTGGCGGCGACATGCTCCGTCGCCGCATCGGCAAGCTATCCGCTTGTGCGCAACTACACCCGCTCCGCATATCAGGGAGGCACACAAAACTGGGACATCAAGCAGGACAGTTTCGGACGAATGCTCTTTGCCAACAATTCAGGCATGCTCATCTACGACAGCAAGAACTGGACACTATGCCCCATCGGCAACTACACGTCGGTGCGCTCACTGATGGTCGACGAAAGCACGTCGCGCATCTATGCCGGCGGATCGGAGGAATTCGGCTACTACCACAACGACCCCGACCGGGGATGCTTCGTTTATAAAAGCCTGATGCCCACGTTGCCGAAACGCGACCGCCACTTCACCGAGGTGTGGAACATCCACAAGTCGGGCAAATACATTTGGTTTCAGAGCGACTTCAACCTGCTGCGATTCGACGGCAGCAAATCGATTTCCATACCTTATAAATATAAAATCACGACTTCCGCGCTCATCCGCGGCAGGCTCTACATCGCATCGAAAGAGAGTGGCATCTGCCAACTCAACGGAAAAACGTTTACAAGCGTTCCAGGAGGCGAGCGCGTGAAAGGCATGCGCGTGTGCGCGCTGTTGCCTTATCTTAAAGGCAACATCCTCATTGTCACGGAGTTCAACGGAGTGTTTATCTTCGACGGAGCCACGGTGCGCCCGTTTGAGATGGACATCGACCCGTTTCTGAAAGCCAACCAGGTGTTTTGCGCTGCCACAAACGAGCGCGAGCTGGTGTTTGGCACCGTAAACAACGGCATAGTAATCAAAGACATAACCAACGGCAACAACACATTCGTGAATATGTCGACCGGGCTGCAGAACAACACGGTGCTGAGCATCGATTTCGATCGGATGGACAACATCTGGCTCGGTCTTGACAACGGCATCGACTACGTGCTCTACAACTCTCCGGTGTCGACAATTTTCGGCTCGTCAAACATTTACGGCGCCGGCTATGCGTCGATGCTTCTCGGAAACACCCTGCTGCTCGGCACAAACCGCGGACTCTATGCCACTGCCTATCCGCTGTCGGCGGCGGCAGAACCGGCAAAACCATTTTCGCTTCTGAAAAGTCAGGTGTGGAGCATCGACACTCTCGGAAACGACGTGCTTGTGAGCAGCGACCGCGGACTGTATCAACTAAGAGGCTCCGAAGCACGGCAAATAAGCGGAATACCAGGCACTTGGGCGGTAGTTCCCCTGCACCGCCACCCCGACATGGCGTTGGCGTCGACCTATGAGAGCTTCTACCTGCTGCGCCGCGTCGGCGGACAATGGACAATGGCAAACCGTGTGACGGGCTACAACGAGGCTGGCGGACGAATCATAGAGGACGAGTTTGGAAATATTTGGATAAGCCATTGGATGAAAGGCATATACAAACTGCACCCAAACGCTTCGTTCACTAAATTCGACAAAGTGGAACTGTACAACCACACAAAGGGATTCCCCACCGACCGCAACAACACACTCTACAAAATCGATGGCGAACTCGCCTTCTCGACCGAGGGCGGATTTTTCCGCTACAACCCGCACACCGACAAGATGGTGCCCAACGAGAAGCTGAACAGCATCTTCGGCGAGCATACGTCGGTGAGACTCTACCAGTCGCCGGCGAAAGACGTGTGGGGCGTGTCAGGACAATACATCTGTGCTGCATTCTACAATGCCACAGGCACATACAACGTCGACTCAATCACCTACAAGCCCTTGCTCGACAAACTGATTGTCGGGTTTGAGCATTTCAACTTCATCTCGCCCCGCAAGCTTATCGTGACAAACGAGGACGGTTTCTACGCCATCGACGTTGACCGCGACCACCGCGTGAGCTGGAAGAGCAAATTGTTTGTGAGCAACATTTTCGCCACCAACCCCGACTCACTGATATACACCGCCGGCGGTGCGCTCCACAACAACGTGTTCGACTTGCCGTACGACCTCAACTCGCTGCGCTTCGAGTTTATATGCCCGGAATTCCGCGAGGAGGGCGCCGTGCTCTACAGTTATTATCTTGAAAACTATGACACCGGATGGAGCGCCTACACCACCGCCAACTCAAAGGAATACACGCAATTACACGAAGGCACATACACGCTGCACATCCGTTCGTTCAACCGCTACGACGACAGCCGCTCGGAATACTCCTTCACCTTCCGCATCGCGCCGCCATGGTACAGAAGCACCTGGGCGATAACGTTCTACATCCTTTTCATCATCTCGTCAACATATTTCCTATTCATATACGTGCGAGGAAAGGCGCGCAAGTCGGCGCTGATGGTGGCGAAACGCAAGGAGGAGGAAATGCGTGAATACAAACGCCAGACCGAAGAGGAGTCGCTGCGACGTGAAAACGAAATCTCACGGCTGAAAAGCACGCAGCTGGAACACGACGTGCGCCACAAGTCGCAGGAACTGTCAAACGCCACGATGAACGTGATGCGCAAAAACGAGATTCTCATCGACATCTCAAACCAAATCAACAAATTACAGGAGAGCGGCGACACCATCTCGAAAACGTCGGCAAAGCAGCTGATGAAGATTCAGAAACTCATCAAAGAGAACATCTCGCACGATGACGACTGGCACAAATTCGCCCAAAACTTCGACGTGGTCTACGAGAACTACCTCAAACGTCTCGCCGAGCGGTTCCCGCAGCTCAACATCAACGACCAGAGGCTGTGCGCATATCTGAAGATGGGTCTCAGCAGCAAGGAGATTGCCCCACTGCTCAACATGTCGTACCGCAGTGTGGAAATGGCACGTTACCGTCTGCGAAAAAAGATGGAACTGAGCCGCGAGGTGAACCTCGTCGACTTCCTGCAACGGCTGTAACGCCGTGCCATTTTGCTATATTTTGGGGCTTTTTTGCCTATTTACGTGTAAATTGTCAATCATTTTTGATGATTTTCTAAAAATTTGCCATATCTTTGTGGCAGAAAAAAGATAAAGATGGAAAAAATAGACAATCTTGACCGTAAGATTCTGGAAATTGTGATGCGAAACGCACGAATCCCGTCGAAAGACGTGGCTGTGGTATGCGGGGTGTCGCGCGCTGCCATACACCAACGCATACAGCGGATGATTGATTTGAAGGTAATCACCGGTTCGGGCTACCACGTAAACCCGAAAGTGCTTGGCTACACAACCTGCACCTACATCGGCGTGAAATTGGAAAAAGGCTCTATGTATAAGGATGTTGTGCCTGAATTGGAGAAAATACCGGAAGTTGTTGAATGTCACTTCACCACCGGCCCGTACACAATGCTGATAAAGCTTTATGCCCGCGACAATCAGCATCTTATGGAGCTTCTCAACGACAAGATCCAGATGATTCATGGTGTCGTGGCGACAGAAACCCTGATTTCGCTCGACCAAAGCATGATCCGCGAAATTCCAATACACTACGAAGAATAGCGTTTCAGCACCCGAAAAGACATAAAAGCGCGCCGAATGCCGGTGCGCTTTTTATTTACACCGGATACCAGAAACCGCACCCACCAGCATACACGCCGACTCTTCCACAGCAGCGCACCTTCGGTACGCTGACCGCAAGGAGCATATCGAATTACAGCACGCGCCGTTGCACTCCGTGTGCAGAATTACGGCAGAATGTCGTCGCTCCGCGACGATTGATAGCCTGCCAGCACATTGAGAATCAAGCACAAAGAATTTTATTTACAAAAAACTTGGCAAAAATTTTGCAGATTTAAAAACTTGTCGTACCTTTGCAATCGCTAACACAAAAGCAACTATCAATGGTGCGGTAGTTCAGCTGGTTAGAATACATGCCTGTCACGCATGGGGTCGCGGGTTCGAGTCCCGTCCGCACCGCAGAAATCCTGAAACGAAAGTTTCGGGATTTTTTGTTTTCACACCGCCTTTTCGGCGGCCAACAGCCAGACCCGAATGGAATGTCAAAAAAAACGGCAGTTGACCGCATGAGCGCCGCCGACATAGGCATGCACGCCGACCGCAGGAAGCATATCGAGTCACCTCACACATACCGCCCGGGACGCATGTGCAGAAAAAGAAAAAAGCCCGTCAATCCGACGAGCTCTGTTTCTTAGTTGCTTCATCGAAGCAACATTTACAAACCTAACATAAAACCATTATTCGAGACATTTTACTGCGTTTCACAACGAAATAAAACTAAATTCTAATACTCCATATTATAATCGTAGTGTTTAACCATTATTCGGTTGAAAGCATCTCTTTGCTTTCGACACTACAAAGTTACAGCCATTGTCAAGCATTTCAATCGCCATATCAACACAAATATAGGCAAATATAGATGTATAAAATTTTATATACTTGATTTACAACGATATGATTTTCACAAAATACAAGCAAATATAAACGATTATATCAATCGATAATGCCGATTTTCATCACGTTTTTCTCAAAAGAATCCCTGTCGATTGCGCGATTTTTCATTTTGTTGCGGTAGGCATATATGGTATTGACCGAATAGCGCAGAAATTCCGCAATCTTCGACGAGTCGACAATCCCGAGGCGCAACAAGGCATAGATGCGCAATTCCGTGTTGAGCGAACCGGGAGTTTCAATCTCAAAACGCTCCTCCGGACGCAGCAAGGCGTTGACATCATCGACAAACGTGGTGTAGATTTTAAGGAATGCATTGTCAAACTCCTTATAGAACGTAGAGTGCTGCTCATCGCTGAACTTCTGCGACTTCATCATCTTCACCAAATCATCCACCTGTCCCGACACAAGCTTACGGTTTACCAGCTTAGTAAACGAGTCGAGGCGCTTCATATATATAGAGCACAACTCAAGGAACTGCCCCATATACTCATCCTTGGTCATGTTGGCCTCTTTCAGCTTCAGACGCGTGCGCGTGAGCTTCTTCATCTGCTTCACAAGATAGAACACCGCCACGGCAAGTCCGATGAGAAGGAAGAAACTCACCACGATATACATCATCAGCATCCGCTCATGCTCGGCAACCTCCTCGCGATGCTGCGACTCGATTACCGGCAGCAGCCCCGACACATTATAGACACGCATCTGCGCGTTGCAGAACGCCGCGTCCTCGAGCGACGCAAAAATATAACGATAGGCGCGGTCGATGTCGCCCTCTCCGTAAAGAATCATTGACAAGTCGAAAATCGACTGGTTTTCCTTCACCGCGCACATAATATCGCTGATCGCCGAGAGCGCAAAATAGCGCACACTCTCGTCCGACTTCCCCTCCGACCTGTAAATCTTCGCCAGGAACGCACAGGCAAGAGCGAAATCATTGCCGTCGCGGCGCAGCGACGGAATCAGGTCGACAAGAATCATCTTAGCCACCGCCTGCTTGCCGTCGGCAATAGCCTGCTCCGCCTCATAAAGCCTACGCGTGTTGGAGCTGACGGGCAACGACTCAATCCATTTTTTTCTAAACGCCACGGTATTGGAGTAATAGCGGTCGTAAAAAAGCCCGCCCTCCGCCGAGCCGTTGAGAGAGAAAGAATAGATGCGATAGCCACTTTCGTAGAACTCCGACAGCAACGCGTCAGGAATCTCCATTCGCGAAATTGCCTTGAAGTCGCTGTAAGCCTCCGCATAATAGCCCGCGATAACCTCCGAGCGCACCTTTTTTAGTCTGACAAGCAGCGAGTCGGTAGGCGAAGACGCCAACTCGGCAGCCTTGTCATAATAAAAGATCGCGGAGTCTGCCTTGAAAAGCGTATACTCCTCGCCCAGTTTCATGTAGGAGGAAAACGACGGACGCGAGGCAACCGCCCGTTTTTCTTTGTCGATGCGCGCATACTTCCTGCCCTCAAACATTTTTTTAAGGCCAATGTATCGGTCGAGGCTGTCGAGCTCCGGCACCGACACCGCCACAGCGGTCTGCACGGTGACAAATAGCAAAAACAGCGAAAGCGCCAATCTAAATTTAGACATAAGGAAAATATAAATGGTTTAAAATGTTAGTTTATTACATGACAAAGATATAGCCTTCTTTTGAATAAACCAAATTATAAACATATATTGTGAAAAAGGCGTTGCATTCCAGCCATTCTCCGCAACGAGTTTCGCCCCTCATTCACATAATAAGCCAATTTTTACTATCTTTGTATAAATAAAAAATTAAAGATGAGCGGAGAAAAGGAAAAGAAACTATTCATAGAGACCTATGGCTGCCAGATGAACGTGGCAGACAGTGAAGTTATAGCATCAGTGATGAAAATTGCCGGCTACGAGCCGACAGACGCGATTGAGGACGCCGACGCCGTGTTTCTCAACACCTGCTCGATACGCGACAACGCAGAGCAGAAAATCTTCTCACGCCTGGACTACTTTGCCTCGCTCCGCAAGAAGCGCAAGTCGAGACTGGTGTTGGGCGTGCTGGGATGCATGGCAGAGCGCGTGAAAGACGAGCTTATTGCCAACCATGGCGTTGACATCGTTGCCGGACCCGACGCCTATCTGTCGCTGCCCGACCTTGTGTCGGCTGCCGAACTTGGCGAAAAAGCCATCAACATCCAACTCTCAACCACAGAGACCTACCGCGACGTCATCCCGCAACGCATCGGACACAGCCGCATAAGCGGATATATCAGCATCATGCGCGGATGCAACAACTTCTGCTCCTACTGCATCGTGCCCTACACCCGAGGCCGCGAACGCAGCCGCGAGCCACGCAGCATCCTCAACGAGCTTGCCGACATGCAGGCAAAAGGCTTCAAGGAAGTAGTGCTGCTCGGACAAAACGTCAACTCCTACCACTACGTGGGCGAAGACGGAGCCGTGGTCGGTTTCGCCGATCTGCTCAAAATCGTTGCCGAAGCCGCGCCAGAGATGCGCGTGCGCTTCACCACATCGCACCCGAAAGACATGACAGATGAAATCATCAACGTAATCGCCACCGTGCCAAACGTATGCAAGCACATCCACCTGCCCGTGCAGTCGGGAAGCAACAAAGTGCTCAAGGCGATGAACCGCAAATACACCCGCGAATGGTATCTTGACCGCATCGCCGCCATCCGCCGCGCAATGCCCGACTGCGGCATCACCACCGACATGTTTACAGGCTTCCACGACGAGACGGAAGAGGATTTCGAGGAGACACTGAGCCTGATGCGCGAAGTGGTGTTCGATAGCGCGTTCATGTTCAAATACTCCGAGCGTCCCGGCACATTCGCGTCAAAAAACCTCCCCGACAACGTGCCTGAAGAGGTTAAAATCGACCGGCTCAACCGCATGATAGCATTGCAGAACGAGCTGTCGGCGGAAAGCTACCGACGCGACATAGGAAAAACTTTCGAAGTGCTTGTCGAAGGCACATCGAAACGCTCCCGCGAACAATTGTTCGGACGCAACGAGCAAAACAAAGTAATCGTGTTCCCGCGCGGCAACCACCACATAGGCGACCGCGTAATGGTCACGGTGGAGAGCGCATCGTCGGCCACACTAATCGGAAAAGAAGCTTAAGTTATGGACAAATATATCTTCAAAATCACAGCAAAAAACTCCCAACCAAGCATTTGGAGGATTTTATCTGTTCCCGTTCATTACGATTTCGACCACTTCCACTTCCTAATCCAGGCAGCGTTCGACTTGAGCGGAATATTTGACTTCCAGTTTGTGAAAGGATTCCACAAGCCCAGTTTTGAATGCTTCAGATTCTCTCCCGACGACGATGTGGAGGTAATGCAGTCGGAAGGATGCAAAGATGCCGAAAAAACGGCACTCAACGATTTTTTCGCAACAGACGACACTCTGAGATACGACTCGGGCGAATTGTCGTTCGAAATAAAGCTCATAGGATTAAAGGGCTCGGATTTTCCGTATGCCCTGCTCGAGGATGGCGAAGGCAAGATTCTCTGCGAAATGTGTGGCGGCATCTACGGACAGCTAATGGTACAGGAGGCGTTGACCAAATATCCCAACGAGCCTATCGCCCAGTATGTCAGAAAGATGCTAAAGAAGAAACGAAACGCGAAAATCGATTTTTCCTTCACGAACAAAGACCTGAACGACTGCAACCGCACAATCCACAAATTCGAGATAGCGTCAATGCTGATTCCGAAGGATGACTGGGACGGCTACGATTCTTCTGAAATGGGATTCGTGTCGGACGATGAATATCTCGACATAATCAACGAACGGGTACGCAACCAACAAATCGGCTTGGACGACAACCTGCTCAACTGACACCTGCAGACATCGCAAAAAAAGAGATTTGCCAACGTGAAAAAAGCATAAAATGTTGACAAACGGCATCTCCAGGTTGTAACTTTGCACAAATTAATTGACTATGGCAAAACAACAGAAATCAAAAATATCCTATTTCCAGTCAAACATCACAGCCACCGTCAGCGTGGCGTTAGTGCTGATATTGATTGGCGTGACAGCGTTTCTCGGCCTGTCGGCACGCACAATGAGCCGCGAGCTTAAAGAAAACATGGGCTTCAGCATTGTGCTCAAAACCGACGCCACCGACGCCGACATCGCAGGGTTGAAAGCAATCTTCGCCAAAGCCCCGTACGTCGCCAAGACCACATTCATCTCAAAAGACCAGGCTTTGGAGCAATGGAAGAAAGACACCGGAGAAAATCTTGTAGAGACGTTCGGCGTCAACCCCCTCAGCGCGGAATTCCAAGTCAACGTCAAAGCCAACTATGCGGAAATAGGCAAGCTAAAGAGCATACAGGCGCAGCTGATGCACAAAAGCGGAGTGGAGGACATTGCCCTCTATGAAACCGAAGTAGAGACCACCAACAAAAACATCGGCAACATCACCATCGTGCTGCTTTTCGTGGCGGCACTGCTCGTGTTTATCTCCTTCGCGCTGATAAACAACACCGTGCGCCTCACCGTCTACTCCCGTCGATTCCTCATCCACACGATGAAACTCGTGGGAGCGAAACCCGGCTTCATCCGCCGTCCGTTCGTGGTGCAGAACATGCTTAACGGACTGATTGCCGCAGCAGTGGCGTGTCTGGTATTTGTCGGCTCATACTTCGCGGCGCAAGACATCGTAGGCGGACTTGTGGGCACTATGTTCAACGAGCTGGAAGTTGCCGCCGTATTTGTCGGGCTGGCACTTGCCGGAGTGGTGATTTGCGGCATTGCGGCGTTCTTTGCCGCCAACAAATACATCCGCCTCAACTACGACGACTTGTTCAAACGATAAAAAAACCACAGAAATAAATATGGAAGAAATAAAGAAAGAAAAGAAAACCGACACACGTCCGCTCGGAAAAGAGAATTTCATTCTCATGGGCGTGTCGGTGGCATTGATTGTCATCGGATTTTTGCTGATGGGCGGCGGCGCCACTACCGAAGAAACGTTCAACCCCGACATCTTCAGCACAATGCGCACAGCCGTAGGCCCGGGCATCTCGTTCATCGGCTTTGTAATTATGTTTTTTGCAATATTATATAAAAAGAGAAAATAAATCAAATGGATTGGATACAAGCACTCTTGCTCGGACTCGTGCAAGGACTCACTGAATACCTCCCTGTCAGCAGCAGCGGACACCTCGCAATCGGCAGCGCCCTGTTTGGCATCGAGGGAGAAGAAAACCTCGCTTTCACTGTCATCGTACACGTTGCCACCGTGTTCAGCACACTCGTGATTCTCTGGAAAGAAATCAGCTGGATATTCAAAGGCTTGGCACAATGCCGCATGAACGACGAGACCCGCTATTTCATCAACATCGTCATCTCGATGATTCCTGTGGGCATCATAGGCGTGTTCTTCAAAGACTATGTTGAAGAAATATTCGGCAGCGGACTTGCAATAGTAGGCTCCATGCTGCTCGTGACAGCGCTGCTGCTCACATTCTCTTATTTCGCAAAACCTCGTCAGAAAGCAAACATCTCGATGCGCGACGCCTTCATCATCGGTCTGGCACAAGCAGTGGCGGTGCTCCCCGGACTCTCCCGTTCAGGCTCCACCATCGCCACAGGTCTGCTTCTCGGCAACAGCAAAGAAAAACTGGCGCAGTTCTCATTCATCATGGTCATCCCGCCGATTCTCGGCGAAGCCCTTCTCGATGTGGTCAAGATGCTCAACGGCAGCGCCGACAGCATGCTGCAGAGCGTGGCTCCGCTGTCGCTCATTGTCGGATTTCTCGCAGCGTTCATCTCAGGCTGCGTGGCTTGCAAATGGATGATCAGCATCGTGAAACGCGGCAAACTGATATATTTCGCCATCTACTGCGCCCTGGCAGGCGCCGCAACATTGATTTTCAACTTCATTTAACCGAAAAGAGATGCTGCATCCCGTAGAAGGAGAAATTTTTTACGTTGACAAACCGCTGACCTGGACGTCGTTCGACGTTGTCAAGCGAGTGCGCGGAGAACTGAGCCGCCGCACGAAGATTAAGAAACTGAAAGTGGGACACGCCGGCACGCTCGACCCGCTCGCAACCGGTGTGATGGTAATCGTCACCGGACGCGCCACAAAGCGCATCGAGGAGCTGCAAGCCCACGTCAAAGAATATGAGGCGACAATACGCCTTGGCGCCACAACCCCAAGCTTCGACCTTGAGACAGAAATCGACACCGAATACCCGTGGGAGCATATCGACCGCACGGCTGTAGAAGAGGCGTTGAAAAAATTCACAGGGCGCATCCAGCAGGTGCCGCCAGCCTTCTCGGCATGCAAGGTCGACGGCAAGCGCGCATACAAGATGGCGCGCAAAGGCAAGGAGGTTGAAATCAAGCCTAAAGAACTTGTAATCGACGAGATAGAACTGCTGTCGTTCGACCTGCCGGAAATCCGCATACGCGTGGTATGCAGCAAGGGCACCTATATACGTGCCCTTGCCCGCGACATCGGTGAAGCTCTCGGCAGCGGCGCGCATCTGACAGCGCTGCGGCGCACACGCGTCGGCGACATCCGCGTTGAGCAATGCGAATCGGTGCCCAGCCTCATCGCGCGGCTGAAAGAAGAGGAGTTTGAGCTCCCCGAAGAAATGAGAAAAGAAGAAAATAAGAAAGAATAAAACGAAGGATCTATGAAGTTGTCACAATTCAAATTCAAACTTCCTGAAGAACTGATTGCCCAGACACCGTCAGAGGAACGCGACGAGGCGCGCATGATGGTGCTGCACAAAAAAACAGGAGAAATCGAACACAAAGTTTTCAAGGACATCATCGACTATTTCGACGATGGCGACTTGATGCTTCTCAACGACACGAAAGTGTTTCCCGCTCGTCTATACGGAAATAAGGAAAAAACAAACGCGCGCATCGAGGTGTTTCTGCTGCGCGAGCTCAACGAAGAGCACAAGCTCTGGGACGTGCTTGTGGAGCCGGCCCGCAAAATTCGCATCGGCAACAAGCTGTATTTCGGCGAAGACGACTCAATGGTAGCCGAGGTGATTGACAACACCACTTCGCGCGGACGCACGCTGCGCTTCCTCTACGACGGGTCGCACGACGAATTCAAAGAGGCTTTGTTCAAACTCGGACAGACACCGCTGCCGCTCTACATCAACCGCGAGCCTACGCCTGAAGACGAGGAACGCTTCCAATGCATCTACGCCAAAAACGAAGGTGCCGTAGTGGCTCCCGCTGCCGGCCTGCACTTCAGCCGCGAGGTGATGAAGCGCATGGAAATCAAAGGCATCAACTACGACTTCCTCACGCTGCACTTCGGATTGGGCAACTTCCGCGAAATCGACGTGGAAGACCTCACCAAGCACCGCATGGACTCCGAACAGATGGAAATCACCGCCGACCTTGTGAAGAAAGTCAACGAGACAAAGGACAAAGAGCGCCAAGTGTGTGCCGTCGGCACATCGACCCTGCGCGCCATTGAAACCGCCATCAGCATGAACGGACACATCAAGGAATACAGCGGATGGACAAACAAATTCATCTTCCCGCCCTACGACTTCGAGGTGTGCAACGCACTGGTGAGCAACTTCCACATGCCCTACTCCACAATGCTCATGATGGTGGCTGCATTCGGCGACTATGAGAAGGTGATGAACGCCTACGACGTGGCTGTAAAAGAAAAATATCGTTTCGGTGTCTACGGCGACGCCATGTTGATTATCTAAGCCACAATATGGAACTTCTGAAACAACGCATCCTTCAAGACGGACGCTCGCTGCCTGGAGGCATTCTGAAAGTGGACAGCTTTCTGAACCACCAACTCGACCCAAACCTGATGTATAAATTGGCGGAAGAGTTCGCACGACTGTTTGCCGACAAGAAAATCAACAAGATAGTGACCATCGAGGCTTCAGGCATCGCGCCGGCAATAATGCTCGGATACCAAATGCAACTGCCGGTGGTGTTCATCAAGAAAAAGCAGCCCAAGACAATGGACAACATGCTCGTGTCGGAAGTGCGCTCGTTCACGAAAAACCGCGTGTACACGGTCTGCATCAGCAACAGTTTCCTGACTGCCGACGACCACGTGCTTTTCATCGACGACTTCCTTGCATACGGCAACGCGGCAATGGGTATGATTGACCTTGCCCGACAGGCCGGCGCCACAATCGAGGGCATGGGATTCATCATTGAGAAAGGTTTTCAAGGCGGCGGTGACAAACTCCGCGAAGCAGGCTACAACGTGCACAGCCTCGCCATCATCGACAGCCTCGACAATTGCGAAATCTCATTCAGATAACATTCTGATTAAAAGCATATAACAAAAAGAATGGCAACCATCGCGGGTTGTCATTCTTTTTTATTTCCTGTTTGATATAAACAAGAAAAGACGTAACTTTGCACATAGCGGAACGGATTTACTGACAGCAATGAGCATAACTTCCATCATACGACCATTTTTCATGCGCCGCGTGCGGCAGATTGAGCGATTTTCGGACGAATGCCACGAGATTCAGCTGCAACAGCTGACGCAGCTTCTCGACGAGGCTAAAAACACCGAATATGGCAGAAAGCACGGCTTCGCACACCTGCAGGACATCAACGATTTCAAAAAGGCGGTGCCGCTGGTGCGCTACGAAGACCTGCGCCCATACATAATGCAGATGGTCGAAGGAAAGAGCGACGTGCTGTGGCGCGGCGTAACCCGCAATTTCGCCCAATCGTCGGGCACGTCCGACGGCAAAAGCAAGTATGTGCCCATTACAAAAGAATCGTTCTCCAGATGCCACTACCGCGGCGGTGTCGACTGCGTGGCGCTCTATCTGGCAATGAATCCTCAAAGCCGCATTTTCGACGGCAAGGCATTCATCCTCGGAGGCAGCTACGCCAACGAGCTGCACCTGCGGAAAGACGTGGTGGTGGGCGACCTGTCGGCAAACCTTATCAACAACATCAACCCGCTTGCCAACCTTGTGCGCATCCCCGACAAGCAGACCGCACTCATGGAAGACTGGAGCAAGAAGCTGCCGGCTCTTGTAGAGGCAAGCCGTCGGCAGAACGTGACCAACATCTCCGGCGTGCCGTCGTGGTTTCTGTCGGTGATAAAAGAAGTGATGCGCAGGGAGGGTGTCGAGTCAATCCACGACGTGTGGCACAATCTGGAAGTGTTTTTCCACGGAGGCATCAGCTTCAAGCCCTACCGCAGTCAATATGAGAGCATCACCGACAAGACAAAGATGCACTTCGTGGAGACCTACAACGCCTCCGAAGGATTTTTCGCCGTGCAGTCGTCGCCCGACTCTCCGGCAATGCTCCTGCTGCTCGACCTCGGTGTGTTCTACGAATTCATACCGCTGTCTGACGTCGACAGCGACAACCCGCAGACACTGACCGCGCGCGACGTGGAGCCGGGACACACCTACGAACTCGTAATCACCGCCTGCAACGGTCTGTGGCGATACCGCATCGGCGACACCGTGCGCGTGGAGCAGACCATGCCGCTGAAAATAACAATCGCCGGACGCACCAAGCATTTCATCAATGCTTTCGGCGAGGAACTGATGGTGCACAACGCCGACGCGGCGATTGAGCGGGCGTGCCGGCAAACGGGTGCGGCGGTGGCAAACTACACCGTGGCGCCGGTCTATGCCACCGCAACAACAAAAGGCCGTCACGAATGGCTCATCGAATTTGACCGCCGTCCTGCCGACATGGAGGCATTTGCCGACCTTCTCGACCGATGTCTGCAACAAGAGAACTCCGACTATGAGGCGAAGCGATTCCAGGACATTTTCATCGACCGTCTGTCAATCGTGGAGGCTCGCCATGGTCTCTTCAACGACTGGCTGCTGCAACGCAGCGGAAAACTCGGCGGACAGCGCAAGATACCACGCCTCTACAACTCGCGCAACATCATCGCCAGTATGCTTGAAATAAATAAACAATCAAAAAAATAGAACTCCTATGAAAAAATTTCTTCTGACATTCGCTTTGATTCTGCTCTCGCTCACAGCCTCGGCAGATCTCAAATACGTATTTCTGTTTATCGGCGACGGTATGGGCATGGGCCATGTGATGGCTGCAGAGACCTACAACCGGCGCGTGCTCGGCAGCCCCGACAACATCCTGATGATGCAGTTTCCCGTGTCGTCGTTTGCGCTGACCTACTCCGCCAACAGCTCGATAACCGACTCAGCGGCGGCTGGAACGGCTCTTGCCACAGGCATTAAGACCAACAACTCGATGATTGGCATGAACGCCGACACCGTGGCGGTGGAAAGCGTAGCTACACAACTGAAACGCCAGGGATGGGGCGTGGGAATAATCACGTCGGTGGCGTTTGACGACGCTACGCCGGCTGCCCACTTCGCACACCAGCCACACCGCAAGATGTGGAAGGAAATCAACCACGACGGCGCTCGCAGCAACTTCGACTTCATCGGCGGCATGTACACGCTGATGGCACGCAATGGCGAAGACGCCTGCAACAAGGTGTTTGACGACTACCGCGCCAACGGCTACAACGTGGTGTCGGGAATGGACGCCTTGAAAAAGGCTGTGGGAGGCAAGAAGATTCTCGCTTCATTCGGCAGCCCGTCGGAGAGCACCGACTTCCCTTACACCATCGACAGCATCCCCGGCGCGCCCACCCTGCGCCAGCTCACGGCTGAATGCCTGCAGCACATGATTGCTGTCAGCCCCGACCATTTCTTCATGATGGTGGAAGGCGGCAACATCGACCATGCCGCGCACGCAAACGACGGAGCGACAGTGGTTAAGGAGGTGCTCAACTTCCAGGAGTCAATCCGCGTGGCATACGATTTCTATGTCCAGCATCCCGACGAGACGCTTATCGTCATCACTGCCGACCACGACACCGGCGGCATGACAATCGGTGTGGACAAGGGTAACAACAACCCTACATTTGCCGACATCGACTGGCGACGCATGTCGAAAGGACGTTTCCAGGACTACTGCACACAGCACACCGACCTTACGTGGGACGCCGTGAAGGAAGTGATGGCTGATAACCTCGGACTGTGGAGCCACATCCCGGTGTCGGAGAGCGAGGAAGCGGCGCTGAAGGCTTCGTTCAACAAGTTCAAGAACAACGCCGCAGCAACCGACAAGACTCTGTATAAAGACTTCAGCCGTTTCTCCTCCGACGTGTTCAGTCTCGTGAACCGCAAAAACGGAATCGGATTCACAACCTACAGCCACACGGGAAACCCTGTGCCGGTGTTTGCTGTAGGAAAAGGATGCGAGCTGTTCTCGGAAATCAACAACAATATCGAAATTCCGCGGAGATTCCGCAAACTTCTTAATCTGGAGGAAAAATAATGAAAAAGTTAGTCGTTCTCACCGGCGCTGGAATCAGCGCCGAGAGCGGACTGTCGACATTCCGCGACGCCGATGGCTTGTGGAACAACTACCCTGTGATGGACGTGGCGAGCCACGACGGTTTCGTGCGCAATCCGGCGCTTATCCACTCGTTCTACAACGGCCTGCGCCGGCAACTGCTCGACAAGAAGCCGAATGCCGCCCACCTCGGCCTGAAAGAGCTTGAAAAGGACTTCGACGTGAGAATCATCACGCAAAACGTCGACGACCTGCACGAACGCGCGGGAAGCAGCCACGTGCTGCACCTGCACGGCGAACTTATGAAAGTGCGGTCGATGACCCACGAGGAGCGCGTATACACCCTCTCGCCCGACAACATTGAGACATCGGTCGACACGCGCGACGAGTATGGCGACCCTGTGAGGCCGCACATCGTGTTCTTCCAGGAGGCTGTGCCCAACTTCGACCCTGCTGTGAAAATTGCCCAGGAGGCCGACATCTTTGTGGTTATCGGCACATCGCTCAACGTCTATCCTGCCGCCGGACTGCTCTTCTACGCGCCAAAGAACGCGCCAATCTACTATATCGACCCTCGCCCGGCTGCAATTCCAGAGGGCGTGGGCAACGTCACGGTGATAGCCGAACCGGCGACTGTCGGCGTCAGAGAACTAATCAAAAAACTTAAAAACCAATGATGAACTACATCGTAGGCATCGGTGAGATATTGTGGGATATGCTTCCCGAGGGAAAACAACTTGGGGGCGCTCCCGCAAATTTCGCATTCCACGCATCGCAGGCCGGTATGCACGGCATCGTATTAAGCGCAATCGGATTTGACAGCCTCGGGGCTGAAACTTACGATATGCTTGTCAAACTCGACCTTGACAACATCTTGATTGACTCCGACTTGCCAACGTCGACCGTAAACGTCGCTGTCGACGCCAACGGCATTCCGCATTACGAGATAACAGAAAATGTGGCATGGGACGAACTTGCTTTTGTCCGGTCGTTCAAGGAGATAGCCGAGGAAGCGAGTGCCGCATGCTTCGGCACGCTGGCTCAACGCTCAAAGATGTCGCACGATGCCATCCATGCCTTTCTGCGCGCCATGCCCGACGGCAGTCTGAAGGTGTTTGACATCAACCTGCGTCAAAACTACTATAGCAAGGACATTATCGAAGAATCCCTGCACATCGCCAACATTTTGAAAATCAATGACGAGGAAATCGAGACGCTGACACCGATACTGAATCTCGGCGACGGTGGCTACGAGGCCCGATGCCGGCAGATTATCGACAGCTACAACCTGAAACTTGTGGTGCTGACGTGCGGAGCCAACGGCAGTTACGTATTCGCTGCTGACGGTGAGTCATCGTTTTTGCCTACACCGAAAGTCAAAGTGGTCGACACCGTTGGCGCCGGCGACTCGTTTACAGCCACTTTTGTCGCGTCGCTCGTAAAAGGCGAAACCATAGCCGAAGCCCATAAAAAGGCTGTCGATGTGGCGGCTTTCGTATGCACCAAACATGGCGCAATGCCCAAACACCGGTGATTTTTTCAACAATTCACCGAACAAAATCGTCACAATTCACCGAACAAAACCTCAACAATTCACCGAACAAAATCGCCACAATTCACCGAAAATTTGGATAAACTATTGTTTTACTGAAAATAAGGCATTATCTTTACATCCCCAATTTTTACGATATGAAAAATTACAAACACAGAATCGCAGACAATTTATTAAGCCGAAAACTACTCGGCAAAGGGGCTGTTCTGATAGAAGGACCCAAGTGGTGTGGCAAAACCACTACCGCCAAACAATTGTCCAAAAGTTTTCTTGACCTTGGGAATCCAGCCGTGCTGAAACAAAGCGCCCAAATAATCGATTTGAAACCAAGCGCGCTGCTTGAAGGCGACACACCCCGCCTAATTGATGAATGGCAAACCCTGCCTCCCATCTGGGACGCCATACGCAACGAAGTAGATAACCGTGGGATGCCATCTCAATTCATCCTAACTGGATCTTCTGTACTGCCTCTTGCCAACAGCACTGTGCATAGCGGCACTGGCAGGTTCTCACGCATCAAAATGCGTCCTATGAGTTTATTTGAATCAGGAGAATCAAACGGAACGGTCAGCATTGGAGATTTGTTCAATGGCAAAACACTCTCCTTACAAGAAAACAGCCTTGACATCGACGATTTAGCGTTTCTCACATGCCGCGGAGGATGGCCTTGGGCTACATTGTTGCAAAAAGAAATTGCCCTCGACCAGGCTTTAGACTATTTCGATTCTGTAACGAGTTCCGACATTCAACGTGTAGACAACACAAAACGCAGTCAAGAACGCACCAAACTATTGATGCGGTCGTATGCTCGCAACATTTCCCAACAAGTGCCGTTTACAACCATCAGAAAAGACATGCTGTCAAACGATTCTCAAACCCTCGATGAAGATACGGTTGCCGATTATGTCAATGCGTTGAAGAAATTATTTGTAATAGAGGATTTGCCGGCATGGAATCCCAACATCCGAAGCAAAGCGGCTATCAGGACAAGCGACACCCGCTATTTTGTTGACCCAAGCATTGGAACTGCGGCTTTGGGTCTCGGTCCAACCGACTTGGTCAACGACCTGCAATCTTTCGGTCTATTCTTTGAAAATTTAGCGACACGTGACTTGCGAGTATATGCAGACGCTCTTGATGGAGAACTTTTCCATTACCGCGACAGCAGAGGTCTGGAATGCGACTCCGTATTGCACCGACGCAACGGGAGTTACGCTCTTATGGAAATAAAACTTGGCGGCGAGAAAAACATTGAGGAAGGCGCCAACAATTTGCTGACGTTTGCAAACGACATCGATACAAACAAAATGCCAAAGCCTTCATTCATGGCTGTAATCATCGGTGTGGGGAAATATGCATATCAACGCAAGGACGGGGTCTTTGTCATACCGATAGGATGCCTTAAGCCATAATGCCACCTATCAGGCGCACACAACCGCACCCTGCGCAATATCTCGAAACTTTCACCTTCCTCAAGCCGCACACTCCACCGAAGCGAGCCGACTCACTTTTTTGTGGCAAATGCGGCGAAGAAAAACGAGAGCAGGCTTCCGGCGAGAAACACTATTCCGGTGGTTGTCAGCATATCGCCAAGCCCTACCAACGGCGACACAAGTCCGCCAAAAGCAAATCCAGCGGCTCCGAACACGGCTGAAGCCGTGCCTGCATTGTCGCGCGTAAGATTCATGGCAAGCGTGGTGGTCGACGTAAATGTCAGCCCAAGCGAGAAAAGTATGGCAAACAGCAGCGTCTCGTATACCCAGAACGGCGCCGACAGTGCGAGTGCAGCAAATTCAGCGGCAGAGAACGCCACCATCAGCAGACTCCCGTAAAACGTGGCGCTCTCCGTGCGACGGAACTTGACCGACAACGCCGCGGCAATGCCTATAGCGACCGAATTGACGGCAAAAAACACGCTGAAGACAAGCGGAGAGAAGCCATAGTGCTGCTGCATGATAAACGGCGAGGAGGCGATGTTGCCGAAAAGCACTCCGCTGGCGCATCCAAACTGCAACACATAAAACAGGAACTTCTTGTTACCAAGCACCTTGCCGAAATTGAGCGCCAACCGTTTCAGCCCCTCGTCGGAACGCCGTGCGGTAGGCAGCGTCTCGCGATATGCCACCTCGGCGGCAAGCAGGATGAAGCCGATGCACAGCAGGATGATGAATATGCCCTGCCAACCGATGATGTCGGTGAAGAATCCGCCGGCGACAGGCGCAGCAACAGGTGCTATTCCATTGATGGCTCCGATAATCGCCATTGCCTTTGCAAGCTCGCGCCCCGAGAACTTGTCGGCGGCGACAGACCGCGAAATCACGATGCCTCCCGACGCACCGATGCCCTGCAGAAGCCGCAATGCCACAAACCAATGTATTGTAGGCGAGAATATACAGCCTATGGTTGAAAGGATAAACACCGTCATCGAGACGAGCAGCAGCGGACGGCGGCCGTACTTGTCGCTCAATGGCCCGAACAGAAGCTGTCCGGCGGCGAGACCTATCATACTGAATGTCAAACCCAGCTGCACCATCGGCATCGAGGTGTGGAAACATTCGGTCATTGCCGGCAACGCCGGCAGATACATGTCGGTCACCAACGGACCGAACGCCGTGAGCGAGCCGAGAAGCAAGTAAAGGAACGTGACTGAATTCTGTCTCATCACATCAATTTCTCCAAGCGTTTTGACAGCAACGCGAGAACTATCGCCGCAGCGAAACTCATCCATACGAATATCATGAAGAAGTCGCTCAAATCGGCAATCTGATAGCCTAAAAACGACGTTATCTTTCCGTCGGCTGGATACAGTCCGCTAAGCACGCCGGCAAGCTTGTTGGCTGCGGCGGAACTCAGACACCACACGCCCATCAGCAACGACGAGAACCGCGCAGGCGACAGGCGGTTTACGATTGAGAGACCGATAGGTTCAAGGCAAAGCTCGCCGAGAGTCTGCATGAAATACAGCGTCGTGAGCCACATAATGCTTACTTTCACCGCCGGATCCAGATTGTCGACACCGAAGGCAATCACAAGATAGCCCACACCGAGCAGCGCCAATCCGATGGCTTGCTTCATTGTGGCGGCAGGCTCCTTGCCGTGGCGGCGGAGGAAATCCCAAAGAATGTTGAACACCGGCACGAGCAACACGATGAAAATCGGGTTGAACGACTGGAAGTAGGATGCAGGCATCTCCCATCCGAGAATGTTGCGGTCGGTCTGCTCGTCGGCAAAGAACGTGAGCGACGCGCCCGACTGCTCGTATGCCGCCCAGAAGAATATCACGAAGAAGGTGATGGCATAAATCACGCCGATGCGCTTGCGCTCGATTGTCGTGAGCGAACCGTCGGTGATTATCATCACCGGAATGGTGATCGACACTGAATATATCGCCGCGCCGATAATGTCGCTTCCGCCAACACAGAACGCCGCGAACAAAGCCACACACAGCACAGCCATCGCCGCCGAAAACCATGCCGGACGCTTATTTGCCTCTCCCTGTTTTTTCTCCGGCTTTTTCTCCGGCTTCACTCCCAACGGCTTGCCTTCGGGCGAATGCAGATAGCGGTCTTTGAAGAAGTAGAACACCAATCCTCCGATAAGCATTCCCACCGCTGCCGACAGGAAGCTCCACTTGAATCCCTCGGGGCTCTCTCCATTGCTCACGAATCCGCACCAAAGCGGAGCAATCATCGCACCAACATTGACGCCCATATAGAAGATTGTGTATGCGGAGTCGCGGCGCGAATCGTTTTTCGCATAGAGGTCGCCGACCATTGTCGAGATGTTGGGCTTGAAGAAACCATTTCCGAGAATCAGCAGCCCGAGTCCGGCAAACATAAGCCAATAAGCCGTCGGCGAGGTATAGATGCACGCGCTGACAAACATAAGAAACTGTCCGAGAGCCATCACTGCCGAGCCGAGAAGAATCGACCGGCGGTTGCCCCAGAAGCGGTCGGCAAGATAGCCGCCGAGCAGAGGCGTCAGATACACCAATCCGGTGTAGTTGCCATAAATCTGGGAGGCGTCTTCCTTGGCAAGCGACAGGCACTTAACCATATAGAGCACAAACATTGCCCTCATTCCATAGTAACTGAACCGTTCCCACATTTCCGTCAGAAACAGCACATAAAGCCCTTTCGGGTGTCCGACATTCGCTTTTTTCATATAGTCTATCTTTTTGATTGTTGTCGCCGCACGGCGATTATTCTGCAAAAGTACACATTTTTCAAGACATAGGCTTGGCAACAGTTGCTATATTCGTAATTTATTGGTAGTTTTGCAAAGGAAGTCGGCGCCGGCTGATGCCGGCCTTTCGATTGAACATATCACAAATTGTAAACCATATAATCAATATGTCAAGAACAGAAACTGAGCTGCAAGGCGTTACTTTATTGGGATGCCAAGGCACAAAATATTCCGACCAGTACAACCCCGAGGTGCTTGAATCGTTCAAGAACAAGCATCCCGAGAATGAATATCTGGTCACGTTCACATGCCCGGAATTCACGAGCCTGTGTCCAAAGACCGGGCAGCCGGATTTCGGAAAAATCATCATCAACTACATTCCGCGTGAGGACATGGTCGAGAGCAAGAGTCTGAAGCTGTATCTTTTCAGTTTCCGCAACCACGGCGATTTCCACGAGGACTGCGTAAACATAATAATGAAGGATTTGGTGAAACTGATGAATCCTCGCTACCTTGAGGTGAAGGGCATCTTCATGCCTCGTGGCGGTATTTCAATCCTCCCTTTTGCCAACTATGCCGACGAGGAGCATGAGGAGATGCGCAAGGCAAGGTTGCTGGCTAATTTCACAGAAAATTTTTAAACGATGGACGAGAAAGATTCAATCATTGTGCTGTCGGGAGGAATGGACTCCGTGACGCTGCTCTACGAATTCCGTGCCAACATTGCCCTTGCCGTGACTTTCGACTACGGCTCAAACCACAACCGTCGCGAAATCGAGTTCGCGCGGATGCACTGCGAGCGTCTGGGCATAGAGCATATCGTGATTCCTTTGGATTTTATGGCTAAGTATTTCAAAAGTTCGCTGCTCGAGGGCGCGGAAGCGATACCCGAAGGAAACTACGACGACGAGAATATGAAATCCACGGTGGTGCCGTTCCGCAACGGCATAATGCTCGCCGTGGCGTGCGGACTGGCCGAGAGCCGCGGGCTGAGCCACGTGATGATTGCAAACCATGCGGGCGACCATGCCATATATCCCGACTGCCGCCCGGCGTTTGTGCGCGCCATGTCGTCGGCAATGAGTGCCGGAACCTACGACGGCATCACGGTCATGGCCCCCTACACCAACGTGTCGAAGACTGAGATTGCCCGCCACGGCGCGCGGCTCGGTCTGAACTATGCCGAGACCTATTCGTGCTACAAGGGCGGAGAGAAGCATTGCGGCAAATGCGGCACGTGCCGTGAGCGCATCGAGGCGCTCCACGACGCCGGGATTGAAGACCCTACGGAATACGAGGAATAATTAATTTCAGTTTTTAATGCTATGAAAATATTACCAGGACTCAATGTCACGTTCTCTTGGAAACGGGCTCTGGGCGTGACGAATGTCAAACGCTCGATTGCCCGCAAGACAGGCATTCCAACAACCCGTCAGGGATTGGAGCGCAAGATAGGAAATGCAATAATAGGTGCAATTTTTAAAAAGAAATAGAAATGAGAAGATTCGGTGTATTGGTGTTTGCGCTGCTGTGCGCAGTGCAAACACTTTTGGCAGCAAACAAGCAGGCGGAGACGTTCAACATGCAGAAGGCATACGAGGCGTTTCAGAATCAAGACTATCAGACTGCCGTCGACTGCTTGAACAAGGAGTTGGCTGACGATGCCAAAAACGGCTATGCCTATTTGTGGATGGCTATTGCCTACACAACAGTCGATGATTATGGCTCGATGCTGACAAACAGCGACAAGGCAATCCAATATTTGCCAAAAAAGGACAAGGAGAGCAGAGGAGTGGCTTTCAACTTACGGTCAAGCGCATATTCAGGTCTTGGGCAGCAAGACTTGGCTCTCGCCGACATCTCCGAAGCCATAAATCTCGACCCTAAGGACGTGGACTATCTGAACTCGCGTGCGCAAATCTATTTTGAACAATTTCAATACGACCTCGCTGACGCTGACGCAAAAAAGATAACGGAGCTTGAACCTGGCAACCCTCTTGGCTGGCTGTGTCTTGGACGCAATGCCGATGCCCGCAAAGACTACGACAAGGCTATAGAGCATTATAATTATGCCGTGAAACTTGACAATAGCAACGCGCAGAGCTACTCGCTGCGTGCATATACCTATATCAGCCAGAAACGTTGGAGCGAGGCGACCGACGACGTGGTCTCTGCCTTTTCTATCGACATTACCGACGGGGGCGCGCTTGATTGTGTCAACACTCTTGCCGATTCGGCATCGGTGGTGCTTTGCTCGAAAATGAAAATACAGACGAAGAAAGACCCCAACAATTCGTTGTGGCCGTTCATTATAGGCGCAACCTATGAGAAACGCGGCAATATGACGGAGGCTTTGGAGTTTTTCAACAAGTCGTTTGACATAGAACCGTCGGCAGGGGCGGCACAGAGGCTGTCGGCTGCATATTCTGATGCCGACAACTTGAAGATGGCGCTCGATTTCGCCGACCGGGCAATACAGATGGACTCTACCGACACCGACGGCTTGTACAGCAAAGCAATGGCTTATTTTAAGGCACGACGATGGGAAGACGCCGACCGCGCATTGTCAATCTATCTCGATGCTGAACCGGAAAGAGCCGACGCATACTGCTATCGGGGCTTTACGCGCGACCACTTGGGAAAAACCAACGAGGCTGCCGACGATTATGACACGGCTATAACCTTGCAACCGATGGTGATTTCTTATTACTTCCGTGGACGCCATTATTGGAATCTGGGCGACAAGGACAAAGCCATAGCCGATTTCAAGCAGGCTGTTGAAATGGACACCGTCCCCGATCCTGCATCACCGAGCATTATGCTTCTTGGCTATCTTGGCAGGACTGACGAGGCGGAGGCGCTGATTGCTGAAATCGGAAAGGATGCGGAATCTATGGTTTTATACAACGCTGCCTGCTACTATGCCATGTTTGGCGACAAGCAGAAAGCGGTCGACTTCCTGAACCAATCGGTCGACAAAGGTTTTCTCCGCTTGAATCTGCTTGAAAACGATTCTGACATGAACTCGATACGCAGTATGGACGGCTACAAAAAGGTCGTGGAACGGCTGAAGTCAAAACAACTGAAAATGGAGGAGGAAAATGCCGAATACACGGATCAGACCGTGGAAGTGCCGATGACGAAGGAAAGCGGTGTGTTCAAGGTGAAATGCAGCATCAACGGGTTGCCGTTGCATTTTGTGTTTGACACAGGCGCTGCCAACGTCACGATATCGGCGGTGGAAGCGGCGTTTATGTATAAGAACAACTATCTAAGCGACAAGGACTTTATGGGTTCGTCAAGTTTTCTGACCGCAAGCGGCGACATTATAGAGGGGTCGGTGGTCAATCTCCGCAATGTCAATTTCGGAGGCCTCGACATGAACAATGTAAAGGCAACTGTCGTGAAGACTCAGAATGCTCCGATATTGCTCGGACAGTCGGTGCTGAGCAGGTTGGGAAAAGTGGAGATTGACTATTCTTCTTACACAATCCGCATCACCCGCAAAGTGAAAACAATGCGATGAGACGGCTGTTGCTTGTTTTTCTTGCCGTGGTGGCAGTGGCTTGCGGCGATGCGCACCGGACACCGTCAAAGCCCGTCAAAAGCGCAACGCCCGAACAACTCCATGCGGTGGCTGAGAAACCGGCAAAAAGCCGCACGGCGCAGTGTCTCGATTCGCTGGGATATGAGAACATCGCCGAGCGCGACACGTCGATTGCAATCGATTTGATGTATGCCCGTGCCGACAATTTTGTGGGACGCGTGCTTTATGCCGACCTGCGCGAGGCATACCTGCATCCTGTGGCAATGGAGTGCTTGCTGAAAGCACAGAGGCTGCTGCGGAAGAAGCATCCGGAATACCGTCTGATTGTCTACGACGCTGCACGGCCGATGTCGGTGCAGCAACAGATGTGGGACGTGGTCAAAGGCTCGTCGAAGAGCCGCTATGTGTCGAATCCCGCACATGGAGGAGGTTTGCACAACTATGGGCTTGCCGTAGACATCAGCATCGCCGACTCGCTCGGACGGCCGTTGCCGATGGGCACGGCGGTCGACCATCTCGGCAGCGAGGCAGGCATCACCCACGAGGCGGCTCTCGTGGAGCAAGGAAAAATCACAGCACAGGAGCGCGCCAACAGGCAGCTGCTGCGCAGCGTGATGACGGAGGCGGGATTCCGCCCGTTGCCGTCGGAATGGTGGCACTTCAACTACTGCAGCCGCAAGGAGGCAAAAAAGCGTTTTAAACCGATACCCTAATCTTTAACAACAAATATATGATACGACTAAATGTGTTTATCCAAGTGGAGGCCGCCAACCGCGCATCCCTGTTGGCAGAGGCGAAAGCCTTGGTGGAAAAATCCCTGAACGACGAGGGATGTGTGGCATACGACGTGTTTGAGAGCGCCACCCGTCAGGACGTGATGATGATTTGCGAGACTTGGCGCGACGAGCAGGCTCTTGCCGCACACTCTGCCGCCCCTCATTTCGCGCTCCATGTAGGAAACATGGAAAAACTCGGCAAACTGAAATTGGAAAAATTCCAGTTCTAACCCATAGCCTCCTATAGACAAACCTGCCGGAGTTCCGTCGTTTCAACGGAGTCTCCGGCAGGTTTGCTGTTCTTTGTCGGCAGTCGCTACCCTTTCTCGGTGTCGCCGAAGTCGAGCGACTCGATGCGGTCGCGCTCACAGCGGCGTTTCGCCCAGCAGCGACGGCACATCGCCATATACTTGTCGTTGCCGCCAATCTCCACCTGTTCGCCGTCCATAACCACATTTCCGGCACGGTCGATACGCGCGTTGATGATGGTTTTGCGACCGCAGGTGCATGTTGATTTCACCTCGTCGATGGTGTCGGCGATTTCAAACAACCGCCGCGAGCCGTCAAACAGATGGCTCTGGAAGTCGGTGCGCAGACCGTAGCACAGCACGTTGACACCGAAATTGTCGACGATGCGGGCAAGCTGGTCCACCTGCTCGGGGCTAAGAAACTGCGCCTCGTCAATAAGTATCCATTCTTTCAAGCCTTCGGTGTCAAACACCTCGGTGAGCATCTTATACATGTCGCTTTCCGGATAAATCCAGCTGCAACGGCGCTCGATGCCTATGCGCGAGCGTATCACTGAGTCTTTCTCGCGGTTGTCGACAATCGGCTTCATGCAGATATAGTCCATGCCTCGCTCTTCAAAGTTGTAGGCTGTGGTGAGCAGCATGGCGGTCTTGGCGGAACCCATAGTTCCGTAACGGAAGTATAGCTTACCCCTTCGGATAGGATTTTCGTAGTTCATTTCGGTTTGTTGGTTTTGTAAATTCGTTTTCGTGGCAGTCCGGCTATGGCTGGTGCGGCTGTCCGGTGCCGCCGTCCTTGAGGTCACGGATTTTTGCCTTCACCTTGCTCTTGTCGAAGCCTTCGCCATAGATGGTGTTTACGTTGCCCTGCGACACAAAGGCGTTGGGGTCGATGGAATAGATTATGCGGTAAACCTGCAGCGCCTCCGACTTACGGCTGAATATGAGCAGCATCTTCACTTCCTGCTTCGTATACCATCCGGTGCCTTCAAGAATCGTGCATCCGCGGTGCATCTCGGCGTTGACTGCGGTGGCAATGGCGCTCCATTTCTTTGAGAACACGGAGAACTGCACCGCCTGCTTGTTGTTGTTCACCACCATGTCGCACATGTACGACAGGAATATCAGCACCACATAGCCGTAGACCACTGGCTCGATGTTGTACTTTATGAAATATGATGAGGAAATGACAAACAGGTCAACATAGAGAATCATACGTCCTACGGAAATCTGACGGTATTTCGACACCATCGCAGCCACGATGTCAGTGCCGCCGGTGCTGCCGTTGTGGGTGAATGCCAGGCCTGTTCCCACACCACACAGCACGGCTCCGATAATGCAGCTGAGCAGGATGTCGTGCTCAAGAAAAACCGGATGTGACTTGAAAAACATCTGTGCGATGAGCATGAAGAGGCTGAGTCCCGACGCGCCGTAGATGGTTTTAAGCACAAAGCCGCGCCCCACGATACGATAGGCTATCGAGAGGAGTATGATGTTGAGAGTATAGAAAGAATATGCCACCGGGATACCTGTCTTGAAGAAAATCAAAGCTGCGATACCCGCGAGACCGCCAGTGATAACCCCGTGCGGCAAAATAAATCCACAGAATCCAACGGCATATAATATCAATCCAAGTGTGATGATGCTGTAATCTTTTGTGGTGTGCCAAACGGCATCTCTCGTTATTTTCATATCGTGTTCAATTTTTTGCAAAAATACACAATTTATTCAATCAACGTCTATCTAAAGACATTTATTATTTCTGAAATTTCTGAAATATCGGTTCCCGACAAATGCTCGGCTATCGGAATGCTCACACACTCTGCCGCGATGCGCTCGGCAACTGGCAACGCGCTGTCGGCAATACCGGCATAGCACGGCTGCAGATGTGGTGGCACGGCATAGTGCACATCTGTAGGCACTCCGTTGTCCGACAAGAATTTACGAAACTCGTCGCGACGTCCGTCGGCTACGAGCACCACATACTGATGCCACACGTTGCCCGGCAGCATCTTCGGTTTGCGAAGCAGCGGATTGACGATTTCGCGATCGTAGACGGCAGCATTGCGCCGGCGTGCGCCGGAGATGTCTGCCAGGTGCTGCAGCTTGACGCTCAGCACTGCCGCCTGCAGCTCGTCCATGCGGCAGTTCAGCCCTTGATAGATGTTGTGGTAGCGTCTGTCGGAGCCATAGTTTGCGATGGCTCTGACGGCGTCGGCAAGCGCCTTGTCGTTTGTGGTCACGGCCCCGGCATCGCCCATCGCCCCGACATTTTTTGTGGGATAGAAACTGAAAGCCGCCGCATCGCCGAGTCCGCCAGTTATGCCGGTGCCGTTCAGGCCTCGGCACGTGGTCGTGGCGCCGATTGCCTGCGCGTTGTCCTCCACAATCTTGAGATTGTGTTTCCGGGCTATGCCGGCAAGCGAGTCCGACCAGCACGGCGCGCCGTAAAGATGCACCACCATGATGGCGCGTGTGCGCTCCGTGATGCGCTCCTCTATCTTTGAGAAGTCCATGTTAAGCGTGTCAATGTCGGCATCGACAAGCACCGGGCGCAAGCCGTTGTCGCTGACGGCAAGCACCGACGCTATGTAGGTGTTGGCTTGCACAATCACTTCATCGCCGTCGCGCATCACACCCAGTTCCTTGTAGGCGCGGAAAATCAGCCGCAGGGCATCGAGCCCGTTGCTGCACGCCACTGCCCACGGCATTTTGGTGAGCAACGACAATTGCGCCTCGACCTGCTTGCCGAGCTCTCCGTTGAGATACCAGCCTTTGTCGAGGACGCTGTCTATTTTCGATTGAATCGCCTGTCTGTAGGGCTCGTTGACAACCCCAAGCGGCAGAAATTCGTATTGCTTCATTTTCTTTTGTTTGCTGTCAGATTCAGAAACTCGTCATAGTCGCGCACGTAGTCTGCCTCGTCATACGGATCGGATGCCAGCGTGAGACACACCGAGCCCGACGAGAAGTTGCGCAGACCCACCCATATCCCGGGAGCCACATACAGCCCTATGTTGGAGCGGTTGAGCGTCACCGTGCGCCGGCTGACGCCATCATCGATTTCAAGATCGAAACTTCCGCTGACCGCCACGATAAACTGATGGCAACGGCGGTGGGAATGCCCGCCGCGGTCTGTGCCGCCAGGCACGTCGTAGATATAGAACACCCGCTGCACCTCAAACGGAAAGTCTTTGCCGTTTTCCACCACCGTCAGATTTCCGTTCTCATGGTGATGACGGTCGAGCGTCAGCAGCCGGCAGTCGTCGACCGACACAGTTGCGTGATTGTCATTTTCCATTGGCCAAAGTCGTTTTATAAAGGTTGAAATCCTCGATATAGTCGGAGGCGTCATACGGCGTCGACGCCAAAATCAGCGCCACCGAGTTGGTCGAGAAATTGTCGAGTTCGCGCCACATCATCCGTGGCACATAAAGTCCGTAGTACGACCGTGCCATATGGTAACGGCGCTCTTCCGAACCGTCGTTGAGCACAATGTCGAAACTTCCCGACAACGAGATTATCAGTTCCTCCTGCCGGTGGAACGCATGGCCGAAACGCTTCTTGCCGCCAGGCACGTCGTAGACCCAGTATGTGCGCGCAATCGGGAACGGGACAACCCCGCCGTTCTCAAGAAACGACAGGTTGCCACGAGGATCGCAGATCTTAGGCAGGTCGATATGTCTTACTTTTTCAAAACCCATAGCAGGCTTCTATGTTTTGGTTCGCTCCTACAAAGTAAAAACATTTCCGCCAATCCGCAAAATCTTTCTTCATCGGTATTGCAAAAACAATTGGTTGATGTATTAATGCGGGAACTTCTGAAACGGCAAACATCGAATAAGAGACAAGAACCGCATGCCGAAGCAAGCGGTTCCTGTCTCTTTTCCCAAACAAAGTTCACATCATAGCGTCCTATGTTTTTGACTAATCTGTCATTTCACACATCTGCAATAACTTTTGTTATCACAATGTCATCCCCTCCTGGCACATTCATATCGACACCATTGCGATAGCATTTTCGTGTCTCAGACCTTGCACAAGGGTATCCGTCTTTCATATAAAAAGGCTCCTGCGTAAGATGTATGACATCTTTACTTTGGTCAACCCAATTTATAACGAAAGTGTCATCATATTTCGAAATTATATTAAACCTGGAAAAATACAAACATTGTCCGCTCTCACTTCCGTCTGGATCTCCAATCATCAACTGACTCCAAAGCGGGACATCTCCAAAAGCAAAATCCGAATCAATTTTAGGTGTATATACAACATTCTCGTATTCTATCGACAGCATCCCTTTTATTTTTTTTACGCCATCTTCTTGCTTTAATATATCATCTCCATTTTTGTCAAGCACTCTAATTTTAAATGTCCACGTATGATATCCAATATCAAGCGACTCATACTTTGGCTCGTCTTCTTTATTGCATCCTGACAAAACCAAACAAAGTGCAAAAATCAGCAAAAATCCTATTTTTTTCATAGCAAATTTATTTCGTTGGATAAATGTTATAAATATTTTCTCTATTTTGAGCATTCAGCTTAACGCCTTTATCAGTAACCATCTCATTGCTAATATAATAGCCATTATTTTTCCCTTCAAAATACCCCCAATTCATATATAGATATGAATAACTATAGTTTTGTACTCCATAACGGACAAGAGGCTCAAAGTTTTGCTTAGTTTTGAAGGTGTATATTTCGGAATAATCATACTCGTTCAGCAACTGCGCACCACTTACCACCCAAGCATGGCCAACCAACATACCCGCACCAGCACGCATATATACAGGTCTTGAGTTTCTCAAGTCTGCCAAAACTTTACCCATATCATATTCTCCGACATACGCTTCTGTGTATCCAAAATCGTTTAACACACTACATACATTTGATATTATCGTCGTCGTAACAGGTTTTTTTTCATAATCTATACGATATTCTGCTTTCGACTTTTGCGCTATCTCCAACAAGAAATCTGATGTTGTCTTTGTGCCCTCTTCTATTGGCATATCTGCCCAATTAAAACGTTGTGGATATTTATGATAATACATTATCTGCCCAGCTGCCAAGGGGCCACAGCCTACAGCCGCAAGTTTTCCATTATCCAATTTTGGAAAACTTTGATTAAATCCTGCTTCGCTCTGACACCACTCTGTACACAATAGATTTGGAACGATTTCATTCTTGATTATTTTTTTATTCACCCCAATCGACAAGCGCTCCCACTCTTCTTCATAGAGCGGATAAATAGCCCCTTTCACCTCTTCCGCATACGGACTTCCATCTGCTATGTCAAATATGGTATAGCCTTTCGCGATCCATGCAGAAACAGAGTCTTGCAGAATGGTCTGTGCTCGCATCACATCAGGGTCACTTGAGGAACGTTTGCGCGCCTTCAATGCTTTTGAAGTTTGCGGCTGCTCATATCGTTGCCACATACTACGAAATTTTTGAATTGAATCATCGGGCAACTGCTTTGCCAACTCAATTGCCGACAATGTCTCCGCATGCCAATCTACCAATCCAGAGCCTCCTATTCCGGACACATCAAAATTACCTTTATCTGCATATGCCAACACCGGACAATAGCGTTTAGTTGCACTAATCAGCAAGAAACCTTGGTTGTCTTTGTAGTTAACCACATAGATAGCAGCATTGCCAGATGCATCAGTTATCACCGATGTGTCATAATCAACTCCACGCGTTCGCTGTCCACCAAAGAATTCTGAAACCACCATCCCAATATCACTTGCTGTGACATCGTCCGTTTGAAGACCAACTTGTTGGTCGACATTAACCTCGCCTCGGACAAGAAAGTCCTCTTGATTGCTGCATGCGCACAGAAAAATAGTGGCTAAAACAGCAAGGAAAATGAATTTTCTCTTCATATTTTTTCTTGTTAATGGTTTGCACCGTAAAGATAATACGAAATCTTTGATTTGCAAATAATTGCCACCAAAAAAAACGCGGGCGGGACACTGCCTTGTGACCCGCCCGCGCCAATATGTTTCGGCTTGGGCTATTTCACGATTACCTTCGCTACTTTAACGCCTGTTTTTACGAGATACACACCTTGCGCCACTGCCGCCTCAACGTGAATGCCTGTGCCTGTATAGACTATGGCTCCATTAGGCTGCATGATGACGGTCTGCGCGGTTGCTCCGTCAACCACAATCTTGCCGTCGAGGGTTGTGACCGCCACATTGTCACCGTCAACAGCCTCAACGCCTGCCTCTTCTGCCACTACTTCGTTGCCGGGCACCGACTCGCCTTTGTTGTATGCCACGGTGACCATATATTTGTTCTCTCCGTCGGGAGCGGCGGTGTCGACAAACTGTGTGCCCGAAACCGGCTGCTCCGTGATTTTCTGACGGTTGCGGTACACGTTGTAGCCCTCCACTTCCAGTCCGTGAGTGGCGCCGGCGGCGATAAACGTAACGTCGTCGACAAGCAGCATGTAGCATCCTTCAGAGACGCAACGGATGGCGAAATATTTTGCACCCTCCGGCAATGCCACGTCATAGCGTGTCCATGCGTTGGGCACATTCTCGTATGTGCCGAGTTTCACGAAATGGTCGGTCGACGTGTCGGTGGTGGAATAAAGCACCTCGAACGTCTCGGCATAACTTGGTATCGACGAATAACTCTTGGCATAGAACGATACTGTCTGGGCGATGCTCTTCAGTTCGGGTGAGATTGCCCAGTCATCGCACTGCGAACCATCGTAATTGAATATCTGCGCGATATATTTTTTGCCCGAATGCGCGGCAAACGAGGCGTTGGCGCCTTCCATCGATGCGTCCATTACCCAGAACGACTGCACCGAGCCCTCATAGGTGATGCCTGGGAATGTGATGTCCTTGAACTTGCCCACCTGGGCGTTGTCCATATCGGTGAATGTCCATCCGCCCACTCCTTGTGTGGCAAACGACTCATAAGTCTCAAACGAGTCGGTGGTTGCTTCCGGCTTCGCGGTGCTGAGGTCGGGGGCTGTCCATGTCAGAGTGACGGCATTGCCGCTGCGTGTGGCTTTAAGGTTGGTTGCAACCGGATATTCCGGCGCTTCAACCACGGCTTTGACCACGGCGGTTGTGTTGTTGGATGGATTCTCATCGCCTTCGCAGACCACCTTGGCATAGTATTCATTGTCGCCGTTGTCGATCACTTCCAGACGGTCGGAGAATCCCACTTGCACACGTCCGCACGAATAGAGCTCCGGACCTTCTGCCTCCTGAATCTTCTCGCCGTTGCGGTACAGCTCCACTACATAGCCGCCGACGGGCTGCATACCGGCGTTCTCAACATTGACTTCGATGTCGAAGTATTGTCCTGTCGTCACAGTCTCAGGAATGCTCAGACTGACTGCCGCAAGGTCGCACGCCGGAGCCTCGCCAACTGTTATGGCGTCCAACGGGATGGCAAGATAGTTTTTCGTAACTCCGGTAAACACGATTTGAACCACCTTGTCCTTGTATGCCGTCAACGGAACGATCACCTTGTTCCATCCGTATTCACCCACTTCCTTTATCTCCATACTCTTGATGAGATTGAAGCCCGAGCCTGTGCCTCCATAGATTTCAAGCACGTTCTCGTCGTCGTTGTTGCTGCCGTTGCCGAAGTTGAACGTATAGAATGAGAGCACCGGATTCTGCAAGCCCGACAGGTCGATTTTGCCACTATAGTAGCGGGCGCTGTCATCGTTGTTCTCTCCGAGCATGGCTGCGTATCCGCCGTCGCCGTCGCGCGACGCGAGGTCGGCTACGTCTTCATCGGTAAGCGGCGTCCACGCCGGGGCGGTCGACTGGTTTTTTGCCACTTCAGAGCGCCACAGCGACGATGCCTGGCCTCCGGCAAACGACTCTGCAAACGGAACGGAATAGTTTGTTCCCACTGGGAAGAGTGCGGTCTTGACGGCTGTAGACTTACCCGAGATTGTCTCTGCATACACGCCGTAGGCAATGAAACGCTGACCTTTGCCGGCGTCTATGGCATGGTGGACGTAACGGGTGTCAGCAAGTCCTTCCACGATGTCTGACTCTGTGAAATAGCTGTCGAGCACAATTTCGTAGCTAACCACTTTATAGGTGATCAGCGATGGGTCTATGCGGTTGCCTTTCTCATCGGTTGTCGGGGCGCTCCATGTGATTTCCACATCGCCGGGCGTCGTTTCCTTGACCTTGAAATTGCCCACGGCGGCAGGCTTGCCCGGTCCGACAAACACGTCGGCCGACGCTTCCAAACCGCGTCCTGTCGCACTGTAAGCCACTGCCATATAGCTGTGGTTGCCGGCGGCTACGGTCTCGTCGACAAACGTGACAGGCTGTCCGGGAGCCACAGGGCTGATGGTCTTTATAAGCGTCTTGTCGCGATAAATCTCTGCTTTTTCCAACGCCGACAGCGATGCGCCTGTCGACGTGAGCGACGGGGCGGTAAACGACACTGTCACCTTGTTCAGACCCGTTGGCTCTGGCGTCAGCGTAAGGTCGGTTACCGCTGCAGGGCTTTCCGCCGCCACGCCTGCCGACAATGCAATGTTGTCAACCAACATACCGCGGCGTTCTGCGTCAGAGATGCAGTGGATGCCGATATAGTATGTTCCTGCTGTGGCAACAGTGATTTTTTGAGTGAAGTGCTGAAATTTATCTGTTTTAAGCAATGTTTCTCCCACAACGGTCTCTGTCATCGCTGCGGCGGTGGCGGCGGTGCCCATCTTCACCTCAAAACGCTCTGTGCCCAAGAAACTGCTGTAGCACCGGGCATCCATCTCGAAGGTATACGTGCCGCCGGGGGCAAGACTGAACGCTGGCAGAATCAGCCAGTCGTCCATGCTGCTGTCGTCGGAATAATCAATCATTGCCGACTTGTAGTAGTCACTGTGATACCACGTCTTGTTGTCGCTGTTCGCATCGACGACGGTCATCGTCGCAAAATCGGCGGCGATGTCAAACGTCTCGCTATAAGGCAAAGCTGTGCCTGCCATCACCGGCATCGCTGCCGATGCTGCGATAACTGCTGTCAGTAAAAAATTTTTCATACAATATATTTTATCATTTGTTTTCTTTCTCTTAATGTCCTCCTATCCACAGACACGCCATGCTGAGCAACACCAGGCAGAGGTCGATGGCTTTCGACCGCAGATTCTTCTCCCTGAAAATCATCGCGCCAAAGCAGAACGATACTATCACACTGCCGCGGCGCACCATGGAGGTCACTGAAATCATTGCGTCGGGATAGGTCAGAGCGTAGAAGTATGCGGCGTCGGCAAGGGTGATAAACACTGAAATCAGCAATATCGACCAGCGCCAGCGGAACGGCGAGACATTGCGCTGAGGCAACCACACCACAAGAAGCACAATGCCCATTATCACGCACTGATAGAAGTTATACCAGCACTGCACGGTAATCGCCCGGATGCCGGCTCCCGTGGGCGACATCAGAAACTTGTCGTAAAGCCCGCTTACGGCTCCCAGAAGTGCTGCCGCCACCAGATAATATATCCATCGGTTATGACTGAAACGGATGCCTTCTTTCTTGCCGCTGCGGCTGAGCATGTAGAACGATGTGACGGCAAGGAGCACGCCTGCCCATTGCCAACCATTAAGACGCTCGCCGAAGATAATAAGCGCGCCGAGCAGAGTCAGCACGGGACGGGTGGCGTTGACCGGACCTACGATAGTGATCGGAAGATGTTTGATGGCATAATAGCCCAATATCCACGACGACAGTACAATAAAGGATTTCAGAACGATAAACCGCTGTTCGTGCCATTGCCAGTTGTCGACACACAGCAGCGATTCGCTGCCAAGGATGCCGGTATGCGAGGCTACGATGAAGGGAAGAAATATCAGCGCACAAAACAACGTGTTGCAGAAAAGCACCGGGATAACGGCATTTTCCCGCAAAGAGTATTTTTTTGCCACGTCGTAAAGCCCAAGAAGTGCCGCCGACAGAAAAGCGAGACTCAACCACATAAAAATATTGTCTTTTTCTTACGCAAAGGCATCACAAAGGTAAATCATATTAACCATCATTCCAAAACCTATCGACCGAATTTATTATTGTTTGCACAAACTGCCGCAAAAAAACGCCAAAGAGCGAGAGGGTACTGAAAAAGTAGGCACTTTTCAGCATTTCCTTAGCCGGGGCAAAAATCAAGAAC